>Ga0114931_10008505_pt1 | contig 12416 bp, 7 predicted proteins | sample 2SBtaG_FD_89579 | JGI IMG/M metagenome (GOLD analysis project Ga0114931, IMG submission 89579) | Deep subsurface microbial communities from Kolumbo volcano to uncover new lineages of life (NeLLi) - 2SBTROV14_V59a metaG | ecosystem: Environmental > Aquatic > Marine > Volcanic | place: Kolumbo...
TCGCGGAGCAGATCGCCGATGGTCGGCCCGATGCGTCGCGATGTGGGCGGATCGCGATGTCGCTGCGCCCGGCTGCTGCGGCCGATGTGCTGCGGACCTTCGGCGACGTTGAGCACGCGGGGCGGCGGGTCGGGATGATGGCGGTCGGCCTGGTGTTGCCGCTTGCGCTCTCGTCTGCGTCGCTGGGTGATGAACGGCACGCGAATCAGGCTCAGCCGCTCGTGGGCATAGCGGCTGACAGCAAAATGAATCCGCGCCATGGCAAAAGCGGCAAAGGACCCATGCCGCGTCGGATCGTGGTTCCGCACCGCTTCGATCAGGGCCAGGCATCCCTCTTGGAAGAGTTCGCCGCGTTCTCGGCCGGTGCGAGACTGTTCGCCAAGCCGTGGATGCCGCCGCAGGGTCAAACGCACCAACGGCAGATTGCGCTTGACGACGCGCCGCTGAGCAGCACTCATCGCGTGGAGGGGAATCAGATCAGATTGCATTCGGCTTGCCTCCGATCAGAACTTCCGTGAACGACGGCGCCGGCGATCCTTCGCGCACCCTAATCTGTCCGGCGAGAACGACTGCGAACCGGCCGAACCGTCGACTCACGCGGCCGGCGATGGCGGAGGGGCCTGCTTGAGTGTCGTTCCAGACCCCGCCGCAACTCCGGCAGTTCGAAAAAACCCTAACCTAACATATACCAAACATGGAGAGAAGTCAAGTGTCCCGCTGCGAGACGCTGATCCGCGGCTCCATGACAGATTGGGCGGATGCCTAAAGCAACGTCGAGCGGCAGGGTTCACCACCTAGCCGCCGGCGGAAGCCGGCGGTTTGCCGCCAGCAGCGTCCGCCTTGTATCAGGTTTTGGCTGCGGACGCCGCCCAAAGTGTCACGGACCCCTGATCCGCCGCAGGGCCTCGGGCACCGAAATCAGGGCCGAGCGGACCGATTCGGGCGTGGCCTCCTCCAGGTTGACCGCATCGGCAAGGCAAAAAGGCCCGACTGACAGCCGGCTGAGCGCCTGACAGCAGGCCCCGCATCCCAGGGCCCGACCCAGGTCGCGGGAGATCGCACGAATGTAGGTCCCCCGCCCACAGCGGATCTCCAGGCTCAGATGGGGCCAGCGATAGTCGGTGACGTCGATCCGTTCGATCCGCACCCGCCGGGCGGGCTTGGTGCGGGCCCGGCCCTGGGCGGCGAGCTTGTAGCTGGGCACCCCGTCGATCTTCACGGCGCTGAAGGCCGGCGGGACCTGCTCAACGTCACCCACAAACCTTGCCACAGCCTCGGCCACCTGCTCGGTGGTCGGAGGAACGGCGACGTCCACCGGATCGAAGGGTCGCTCGGTGTCGAAAGTCGCGTTGGTAACGCCGAGCCGCAAGGTGGTTTGGTAGTGTTTGCCCAGGCCCATCAGCGATTCGACCAGCTTGGTGCCCCGGCCCAGGCAGGCGAGTAGAACGCCGTCGGCAAAGGGATCGAGCGTTCCGGCGTGGCCGATCTTGCGGATGCCGAAGATGCCGCGGAGGCGATAGACATATTGGGCCGAAGTCCGGCCCCGCGGCTTGTAGAGGTTGACGATGCCGGCGACGGCGTTGGGATCAAGGGCGTTCATCGCTGGGCAAAAACATACCACAGATGCGCGCGATTCGTCTCGTCGTTCGCCTGGATTGTAGAATCGGTGGGGCGGGAACGCTCCCCAATGGGTCGCGGCTAAACGTCAACCTGGCGATCCACGTGGGTGAGGCGCAGTGCTTTGTCGGTAAGAGATCAGGGAGTCGGGTGCTGAACGGTCGCCTTCGGCTCGTTCTTTTTCTTCGGCTCGGTTTTGTTTTTTGGCTTGTCTGGTGCGGCCTGGCCCGGCGAGGCTTTTTGGGTCTTGTCGGCCTTCTTCTCTTCTTTATTGCTCTGAGCTTGAGCCTTCTGCGGCTTGTCGGGCTTGAGCTTGGTCTCGATCTTTCCGGCCGTGGGCACCGGCCTCGACAGACCCGCCAGCATCTTGTAGGTCTGCTCCAACTGCTTCTTCAACACCGGGTCGACGTCGGCCCTCTGCCGGCTGTTGGGCAGGGCCCGCAAACGCCGGTCCAGGTTGATGAACATCTTGCGGATGGGACGTTCCAATGCGAGGCGCCGGCGCCGCAGTTCGGCGGGATTGGCCTTGCCGTCTTTCGCTGCGAGGAGGGCGTCGAGTTGCTGAAACCTCTTCTTCTCGTTCTGGCGATACTGTCTGGCCCGGGCGAGCTGCTCCTTGTGAATCTTCTCTCGCGCAGCAATCTGTTGTTTGTCATCGAGCTTGTATGCCTTGATGAACGTGTTGACGTAGGCCAGCCAGTTGTCCTCGACCTTCGCGATGGTCACCGCGGCGACGGGTTCGGAAACCCGGTTCTCCTGCTTGGCGAGGGCGGAGCCGCCGTTGCCGCCGGAAGGGGTTGCGCCTGAGGGGCGGGCGCCCGGCATGGTGCCCTTGCCCTGGACCCAGATATCCAAGGTGCGTTGCACGTTGGCGAAGTTGGTCTTCATCAGGGCCATGTCCTTGTCGTGGAGCTTTCTCTGCTCGTCGTCGAGAATCTGGGCCCATTCCTCGTTTCCCTCGATGATGGCGTTCTTGGCCGCATCGTACAGCGGCGCCGCACGCATGGCCCATTTCATCAGGGCCTTGGGGCTGTTGTCGATCCGATTGGCTCGCATGTCGATGGACTGCTGGAGCAACTCGCGGACGTCCATCTCGTAGTCGTCGAGGAACTCGCGCACGCGCTCGGTCAACAGGAGCCGAGTGTAGTTTTCCTGGGCCTTGTTGAGGTTGTAGCGGCGGGTGATCTGCGACACCGCGTCTTCCATCATCTGATCGACGTTCCACAGCATGGGCTGGTTGGGATTCGTCCGAGCGGTGGGAGGCGGGGCCGGCCGGCTCGTGGCCTTTGGCGCGGGCCGGGCCTTGGGGGATTGCGCCTGGGCCATCGCCGCTCCGCATCCCATCGCCGTCAGGGCCGCGACCGTAAGGGCACGGCTCATGGTCCGGATGCACCGGGTTCGAGTATGGATGTAGGAATCTGGCTTACTTCGCATCAGGTCTATCCTTGTCCAGCGTGGCCGCCGTCAAACAGGGCCGATATCTCCGGTGATCGGGTCGCGGCTGAAGGTGCTCTGATTTATCGGCGCCCGGCGGCAAATCGTATTGTACGTCTTAGACCACAGTCATTCATGGGCATTCATTGCCGGTCCTCGAGCAGCGAGGACCCTCTATCGTCCCTCCACGGTATTGTATGACGTCTTTTGACGGCGGTTGCAACCCGGCCCGCCGCCGGCTCGGACAGAGTCTCCCGTCTTCGACGCAGGGCGGGGGGCCGTCTTGTTCGTCGTCCATCTTCTCACACCGCGTGAGGAAACCCATCGGCGGCCCATGCCGACTAGTCGGATCCGCATCGAGAGAGGCCAGGGCATAGCTCGCCGCGCCCTCGGATCGGGAGCGGCAAGATTCGGCAGTGCTGACGCGTCCGAAGCCCGGCTCGTCTCCGGAACGCTGCTCCACACCTCCTATCGGCCGCCTATTCTCAGCATTGTCCGATATCGCGTCAACATCGCTTGGCACCCTCTCCCATAGCCGGGTCCATGACACAATCGGCGGAGGCGTGAAATAGCGTCATAGACCGCGATTCAGAACCTAGCCGCCGGCGGAAGCCGACGGTTTGCGATCAGAAGCATACGATCCGGTATCAGGCTTTGCTCAACGACTCCCCCCGAAGTGTCCTGGACCCTGCAAAGAGGCCCATACGGATTGACGATGAAGCCCGGCTGTGTTACATACGAAGACATCGTCTGCGACGCAAATCGGACCGAGCCGACCAGCGCCGGCCCGCCGTCGCCAACCGCCCGAGCACGGGCGGCACATCCCTCTTGAGCCTCAGACGGGGTATCAGCGCGTGGTGATCCTGGGAATCTGCCTGATCTTCGCAACGGCTTCGACCGGCTGGGAAACACTCGCAGGCACAGGGGCTTCGGCGGCAGAGCGAATTCGCCGCGACTCGGTGTTGCTCGCCAGTGCAGACGCGTCGAACGCCTTGACGGGGCCGGCCTCTCGCGCCACCACCCAGCCCGCTGCCGAAACACCGGCGACAGAACCCACGCCGCAGCAAGCGCCCGGGCCCCCCATTTCGCTGAACGCCGAACTCGATCAGCTTGTCCATCTGATCACCGACAACAACACCCCCGAGGCTCGTGAATTGGGCGCGAGGAACTTGCTGGCCCGTGGCTCCGAGGCGGCCGCCGAGCGGTTGGCGGACATTCTGCGCGGGCCGGCGGACCTGGCAGCCAAACGCGCCGTTTGCCGGGCGATTGCTTCCTATGCAGACGAGGTGAAGTCGCGTCCGAACCCCGGCGGCCAGCATTCCGCCGCCGCCCTGCCGGCCCGCGTGCTGATTGATCCGCTGGTGGGTTTGCTCGGGGAACATCCGCGAGAGTTGGACGACGTCATCGGCGAGGCCCTGCGGCGGTTTGACAGCGACCTGGTAATCCGGCGGCTCAAAGTGCTGGCGGAAGCCACGACTCAAGCCGGCACGGAGGCCTCTTCTTCAGTGACGCCGAGTGCCGCAGACCGAAAGTCGCCGGCCAAGCGCATCGCCGCAATTCGCACTCTGGGAAGCATGGGCGACCATCCCCAGGCGGTGGGCGTCCTGATCGGCCTGCTCCGTCAGGCATCCGTCGACGAACAACAACAAGCGACCCAGGCGGTCAACCCCGTCCCGATCCGTGATGCAGCCATCGAGGCCCTGACCCAGGCCACCGGCGTGCAGTATCGTGACGCCGCCGCGGCCCGTGCTTGGTGGGAGGCCCATCGCACGATGACCCCGCTTCAGTGGCTGCAAGACGCCAACGCCCGACGCATCAAGGAGATTGCCCAGCTTCGAGCACAGCGGGAGGTTTTGACGCAGCGTCTGGTCAGCGCCTACCGCGAAGCCTACCTGCACACCCCCGAGGCCCGGCGGCCGGAAAAGCTGCTGGCGTTCTTGGATGATGAGTCCACCGCGGTTCGCCGTCTCGGGCTCGATCTGATCAACGCCATGATCACCGACCGCAAGGACGTCGGCCAAAAGATTAAGGCACGCTTGCTCGAGATGATCGCCGATCACGACGCCCAGGTCCGCCGGGCCGTGGCGGTCATGGTGGGCGACCTAAGACTGCCCGGCGCCGTGGCCCGATTGACCGAATCGCTGGCCTTGGAAGAAGACTCTCAGGTCCGGGCGGCCCAGGTGGCGGCGCTCGGGCGACTGGACGACGCGTCGGCGATCGGCGTGTTGATCGGTCGGCTGAACGACGAATCCCCGAAGGTGGTCAGAGAGGCGGCGTTGGCGTTGGGGGCCCTGGCCCGTAAGGGACACGCCAAGCCGCTGATCGTCGAGCAAGTCGCAGCCGCTCTCTTGAAGCGGTTCAGAATGATTCCCGTGCCCCAAGTAACCCCACGGCACAAAGGCGGAAACGAGCCGGCTTCCGCCGCACCACGCCCGGCTTCGGTTCCGGACAACGAAGATCTCCGCGAGCGCTTCCTTGAGGCCATGGGGCACGTCGGGGCCGAGCGTTTTCGTGAGGTGTTCAAGGGAGAGCTCACTGGGCAACGCAGCCTGCGCATCCGCCAAGCGGCCATTGCGGGCTTGGCTTCATACGCCGACGACCGGGCCGCCGACGAGGTTCGCAAATACGTCGCAGCTGCAGAACCGGAAATCCGACTGGCGGCGGTCCAGGCCCTCGGCCGGTGCGGACGGGGGGCGAAAGACCTCGATGCCCTCTCCCAACATTTAGACAGCAGTCAGGAATCAAACGCCGCCGTTCGTGATCGAGCATGGGACAGCTATTTGACGATCGTGCAGAGGATGCCGCCCCAAGCGCAGCAACAGGCCGCCGCCGCTTTCGACCGACCAGGCGACCTGCCCGCCCAGCGCCGTCGGCTCAGCCTGCTGCGATCTCTTCAAGGCGAACCCGCGCGGTACGACCAGCTCTCCCCCCCACAGCGGCTGAGCTTGTTGGAGGCGATCGTCGATGCCCAGTTCGAGCTCGGCCAATACGATGCCGCGATCAAGAGCCTGGAGGAGTCCCTGCTCATTTCGCCGGCACCGGACGCGACAACCTCGGCCGCCGGCGAGAGATCCCGACGGCTTGCCATCCGCCTGCTCAAGGCCCTTCTGAAGGCCGGTCGGGACAAAGACGCTGTGGCCCGCCTCATGGAGTTCACCGGCGGGATCGCACATGACGGAGTCGCGGAGGCTCGACCCGCCAAGACGCTGCGACTTGATCGGCCGGGTTTGGACGAAGCCGCACACGTCTTTGCCAACGAGGCCGGGACCAGGCTCGCCGACGCCGACGATGCGGCAAAGTTCTCCGCCCTGTTGGGGCTCATCGACCTCGCCTCGCCGGTGATCTCGCAGATCGCCCCGCCGGTCGCAAAGCAGTTGGCGGACCTGAGGCGCCAGGCCCTAGCCCGCCGAGAGTCCGTCGTGGATCATCTACTCAAGACCGCCCAAACCGAGCCGGGGGCCGACCCACAGCTTCTCGCTTTTGGGAAGGAACTGGTCCTGCCCAAAATCGTCGCCCGCCTCACCGCCATTTCGCCCACGTCCGGCCCGGCGACTGCTCCCGAAGACCGACTCGTGGAGCTGGCCAAGAAGCTCGTCCCCTCCTGGCCGGGATACGCGCCCGGTGGTCCGCCGCAGCAACGGGCCGCAGCCCTGGAGCGTCTGAAAAAGCATCTTCCCGACATCGAGAAACCGACCGAGACCATTCCGTCTTCGGGCCCGGACGGATAATACCCGTAAAAACTGGTGCATAAGGTTTCGCACGCGGTGCCGCTTTCCGTATCCCTCATGCGAGTCATGCGCACCGTAAAAAAATCGCCACATTTTACTTGCTTTCCCGCGTTCTTGATGTAATCATTTAATAGGCACACTGAGCGACACGGGCGCTAAGCGGCGCCGGGCAGTAAGCCGGCACCGCAACCCGACTGACGAGCACCCATGCGTGCAGCCGCGGCTTGCCGTAGCAAATCGATGGTAGGGTTGCCGCTCGTCGCTCGCTGTGCCTATTTTTTTGCGCGACTGCGGTTGTTCACACCCGCGTCACCCGCTCAATTCTGCCCAGCGATCAAAAAAATCGGGAAAGGTTTTACTGACGCAGCCCGCGTCACGAATGACCATTCCGTCGAGTCGAAGCCCGGCCAAGGCAAAACTCATCGCCATCCGGTGATCGTCATAGGTATTGATCGCCGCCGCCGCCGGTTTTCCCTGCGGCATAATCGACAGCCCGTCGGGATGCTCTTCCGTCGGCACCTGCATCCTGCCCAGTTCAGTTGCTAACGCCGCAAGCCGGTCCGATTCCTTGACGCGCAAGTTGGCGACGTTCCTGATGCGCGTGGCCCCCTCGGCAAAGGCCGCCAGAACAGCCAGGGTCGGGGCGGTGTCGGGCATGTCGCCGAGGTCCACATCGACGCCGCAGAGCCGACCGTCGGTCGGACCTCTTGCCACGGTCTGCTTCGGCCCCTGTTCGATGCGGCAACCCATCTGTTCCAGAACCCTGACGAATTCCACGTCCCCCTGACAGCTCCCGCTGCCCAGACCCTTGACCGCCACTCGTCCGCCGGCAATCGCCGCGGCGGCGAAGAAATACGAGGCCGCCGAGGCGTCGGGTTCGACCTCGAAACGCCCGGACGCATAGGTCTGCCGGCCGGGGACGATAAACTTGCGCATCTGCTCTTGGACGGCCTGCACGCCGAAGTCCGCCATGACCTTGAGCGTCATCGCCACGTAGGGCTTGCTGGGCAGGTCGCCGGCGACGTCGAGATACACGTCACCGGCCGCCAGCGGTGCCGCCATCAGCAAGGCCGAGACGAACTGGCTTGAAGGCGGCCGTCTAAATTGAACGCCCCCCCCGCCCAGGCCCCGCGCATGGATCGTCAAGGGGCAATAGCCCTCTTGGCCCTCGTAGCCGATGTGCGCCCCCAGGTCTCGCAGGGCATCGACCAAATCTCCGATGGGTCGGGCGCGCATCCGCGGCGTGCCATCAAGCCTGTAGTCGCCGTACCCGGCCGCACAGGCCGCCGTCAGGAAGCGGATGACCGTGCCGGCATTGCCGCAAAAGAGGTCGGCCTCGCCGTTGGGCCAGTGTCCGCCGCAGCCGGCTACGGTCGCTCGGCAGTCGCTTTCATCCAGCCTGACAGCGACACCCAGCGAGCCGAGGGCCTCGACCATGAGTCGCGTGTCGTCGGCAAGCAGCATGTTGCGAATCTGCGTCGTACCGCCGGCCAACGCCGAGACGAGCAACGCGCGGTTGGTCAGACTTTTGCTGCCGGGCAAGGAGACGGTCGCGTCGACGGGGTGGCCGATCGGTTCCAAGCGAATGTCTTGTCGCGCATTCATCCTCGACAAATGCTACCGGACCCTCGAACGCCATGCACGCCGACCCGCATGGTCGCCGTCGTGCAAAATCTCATGCAGGTCCGCGGCCCGTGTCATGCCGAAAAACCCCGAACGCTAGTTGTTGTTCGCCCCCTGGTCGATCCAGTCGCGGATCAGGGCTTGGTCGGTAGGGCTCAAGGGCGGCTGGAGGAAGGGCATCCTCGCGCCCACCGGCGGCGCGGTCTGGCTGACCTTCTGGAACAGGAGGCTGTTGGCCGAATCGCCGGGCACGACCAAGGTCAGATTGGCGTTCTGCACGCTGCTTTGATTGACCAACATGTTGAATGATTGCCCGGCGACCAGTTGCAGGGTGACGCCGCCGAAGATTAGAGCGAAGCCGCCGGTCACGTGGCAATCGATGCACTGACTCGTGAAGATCGGCTGGATGTCGTTGGCGAAGGAGACCGTCTTGCCGGTGGGCGGCCCCGGCATGTTTGATCCCCCGGGCATGTTCATCGGGCATTGAGCCGCGAGGCACAGGGCCGTGAACCCTGCGCCGAGAGCCACTTTTCCTATCGGACGCCATCCCCCGGCGCCGGTGACGAGCCATCGAACCGTTCCTGCGGACATGATTGGGACCCTTTCCACATATGTTCGGCTCGCCTCAAATCTTTTCGTCCAGACGTGATAGAGGATAGCACTGCGCGAGCCGGGAGTCGAACCCGGACGGGTTTCCCCACAGGAACCTAAATCCTGCGCGTCTGCCAGTTCCGCCACTCGCGCTGCCGTGCTGTGTGTGGCGCATTGTTTCCGCCGAGACGAAAGGCGTCAATGGATCATCCGCCTCGCGTTTGGTTGCGGGTCCGTGACACTTTAGGCGGCGTCCACAGCCAAAACCTGATACAAGGCGGACGCTGCTGGCGGCAAACCGCCGGTTTCCGCCGGCGGCTAGATGGTGAACCCTGCCGCTTGACGTTGTTTTAGGCATTCTCCCAATCTGTCATGGACCCTTTGGTTGCGGCGTTGACCGGCCGAGCGATTGAGACCGGCCGCCCGGCAATTGCGATTCCTGCGTCAGCCGCTACCATGTTGCTCGAAATGCAACCGATGCCGCATCGAGACGAGCACGGAGTTCGTCCGACGATGTGGCCGAGAACGAGCACCGATATCGAATCATGAAAATCTTTCTCGACACCGCAAACCTTGACGAAATCCGCGCGGGCGCCGCCCTGGGCATTGTTGACGGCATCACCACCAATCCCAGCCTCGTCGCCAAGGAGGGAAAAGACTTCAAGACGTTGGTCGCTGAAATCTGCGAGATCATTCCGGGGCCGGTCTCCGCCGAGGTCGTCTCGCGCGATTGCGACGGCATGGTCAATGAGGCCCGACAACTCAGCGCCATTGCCGAGAACATCATCGTGAAGCTGCCGACCATTATCCAGGGGGTCAAGGCCCTGAAGATTTGCGCGGAAGAGGGGATCAAGACAAACTTGACGCTGGTCTTCCAGCCGTTGCAGGCCCTGGTCGTCGCCAAGGCGGGGGCCACTTTTTGCTCGCCGTTTCTGGGTCGTCTCGACGACATCGGGCACGACGGCATGGCTTTGATCGACGAGATTCGAACCATCTATGACAATTACGGTTTTGCGACACAGATTCTTGCCGCCAGTTTGCGGCATCCGCTTCACGTCGTGCAGGCCGCCAAGTCGGGGGCGGACATCGGCACCATGCCTTTCAAGGTCTTCGACCGATTGCTGAACCACCCGCTGACGGACATCGGCTTGGAGAAGTTCCTCTCCGACTGGCAGAGGCTGAAGACCTGAACCCGCTGGGGTTCCTTGGAAGGTAAGCCATACATTTTTGGAGTGATCGTTTCGGCGACACAAGCCCATGCCCGGGGCACGGCCTTGACTGTTGTTTTTTGTTGCGCCTATTGAACGGCTTAGCATTGAGGGGAGCGAACGTTTTGGCGGACGGTGCCCATCGTACTGCGCAGGAGCCGTGTAAGGTGCGAGGTGCATGAGCCGGGAGGTCTCGCCATTGGTCCTCGCTAGAGCTTCGGGCTGGTTTGGGTTTATGGTGATTGCGAGGATGCTTGAAAATGGAGGCTTGCCCGGCGGGTGTTCGTCCGATAGAATGAAGCACGACGGGATGGGGGATTCGAGTTGCTTATTGCTGGTGTTTGAGTGGCAGCATCCCGGCGGCACGTCGGTCGAAGAAGGCCGGTGCGATAGCCTTGATCTGCGTGCCTTTCGGTCAGGAGGTGGATTGTGCTGGATCATATCGACCGACGATACCCGGCGGGCTTTCGAATGTGGCCGGCGGGGGGCGTGAGGATTGGGTTTCTGTTGTGGGGGGTGATGGTGGTTTGTGTTTCGGCGGACCGGGCGGCGGGACAAGGCAGCTTGACGACGTGCAGCACGCAGAGCGTCCCGATTTCCAGTTTTCCCAATTGTGCAGGCAGCGTGACCGACACGATCACGGTGACGACGGACCGTGTCATCAACGGGCTGAACATTTCGTTGAAGATCACCCACGGGGCTGTGGGCGATCTGACGGTCGATCTGACACGTGTCAATGCAGGCACCGGCATGACGACAACGGTGCGGCTTATCGAGACCATTCCGAGCAACCTGTTTCCAACTCTGGATTGCATCAGTGACGATTTTGACATCATTCTCGCTGATGGCATGGGTTTGGACTCGGTTCAGAGCATCTGCGGTGAAGACCCCGTGACTCTCGATGGTATCACGCGGACGTCACCGCCCAAGTACCGGCCCTTGGAAGCTCTGAGCGCTTTCGACGGCGAAAAGGTTCAAGGGACCTGGGAGTTGACGGTGACGGACTCGCGCACTAGCGAGTGCGGCACGCTGGTGGAGTGGTGTGTGATCATTCCGGACGACGACAATGACGGCGTCCCGAATACCATAGACAACTGTCCCAACGTCGCCAACCCCGGCCAGGAGGATACCGACGCCGGCGGGGTGGGTGACGGAGTGGGTGATGCGTGTGACAACTGCCCGAATGATGCCAATCCTAATCAGGCAGACATCGACAGTGACGGGGTGGGCGATGCGTGTGACATCTGCCCCGATGCTTTCGATCCCAATCAGGAAGATAGCGACGGTGACGGGTCGGGAGACGCCTGCGACAACTGCCCGATTCCGAACGACCAGTCGGATACGGACGGTGACGGTCTGGGAGACGAGTGTGACAACTGTCCTGAGACGGACAACTCCAACCAGGAGGACCTGGACGGGGACGGGGTGGGTGATGCGTGCGACGATTGCCAGACGGTTGCGGACGCCGGTCAGGATGACATGGACGGCGATGGGGTGGGCGATCTATGTGACAACTGTGGGAGCGTCGCCAACGTGGATCAGGGGGACACCGACGACGATCGAGTGGGGGATGCGTGCGACAACTGCGCTTCTGATTTCAACGCGGTTCAGGACGACTCTGACGGCGACGGCGTGGGCGATGTGTGCGACAATTGCCCGACGGAGATGAACGCCGATCAGCAGGACGGCGACGGCGATGGGGTGGGCGATGCGTGTGACAATTGCCCGACAATCCAGAATGCGGCTCAAGAGGACGTTGACGGCAACGGGATTGGTGATCTTTGCGAGCAGGGTCCCGGGTCGGTGCCGACGCCGGGCGGGATGCCGGGCGATGCGAATGATTGCGGTGAGGGGGCTTGTGGGATGGGGGCGGGGATGACGATGCCGCTGATGCTGATGGGATGGGGGTGGATGCGTCGGCGGCGGGCGGTTGTTCGCACCGGTTAGAAACCGGTGCCACAAGTCGCGTCCGTCTCACACCGTCTCATACCTCTGGAAGAGGCGGGGCGGCGATTCGTCCTCGCCAGCGCTTCGGGCTGGTTCAGGTCTGAACTCGACGGCCGGCAGGGGCGTCGGTCGCTACGCTGGGGGGGCCTAGTACTACAACGCTAGAAAAGCTCAAGAGAACTGGTGAGGTTTGACGAGGATTCCTGTGGATGCAGCGAAACCACAGGAGGTTCTCGACATGGACGCACAGATGATTTTGGAGATCAAA
>Ga0114931_10008506_pt1 | contig 12416 bp, 11 predicted proteins | sample 2SBtaG_FD_89579 | JGI IMG/M metagenome (GOLD analysis project Ga0114931, IMG submission 89579) | Deep subsurface microbial communities from Kolumbo volcano to uncover new lineages of life (NeLLi) - 2SBTROV14_V59a metaG | ecosystem: Environmental > Aquatic > Marine > Volcanic | place: Kolumbo...
TCCGTCCAGTGATCGTCGTCCAATCGCCAAAGCCAGGTGCCCTGCGAGGATGCGCCGACATTATCCGTGGGAAAAACACACCACCATTTTCCGGCGTAATTCCAAACTTTAGATTGCGGTTTTTCGCCTAAAGGATTATTGCTGGAATGGACAATTGGTTTTTCAAGAATTGGGGAGAATGTTAAGTCTGTTAATGATTCCGTTGCTAAAAACCAGTCGGGATAACCGGCTTTTTGTGCAAAACCCGAACCCGAAAACGCCAGCGAAAATAAAATCAGCGCAGGTACGATGAACGGTTTGTAAAAACCCACCATGGCAACACTCCTTGTTAAAAAAAGCAGTAAAAACGGTCTAACGAATTAATATCATTTTTCGCCACTGCCTGGTATTTCTCGTCACGAATTTATAAAAATAAATTCCAGAACTGACGGGTTTGCCGTGCTGATCCGTCCCATCCCATTGAATGGAATAACTGCCGGCTGATTGCCGCGCATCCACTAAGGTCCGTATTTCCTGCCCCAACATGTTTACAATCGACACCCGGACGTGATCCGTTTGCGGTAAATCATATTTGATGGTTGTGGCAGGATTAAAGGGATTCGGATAATTTTGAAAAAGCTGAAATTTTTTCGGATGTTGCGTGATTTCGTTAATTATGCCTGTGATCACGCTGTCCACTACGAAGACATTTACAGTGCTGCTGACCCGCTGATTTTCGATCATGCCGCCGACAACATACATGCGATTCGCACATCCGACAAACCCGCGGTGATCCATTGTGGCAATATTTGCCGCCGTATAAATTTCCCAATCAGCGGTTTTTCGGTTAAATCCAAAGGTAAAATCCACGGGATTTGAGGGCTGCCCGTTATAGCCGATGCCGTCAAAATTGTATGGATTGGTCGTGCCGCCGGTGAAGACCGCCCGTTGCCCAAAATTCCCCGCGGCCGCGCGATATTTTGGATTTCCCGGGTGATCCGGCAGGGTTTCCCAGGTAATGCTCATGGGATCATTCGGATCAATCACGCCCATGTAGCTGCCCGTGCTCATCACAAAATTGAAACCGCTGACCCGCACGCCGTTGATATACACAATGGTATCGCCGACGATGGCCCCGGCGTGTCCGAAGACGCCCGGCCCGGAAATCGGCGTTGCCTGCGCCCAACTATCCGCGACCGGGTTATACGCTTGCACCTTTTTGGTATTATTGGTATTCGACCAGCCGCTGATGTTATAAATCAGGCTGTCCCGCCACACCACGGTCACCTGGTCATCCACCGGCGTGGGGGCGTTTGCGCCGGAACGATAGGTATCCGTCGCGGGATCGTAAATATCCACATTCGACCAGGTGGTTTCGTTGCCGCTGATGGTCACGCTATAGCCGCCGAAGATGTATATTTCTCCCCGAAACGGTTGTGCGGAAGCGGCAATCCGCCCGACATTGCCCGGCACCGGGGCGATTTGTTTCCACTCCCCGGTCACCGTGTTCAGGCGATAGGCATTCCGGGTAATTCCCGACCAGATTTTGGTTGAATCAATCCCCATAAAGCTGAACACGAAGCAGGTGTCGTCGATGGTCAAGGCGGCAACCGCGTTGTTGGACAGCTTTTCCGGCATGGGCGACGCGGTTTCCCAATGCCCGGCAATTTGGGCGTGCATGCCGTGCATCATCAGCGCCATCGCAAAAACAGTGATGTATTTTTTCATTAGAAGAAGCTCCTTATTTGACGGGCGCAGCCCTCTTTCGTAGAGAATTTATAGAGAAATTGTTGTTAATAAAAGATGAATTTGCAGTCGTTAGGATGATCGAAAGGATTTATCTTTAATTTATACCTAACCCTGACAAGATGACAGATTGGGCACAAAGTTGGAGCATCGGGACGAAAAGTTGAAGTGTTCCGGCACAAAGATGAGGCATTCAGGCATAAAATTGATCAGAACCGGCACCAGTTTTTGTGTTCAAAGCAGAAAGTTGGGTCTTATGAGCACAAAATTCTGATAGTACTATAATAAATACACATTCATTCAAAGGATGATAATAAGCCAAAACCCCTCACTGACTTCTTTAAGAACTAAAATCGCAACTTTTTTGTTGCATCATTGTCGTTTTTATACTACATTAATTCACCGTTTCAATACATATTACAAAGAAAAGCGCTCATTGCCTCGATTATTGATGATGCTCATCCAGTACTGATAAAGGGTTCTCTTTAAAGGGAATTTATGCACAGGATGGCAGGAGCTTTGAGGTTTAAACAGCCTTGGATTGCTCTATTAATGCATAAGGTGATTACTTTTGCATACACTTGAAGGTAAAGCATATGAGCAAGAATACTTGTAATCCCAAACACAATAAAAGGATGATCGGAAATCATCCGCTAATTTTAGAAATCCAAAAAATCATATCCCGGGTAGCCGATACACCGGCGACCGTATTAATTCATGGGGAGAGCGGCACAGGAAAAGAATTAGTTGCTTGTGCCCTTCACCAACAAAGTTACCGAAAAGATAAACCGTTTATTGCTATTAATTGCGGCGCTATCCCGGGTAATTTGTTGGAATCCGAAATGTTCGGTCATGCTCGAGGGGCATTTACCGGTGCTCACCAGGATCAGATCGGTTGGTTTAAAAAAGCTGATCAAGGCACGATTTTCCTGGATGAGGTGTGTTGCTTACCACTTATTCTGCAAGTTAAACTGTTGCGAGTGCTGCAAACAGGGGAATTTTCGCCGGTAGGCAATCGGGAAATCCGTAACAGTAATGTTCGGATCATTGCGGCTTCCAATATAAATATACAGCAACTCATTACTGAAGGTAAATTTAGAGAAGACCTCTATTACCGCTTAAATGTCATTGATATAGATATGCCGCCCCTGCGGGAACGGGGTTCTGATATTTTATTATTGGCAAATCATTTTTTGAAGTTTTATGGCGCTCTTTATCATAAAAAAATCATACATTTAACCCCAAAAGCTCGTGATTGTTTGCAGCGTTATGACTTTCCCGGAAATGTGCGAGAGTTGCAGAACGCTATTGAGCATGCGGTTATTTTCTCAGACAGCAATCATATTGAACCCCACCACCTGCCGGTCTGTCTACATCAAAAGACTTACTCTTCTAAAGAGAATGAAAAACTCTCCGTTTTCAAAATCGCAAAGCAGCGGATCGTAGAAAAATTTGAACAAGAGTATTTGCAGGATTGTTTGGAATCATCAAGTGGTAATATTACTCAAGCAGCAAAAATTGCCGGTATCAATGTAAAAAATTTCTATACCAAAATGACCCGCTATGAGATTGATCCTCACGATTTCAAATAAGTTTTGGTACAAATACCAAAACTTTGGTATTTGTACCAAAACTTATCCCGGTATTTTTCATTAAATTGTTTTTCCATCATTTTTCTAACTCTCAGATAATTTTCAGTTTAGCCCTTTGTAATGGTTTTCCTCACAATTGGCATAGGATTTGATCATTACAAATCGATTCCACAAAGGTAATTGATTATGAACTTGCCAATGGTGTTGGTTTCAGGACCAACAATTGCTGAGGATGAAAAACTGATTGTCGCTCTTAGCAAACATGCCGGGGTGATACGAAACAGGAATAACAGCAAGATTGAAAAACGCTTGAGCACAAACAAAATTTGCCTGGTTCTTTTAGAGATAACCAAAGAAAGCGCATTTGAAATTGAGATGATCGCAAGAATTAAGAGATATTATCCTTACATAGAAATTCTGGTGGTAAATGGAGATGGAGATCGGGATGTGTTGGCGGAAGCCTTTAAGTGGGGGACAAAGGATGCTTTTCGAAGGCCATATAATACTGATCTAATTGTGGATAGGGTATTAGCCATATTAAATGTCAAAACTTGAACATTAAAATAGAGGAGAGCAATCTAATGAAATAATTATAATCAAGGCTAAATGAAAACTCTTCGGCTTCTGGCAGTTATGTCTGTACTCGGAGGAGATAGGATAAGTATCTATTCTCATCCACAAGTAACAACTCGCCTAATTCTTAAGGATTAACTGCCATGTTACTTATAAATTCTTTGAGAACAGGTTATCCAAAAATTTCAGCAATTATCATCCAAGGAAATTTTCCAATTAAGAATGCTGAATAAATCTACCATAAATTAATTTTTAGGAGAAATTAAAAATGGCTGAAAAAATATTTAAAGAGGAAGAAGTATTAAAAGAGGAAGAAATATTAGAAGGAGAATATAAGGCAATCGCTGGTGCTCAAATAGATGAAGAAGAGGAACTGCTCGATAAAGAAAATGTTGTTGGGGTGGCGATCGGTCACAAAATAAAAGAAGGCAAGGAAACAGGTGATCCCTGCATTACGGTTCTTGTTTCTCAGAAGTTGGATTCTGCATTATTGAAGGCTGACGATAGAGTACCAAAAACCGTCGGGAAATTTAAAACCGACGTGTTTGAAACCGGAGAAATATTTGCGGGAAATCTTATACCTGAGCCTGTGGAGGAATTAGCAGAGGTGGACACACAAGTACATGCAGAAGTAGATATTGAGGCCTTGAGAGGCCGATTACGCCCAGCCAAAGGCGGGTTTAGTGTTGGCAATTTCAGGATAACGGCCGGCACAATTGCTACTGCTGTAACTGACCTCGGACCTTTTCCAGGAATTCCCCGGCGATATTATATTCTCAGCAACAACCATGTTTTGGCCAATTCTAATAATGCTTTTATCGGAGATCCAATTTTGCAACCGGGTCGGTTTGACGGTGGGCTTAACCCTAGAGATAGAATTGCTCGTCTATCCAGGTTTGTTCCCATACGTTTTATGAGGCCGCCACTTATCCCCGTTAATTTTGTCGATGCAGCCATTGCTGAGGGTCAGTTCAGTGATCTTGATCGTGAGATCTACTGGATAGGGTATGTTAAGGGAGTAAGAACAGTAAGAATAGGTCAAATAGTGCAAAAGACAGGTCGTACAACTAACTATACCACAGGCAGAGTGACAACTATTAATGCCACCATTAATGTCAATTATGGCGGTGGTCGGGTAGCTAGGTTCGCCCGCCAAATTATTACTACAAATATGTCTCGAGGGGGGGATTCCGGAAGTCTTTTATGTGATATGAATGAGAACGCTTGTGGCCTTTTATTTGCCGGATCTTCAAGGGTTACCGTACACAATAATATCTTCTTCGTAATAAGGTTTTTGCGAATCAGGATCGTATGATCTTCTGATTTTGAGAATAAATAATTTAGATTCGCACTACAATCTGGACGAGGATGATATTTTATATTTTTCAAACATAGTAAGGAGAATATTATGTCAGATCAAAAAAATCACAAAAGTGTTTCATCAGAAGATGTTGAGGAATTTGAAGAAAATTTCGAAGAGGATGAGACGGAAATGCATGAAGCCGTGTCAAACGAAGGCGACGAGTCAGGAGGGGAGGCTGGTGAAGAGATTGAGGAAGATGATTTTGAGGGGGTTGAGGAAGCAGGTATTGAAGAGATTGAAGGATTTGACCAATCCTATGCTCTTAACGAAGGAGATGAGTCCGAAGAGGTTGTTCTAACAAAAGAACTCAAAGATCTGCCAGAGGCAGGCACGGAAGAATTTGAAGATCCAGAGTCGGTATGTGGTCGTGATGGTCGGGTTCGGATCTCACCCGCTACTCGCATCCCGTGGCGATGGAATTGCCAATTGATTATTACAAAAGCTAATGGAACGCGATCCAGATGCACCGGCTGGTTCATAGGACCTCGTACTGTGATGACGGCTGGGCACTGCGTATATAGTCATGCTGCTGGTGGTTGGGCACGGCAAATTGAGGTCATACCTGGCATGGACGCAAGGAGCCGCCCGTTTGGCTCTCAAATCGGCACTTCTTTTCGCAGTGTAATAGGCTGGACTCGAAATAGAAGATCGACTCATGATTATGGTGCCATCATTCTTCCGAACAACAGACTCGGCAATAGAGTTGGCTGGTTCGGATTCGCTAACTTACGGAGTAGTTCATTAAGGAATTTGTTGGTAAATAACGCTGGATATGCCGGTGATAAGCCTTTTGGGACACTGTGGTTCAACGCAGGTCGGATAACCCGAGTCACCTTACGCAGACTCTATTATATGATTGATACATTTGGAGGCCATAGTGGGAGCCCGGTCTGGCTATATAGAAGAGGCCACCGCTATGGAGTCGGGATTCATGGCTACGGCGGCTGTCCCAACAAGGCGGTCAGGATTGTAAGGCCTGTGTTCAGAAACATGTTAGCATGGAAAAGACTGGGGTTTTAAGACAAAATTATTGAGCACCCTTTTAAACCAAAATCTGGTACTCATGATTCGATGCGAAAAATAAATTGAGAGGAGGACTGTATTTGAAAATAAATTTGCAGTTCTCCTCTTCTTTTGTGTGTAACCTTGAACGTGGAGTTACGGAATCAGAGGTCTTTTCGTTTCGCCCGAAGGTGCTTACAAAAAATCCCATAACAATCCTGGAATCGCGGTGGAGGGTAGGAACATTCTTAAGCTCTGGGTCGTCTAAAAATGGTGCCGACGCAGATACTCATTTTGGATGGAGAATGAAGTGCAAAAGCAGCTCCAGATATTTTTAATAAGAAGTTTAGTGGTGTTTGCTCTGCTTTTTATAGGTTGTGCCGGGGATAAATTCAATTCTTCACCTGGCAGCACGCGCCAAAATACGAATATTGCAAAAATAGGAGAATCGATGATTATCGAAGGCAAAATCTTTGAGGTGATGGAAAGCTGGCCTCTGCAGTTGACTTTGAAGACTCAGACCGGTCGCTATCATGTCGAACTCCTCACTGAAACGACAATTGTTCGGGAGGGAGAGACTGTCAACCCAGGGATGTTAAAGCCTGAACTTAAGGTTCGGGTTGAAGGTCAACGCTCTGTTTCAAACAAGATTGCCATCATCGCCCATACCATAGAAATTCTATCTGAAAACAAGTGAGCATTAGTCTCTTACCAAATCGGGAATTCGATATATTCACTGCAACTCACTTTTACAAGTGAGTTCACAGTTAAGAAAAGATTTCGGCGTTTTTCAATGGAGTGATCTCGATGTACATTTCGATAACAAGTTAGATAAACAGGATTTGAGAAGAGTGAAAATTCGACCCCAAATTTTTGGTTGTTTCAGAATCGAAAATATTGTTGAAAATTTTTGTCGAATTCTAAAGTTAGTTTGCAACACCACGAAAACTAGGATTACAATGCTAAAAGCAATACAAGTGGCTTTTAGTGATCAAAATATAAGAAACAGCTTACACCTGAACATTTACAAAGTTAGGATCACAAAGAAGCTAATTATTGTACTTACCTTTGGAAGCATTTTGTTTTTCACATTACAGTTGCAAAAGCGTTTCAATGAAAAATAAAAAAATTAAAATAGAGGACACTCAAGTTATGGAAGAAAAAATTTTAGATGCCATTGACGAAGCAACTAAATGGATTGACTTAGAGGGCGTTGTAGGAATAGGTGAAGGTAAAAAAAATAAAAAAAAATGCATAAAGGTACATGTATCTATTCCCACTACTGAGTTTTCTTCTATAATTCCAAATACATTTAAAGGTTTTCCTGTGGTCATTGAGGAAACTGGAGAATTTTCTTTGGAAAGTAAAAAGTTAAAAATAAAAAGAAAAAAGTGATCAAGAAAATTTGGGGGCTTGGCAATACGGTGTCATTGCGAAGCCCTTTTATGTTTTGCAACAAGTGAGGCGGGCCTCCCTTACGGATTTTAATTTCTTCCCACTTCTTACTTCCCTCTTTTTACGTGCTACCATCCGCTTTTCGTAAATTCGCGTATTCTGCGATCAGCTTTTTGAGCTGCTTACCGGCAAAAAGCACGGTCAACTTAGTGCCGTTGCCGCCGCCCTCCACGCCCAGCACCTGGCCTTTGCCAAACTTTTCGTGAATCACCCAATCGCCGATGCGATAGGCGCCCCCGGCATCGATCATGCGGCTGGCAACCGATGCGGCGGTCGAATGCCCATAACGACGCTGTTCCTGACGACGCGGTTGCCGCTGCGACGTGGTCTCCCGGGCAGAAGCCTTCGCCTTTTTTTTATATTCCCGGGGAATTTCCGCTAAAAAGCTGGAAGGCATGCTATGAAAAAACATCCCGGAATTATTTCCGCTAAAACGGCGTCGCTGGCGGGCCCAGGCTAAGTAAAGATGGTCCTTCGCGCGGGTCATGCCCACGTAAAAAAGCCGCCGCTCCTCCTCCAAATCTTCCGTCTTTTCCATGCTGCGGAATAATGGAAACAGGCCTTCTTCCAAACCGGTGATGATCACCGCCGGAAATTCCAGGCCTTTGGCGCTGTGCAGAGTCATCAACGTGACCGCGGCGCTGGTGGGATCCCAACGATCAATGTCGGCCAACAACGCAACATCTTCCAGATATTTGGCGAGGGTCGCTTCGGTCGGATCCGCGCCTTCGGAAAATTCCGCAATACTGTTGAGCAATTCATTCACGTTTTCCAAACGCGCCTGTTCGTCGGGCAGTTCGCTCAATTCATATATCCGCGCCAGTCGGAAAGTGTCCACCACTTCCCGGGCGATTTCAAATGCGGAGGCAACTTCCAACCTCAATTTGATCGCTTCCACGCTATCGATAAATGCCTGGATTTTTCCCTTTGCGCCGCCGCTGATTTCCGCGCACTCATCCAAATTCAGCATCGCGTCATACATGCGGATGCCCTGCCGCAAGGTAAATGCCTCCAGCCGTTCCTGAGTTTTCATGCCGATGCCGCGAGTGGGAAAATTGATGATCCGCCGCAGCGCCACGGTATCGTTGGGGTTGACCAAAATGCGCAGATAAGCCAGCACATCCTTCACTTCCTTGCGATCAAAAAACTTGGTGCCGCCCACAATCACGTAGGGCACATTGGCGCGACGCAGCTTGTCTTCCAGCGCCCGCGATTGGGCATTGGTGCGATACAGCACCGCGATGTTGTTATACCCCAATTGATTTTCCCGCAGCGCTTTTTTGACGATTTGCACCACCATTGCCGCCTCCGCCGCTTCGTCGCCCGCTTCGATCACGGTGATGTCTTCCCCGCCCTCTTTGCTGCTCCACAAATTTTTGCCCAGGCGCAGTTCGTTGTTGGCGACGACAGCATTCGCAGCGTCCAAAATGACCTGGGTAGAGCGGTAATTCTGTTCCAGCCGCACCACTTCGCATTCGGGATAATCCCGCTCAAAACTGAGAATATTTTCGATATCCGCGCCCCGCCAGCGATAGATGGACTGATCTTCATCCCCCACCACGCAAATACGGCGATGCCGCGCGGAGAGCTGCTTGACAAAATAGTATTGCGCCTTGTTGGTGTCCTGGTATTCATCCACCAAAATGTAGCGGAATTTTTGCTGATATTTTTTCAGAATCTCCGGCTCGCGGGTGAAAATGTCCAGCGGTTTAATGAGCAGATCGTCAAAGTCAAAGGCGTGATTGCGACGCAGCGCAACTTCGTATTCGCGAAATATCTTTGCCACGGTGCGCTCGGCAAAATTCCCGGCATGTTGTTCAAACCACTTCGCATCACGCATTTTGTTCTTGCAATCGCTGATTTTATATTGCACCGCGCGCGGCTTTACCGTGTCTTTGCCGATGTTCAGCCCCGCCATCACTTGCTGGATGAGGCGGATTTGGTCATCCACATCATAAATGCTGAAATTGCTGTCATACCCGATGTGCGTGGCTTCGATCCGCAAAATACGGGCGCACAGGGAGTGAAAAGTGCCGATCCACATGCCGTCCGCCGGCGCGTTGATCAGTTTTTCCACGCGATGGCGCATTTCTCCGGCCGCTTTGTTGGTGAACGTGACCGACAAAATTTCCCAGGGCCGCACATCCCCCCGGTCGAGCAGGTAGCCGATTTTGTAAGTGAGAACACGGGTTTTGCCACTGCCGGCCCCGGCCAGCACCAACAAGGGTCCGTCTAAGTATTCCACGGCGCGACGCTGTTCAGGATTCAAGTCGTTTAAAAGGGTTTCTGCCATGTTGATATCCGATTTTTTTTCCATAAAATAAGAACGGTTTACAAACAAAGAAATACCATTCTTTCTTCAGATCATTTAACCTGAATAATTCATAATCTCTTTTTTGAAAACAGTTGTGGAACGGTCACAACCGTTCCCTACCGTAGTATCCTTTTTTGTAGGGACGGGTCGTGACCCGTCCGCCCAAACCGTATGGTATATTCTTTCTCGAAATCGCCCATATTTACAAAATATCCACCGGATCCACATCGATTTGCACGGTGACCGGCCATTTTTTGACCGCCGGGTTGAGATAAATCCCCTGCTTGAGCATGTGGCGCACGAAGCTCATCGATGCATCTTTCTCGCGGAGCTGCTTGACCAGCACGTGATAGCGATAGCGATTGTTGATCTTTGCCAGCGGGGCCGGCGCCGGGCCCAGCACGCTGTATTTCTTCTGTGAATTACATTTCCACAAATATTTGGCGATCTCCCCTGCATAGTGCAGCGCGGCGCTCTCATCCTTGCTAATGATGCGAATCAGGCAGAGCCGCGAGAACGGCGGATAATTCAGGGTTTTGCGAATGGTCAACTCTTTTTCGTAATATCCCAGGTAATCGTGCGTCATTAAATATTTGAAAATAAAGTGGTTGGGATCAAAGGTTTGTATCACCACTTCCCCGCTACGCGCGCCCCGGCCCGCCCGCCCGGAGGCCTGAACCAATAGCTGAAACGTCTTTTCCGCAGCCCGAAAATCAGGAAATCTTAGCCCCTGGTCCGCGTTGATCACGCCCACGAGGGTCACTTTTTCAAAATCCAGGCCTTTGGCGATCATTTTGGTGCCGATCAAAAAATCAGCTTCCCGGCCGCGGAATTTTTCCAGCAATTTGGCGTGATCATCCTTCCGCCGGGTGGTGTCCTGATCCATGCGCAACATGCGCGCGTGGGGAAATCGCGCCCGCGCTTCCTGCTCAATTTTTTGCGTGCCGATGCCTTTGTAAATAATATCCAATCCCCGGCAGTTCGGACACAAATCCGGCGCCGCTTCCGTATGCCCGCAATAATGGCAGCGCAAACTGCGACCTTTAAAATGATAGGTCAGGGTGATATCGCAATTGGGACATTTTTCCACATATCCGCATTCCTGGCAGAGAATGTACGGAGAAAATCCCCGTCGGTTTTGCAGCAAAATGGCCTGCTCCCGACAGACCAGTCGGGCTTCCATTTTCAGCAGCAAATTGTCGGAAAACAGCACAAATTCTCCGCCCTTGCGCCACTGTTCCTTGTTATCCACCAGCAGGGTGCGCGGCAAATTGCGGCGGCTGATCCGTTTGGAAAGATGGAAATAGTTGTATTTCCCGGCTTTGGCGTTATACAAACTTTCGATACTCGGCGTGGCGGAACCCAACACGATGGGAATATTATTCAAATGCGCGCGATAAAGCGCCACATCGCGGGCATGGTAGCGCGGCGATGAATCGCTTTGTTTATAGCTGTTTTCATGCGCCTCGTCCACGATAATGATCCCCAGGTTTTTGAGCGGCGCAAAAATCGCCGAGCGCGGACCGATCACAATGCGAAACGCGCCATTGCGGATTTTATGCAGCGTTTCGATTTTCTCGCCGGGAGAAATCCGGCTGTGGATGACCGCAACCTGATCCCCAAAATGATGATAAAATCGCGCCGCAATTTGGGGCGTCAGCACAATCTCCGGGATCAGCACAATGGCCGACCGGCCGGATGCCAGCACACCGCGGATCAGCTCAATGTAAATTTGGGTTTTGCCGCTGCCAGTAATGCCGTGCAACAAAAATGGTTGAAACTGTTGCGGGTCGATAAACGGCGTTACCTGCCCGACAAATTCCCGCTGCTCATCCGTGAGCGTCACATCCGCGACCGCTTCGTTGAAATGCTGCGCCTGAACCCGAAACAAATCTTTTTGGGATTTTAGCAGCACGCCTTCATCGGTCAATTTTTTGATCACCCCGGCGGGAAAACCGGCATTCCGAAGCGCCGGGCGTTCCACCAGCCCATTTTCGCGTAAATGCGTGATCAAAGTCAGCGCCCGTTCGCTGCGTTTGGCCTGCTTTTTTAGGTATTTGATTCGGGCAGAATCCGTCCACTTTTCTGACGGCGCTAATTGAAAACAATCCACGGTTTTATATATTTTTTTGGTTTTCGGCGCGGTGTAACGGGTTTCGATGATTTTCAACCGCTTCAGTTGATGGGCGATTGAACGCAAATGATTTTCGGAAAAATTTGCAGCGACTTTTTTTAGCGAAATCCAGTCATCACCGGGCAGCGCTTCTAAAAAGGATTGCTGGGCGCGGGTCAGATTTTCACACGATTCTCCGCTGATCCGCCGCGCTTCAAAACGCGTTTTTTCCAGGTTTGCGCCGGGATTGATCAGCCGAAACGCTTCACCTAAATGGCA
>Ga0114931_10008507_pt1 | contig 12415 bp, 6 predicted proteins | sample 2SBtaG_FD_89579 | JGI IMG/M metagenome (GOLD analysis project Ga0114931, IMG submission 89579) | Deep subsurface microbial communities from Kolumbo volcano to uncover new lineages of life (NeLLi) - 2SBTROV14_V59a metaG | ecosystem: Environmental > Aquatic > Marine > Volcanic | place: Kolumbo...
ACGATCGAACCGCGTGGCAGCCGCCCGATGCCCCGCGAAGGCCGCGGTCTTGAGAAGGGTCAGAAGATGCGTTCGATGCGCACAAAAGGCGTGAATCCGGGCGAGAGATTGGCCACCGCCGGCACGGCACCGGAGGCCGGAAACCGCAGACTCAAGTGTTCCAGATAGTTCTTGTCGAACACGTTCAGGATGCCGGCGTTGATGCGGAAGTTCTTGTTGACGTTCAGATAGCCGTTAAGATCCCAGACGGTAAAGCCCGGCGTACGCTGTTCGAGGATGGTCACGCCGCCTTGGCTTCCTTGGCGGATGGTTCCCAGGCGATTCTGTTCATCCACGATTCGCGCTGCCAGCGAAAGGCCCCAGTGTCCGCCACCGTCGCCATCGTGCAGCCTGAGTCCGGCACGCCCTCCGAGCGGTGAAATCTGAAACAGCGGCTGATTGATCGTCCGATCCCGTCCGTCGACATAGGCCAATGAGCCGAAGGCCGTCAAGCGAGGCAGCAAATCGATCTCGCCCTGCATCGATCCGCCGGCCAGCGTGGCCAGCGGCGTGTTCACGTATTTCAACGATCGGGCACCCACCGGATCCAACACCACATTGTCGCGTAGCGTGGCGTAATCGATGATCCACGCATGAAATCCGTTGATGTTTGCGCGGACATAATCGCGGTTCAGCCGGAGGCCGGCGTCGATTTGCCAATTGCGTTCTTTGTCCAGATTGGGGTCGCCGATCGTGCGTGTAAAACCGCTTTGAATGATGCCGAGGAATAGCCCATCGGCGTAACGTTCGGTGAGCGTGGGAGCACGTTGTGCGTGCCCAAAGCCCAGTCGCGTGGTCAGCCCGCCGCCGAGCTCAATTTCGTTGGTCAGATAAAACGCATACAGCACGTCGTTCTGCACCAGTTCGTCGACGGGCAGATTGGAAAACGTCTGGTTGAACAGCGTCACCGTCCGCACTTCACTAGCGTTGGCGTTCGTTTGCACCCAATCAACCCGCGCGCCGAGGGTGGCAATCCATTTTTCCGTAACAGGAATCGACAGCTCGGAATACGCGCCGGCGTCGGTCATCCGAGCCCGAGGCATGTTTTCGTTGAACCGATCCAGCCCGAGAATGGCCAGCGTGGCTGCGATGGTCGGATCGAGGCTGGTCGTGGTCGATTGTTCTTGAATTTGCTGATTGGCATAGCGGAAGTCTCCCCCGGCACGCAGATGCCAACCGCCCACTTCCCCGAAGCCGACCGACCCGCGTCCTCCGGTTGATTGCACGTCGCCGTCGGTCGCGCTTTCAAAATTGGTGCCGGGAAGGCCGATTCCGGCCAGTGCGTTCTCGATGCGGCTGGTCACGGTCGTCTGTTTCGCGCTGCTTGACGTATCCCCCTCGAACCGCGTGCGGTTGTGCCAACCCGAAACCTCGAGCCGGTCCCAAGGGCCCGCCGGATCTTCGTCGACCAGGCGCACACTGTAACCGTCGGTTACCAAGAAACGCGTGTCATAAACCTGCAATGGATATTCGACGTCGGTCTGATCGAGCCGCAGATAGTCGAATTCGATGTGCTGGTAAGGGGTGATATCGAACGACATTTCGCCCAGCACGTTGCGGTTCTTGTAGCTCGATGGAATCTGCGTGTTGTTGCCGCTGTCATAGTCGCTGCCGATCCGATGCCCGTAACTAAAGCGGTAGCCATAGTTCGAGCCACCGCCGAAGACGCTTGCCCGCCCATACCATTGATCACCGTTCTCGAGATAATCCACCCCCAACCGGGCGTGCGACTCGCCGCCGCAACAGTAACGCGGCGTGGGTCGTTTGATGACGTCGATAAAGCTGAAACCGGCACCATAGCGCAGACCATACGGTCCGGGAATGACCACCACCTGTTGAACCACGCCGGGATCAAGCTTGCTGAGCACGGTATCAAGATCCTGCCGTACCGGCAGCCAGTTGGCCCCCAGCCCTTGCGTGAAAACCTGACCGTCACGAAAACCACGAATGCGAGGATCGAAAGAAACGGGCGAGCGGCGCTGCGTCTGCACCGATTGAACCGTTTCAGATCGACTGAGCAACTCTCCAATGTCGCTGGTCGGCTGATTGCCCGGACCGGTTGCCTCGACCACGGAGGTCTTGCCTGCTTCCGATTCGTACGAAGCGATCGTGCTGTAACTCTGGGCCAGATCGCTTAGCACATCCAGTCCGGCGACCGCCGCGGCGGCGGGCGTGGAAGCCTGGGTCACCGGTTCGGCGGGCTGCTCGACCAGCGGCTGTTCCTGGAACGGCTGACCCTCGGGTTGCCGCCGGAACGAAGCGCGAAATGTGCCCGCGGAACTTCGGATCGCGCCTTCGTGGGGATAAAATAGCGGCGGCGGATCGGGAATCGCGGGAAGGTCTAACAGCAGCGCGTAAAAATCGCCGTCCGAGCGAATCATCCCACCGTCGGGATAGAGTGACGGTTCGGTCGTCTCGCCGCCCAGCGAACGTGCGGATCGCAACACCATGGCGCACACGCCACAGCCGATCAGTGCGCGGATCGTGCGTCCGGACTTGCTCATTGCCGCGGTTCCCCCCACCCACACGCGCAAGGTGCCCTGCGACCCTGCGTGGCCGCTCAATCAACGCGCCGATCGGTCAGGTACGGCGGGGTGGGACGAAGCCCACGCGTTCGCCCCCGCGGCATCGACACGAGACGGGCGTGACACGGGTCCGGCTAGATCACATCCCGTGAAGCCGGGCAGCGCCGTGGCACCTAATCAATAATCTCGGCTTTGCCGCTGGTGATCTTGATACCGAATATGCCGGTTGCGCGGGGTTTCTCACGCCTCTCCAGATACCGCGGATCACTTCCCGGGTTTGCCGACCGCGGGCTATTTGGGCGGCGGACTGAGCGCCTTGGCCAAATCTTCGCGCAAGAGGCGAATCCGGGAACGCTCGGCCCCCATTTTTTCGGCGAAGTTCAGATGCCCACGAATCTCGTCGGCCAGCCGGCGTTGCTCCCGTGGGTTGGCTTGGTCGCTTTCGAGCAACTCGTCGATCAACGTGTCGGCCAACGCTTGCCGCCACATCCATGCGTGCGGGTGGTAAAGCATCAGCGGATTATTCACCAGCAGTGTCAGCAATTGCCTTGCCGCATCACGAGATTTGGCCCGCAAGGCATCCGGATCGTCGCGCCGCTTGGAAAGCCGGTGAGCCAGCAGGGCACACATTTCGGCCGCCGTAAGACGACGCGTCGCGGTAATCGCGCCTCGATCCTTGACCGCCAGGGCATAGGCCCGCTGTGCATCCAATAGCGCGCGGCCACGAAACGAGGCGTCGCTTTTCCAACGCTCGGTTGACGCCATGCAACCGTAAGCCCGCGCCACGAGCAGGTTGATCTCGGTTACGTCGGGATCACGATCCTTGGGCAGCGCGGCGTCAAGCCGCTTGAGCGCTTCGTCGGTATTGCCGCGCATCGCATCCGCCGTGCTCGCCAACGCCACGGCTTCTTTCTTCGGGTCGCTGTACCATGCCGCGCCAACCCCCTCGGGCAATGCGTCCAAGGCGCTCGCCGCCGATCGCGCCAAGTTGGTTGCCGGATCGATGTCGGGCTTTGCGTGCTTGACGTCCATCTCGAACGCCACTCCCGACAAAACCGACATGCTGACCCGCGCCCATTGGCTGGTGTAGGAAACTTCGCGCCGATGATCTTTCACGCCGATTTCGACAGCCTGGGCAAACCGATTGCCGGCCTGTGCAGGCTTTCCGAGCCAAATGTCGACCAGGCCGAGAAAGTAATAGGCCTGATCCAGCGACGGATCGAGCCGCGTGGCTTCGGACAAGGCACGGTGGGCCACTTCGAGCCGGGAAATCGCTTCGTCCGCCGATTCGACCGGCGAGGCTTGCGGAGTGTCGTGGTAGTGCTCCGTCACGCTACGCAGCGCGGCCCGACCAAAATCAAACCACGTCTTCGCCTTGCGTGGGTGCAAACGGGTGGCCTCTTCGTGATGTTCAAGAGCCACGTCATAAAACCGGTCGGCCATCGCGCTGTCTTGCTTGACCCGGGCGACAATCCAGGCAAGATCCTCGGCCGCGTTCCCCCAAGCGCGGTGAGCATCTTCGCTGGTCGAATCAATCTCCAAGGCTTGCCGCGCGTTGTCGATAGCCTGCTCGAGACGGGGCTGTTTCTGATCCACATCACTGGTGAAGTTGGCCCACCAAAGATAGACGTTGCTCAGGTCGGTCAAGTAACGTGCCTTGATTCGCGGCTCGCCGCCGTGATCGACCGCCTTGCGACACAGACTCTCGGCTTTTTGCATCAGTTCGACGACGCGTTTCGGATCGCGGCTGGCAACCTCCGACGCGCGATAGCGATAGACCAAGGCCAATAGGCTATTGGCGGCCGGATCGTCGTGGTCGCTTTTGAGCGCCGCGACGGCATCTTGTTCGGCTTGGTTCAAGGTGTCTTGATCGGGCCTTTCAGCCAGAGCGATTCTCGCCTGACCTCGCCCGGTCAAATAGGATGGGACGATGCCATGGCCGATCGTGGCGTAGTTGACGCTTCGGTCAAAGGCCTCGTATCGGCGGCGGCGAAGTTCGACCAAATCGACCTCGCCCCAATCGGCGTAAAGACGTTCGGCCAGCAACCCGCCTCGCGCCGCGAACAGGTAGGCAAGGTCGGAAGCCAGCGAAGGCCGCGCTGCTTCGGGTAAGTCCGCGGGTGAAATCTCGATCGCCAATGCCGGCTCAATGATCTGCCGCATAAGTCGCACGGCGATTTCATCGTCCAAATCGCGCATCGCGCGATGCGCGAAAATCTCTTCGACCAATCGTCGATACGCCGCGATCGCCGCCTGCCGCGCCGGCGAATCTTGAGCCGCCGCGGCCAGTGACTCGGCGCTCACACGCAAGACGGGCAAGCGATCTTCGCCCAGGTCAGCTTCGCCGGAGACGAGCTCCCCGGCAAGCGACCGGGCCAAATCCGCCTCACGCGGCGAGCGATACCACGCGGCAAGAACCAGATTCGTGTCGAGCGGCAGCCGGATTTCGTCAATGTCGTCAAGCAGACGATCAAAGTTGCGCAGCTGACCAAAAACGACGTCCGCCGAACCGCGATCCGCAAACGGCCGCTCAAGCAGCGCGGCGATCGGGTCGCCGCCGATCTTTCGCCTTAGGGCCCGCACTCGCTTCAAGTACACCCGGGCCGTTTGCAACTGCCGATGCATTAGCTGCAACCCGCTCGGAAGCGGCTGTTGGCCAAATGCCGGAATCAGGTGGGCCAGCGTCTCGCGAAACAGCGGTGAGTCAATTCCTTGGCCGCTGTTACTCAAAACGCGGAGCCGTACGTACTGAACGTACGCCTGGTCGCCCGGGGAAACTTGCAGGTCATCGGCGAACACCTGATCCGTGGCCGGACCATTTCGGCGATTCTCCACCAGGGCTTCAGCCCAGGCCGCCGTGATCAGGCCATCGCTGACCAAGGCCCGGTCCGCGGCCTTGCAGTCCCGCAACTGAGCGGCAAAGTCGGGAGGAGCGGTCGACTCGATACGTGAACGAATTCGCGTTGTTAGCAGATCGACATATTGCTGCCGCGCTTGCTCGCGAACCAACCGCTGCGTCACGCGCTGTTCGACGACGGCCAGCAGATCAATCAGCTCATCGCGAACCGAGGCTTCGAGCGTCGCGGCGGCAGTCCGGGTTTTCACCGCTTTGAGTAGCTCGCGCGTCAAGCGATCGGTCACCGACCCGCCGCGGATCAATGGCAACGTGCGGTAGCTGTCGGCGGCCTCACCCAAGGCGGCGGCCAACGTCTTGGCCGACGTCATGGGTTGACGCAGGCGGGCCGTTGCCGTGAGTGCCGCGAAGTTGGCCTCCAGCGGTTGGTCGAGTTTCGCCGCATCAATCCGATCCAGCTCACTTAAGCCGCCTTCCACATCACCGCCGTGCAAGCGGCATTCGGCCAACAGCAACCTCGCCTGCCGGCCGACCTCTTTCTCTTCTACAATCGCTTCGAGCAGCGTCGCGGCCGCCGCTGAATCGCCTTGTTTCAAAAGCGCGTCGGCCCGGCCGACCAGTAACTCGGCAAGCCGCTGTTGCGCTCCGGCCAGCTCATCGCGCAACCAGCCTTCGCCAGAGGCTTGACGCGCCTCGGCGGCGTGCTTTCGCAAGTCCAACCATCGAGACGGATCGAGGCGATCCAACCGGGGATCCCCCTCGACGTCAACTAGCGCGATCAAGGCCGCCGCGACGGATCGTTCGCCTTGATCGGCCTCGCCGGACGCCTGGAAGGCTTGGATCTCCGCCCGCGCATCATCCCAGTGATCCAGCCTCGCCGCCGCTCGCGCACGAAGCAGATGCGAAGACCGCCGCAACTCGAGACGCAATGGCGCGACGGATTCATCGCTGGCCAGCACCTCGTCATCCAAACGTTTTAGCGCCGCGCCGGCCAAGGCGAAGGCCTCGCCCGCATCGTCACGTAGCGCTCGTCCGGCAGTTTGCAAGCGGTCGCGAATGTCTTGAATCTGCCCGAGCGGAGTTCGCGCCGCGACCGGATCGGCTTGACTCGAAGAGGACGAGACGTTTTCGCCATCACGCGCGATGCCGGCCTTCGGTTCGCCGCTCGAACCGCCCCTAGGCAATCGCCACGCGACGGCGGCCAACATCGCGACGACCACCGCCGAAACGGCAATGGCCCAAGGCAGGCGTCGTCCGGGCCTTTCGGGTAAGGGCGGTGCCGCGGAGCCGGCAATCGCTGAATCGATGCCGCGACCCGAGGAATCGGCCACGGTCGCGCGAGCCAATTCGTCGGCCGTATCACGCGACTCGACCGCTTCGTCAAGTTGCGGCATGGTCAGCAAGATGCTGGAAGAGGCCGCATCATGGGGGTCATTCTTACCAGCGCCCGCCGTCTTAGCCTCGCCGGCGGCATTCTCCGGTTCTTCATAGGCGGCACGCAACGCGCGAACCATCGCCCGGGCCAACGGGTAGCGATGATCCGGTTGCAGCGATGTGGCTTTTTCAATCACGGCGCGTTCGGCGGGCGGCAGACGCGACAGATTCAATTTGCCTTGCACATGCGCATTGATTACGCCCATCAACGAATCGTCGTCGAAGGGGAGCACGCCGGAGCGCAACTCGATGTAGGTAATGGCCAACGAGTATTGATCGGTGGTCCCGCTGACGCGGTTGCCGTCCAGACATTCCGGCGCGGAGTAGGCCGGCGAACCGGCAAACTGCGTCACCGTGATGTCGCTCAGTGCCCGCGCCAGCCCAAAGTCGCAAAGCTGCACGGCATCGCCGACAATCAGCATGTTCTGCGGCTTGATATCGCGGTGTTGAATGGCAACCGGCCCCTCGCCCAAATCGTGCCGTGGGCTGTTCAAGAAGTCGATCGCCCGGGCAGCCTGATCCATGTACTCGAGCAACTCTTCCGGCGGAATGCCCGCGAGCCGTTGTTGCTGGCATTCGGCGAGTCGATCGCTAAGGCTCTTGTCGCCCAGCCCCATGGCAATGATCAACTCGGTCGGCGCGCCGCGCATCGCAGGGATGGCATCGGCATCCATGGTTTCTTGAATGGCGCCAGGGCCTTCGACGTCGGCGAGGGTTAACGATTCGGTCATCTCCTCGTCGAGAATGCGGCCCGTGGCGTCTTTCATCCAGAAGGCGGTCACCTGGACCAGGTTGGGATGGCGAATGTGTTTGACGAGCTGCAGCGCGCGAAACTCTTTCGCGCCGCGTTTGCCATCCAAGGCAATCATCTTCAGCGCGGCATGCGCCCCGCCGGGGGCCGAAGCCTTCCAGACTTCGCCGAATCCGCCACGACCGAGAAACTCGATCAGCCGGTAATTCGGCACCGGTTCATCACCAGGGGCATATCCAGCCGACATGGCATTTTCCAGCGGGGGCACGGCGCGCTGAGACGCCCGATGCCTGGGTGTCACCGAATCCGTCTGCCCCCCCCGCGCGGCCGTGCCGATGGTTCAGACACCGGGCTTGTAGCCACCGCAAGAACGTCGGTTGAAAAACTCACTGATCCGCGGTGTCGATGGCCCGTCCACGGGGGAAGCTCCAGCGTGGGAACCACTCCTTAACCGAGGATACCAATTCGGTTTGCGACTCACAAACCTCTGGTTCACGCCACCAATGATGCCGTGTGATGCGGGGCGATGCGCAAGCTTGCGCTGCTGTATCATCACGATGGGTCACCGCCCGCGTGACTTTGCCGGTTCGTCTAATCGGCGTCGGTGCCGTATTGCTCGGTCGCTCGACCACTGTCAGCAATCGCGCCGGGGCTCGAGAGAACTTCGCCCGGAAGCGCTTCGTCCTGCAAGCAGGCCTGCCCGCGATACTTCATGGCGACCAGGACAAAGCCGACAGCCGCAAACAGCATCAGACCGGTAAAAAACCAGTAATACGACGAGCCGGGTAGCCTGCTGCCGCCGCCCGGCTTTTCGATGAGCTGATTCACTAGCGCGGTGATCTGGTTGCCTAGCGAGACCGAGAGAAGATACAAACCCATGATCAACGACTTCATCTTCTTCGGCGCCTGGGTGTAGGAAAACTCCAGACAAGTGATCGACACCATGACCTCGCCGGCGGTCAACACGGCGTAGGCCAGCAGTTGCCAGACGATGCTCGGTTGCTGCTCGGCGGCGATCCAATGTTCAATCACTGCCGAAACGGCGAAAGAACCGGCCGTGACAAAGAAACCCAAGCCGATCTTCCGCAGCGGTGTTAGCGAGAACACCTTGTTGATACCCGGATAAACGACGTACGAGAACAGCGGGATAAACGCCATGATCATGACCGGATTGGCGGCCTGAACTTGCGACTGAAGCCACTCGAACCCGAGGAAATGTCGGTCCATGTTCCTTGCTTGCAGCACCCAGGCCGAACCGGTCTGGTCGTACAACGACCAAAACACGGCAACGAAAAAGTAAATCGGCACCAATCTCGCCACGGCGCCGAGGCCCCGCCCGCTCAAGCTTTCCTCGATAAATCCAAGGCCTCCGGCGGGAATATGTACGAACCGGTAGCGCCCCAGCCAAAAGACAACCGTCGCCAGAAACATCAGCCCACCAGGAACCCCGAACGCCACGCTCGGACCATAGCGATCGAGTAAAACGGGCGTGAGTAGCGTCGAGCCAAAGGATCCGAGGTTGATCGAAAAATAGAACCAGCCGAAAACCTTTTCCAGCATCGACTGATTGGATGCGCCGAACTGGTCACCCACATGGGCCGAGACGCACGGTTTGATCCCGCCCGCCCCGATCGCAATCAGCACCAGACCCACCGTCAGGCCAAGCCGCGTTTCATCCAGCGCCAGGGACAGGTGGCCCAGGCAATAGACCATCGAGAGCAACAGGATCGTGCGATATTTTCCCCACAAGACATCGGCCAGCAGCGCGCCGGCGATGGGAAAAAAATAGACCGCCGAGACGAATCGGTGGTACCAGGTGATCGCCGCGACCTCGGACATCGTGTCAAGCTGGCCGCCTGGAGCGAGCAAGTACTGGGTCATAAAGACCACGAGAATGGCCCGCATGCCGTAAAAGCTGAATCGCTCGGCCGCTTCGTTCCCCACGATATAGGGAATGCCGCTCGGAAGGCGGTCGCTGGGCACCGGCGCGGTTAGGTACCGGAAACGCGGCATCACGGAAATTGGCCGGGGGCTGTCGAATGAACTCTCAAGGGCATTCGGCGGTCACGGCTAGTTTGGGCTAAAGTTGGGAGAGCCGGACGGGGTATGCTGGAATGCCCCGCCGCGGGGAACGAACCTTGCCGCGCATCGCGACGCCGAGCCGGTCGGCTTTGAGGAAAGCGGTGGCTTTGCCGGAACCTTGCCGTAAAGTAAAACAGTAGCTTTCCAACGGATCTCATGAAACCACATCGTCGACGAATCACGATCCCCATCAAGGGCCTCTCCGAGCCCACGATCGATTGGTGCCGGTCCGGCTATCACGTTGATCTTAGCGGTCGGAAGGTTTTTGTCTATGAACGGGGCACCGGTCCGGTTGTGCTGCTGGTGCACGGCTTTCCGACGTCGTGCTATGACTGGCGAGAGGTGATCGATTGCCTTTCGCTCAACGGCCGCCGGGTGGCGTTCGATTTCCTCGGTTTTGGCCTGTCGGACAAACCGGAGGATTATAGCTACTCACTGTTCCAGCAGGCCGACATGATCGAATCGTTGCTCGGCGAATTGAACATCAAAGCAGCGCATGTTGTCAGTCACGATATGGGAACCAGCGTTCACTGCGAGCTTCTGGCCCGGCAAAACGCGGGGCGTCTCGGCTTCGAAATCAAAAGCTCCTCGCTCTTGAACGGCAGCATGCTTCAGTGGATGGCCAACATCACCCCGCTGCAACAGATGCTTTCGGCAAACCAACAACTCGACGAGGCGATCGAAATATGCCGCGGCGACCTCGCATCGATCTACATTCCCGCCTTGCGGGCGATTATGCAGAAGCCCGAAGCGCTAAGCGACGAAGACGCCGTCGTGATGAACGAATTGATGGCCTACCAGAACGGCCAGCAACGAATTCCCGCCATCGCCGGATACATGCGTGAACGATACGTTCACCGCGATCGTTGGCTCGGCGGGCTGGAAAAGACCGCCGCGCCGCTACAGTTCATCTGGGCTGACGGCGATCCGATTGCCAACGCCGCGATGGGCCGCCAATTGAATCAGAGGTATCCCCAGGCGCGGTTCACCGAACTGCACGGCGTGGGGCATTTCCTGCTCATGGAGGATCCCGTCGCCGTGAGCCGCGAGATTCAGGCACTCATCGCACCGGGCAGCGCGAAAGAAACATGCGATTCGCCGAACCATGAATCGTATCCCGCGCCAGAAGCCGATCAACCGGCCGACGCCGACAGCGCCCTTGAGACGCCGAGCGATGAGACAGCCGACGGCATCGCGGATCAACCTGCTTCGACAAAGCGGTCGCCGGATGCCGGATCACGTGACGTCGCCGCCCGTGCTAGCTTGCCGGACCGCGATTAGTAATGGATCGTGGCGGTGAACCGCACGGCAGCCGTAAGAATCTGATCGTCGCCGAAACCGTCGAAGTCGATCCAGTCGACGCCGAATTCGCCATCGACGCCAACTGACACAAAAATATTCCCCAACGCAAGCGAATCGATCTCGGTCAGCGTGGCATCGATTCCCCCGCTGACGAACAGTCCGCCGAAGGTATCGTTCTTGTCGAAGTTGGATAGCACGCTGACCGCGCTGCCGGGCTGAGCGTTTTGGATCAGATTGTTCGTCGTCGCGGTGTTTCGGCTGTTGAACAAACCATGAATATGTCCGTAGCGGCCTCCTCCGCGAACCCACGTATGCACGACGCTGTTGCTGGGATTCGTGGTCCAGCCGATCGCGGCATCAAGGCTGGCACGACGTATTTCTCGCAACTCGGTGAACTGCAAATCACTGACCGCGGTCGTTTGGGCCTGGCCGGTGATCGGCGAAAAAACCTGTACGGCGCCCGCGGTGACCACCGGGTGATCACTGCCGGTGAGCGAAAGGTACGATCCGCCAAGATCCACGAATAAGTAAGATGGCTCTCGACTCGGGGTGATCGGCTGTCGCAGCCCTCCGGTGATGGTCCAGCCCGTATTCGTGTTGGCAAAGAAACCGTTATCCACCGCGAACACGGGCCCCGCTTTGACGAACGACTCCAACGATTGTGCGGTGGCCGAAGAAATCGGCAACAAGATGCTCCCCAGGGTGGCCATCAAACCGATCCAGCGACAATAGCCGCCGCTCAATGATTGCAGACGGCGAACCGCTCCACGGAGACCCTTAAGGAGCGCGTTAAAGTTTACCCAGCCTTGCATTCATGCGTCTCCGTTAAAGTTTGACACGGCACCAGCTTAAGCCGCATAAGCGTCAATACGGTCATAATCGGTCAATCGGGCAGTCGCCCCTTGACGATTATTTCGATTTTGCTGGAAGTACGGCCTACAACCGACGTCACGTCCCGTGCGGGCAAGCCGCCGGCTTGACGTCGCAACGACGGCTCGCCGCCAGCCTTGGTCAAACATCAAACCGCCTCGTCCGGCGTCAGTCGAGCTTGAGCCGCAGCCGCACGAAGCGTGGACGATAGATGCCTGCGTCAGCGACCATCGCGCCGAAGCGGTGCGCGTTCACCACGTAGCTAATCAGCAGTTCGCCCGGGCGGGACAAGTCAGCATGTGCCTTCGCGGCATAAGTGAAATACGACTTGTCGCGTTTCAACTCATCGACGCGAAACACAGGTTGCGGTTTCGACCAAGGGCCCTCGACCCGGCTTGAACGGCGGATCATGATTCGCGCACCGAACCACGGTTAGCTGTGAACCATGATCCACGAGTGGTTTTGCCCGTTCGTCACGGGACTAATGGAAAACTCATTGACGATTCTTTCGGCGAGAGAAACGGCGTCGCACGGATGATCGACCCAATCGCCGGCACC
>Ga0114931_10008508_pt1 | contig 12415 bp, 10 predicted proteins | sample 2SBtaG_FD_89579 | JGI IMG/M metagenome (GOLD analysis project Ga0114931, IMG submission 89579) | Deep subsurface microbial communities from Kolumbo volcano to uncover new lineages of life (NeLLi) - 2SBTROV14_V59a metaG | ecosystem: Environmental > Aquatic > Marine > Volcanic | place: Kolumbo...
CTGGTCGGGGCGACTGGATTCGAACCAGCGACCTCATGCTCCCAAAGCATGCGCACTACCAGGCTGTGCTACACCCCGCGACCTTCGTTCTACTTCGAACTGGCGGCTTGGGGTAGCCGATGCCTAGGGGGTCTGCAACTGCCGCAGCAGGGGGACGAGCTTGGCCGCAGCCTTGGCGCGGTGGCTGATTTCGTTTTTGGTTTCGGGACCGAGCTCGGCCATGGTCTGGTCGTAGCCATCGGGGATGAACAAGGGATCATAGCCGAAGCCATGTGTACCCCGCAGCTCGCGGCCGATGTGGCCCTCGCATGCGCCTTCCACCATGGCGAGCTCGCGGCCGTCGGCGCCCGCCACCACGATCGCGCATTGGAATCGAGCCCTGCGCCTCTCGTCGGGCACTTCTCGGAGCGCGTTGAGCAACTTCTCGTTGTTCCGCGCATCGGTCGCCCCCTCCCCGGAATACCGTGCCGAGTGCACGCCGGGCCGCCCTCCGAGCGCGTCGACTTCGAGCCCGCTGTCATCGGCGAGGCAAGGAATGCCAGCTGCCGCTGCAATCTCGGTCGCCTTCTTGAGCGCGTTCCCATGAAAGGTGTCGCGGTCCTCTACGACTTCCATGGGTCCGGGAAGACAAGCCATCGTTTCGAGCTCGAGCCCCGGCACCTCGGCTAGAAGCCGTTCGTACTCGTGAAGCTTCCCCGCATTCATCGTCGCGATGACAAGCCGCATCAAGGCAACAGCCGACCCAGGTCGATATCGAGCTCGTCAAGCGCGCGGAGCTGCTCCTCGGCCAGCGCAGGCATCGCGCCGAGCGCCAAGTCGATCATCTGATCGAGCTTCTCGCGCATGATCGGCGCTCCTTCCGCCGTACCTTGCACCTCGACCACGGCGCCTCTGGGTGTGCCGACGACGTTGAGATCGACCTCGGCGTCCCGGTCCTCGGTGTAGCAAAGGTCCAACATCGGCTGCTCTTCGAGTAGCCCCACGCTGATCGCGGCGATCGGCTCGCGTACAACGCCCTTGTCGACCAGCCCTTTCGCGCGGAGCCGATCGAGCGCCATCGCGGTTGCAATCATGCCGCCGGTGATCGACGCCGTCCGCGTCCCTCCATCGGCATCGAGCACGTCGCAATCGACTGTGATCATCCGCTCGCCAAGCTTCTCGAAATCGACGGCGGCCCGAAGCGCGCGTCCCACCAATCGCTGAATCTCCGTCGTCCGTCCATCGACCCGCCCGCTACGTCCGTCGCGGCGATTGCGCTCCGGATTGGCGCGTGGATGCATCGCATACTCCGCCGTCAGCCAACCCGTACCCGAGCCCCGCATCCAGTCAGGAACGCCCTCCGAGATCGAAGCCGCGATCAACACCGTGGTGCCGCCACATCGATACAGCACCGAGCCTTCTGGATTGCGCTGGACATTGGCTTCGATCGAAACCGGCCGCAGCGCATCATATGAGCGCCCATCTGCTCTGCTCATCCAACCCTCCGCACTGGCGAACCCGTAGTCGTTTGTGCAGCGGCTGGCAACCAAACCTCGAAGGTCGTTCCATGCGGATGGCGCGGCTTGCACGCGATGCGTCCTCCATGCGCCACCACGATCTGCTGCGTGAGCGGCAGTCCGAGGCCCGTGCCCCTCTCCTTGGTCGTGTAGAACAGATCAAAGACGTGCTCGCGCTCTTCCTCGTCAATCCCAGCGCCTTCGTCGTGCACCTGAATGCGCACGCCACCGTCGTAGCGCGTCGCTTCGAGCTTGGCGGTCCCTCCACCGGGCATCGCTTCACGCGCATTGCGCAAGAGATTGAGCAGCGCTTGGCGAAGCTGTGGCTCGTCCATTGCAACGGGAGGCAACTGTGCCGCCAGGTCCAGCTGCAGCTCGACACCCGCCGCGTCCATCTCGCGACGGACGAACTCGGCGATGTCACGCAGGAGATGGGTAGGGTCGTCCGGAGTGAGCGAAGGCTCGGGCAAACGCGCCAGGCGCAGGTATTCCTCTGTGATGCTTTCCAAACGCTCCAGCTCCTGCTGGATCGATGCGAGCAGTTGCTTGCTCTCCGGCCCCGCATCGCGGATTTCGTCTCCGAGCATGTCGACGTTGAGGCCGATGCTCGACAGCGGGTTGCGGACCTCGTGGGTCACGTGCGCAGCCATGCGCCCGATGGCAGCCAGTCGCTCCGTTTGGATGAGACGGGATTTCGTGGCGATTGCATCCGACACGTCATCGGCGACCACCAAGACCCCGCGAATGCCGCTCTCCCCTGCCTCATCGCCAAACGGCGTTACGAGCACGTCGACCAGGTGCTCGGTGAAGCCCGCGATCCGCTCACCTTGAAGCGTGAGCGCGTCTCCCCCGTTTGCAACTTCCGCGATAGCGCGACCAAGCGCAGGACATCGGCGAAGGAGGGACGTGTCATCGATCGGCGAGCCGACGTCGCGCGCGCCGATCCCGAGAATCTCGTCGGCGGCCGGATTGGTGGTCTTGATCACGCGGTCCCGGTCGACGACCAGAATAGCCGCACGCAGCGCCTCCACGATCTGAACCTGCATCCGCTGAAGCCGCTGCTCGGCAAGCGCCGCTTCGCGCAGGCTCTGGTCTCGCGCTGCCAAGGCTCGCACCATCCGCTCGAACTCGGCGACGAGCTGGCCGAGCTCGTCATTACGCTTGATGTCGACCGTGCTCGAAAGATCGCCGCGAGCCACGGCCGCCACGCGTTGGTACAGCAGCGGAATCGGCCGAAGCAAGCGTTGCGACAGGAATGCAACTGCGATGCCGACGATCAAAGACAGCAGACCCAGCATCCCCAAGAGAAAGGTGGCGCGCTCTGACTGCGCGGCAGCCAAGGCGCTGGTTCGCGAGATGCGTTGTTGGACGCTTTGGGACGCTCGATCGTAGTTGCGCTCGATCTGCTGCTCGGTGCTGCGGAGTTTCGTGAGTAACTGCTCGATCGTCTCTGCGTCATCATCGCCCGCGTTGAACAGCTCCTCATACTCCGCGTCGATCTCGTCATAAGCCTTGGCGATCGAGTCGAGCTCGCGACGAACCGAACGAAGCGGCGCGGGCTGGCCAAGCTGTTCGGCCACCGCTTCGGCCTTGTCCACCCCCTCGTAGGCACGCTGAAGCGTAATGGGGCGAATACGCAGAGCGGCGCGCAACCAGGTCTTCGTCGGCGTGCTTCGTTCGGACCGCAGCGCCCTCTCGACCAGGTTTGCATAAACGCTTTGCGTCGCCTTGGCTCGGCTCAGTGTCAGTGCCAACGGGAGATATCCGTCCTCCAGCAATCCGAGCGTTTGAGAAGTGCGGTGATGCTGCAAGAAGCTCAGGCCGCCCACGACGCCGAAGGCGACCAGCACGATGATGTATCCCAAGACGATGCGAGTGGGAATCGTGAGCCATTTTCTGCGGCCCGGACGAGTCATTGTCCGATCCTAAACCGGGTGGCCCGACCTGGCGAGACTTCCGGCATCCTGCACGAATTTACCCTGCCTGGCGCGAGATCTGGGCCGAGCTCAGTTGACCTGCGCCTCGGTGGTGCCCGCTAGCGGCCGGCCCTGATGCGCACGATGCTCGATTGCCGCGCGCACGAAGCTCGTGAACAACGGGTGCGGCTGATGTGGCTTGCTCTTGAACTCGGGATGGAACTGACACCCGATGAAGTGGGGATGCCCTGGGAGCTCCACCATCTCGACCAGGCGTCCGTCCGGAGAGACGCCGGACAGCACGAGCCCCCCATGCTCCAGCCTCTCACGATAGGCGTTATTCACCTCGTAGCGGTGCCGGTGGCGCTCGCTGATCTGGGAGGCGCGGTAGATCTGAGCGGCAAGCGAGTTCGGCTTGATGGTGCAGGGATACGCACCGAGACGCATCGTCGCGCCCTTGTCTTCGATGCCGCGTTGGTCAGGCATGATGTCGACTACGAGGTGCTTCGCGTTACGATCGAACTCGGCGCTATTTGCACCTCCGAGCCCACATACGTTGCGCGCGTATTCCACAACCGCCATTTGCATACCGAGACAAATGCCAAAGAAAGGAATGTCGTTTTCACGCGCGAACTGGATCGCGCGAATCTTGCCTTCAGAGCCGCGATCTCCGAATCCACCCGGCACCAAGATTGCGTCATGGCGCGCGAGACGTGTTTCGAGGTCGCCACTTTCGAGCTCTTCGCTGTCGACGTAGTCGAGCTCGAGCTTCACGTCGCCCTCTAGGGCGGCATGCACCAAGGACTCGTGAAGGGACTTGTAGGAGTCACGCAGGTGGACGTACTTGCCTACGACCGCGATCGAAACGTGACCCCGACCGGGCGCCTTGTAGCGGTCGACCGTCCGCCGCCAAATCGAGAGGTCCGGGCCACGTGACCAGATGTTGAGTCGCTCGGCCAGCAGGCGATCGAGCCCCTGTCCGTGCAGGGTCAACGGAAGCTCGTAGATCACGCTGACATCCGGCGCTGCGATCACCGCCTCGACCGGCACGTTGCAAAAGTGCGCGATCTTCTCTTTGAGCTTGTGTGGAAGCTCCCGGTCAGCACGGCAGAGCAGGAGCTCCGGCTGAATTCCGAGGCCCAAGAGCTCCTTGACCGAGTGCTGCGTCGGCTTGGTCTTGAGCTCACCGGCTGCCGCGATGTGCGGGACGAGTGTCACGTGAACCGAAACGCTGTTTTGCGGACCAAGCTCTCCGCGTAGCTGGCGAACCGCCTCCAGGAATGGCAAAGATTCGATGTCACCCACCGTGCCGCCAATTTCGACGATCGCGACGTCGACATCATGCGTTGCTTCTCGGACTCGCGCTTTGATCTCGTCGGTAATGTGCGGGATCACCTGGATGGTGACGCCGAGATACTCGCCGCGACGCTCCTTCGAGATGACCGAGTCGTAAATGCGCCCGGTAGTGAAGTTGTTCGCCTTGGTCATCGTCGCCTTGGTGAAGCGCTCGTAGTGACCGAGATCGAGGTCGGTTTCAGCGCCGTCGTCGGTGACGAATACTTCTCCGTGCTGGAAAGGCGACATCGTGCCGGGATCGACGTTGATATAGGGATCCAACTTGATGTTGGTGACGCGCAATCCCCGTGCTTCGAGGAGGGCGCCCATCGAAGCGGCCGCTAGGCCTTTTCCGATCGAGCTGACAACACCCCCTGTGACGAAGATGAACTTGGTGTGTCGCGCGCTCATCCGGTTGGGCTCCTAGAGCATTGCGTGTTGCACGCAACAGGCGGACCCTAAAGGCCTGGCCCGATCGTGTCAACGCAACTCTCGAACCGCGTTGCGGATGCCGTGATTGTTCGGATTTTCTAGCGCGGCAAATCACCTGAGTCGCGGGGGGCCGTGAGCAAGGACGCGCGCGTCACACCCGCCGCGCCGAAACGCTCGCGTAGGCCCCGGGTCGTCGCCGCCAAACGCTCGTGTCGCGTTCGATCGGGATCGGGGAAAAGCTCTGCATCGGGGAGCTTGGTCAACGACGAAGCCGACACTCCCGTCAGACGCACACCCGAGTCGAGCGCGTCGAAGCGCGTGAGCAAATCACTCGCCGCTTGGAAGATCGCGTCGGTGTCCGCAACCGCGCGCGAGAGGCGCGCTCGACGTGTGCGAACGCGATGATCGCCATACTTGATCTTCAACGTGATCACCCGTGCCCAGAGCCCCTTGTGCACGAGACGATCGGCTACCTGCATCGACTGTCGCAAAATCGGCTTGAGCAACGCCTCCATCGTGACCAGATCGCGCTCGAATGTGGTCTCGCTTCCGAGGCTCTTGGGTGGCGCGCCCACGACCACGGGCCGGTCATCTATGCCTCGGGCTAGCTCGCGGGCGACCGTCCCCCAGCTCCCAAGCAACTGCTCGAGCGTGCGTACATCCGCACGCGCGAGGTCTCCGATCGTTTGTAGACCAGCAGCACGAAGTCTCACTCGCGCCTTGGGGCCAACCCGCCACATCCGCTCCAAAGGCAGCGGCGCGAGGAATTCCGCGGCTGGGTCTGGCACCACCGTCAGCCCATCGGGCTTGTCGAAGTCGCTGGCGATCTTGGCGACGAACTTGTTCGGTGCAACGCCTGCCGAGCCGGTGAGCCCGATCTCGGAGTAAACGTCTTGTTTGACGAGGCGGGCGATCTCCGGCCCATCGCCAAAAAGGGTCCGGCTCCGGGTCACGTCGAGGAAGGCCTCATCCACGGACAGACCCTCCACCAACGGCGTATAGCGCCGAAAAACCTCGAAAATTCGGGCGCTCAGCTCTAAATAGCGCGCACGACGCGGCGGCACCACGATCGCCTCGGGACAGCGTCGCAGCGCCTCGAGCATCGGCATCGCAGATCGCACCCCGGTTGGACGCGCCTCATAGGAGGCGGCGGCCACTACGCCACGGCGCGAACGGGCGCCTACCAAGACGGGCTTCCCGCGCAAATCCGGGTGGTCCAGTTGCTCGACGGACGCAAAAAACGCGTCCAGGTCGAAGTGGATGACTGTACGCATGTGCTCTTTGCCGACCCTACCCCAACAAGTCTTGATTGCTAAGGCGATCAAACGTACCGTCCGGCGTTATGGCGCAGCCCGACGAAGAGAACCCCTATCACGGCCGGTTCGGCATCCTCCGGCGGATAGATGACTGGATCTTCATGGTCGAGATGGGGATCCTCTGGACGTTCCTCGCCGTGTCGGCCGCAATGGTGTTTCTCGACGTCATGTACCGGCGGCTCGCCGCACCGGACAGCAAGGTCGCAGAGCTCACCGAGCGTATTTTCAACATCGAGAGTCCCGAAGCGCTGCAACGAGTGACCACCGGCGCGCCGATCGCAAGCGCCATCATCGGCATAGGCCTAGTATATTTCGCATTTTGGACTGCTGAGGCGCACGCGGCCGAGCCCGGCAAGCGGTCGCGGATGAAACCGATCATCGAAACCCTGGCCGCCTGCATCGGGCTCGGGCTCTTGGGATGGATCATGATTCAGCCAGAGGTCCAATCCCGCTGGTTCTACCTCTTGCTCTATGCGCTGTGCGCGGGTGCTTGGCTGTTCAAGCTACTTCGGGAGCGCGCGTCGGGCTGGATCGTCAAGCTGACTGCCTTCTTCGTCGTCACGGCGATCTACATCTACATTACGCTGAACTATTTCCCCGACGGCTATAGCTGGTCGAAAGAGCTGTCTCTGATCATGCTGCTCTGGGTCGGGTTTCTTGGCGCGAGCGTCTGCGCGCACGAGGGCAAGCACATCCAAGTGGGCGCGCTGAAACAGGTCGTCCCTCCGTCCATGTCGCGCTGGGTCGAAGCGCTCGGTTTTCTGGTGACCGCGGGCTTCTGCTTTTTCATGGCCTGGCTCGGCTACGACTACGCGCGGGAAGCGATCACGCTCGAGGGTCGCTTCGAGCAAACCAACATCCCTGACTGGGTGGCGACGATCGCGGTCCCGGCCGCGTTTGCCATGACGACCATCCGTTATGTCGCCGCCGCGGTGAGCGCCGTCCTGGGCGGCTCGTACGGCGCTGCTCCCGAAGAAGAGACCCTGGTCGCCGCGGCGCAGGCCTCGAAGGAGGCGGACCGATGACCGAGGCTCGCGAGCGGAAGCTCCCCTTTCTCATCATCGTGGCCCTCATCATCTTCCTGCCATTCCTCGGCAAGGGCGGCATACTGGCGGCTGCCATCCTCGCTTCAGCGCTGGTAGGCGCGCCACTGTTCGTCCTCATCGGTGTCGCCACCCTCGGCAGTCTGTTCCTCTGGAGCGGCTTCCGGGAAGTCGACCAGTTCACGATCATCATCGAAGGCATTCGTAGCCTCGCCGACAGCCCCACCCTGCTCGCCATCCCGTTCTTCATCATGAGCGGCGCGGTGATGAGCAAGGGCCAGATCAGCCAGCGCTTGATCGACTTTGCTCAGGCGTTCATTGGCTGGGTCCCGGGCGGCATGGCGATGAGCGGTGTCCTCGCTTGCATGCTCTTTGCCGCGATCAGCGGCTCTAGCCCTGCGACCGTCGTCGCGATCGGCTCCATGATGGGCCCGGCTCTAATTGCCGCAGGCTATCGAGAACGCTTCTCCCACGGCCTGCTCACCTCAGCCGGCTCGCTCGGCATTCTGATCCCCCCGTCGATCCCCATGATCGTGTACCCGATCGTCAACCAGTCCGCGGTGATCGAGGTTGAGCGGCTGTTCGCATCGGGGTTCGGTCCGGGCCTCGTCATGGGCTCGATCCTGATCGGCTATTCGTTTTACCAAGGCCTCGTCGACAAGGTTCCGACCGAACCGTTCAGGTTCAAGAAGCTAGCAGCAGCAACCCGGGACGGGTTCTGGGCCCTGATGTTCCCGATCCTAATCCTCGGTGGCATCTACGGCGGCATCTTCAACGCGGTCGAAGCGTCGGCCATCAGCGTCGTCTACGCGATCGTGGTGGAAGTCTGGCTGCACCGGGCGCTCAAGCTAAAGGCCCTCCCCGCCATCTTCGGTGAAACGGGCATCTTCCTCGGCTCGTTCCTCGTGATCATGGTCATGGCGCTCGCGCTCGGCGAGTTCTTCCAAAAGGAAGAAATCCCAGCCCAAATGGTCGCGTGGATTCAGAGCAAGGACCTGGAGCACTGGCAGTTCCTCCTCTTGCTCAACCTGATGCTCCTGGTCGTCGGCATGATGATGGACATCTTGAGCGCAATGTTCGTCTTCGTGCCGTTGTTGGCTCCGATCTCGGCCTCGATGGGCGTCGATCCCATGCACTTCGGCATCATCTTCATCGTCAACCTCGAGATTGGCTATCTTACCCCGCCGGTCGGCTTGAACCTCTTCGTCGCCAGCGCACTCTATGGCAAAGGCCTGGGTCATGTCATACGAAGCGTCGCACCCTTCGTAGCCATGATGTTGATCGGTCTCGCAATCATCACCTGGTATCCACAGCTTTCGGTTGGCCTCGGCAACGCGATCATGGGAGGCGAATCCGACACGATGCATGAGGAGGGTGGTGAAGGCGAGGAGGAGGGAGGCGGCATGCCCACCATGGAAGAGATGATGCGTGAAGCCATGGGGGACGAAGACGCTGGGGTCGAAGACGCTGGGGTCGAAGACGCTGGAGACACGGCGGCTGCACCGGACACACAGCCGTGATAGGCTCGTGCGCCCGATGGCGTACACCGTTCTCGCAAGGAAATACCGTCCGCAGAGCTTCGAAGATCTGGTGGGTCAGGAGCACGTTGCGCGCACGCTGGCGAATGCCATCGAGGCCAATCGGGTGGCGCACGCCTTCCTCTTCACCGGGGTTCGCGGCGTCGGCAAGACCAGCACTGCACGCCTGCTCGCCAAGGCGCTCAATTGCGAAAAGGGGCCAACGCCAACTCCATGCAACCAATGCGGCCCTTGCGTCGACATCACTGCTGGCATCGACGTAGATGTTCAAGAGATTGACGGTGCCTCCAACAATAGCGTCGAGGACGTGCGCCGGCTGCAGGAGTCGCTCCCCTACCGGCCGCAGAGAGACCGCTACAAAGTCGTGATCGTCGACGAGGTGCACATGCTCTCGGCAGGCGCCTTCAACGCCTTTCTCAAGACGCTCGAGGAGCCCCCGGACCACGTGAAATTCATTTTTGCGACTACCGAGAGCCACAAGGTGCCGGTGACGATCCGCTCGCGATGTCAGCAATACGACTTTCGACTGATCCCTCACCGGCTGATCTCACAGAGAGTCCGCGCGATCCTCGACGAAGAAGCGCTGTCCGCAGACGACGAGGCGATCTCGGTGGTCGCGCGTGAGGCCGCCGGCTCGATGCGCGATGCCCTCACCCTGCTCGACCAACTGGTGGCGATCTCCGAGGACCGGATCACGGCGGACACCGTCGCCGCAAGCCTTGGAATTGCCGCGCGCGAAGCGCTGTACGAGGTCGCCCGAGCGGTCTTGCAAGGCGATGGCGCCACAGTAGTCGGCACCATAGGAAGCCTCGCCGACAAGAGCATCGACATGCAGCATTTTGCTCGTCAGCTGCTTCAACTGATGCGCGATCTCGTCGTGCTCAAGCTCGACGCAGGCGATCCGGCCGAATGGGTCCCCGAAGAGCGAGAGGCTGCTGAAGTCCTCATCGGCGATATCGACATCCTGGAGCTGCAGCGGGCATTTCGAGCGACCTCGATCGTCATGGACGAGATGGCTCAGAGCGCCAATCCGAAGCTCATGCTCGAAATGGGATTGGTGCGTGTGGCGACACGGCCTCCTCTTCAGGCGGTGTCAGAGCTCGTCGCCCGGCTCGAAGCCCTGCAAGGACGCTCAGGCGCTACCGGCGGTTCTTCGGGCGGTCCTCGGACAGGCAAAGCAAGGCCCAAACGGGCGCCACGTCCTTCGACGCCAAAAGCCGAGGCAAAGCCTCTGGCCCAAGCCGAGCTCGAGTCCAAGCCTGAGCCCGAGTCCAAGCTCGAGCCTGAGTCCGAGTCCAAGCCTCAGGACTCCGGTCAACCGATCATGCCGGCAACCAAGCACTCGGGCGGTTTTCACACGAGCAGCGGCGAGGTGCTGACTCCGATCCGCAGAGCGGCGCTTCAGGAGTGGGAAGACTTGGTGGGCCTACTCGCACAGCAGCAGCCCGCGCTTGCCGCAGTGCTCGAACACGGAATTCCCAAGGCCGTTGGGCCCGAGCGGATCGTCCTCTCCTTTAAAGACGGCTCGTTCTACGGACGCCAAGCAGAGTCGCCGGAATCGATCGCGGCAATCGTCCAAGTCGCCGAACGGCAACTCGGCGTACGCCCGGAAGTCGAGATTCGCTTCGATGCCCAGGGTGAAGCGGCAACTAAGACCGTGGCGGCCGTCGCTGCACAGCGCAAAGAGGCGGAAGTCGCGGCCAAGCGCAAAGAGGCGCTCAACCATCCTCGCGTGCGCGACGCCATCGATGTATTTCCCGAATCGGCAGGCAAGCTAAACGTGCACATCGAAGCGGATTGAGAGGGGTCAGATGAATTTTCGCGGCGGAATGGGAGAGCTCATGCGGCAGGCCGGCCGGGTCCAACGCAAGGTCGAGAAACGCCGCGAGGAGCTCAAAGAAGAGACCTTCGAGGCAAGCGTAGGCAACGATCAAGTGACCGCAGTGGCCAACGGCATTCCCGAACTCGGCTGAACGATGATGGCCCACGATCCGATCACATCGTTGATCTCCTTGCTGTCTCGCCTGCCGGGCATCGGTGAACGAACTGCGGCGCGACTGGCGTTTTACATCCTCGAACAGGACGCGCAGTACGCCGAGGCGCTGGGCCATGCGCTGACCACGATTCATGACGAGGTCACGCGCTGCGAGCTCTGCGGAAACTACGGCGGCGAGGCACGGTGCGCGATTTGCCAAGACCCGCGCCGCGACGAGTCGGTGATCTGCGTGGTCGCCAAGGTTCCGGATTTGATGGCACTCGAATCCCTTGGGACCTTCCGCGGCCGCTACCACGTCCTGCACGGCTTGCTGGCGCCACTGGATGGCGTCGGGCCCGATCAGCTCCCGCTCGACGCCCTCGAACGCCGCGTCGCCGATGAACGCGTCAAAGAGATCATCATCGCAACGCCGCTAAGCGTGGAGGGAGAAGCGACCGCGCTTTACCTGGCGGATGCGCTGGCGTCTTCGCCGGTGCGTGTGTCGCGGATCGCGGCAGGCGTGCCTCACGGCGGCGAGCTCGAGTTCACCGACCAGGTGACGCTCAGCCGCGCGATCGAAGACCGGCGCGCGGTTCGTTGACGACCGCAGCAAGCCAAAATCGCCTTTCTTTCCCTGCAGAGCCCCAGCGTTTGAATGTTTTGTCGTGCCTCCTCGTAAAACAACGAGAGGTGGCCCAATGCTCCGATTCGTACTCTTGTCCGTCATCGCCTTCGCCCTCGTGCTGAGCCGCACGCAGGCCGTGCACGCCGAAGTCGTCGTCGTCCCGCCCGGAAACGGATCTCCCCCAGTGGTGGTCCAGACCAAGCCCCCCACGGTCGTCGTGGTCAAGCACACATCGAGGGCGCCAACGCCGGTCGCCAAGGCTCCGCCGCCGCCCAAGCGAGATCGCAAGGTAGGTCTTCACTTCGACATGGGTGGCACGTTCGGCCCCCGAGTCCTGATGGGGGGTTTTGCTGGAGCCCTTCGCTTTCGGCCCAAAAAGCACGTCGGCATCGATTTGGGGTCGGGTTACTTCGCGGGAAACGACTACCAAGGTTTCTACCGTACCGAAGTCCCGGTTACGGCAAGCGCTCTTTTCTTCGTCAATCCGCAGCATCGGTTGCAGCTCTACTTCTTGCTCGGTCCCGGGCTTTCGTTTGGACGGGTCGACACCTTCGATGAGGTTCGGCGCATGACCTACGTTGGCGGACAGGCCGGGATCGGGCTCGAGCTCCGCATTGCACCGGCCTTTGCACTCAACGCCGATGTTCGAGGCGTTCTGCGTCACCGGATCGACAGCGACCCGCGCCCGGAGTTCATCGACGGAGCGCGTAGCACGAACACGTCGGGCGGCGCGGTGCTC
>Ga0114931_10008509_pt1 | contig 12414 bp, 12 predicted proteins | sample 2SBtaG_FD_89579 | JGI IMG/M metagenome (GOLD analysis project Ga0114931, IMG submission 89579) | Deep subsurface microbial communities from Kolumbo volcano to uncover new lineages of life (NeLLi) - 2SBTROV14_V59a metaG | ecosystem: Environmental > Aquatic > Marine > Volcanic | place: Kolumbo...
CTAACCTGGCACCCCGCAAATTGCGCGGGGTCGAATCGCAGGGGATGATCCTGATGGCGGAAAATGAAAAAGGTGAGCTTGGTTTCGTAAGTGCCGATGAGTGGGAAAATGGGTACGCTATTAGTTGACCGGCGATTCTTTTAAACCTGGAACATTTGTGGTAACTTTATAAGCAGGTTTTGTCGCAAAATGGTTGACGGAAGAGGGTTTTGTTTCGCTGATTCTTTCTTGGCAAACCTTAAATCCAAGAGAAGAAAAGAAAGAAGAAATAAACGAATAAAATGGAAGTTCGTAAGTTTACAAAATGAATGACTTGATTACAATAAAAGAAGCTAGCAAATGGGCAAGCAATCACCTCGATAAAAAGGTGACAACTTCAAATATATCCTACTTAATCCAATACGGAAGAATTAAAAAGCAAGGAGTAAACGGGCAAACTTTTGTCTCAAAAGAAGAACTTCAAAAATACTACAAATCTTTTTTTGGCAAACGGGAAATTCATTGGAAAGAACAACTGGGAGAAGATTTAAACTGGCATTTATCTTTTGACTACCTCAGGGAAACGGACACGACAAAGCATGTTCATAGGTTACACCCCTACAAAGGCAAATTCATTCCGCAATTGGTGGAATACTTCCTAAATAATCAGACAGATGAGTTCAAGAAAGAAGTTTTTTTCCAAAAGGGCGATATTATTTTAGACCCCTTTTGTGGTAGTGGAACAACATTGGTGCAAGCCAATGAACTGGGAATGCACGCAATTGGAATAGATGTTTCCGCTTTTAACGCCCTGATTGGAAACGTCAAGGTAGGAAGGTATGATTTTGCAGATTTGCAAAACGAAATCCAACAGATTACGATAAAACTAAAAGAATTAGTATTTGAAAGGAAGCATTTGGAGTTTGAACAAAAGTTGCTCGAAAAACTGAATACCTTCAATAAAAAATATTTTCCTTCACCGGAATTTAAAATTTGGGTGCGCAATAATGAAATTGACGAGAAAAGCTATGCAGAACAAAAGTTAGGTGAAATAGTACCCGCCTACCATGAAATGATAAAGGAATTCAATATCTCGCTTTATCAAGAACCAACTAGCCAAAACTTTCTTGACCAATGGTATCTTCCACCAATTAGACAGGAACTAGAATTGGTATTTGACCTTATTAAGCAAGTGAAGATGGGGAGTACTAAAAAAGCATTGAGCGTCATTCTTAGCCGAACCATAAGGAGTTGCAGGGCTACCACACATGCAGATTTGGCAACGCTAATTGACCCCGTTAGAGAAATATATTACTGCCGGAAACACGGCAAAATTTGCAAACCCTTATTTACTATTTTGAATTGGTGGGAAAGATACGGTAAGGATACCCTAAAAAGGTTGTCAATATTCAACAAATTAAGAACGAATACCCATCAAATATGTCTCGTTGGAGATTCAAGGAATATTGATATTTTCTCTGAAGTGGATAAGCAGATGCCAAACTTTGCAAAATTGGCGAAAGAACAAAAAATCAAAGGCATTTTTTCAAGTCCACCCTATGTCGGATTAATTGATTACCATGAACAACACGCCTACGCTTATGATTTGTATGGCTTTGAAAGGAGGGATAAACTTGAAATCGGACCTCTATTCAAAGGAAAAGGTTATGAAGCAAGGCAATCCTATATCGAGGGAGTATCGCAAGTTTTGGATAATTGCAAAAGATTTTTGGTGGAAGATTACAACGTTTTTTTAGTTGCAAATGATAAGTTTAACATGTACCCGACTATTGCTGATAAGGCGGGGATGCAAATTGTCAATCAATTCAAAAGACCTGTTTTGAATCGGACGGAAAAAGATAAAGGGGCTTATTCGGAAATCATTTTTCATTTGAAAGAAACCGAATTCAGACATGATTAACAGCCATAAAAAAGAACAAATTGCCTTTGAGGTCATTAGAACGCTCTATAAAAGATTTATCAAATTCCCTTCTGAGGCGGCAAAAAATAGGAATGCACCCTTCCATGAGGCATTTTTAAAAGCATTTCAAATAGAATTGGAAAATGCTTTTTTAAGAAATTATAAACACAATGAGCAACTAATTGAACATGGGTTAAGCAGAGAAATTGTTTACATCCCAACGTTCATTAGCCTAAGTAGCTGGCTACATGGGTTGAATACTTCTTTGGGACAATCCTTCTTTCAAAATGTCGCTCAAATATTGTGCGATGGGGAAAAAGAGAAGAAATTCTCTGGTAATCAAATACTTCAATCTCAAAAGAATACCGTTTATTCTGTTATTACGGATTTAAAAAACGCTCAGAGGAATCCAAATACGTTTATCGAAGAAAGAGAAATTTTTGATTTAGGTCAAAATGACAATTTAGTCAATGCTACTGATTTCGTGGTGGACATTTTCTACGAGGATGAAAAGGATGTGGTCGCTTTAGAATTAAAAACAGTACGTCCGAATAGTGGCGTTTTTAAAGTAGAAAAACAGAAGATTCTTGAGGCGAAAACAGCTTTAAAAGGTCTTTATCCTGAAAAGTATATTTATTACTATTTAGGGTTCCCCTTTGACCCCCTGCACCATACTCCTACTGGATTTGACAAAGAGCGATTTATGGATTTGTCTATTGATTTTAGAAAATATTTTCATGTGGACGAATTCCTAATTGCCGATGAATTATGGGATTTTTTATCTGGCGAACAGAATACGATGCAAACAATTCTCGATATCATAAATGTAATTGCTACTCCGAATTTTATGGAAAAATTGAATTTCATTAATAACCAAAGTGTCAATTTGCAAGAATTCAGAGACCAATATATGCGATTACTCGATGAATGGTGTTTGATTAGTGAAAAACAGCTAGTTGAACATCTTAACGAAATCACCCTTGCTGTCAATAATAATCGTCGCCTTAAACGGTATTTTAACCAACCTCCCTTTCTTCTCTACAATACAAGTTCAGTGGTAGAAGCCAATTATAATTCCAAGAAGCAATCCAAATTGTTAGATGCTTTATAAAAATCCACCCACATAAAAATGCAATGAGATGGCACCGGGAAAATATTTTTCACCAATAAAAACATTCAAAAATGAAAAAACCAAACAAAAATGAAATCTTCTATTCGCTCAACATTGAAGACATTCAAACGGTAGCTGAACAGGAAATAGAGCGGGAGTTAACGATGGAGGAAATAAACCAAATATTGGATTCTGTCGCTGAAAAAATCAATTGGTATGATGCAATAGCGGAAACTATTAATGAACATTTTCAAGAAGAAGAATTGCATTAACTAGCATGCTGAAACCCAAGTTAAAATACCCTGTCTTAGTCCTCCTCTTTTTGATTTCCATCGGCACAGCTTACCGGATGTTTTTTCTTTGGCAAAAGGAAATCCTTTGGGGGCACCTTCCGCTTTATTTTTTCCTTTCACTTTGGGCATTCCTCGTTCTGGCATTCCAAAAGAAAAGTTCCCAACAGCCTAAGAAATGGCGATGGCTGGGGCTTTCGACTTTGAGTGGCGTGTTGCTTTCGCTGGGGTTTCCGCCCATTCCGCTCACCTTCCTGATGTTTGTGGGCTTTGTACCGCTGTTAATTATCGAGAAAGAAATTGCGGATGGAAATAAGAAAAATTCTGCCTGGGACGTTTTCAAAAATTGCTACCACGGCTTCGTCGTTTGGAACATTCTGACCACCTATTGGGTCGCCAATACGGCTTTCTTTGCCGGCATTATCGCCATTTGGCTGAACGCCTTTTTTATGAGCGTGCCTTTCGTGTTATTTCACCTCACCCGGAAGGCATTGCCCAAATCGGGCTATCTGGCCTTCCTCGCGTATTGGATGTCCTTCGAAATGTTGCATTTGCGCTGGGAAATCTCCTGGACTTGGCTTAATTTGGGCAATGCCTTTGCCGAATTTCCCTCCTGGATTCAGTGGTATGAATTCACCGGCACCTTCGGCGGCGCTCTTTGGATTTTGGTGGCAAACGTTTTGATTTTCAAATGGTTAGATTCTCAAGACCCCGCTTTTAGCTTTACCACCTTGCCGAAGTTCAACACCGCCGGTTTTCACAAAAGTTGGGCTTGGATACTCCTACCCTGGGGGCTGTCGGTGGCAATTTATTACCATCAGGAGGATAAAGGCAAGGAGGTGGAAGTGGCGGTCGTTCAACCCAATTTCGAGCCGCATTACGAAAAATTCAAGGCCAGCCGGGCGACAATATTGAACCGGTTTTTGAAACTTTCAAAACAGGTCGTTACCGACAGCACGGATTATTTGGTTTTTCCGGAAACAAGTTTCGGATTGATAAATTGGAATCAAATCAAGCTTGACAAAGACATCTACGCCCTCCGGCAATTCGTCAAGCGGTATTCAAAGCTCAACCTCATCACCGGAATAGGCGACTACCACATTTTTGAAAAAGGAGAACCCCATTCCGAAGCTGTCAGAGAATTGATTCGAGAAAGAGGAGATACCCTGTATTACGAAATGTTGAACTCCGCCATTCAAATCAGCAGCCACCGAACCTCCATTCCGCATTACATCAAATCAAAACTCGTTCCCGGCGCGGAAATCATTCCGTACCGGAATTTTTTCTTTTTTATCGAACCCCTGGTAAAAGATTTGGACGGTTCCTTCGAAGGGCATGGAACCCAAGCCGAACGCTCCGTTTTTTCGAGTGAGGCAGGCCAAATCGCCCCGGTCATCTGCTACGAAAGCATTTACGGCGAATACGATACGGGCTATATTAAAAATGGCGCCGAGGCCATTTTCATCCTGACCAATGACGGTTGGTGGGACAAAACCGCCGGCCACAAACAACACCTTCGATTTGCTTCCCTGCGGGCTATCGAAACCCGCCGCAGTATCGCCCGTTCAGCAAACACGGGCATTTCGGCCTTCCTCAACCAACGCGGCGACATCCTGCAAGACACCCAGTATGGAGTCGAAGCTGCCCTAAAAGGAAAGATTAAATTGAACGATGAACTGACTTTTTATGTGAAATACGGCGATTATATCGGGCGTTTGGCCGTTTTGCTGACTGCTTTTCTGTGGTTGCAATGGATAGCCCGTTTTTTAGCGCGGGCAAAGGAAGAGTGAACAAAGGAACCTCAAAAATATAAATCTGGAAAAAAAGGGCAGTAATGGTCCATGTGACTGTTCATTCTTTTGCTATGCTTTTCAGTTTTTTTTGAAGTTTTAATGCTTTGCCGTGGTTGAAATGGTATCCACTTTTCAAATAATCTTCCAGCAAAGTTTGCGCTTGCTTTTCATCTCCCTTTTTTAAATAAGACAATATCAAATACCAACTTGCTTCTTCGGAATATCTCTGTCCCAGATTTTTCACCTGTTCAAAAAGAACGATGGCCTTGTCAGTTGCGACGGTTTCCAAATTCGATAGCCCGTCGTAGAACAGGGCGGGGAGGTTGGAGGGTTTAGATTTCAATACAAGATCAAAATTGGCAGCGCTCTTTTCAAAATCTTTCTCTTCGTAAGCCTCCATCGCCTGACTCAATTGCGGGTCAAGGCTTTCGGATAGGCGGGCAGCCGCCCCCCGAAAAGTGGGAAACCCGCTGGAATAAAATTCATAATTTTGGGCAAAAAGATCGGCATCAGTCGGAGCGGAAGGGCGTAAAATTAAAATGGAAACCAGCGCCACTAAAGCTACGGCTGCAACGGCAGCCATTCGATTCCAGATGGTTTTTCTCCGGTTAAGTCGCAGCTTTTTAGACCCTTGCCCGGCGCGAATTTTTTGAAGAAAGGTATCGAAGTCATCGAAAGGCTTCTTTTTGTCAAAGTCATAATTGGCGGAAGCATACCCCTCCACAGCGTCGGAATCGAGGGGGCTGTCGAGTAACAGATTTTCTATTCGGAAGGCTTCTTCGGCTGCTTCTTCCACGTATTGCCTGATTTCTTCTTCCGACAAACTTCTGGAAGGTTGAAAAAATTCTTTGAATCGTTCGTGTCCAGGATGTTCCATAGAAATTAATTTTGGTTTCATGGTATTTCAATAGGAATATTTTTTAACTCCGTCTTTTAAAAGGATTCTCAGGTTGCGCTTTCCGTTTTGAAGAAAACTTTTGACCTGTTTCTCTGAATATCGGGTCATATTGGCAATTTCCCGGTAACTCTTCTTACCGTAAAAAAATAATTGAATGCAAATTCGTTGGTCTTCACTTAATTGTTGAATAGCCTCTTTGACGATTGTTTCTAAAGAAGGACCCGTATCGAAAAGACGAAGAAATTCTTCATTTTCCATAAAATCATCGCAATAATTTTCTTGCTTTCGCAGGTAAGAATGATGCTCGAATTTCACTTTGCGCTGCCGAAGAATGGCCATGCACTCGTTTCGGGTGTAAGCATAAAGGTAGCTTCTGAAAGATTGGACATTGGCTTGTGGGAGTTTTTTGAAAAGCGTTTTAAACACTTCCGAAACCAGGTCGCGGCTGTCTTCCTCATCTTTCAGATATTTCAATCCGACCCCGAAGGCGAGGTGCGCATAGCGGGCGTATAGTTCTCCGAAATAAGCGGGCTTTCCAGTCTCTGAAAATCGAGCGACTAATTGTTCATCGGAAAGTCCGGGAAGGGACTCCATGCTGTAATTTTTGCCTTTCCATGCGGTTCAGCGAACCGAACGGAATCGTTTTGTTTAAAGACTCGCTTAAATTTCACGGGTCGGTATGAACCTGAATTGTAAGCAAGCGCTCAAATTTGATAAGGAACGGTGAGCTAATAAATTGTGCTATTTATTAGCTCACCGTTCCTTAAAGGGGGTATGGGTTTGCAAAATTAAGAAATGTGTTGCTTTTGAAGTCAATTCGCTCTTTTAAAATTTCACCGAAGAAAGGATAACTTCCAATTGCTGCATGAAATCCCGTTTGGGTTGACCGGGGGCATGAACGAAACCATCTATAAAAAGCAGTTCATTGGTTTTCGGATTGAGAATCAGGTAGCTGATAAAAGGACCGCCCATGTAATCGTTGACGATATCCCAAATGCCTCTCGCTTCGAGGGCGTAGTAATTATTGATTGTTTTTTGGCTGGAGAACATGGGAAGGTCAACGTCGTTGATGCGCATGTAGGTTCTGGCGACATCGGTAGAAATAAACTTTCTGCCCAACGAATCCTGAATGGCTTTCAGCCCTTCTTTTGTCAGTTGCGATTTATCCGAATACTTCATTTTGTGCAAAAGAATATTGCTGTTTACCTTTTTGTTGTCTTTTCGAATCCACATCGTTTTGGATACCTCGTCGTAAATCGCTTTTTTGTAATCCGCTGGCACCTTCAACGAGAGGCCGAGTTTTTCCTGAATCTCATTTTTCAGTGTAACCCCCACGCCGCCTTGATACACCGTGGCGACAATTCGCTTCCGTTGGTCTTCGAAGATGCGTTTGGCCACGGAAGGAAAGCTTTTTTGAATATTTTCAATCAATTTATCTTCGCCAAAACCCAGCATGTAAACCAGCGTTTGCCCCGAAGCCCATTTACTTTTGCCAACCGAAACGCTAAAGCCGCTGCCTTCCTTCATTTGCCTGATTTTTTCAGGCCCGATGTCCTTTTTGACCAATTTCACCGTGGGCGAATTTTCATCTTTCAGGTTCGCCAAAATGACGTAGGTTCTCAGTTGTTTCCTGATAGGGTCGGCGGCAAGGTCATGGGGAGAATAATATTTCAGGTCATAAATTGGTTCGGGCTGTGGCAGTATCAAATAGGGGGCTGCAAAATAAAAATCAAAGGTATCCCCTACCGCGCCATGCCACAAAGTCGAATCGGCGACGACGACAACCTGATTGATTCTTCCGAAAGCGCCGGGCATGGTTTTCCATTCTTTAGATGTGTCTTGCGAACAACTACTCGCCAGTAAAAAAATCAGCATTCCAAGACCGAGAATTACTTCTTCTATTTTTTTCATGTAGGACAATTTTTTGCAAAAATAGCAATTTATCAGGAGTTCCGAATGGCATAACTCCCCCTGTTATTTGGTGGCAATTTCAGACAAACAGATGCCGATTCATGACGCTTTGGTGGAAATGAAAAACGCATCGTCAAGTGCTTAAATAGTCTGTTAAACATTGTAATATGTGCCTATTCATTACGGAGATATTTAGAAAATAATGAAAATTGGTTATTTGATCATATTTTCAAAAGAGCCGATAGAAAGGATTGGAAGGTAGTTGGGATTCGCCATTTCACAGGTTCTTCTTGCATATGCAAAATTTGTACTAACCACTAAAATCACGCGAAATCCAAGTGATTAAAAAAAAATTACTGCCCGATGTAGCAACCCCGTCAACCTTTCCTTTTTATTTGGTTGACGAGATTTTAGAAATTTTTCTCCAACTTCCTACCTTTCCACCAAATAATAAATTTTCGTCAACCACTTGGAGGTGTCCGGTTCGGTCGAAGGGTCGGTAACATACTCTTCGATGGCCGGGATTTTCGCACGCAAGCCCTTCTCTTTGAGATAGTCCTCCATGGCATGATGTGCATTGCCCACATCTTGATAAGCCCCGTAATAGTTGATTAATAAAGCCCTTCCTGGAATCAGTTCGACGGATTCAAACTCACCACCGAGGTCTGTTTTTGAACCGACAGGGGCAGCGGCGGCTAACTCCACCAAGTTTTTCTTTTCGTCCCAGTCGTAAAAAAGTCCGCTGGGGTGGCCTTTCATTTCTATGTTTTTGGAAGCGAGTTTTAAACCCAGCGAAGGAAAGTTCTTCCTATAAAAATCGTGGATTTTATCAATCCCAATTTTATCGCGAACAGCGACAAAGTACCTGCCCGTGAAGTCAATTTCCTGGATGGAATACTCATTGGGGGCTAGAAACGTTTTTGGTTTTTCTTCGGCAATTTTTTTTATGGATGCCAAGCCCTTGTCCATCATCGGAACCATGTTTCTTTCCATTATTAGCCCAAACCATTTGTACAGCCCTTTCAATCTGCCGTCAAAACCCCAGGTAAGCGTAGTTTTATTTTCCGATTCTTCAAAATGCCAGGAACCGTAACTCGTTCCCATTCCCTCAAAATTCAATTCATTTTTGATGTCGGTAAAGGGGGCGCTTTCAATTATGGTCAGCGTCCCGTTTCCCGATTTTTCACTCGTCCATGAATAAGAAGCGCCCGGGCCGGCCACTTTCTCGGCATAGGTGATGGTCATGCCGGGATCTTCGGCTTGCCAGGGTCCCCATTTTTCCCAATTTTTCAAATTGTTTATTTGTCCAAAAACAGCCGCTGCTGGGGCAGCGATAGCGACAGAACGCTCAACATGAAATTTAGCAGGCAAGAAAAAAGGACCGATTAAAATAATCAGGATGAGGGCCGCCAGGACAATCCCGGTAATTTTTAAAATTTTCATAGTAAATCGTTTTTAATTAGTGAAAGAATAAATTTCGGACGCTGGAAGCCAATCTCCCAACAAGCTCTTAGTTCTTGAATCTGAAATAAAGAGAATGGTCAACAAAATCGCGGGACTAATGTCAAGCTAAAAATACTAAAATTTTCACTTTCCCATGAATTTATCAATTTACAACTTACATTTGCAATCCTATGAATAAAGGACGAATCATTTTGACGCAGAAGCGATTTGAATTAATGATTGACCGGTTGTGTCGTCAACTAATCGAACGATTCGACCTCTTTGAGAATACCTGCATCGTCGGCATTCAGCCACGGGGAGTGCTTGTCGCACAACGGATTTACGAACGGCTACTCTCTATTTTGCCCATTTCGGGGATTGAATTTGGAAAACTCGACATCACCTTTTACCGGGACGACTTCCGCATTCGCAGCAAACCCCTGAAGGCCAGCATTACCGAAGTGGATTTCCTCGTGGATAATAAAAACGTGGTCTTGGTAGATGACGTCCTTTACACCGGCCGCACCGTACAGGCTGCCTTGACTGCCCTGCAACATTACGGTCGTCCCCAAAAAGTGGAATTATTAGCCCTCGTGGACCGCCGCTTCAACCGCCATTTGCCCATTCAATGCGACTACGCCGGCGTCGTAATAGACGCTTTGGATGAAGCCTATGTGAAAGTCGAATGGAAAGAAATAAACCAAACCGACCAAATTCTTTTGTTTGCCAATAAACAAGAAGCTGAATCATAAATGGCTGCTAATCAATTAAGTACGAATCATATTCTGGGAATTAAAGACCTCTCCCTTCCCGATATTGAACTCATTTTTGCGACAGCAGACAATTTCAAAGAAGTCATTAACCGCCCCATCAAAAAAGTGCCCTCCCTGCGGGATGTGACCGTGGCAAATTTGTTTTTCGAAGATTCTACCCGCACCCGCATCTCCTTTGAACTAGCCGAAAAACGCCTTTCGGCAGATATCGTCAATTTTTCGGCTTCCTCCTCTTCAGTGAAAAAAGGAGAAACCTTGTTGGACACCGTAAACAATATCCTTTCCATGAAGGTAGATATGGTCGTTATGCGTCACCCTGCCCCCGGCGCGCCGAAATTTCTTTCCCGACACATCACTGCCAACATCATCAACGCCGGCGATGGCACCCACGAACATCCCACCCAAGCATTGCTGGACGCGTATTCCATGCGAGAGGAATTAGGCGAATTGGACGGAAAAAAAATAGCTGTTTTTGGCGATATTTTGCACTCCCGCGTTGCTTTGAGCAATATTTTTTGTTTGCAAAAATTGGGTGCCCAAGTGATGGTTTGCGGACCTCCGACTTTGATTCCCAAGTTCATCCACAAGCTGGGCGTCAAGGTAGAATACGACATTCGGAAAGCCCTGCAATGGTGCGACGTCGCCAACGTCCTGCGCATTCAATTGGAACGGCAGCGCATCAAATACTTTCCCTCCTTGAGAGAATATTCTCAATATTTTGGAATCAATAAAAAATTATTGGATAGCCTCGATAATGAAGTCGTCATCATGCACCCCGGCCCCATAAACCGGGGCGTGGAAATTACCAGCGACGTGGCTGATTCGGAACAATCCATCATTTTACAGCAGGTGGAAAACGGGGTGGCCATCCGAATGGCCGTGCTGTTTTTGCTTGCCGCAAAAAGATAATTCCACCCGCCTTTTCGACCTCCTTCCTTCTTAATTAAAACATATTGTTTAACTTCCTCAATAATTTGTTATATTTGCGATTTAATAATAAAATAAATCCTTTAAATATAACCCGTGGCTCGACTTTCCGAAACTTACGTTCAACATAATGCCCAAACTTTTCTCGCTGCCCGCTACCGGAAAATGACCCTTACCGGCCGGCTTTTTTCACAGACTGAAGTCCGTACCAAACCAAAGTACGGCAGGAAACGCGCCGATGGGCTTTTGGCATTTAACCATTGGTTGTTAGGAATTCATGTGGTGGCAATGGAAGCCAAATCCTTTAAAACCCTGCCTGCAATAAAACCACAATTCAAACTTTGGCTGCTCATTAGAAACAGCGCTCATGCCGGCATTTTTCTTTGTATCCTCAGTGGGGCTTTTTTTGCTTTTTACAAACTAGACGATGGGCTGTTGCAATTTTTATTACCCCTGAATGTGGCAGTCATCGGCGCTTTGGTTTATGGGTTTTTGACGAGAAACAGCTATTCCCACAAAGAAGTAGGCGTATTGAAACAAATTGGTCAATACCCTGCCAACGAGCATTGGTTGGCATTTTCGGAAGACAGTTGGAATGCCGTGGGAGAAGAAAACCGAACCAGCCTTGTTGAAATTTGCCGCCATCGTGGATTTGGACTTTTGCTAGTCAAACCAAAGAAGAAAGTAGTCGTCCGGGTAAAAGCAAAGCGGCGGTGGAAATGGTGGAAAGATTACCTGATTTATTACAGTCTGGAAAAAGAAATTCGCTCGGCAATCGAAAACTGAGTTGATAGGCAAAATGGGGGGAGTTTTTGTTGAGGTTGTTGAGGGTTTTGGACAATATTAACCCACAACCATTCAAGGTGGTGAGTTTAGTTTACACTTGCGGACTTGATTTTCCTCCAATAAATTTAAAAAAGCCAGCCGATACGAAGTTTGGGGCGGACACGACCCAGAGAGTGATGAAATTAAACTGCTTATCATCAACCGGGATGATACCAACCCTCATGACATGAACATTGCTCTTCCCTCCACCCAATTGGCAGTTGGAGCCAAGGTCCAAACCCTGACAGGCTCTATGGCGGACGACCAAATGGAACTGAGCCAAGACAGCTTGCCTATAGAAAACGGACTAATTGAAGCGACGCTTCCCCGATTCTCAATTTCTGTTATTAGCTTAAAGAAGGATGCGATCACCTCAGTACAGCATCAGGTGACCTTTAAGGAACGCCTTCCGGGTATTCAATTGATAAGGAACGGTGAATAAATAAATTGAGGTTTTTGGGTTGATTATTTTGTTCTTAGTTTTTGCTTTGAAAACAAGAGTTATGTTGATATAATGACTGTTTTCAAAGTGAAAAATAAGGA
>Ga0114931_10008510_pt1 | contig 12413 bp, 6 predicted proteins | sample 2SBtaG_FD_89579 | JGI IMG/M metagenome (GOLD analysis project Ga0114931, IMG submission 89579) | Deep subsurface microbial communities from Kolumbo volcano to uncover new lineages of life (NeLLi) - 2SBTROV14_V59a metaG | ecosystem: Environmental > Aquatic > Marine > Volcanic | place: Kolumbo...
CGACCGATACACTGTGGGCAGCCGACGTGGGTCAGGACTTGTGGGAAGAAATTGACATCGTCGAGAAGGGGCGCAACTACGGCTGGAATCTTCGTGAGGGCCTACACCCCTTCACCACGGACGGAGAGGCGGCTCGTACCGAGTTGATTGACCCGATTTGGGAGTATTCACACGAAGTGGGTAAATCGATCACCGGCGGGCTGGTCTACCGCGGAAAGTCGCTGCCAGAGCTACAAGGGGCCTATCTCTATGCCGACTATGTAACAATGAAGCTGTGGGCGCTGTGGTACGATGCCCAGGCAAAAACAGTGACCGCGAACCGAGAGCTAACATCACCCGGCGAGCCAATTATTTCGTTTGGCGAGGATGAATCTGGCGAGGTCTACTTCACCACGGTCACCCCCAGCCGAGGCGCCATCTATCGCATTGCACGAGAATAGCGTTAGCCACGGCAACTCCCCCCCTTCTCGATAGGGTTTATGTCAAGGTTCCGAACCTGCCTCAACCATGTGTGACTGATCCATGAAACGGCACCGATTGCTTCGTTGCGTTGTGACGCGATTCACGTTACTTGGCACGTTCCTTGTGAATGTCGTGGCGTTGGTTTCGGCCGACGAAATGCTGCCCTACGGCATCGACCACCGTGTGCCGTGGACGTCATCCAACGTGATCGGTTCGCCCGACGCGCCGTTGCCCTACACGGTCGAAGCGACGTTTACAAACATTACTTGGACGGCCCCAATCTTTGCGGTTGCCGAGCCGGGTTCCGACAGGCTGTTGATCATTGAAAAAGGTGGTGAAAAGGATCACCCCTCCAGGCTGCTATCGGTGCGCGACGATCCGGCGACCGAACAAGTCGAGACGTTGTTGGAAATCGACAACCGACTTGTTTACAGCGCCACATTCCATCCCGACTATCAAGACAACGGTTTCTTATTCGTCTTCAGCAATGGACCGACCGGACAAGCAGACCGATGGGACCGTGTCTCGCGGTTTACCGTCGATCGAAGCGGAACGCCGAAGTGTGATCCGGATTCCGAGCGGATCATTATCGAATGGCCTTCCGCGGGCCACGACGGTGGAGGCCTCGTCTTCGGTCACGATCACATGCTGTACATTTCCTCCGGCGACGGAACTTCCGACTCAGATGTTGGAATCACGGGGCAAGATGTCCGCGACTTGCTGGGCGGCGTTCTCCGGATCGATGTCGATCACCCCCAGCGTGATTCTCCGTATTCGATTCCCGATGACAATCCGTTTGTCGACGTGCCGGATGCACGGGGCGAACTTTGGGCCTATGGGCTCCGCAATCCATGGCGGATATGTGTCGATCGCAAAACCGGTCAAATCTGGGCAGGCAGCAACGGCCAGGACTTGTGGGAGACGGTCCATCTAATCCGCCGTGGCGAAAACTACGGATGGAGTGTCTACGAAGGGAGTCATCCCTTCTATCTTAATCGCCAGCGCGGCCCCACCCCGGTGGTACCGCCGACCATCGAACATCACCATGTCGAAGCACGCTCCATAACAGGGGGAGTTGTGTATTACGGTGAGGTGCTGCCAGAGCTCAACGGCGCTTATATTTACGGCGACTACTCGACCGGAAAGATTTGGGGCGCCCGACACGATGGCACCCGGCTGACATGGCACGAAGAACTAGCCGATACATCGCTTCAGATCGTTGCCTTCGCGGTCACCCACCGCGGCGAATTGTTGATCGTCGACCATGCCGGCGGATTGTTTCGTCTGAAACCGGCGAAGCCTCCGACACGAAAACACGATTTTCCACGACGGTTGAGCGACACGGGACTGTTCCTCTCGGTCAAGAATCATCAACTGCAAGAAGGCGTGATCCCTTATTCGGTCAACGCCCCTGCTTGGACGGACGGTGCCAAGGCAGAGCGATTTCTAGGCATCCCTGACGACGCGCGAATTGGTTACACGTCGTCACGCGGTTGGACTTTTCCCGAGGGAACCGTGCTGATGCAAACCCTTGCGTTGGAGACGATTCCCGGTCGATCAGCCTCCTACCGGCGTGTCGAAACCCGGCTGTTGACACGCCAGCAGGGAGAATGGGCCGGCTATTCCTACCGCTGGAACGACGATCAAACCGATGCCACGCTTATTGCCGCCGCCGGCGATGTGGTCAATCTTTCGATCGAGGGGCACGAGCGGCAAACATGGAAGTTTCCGAGCCGCGCGGAGTGCATGTCGTGTCACAGTCGCGCCGTCAATTTCGTGCTTGGCCTCAGCGAACCGCAAATGAACCGCGATCACCGCTATGGCGATGTTGTCGATAACCAACTGCGAACGCTGGAGCATATCAAACTCTTCAAGAACCCACTTCCCAAGCCGATCAACGAATTGACGCGGCTTGTCGACCCCTACGACCCGACACACGATCTCGACGCGCGGGCGCGTTCCTATTTGCATACCAATTGCTCTGCCTGCCACGTTTCCGCGGGCGGGGGTAACTCGAAGATGGAGCTTGAGTTTACAACCGACTTGTCGGACATGATGCTAATCGCGGCTCGTCCACAACATGACACGTTCGGCATCGACAATGCGATGCTCATCGCGCCTGGAAACCCCGATGGTTCGGTGTTGATGCAGCGTCTTGGGCGTCGCGGTCGAGGGCAGATGCCTCCATTAGTCAGCACGGTCGTTGATCGCAGAGCACTTCAGTTGATGCACGATTGGATCGCGGCGATGCAACCCAAACGCAAATTCGTTCACGACTGGAAGACCGCCGAGTTGGTTTCCGATCTTGAACAGCTCTCCGTCAATCGGTCGTTCGACGCTGGCAAGGCAGCGTTTGGCGATGTGGGATGCAATCAATGTCATCGGTTCGGTACCGAAGGCAGCGGAATCGGGCCCGATCTCAGTGGAATCAACCGTCGCCTTCGCCCCGGCGAGTTGCTTGAATCGCTCGTCGATCCCTCGAAGAAGATCGCCCCGGAGTACGCCACGACCATGATCCAAACCGCTGCCGGAAGAATCGTGGAAGGTCGGGTGGAGCAGGAGACGGACGACGTCGTGGTGCTTCGCGGCAGCGCGCTCGCCGAACCACTGACGATCCAGAAGTCGGACATCGAAGAGCGTGCCCTTTCCTCGAAGTCCGCCATGCCAAGCGGCATCCTCAACACGCTCACGCAACAACAGGTGCTTGATCTTCTCGCCTATCTGATCGCCGACGGGCAACGCGACCACCCGGCATTCCAGCAATTGTCGCAATAACAGAACGTGGCTCAAGAGTCGCGGTTGAACACTGGCCGCGGTTGGGAAGTGACATTCTCGCGAGCGGGCTCCCTAAGGGCCACCGCGCTACAGTGTTCGGATGTGAAATCCCCCGTCGATGTTGAACCGCTCGCCGGTGCTGAAGGGAAAGTATCCCTCGACGATGGCTCGCACGGCCCGCGCGATGTCTTGAGTTTTCCCCCAACGCTTGATGGGCGAGAGTCCGTCTTGAATCCGCTTATCATATTTTTCGCGCACCGGCGCGGTCATGTCGCTCTCGATGATGCCGGGGCAAATTTCGAAGACGCCGATATTTTCTTCGGCCAGACGAACGGCGAACAACTGCGTCATTGTCTTCATCGCGGCTTTGGTCATGCAATAGTCGGCCCGATTCGTACTCACCGCATAGGCAGAAATGGACGAAATGTTGATCAACTGTCCCTTGTCGATGGTGCCCTGAGCGATCAAACCAATCATGGTTTGGGCCACTTGTTGCGATAAGAAAAACGGCCCCTTGAGATTCGTGTCGAATACTCGATCCCAACTCGCTTCGGTGGCTTCGAGTAAGTCGTGACGGCCTTGCGAAGTAATTCCGGCGTTGTTGACCAAGACGTCGATGCGCCCGAATCGTTCGAGCGTGGCTTCGATGAGCCGCTGTCGGTCGCCGCCGCGCCCAATATCCGCTCCGACGGCGATCGCGGCGGCGCCACAAGATTCAAGCCCGGCAACGACTTCCTTCGCCGCTTCGGGGCGCGTGGCGTAGTTGACCACCACGCAAAACCCCCCCGACGCCAACTCTTCGGCAATCGCGCGACCGATACCTCGCGAAGCCCCCGTAACGATTGCCACTGGATTGTTTGCCATGTTCACCGTGCTTGACCAATCGTGCTCATGGTCATCTTCCAACCGGAAATTGTCTATGCTTCCAGAAGTTTGCCCACTGCTTCCATGCCAGTCATCCCGATCTCGATACCAATCTTCTTGGCGGGCTCACTGGCATCGACAATTTTGGCCTCGAACAAATCTTCGGGTTCGCAAAGAGGGTGCTCTGGCGTTCCCTTGGCAATGGCGACCACGATGCCGAACTCACCGGCAACGTGTACATCGTAGATACCACAACCGATGAACCCACGGTCGGTATGAATGGCGCAGTATTGCCCAGTCGGCCAACGAAAGCTCGTGCCGACCGCCGTGCCGTGGGGCGTCTCGATTAACCGGTTGTTTTCTTTCAACTTTCCCAATGTTTGCATGGCGGGTCTCCTCAGCCGTCGGTTATCGAGAAGGGGAGGGCCGGCGACCAACCCTATCGAGCGGCCACGGCATGGTCGTTCATTCTCGGGTTCTACTTTTTCTTGCAACGAATCAGTAGCGAATCGCGAATCGCTTCTCCCCGGAGATGGCTAATGGCTTTATATCCCGGGTCTTGGATAAATTCTAGAAATGTTTTTTGGTTCGGCCATTCGACGAAGAAAACGAGATCGGCGTCGAACTTGCCAATAATATTGGCCTCTGGCTCATACCGGCCATCCGATTTCCCGCCGTGCTTCAAGACGAACGGCCCCGCAGCCTTCAAATACTCGTTGTACTTCTCTGCCCCTCCATCTGGCTTGAACCACAGCACGTTGAGCATGAACAATCGCTCGTCATCCGAAGATGTCACTTTCTTATCACCCTCTTCCTTTTGCTGTGCCACCGTCGTGTCTCCTGAAAATAGAACCGTTCCACAGACAACCAACAGGCTTGCCGTGAATATGAATGCGTGGAAAGTACGGGTCGCTTTCAAACCGAAGTCCTCCATCAAGGGTGAAAGGAAGGCCGAAACGCCGTCGGGCGGCTTGGGCCATCATTTGCCGCGTTTCTATTCCAGTCGTGCCATGGAACTTCCCAACATCGTGCAAACTCGACCGGCAACCAGTCGTGCTTCTATCGTTCCTTTTTCGAAATCGACCGGTGCTCTCGGTCACCGTGTATCAAAGGCGAACAGGCTCGCATTGACAAGACGAAATCTAAGACAGATTGTCCGCTTCGCCAAGTCTCCCCATGACTTGCCACGCCACTTGACTTCCGCCCGTGGTTCATCGGATGAGATCGGCTTACACGAAGACTCCTGGTAACCTGGAACGACCTGCCCCTGTTCGTCGAGCACCTCGATCCGTAGCTCACCGTGGGAGGCATCAACATTGACGAACAGCCCATTACCTCGAACCACAAACGGCTTTGTCGTAAGCGATCCGCGTTGTTGTTTCGGCTCGATCGAAACAAATCGATCAAGTGGCATCGTCGCCAATCCGATGGAGGCCCTGTTTTGGCTGGACGCATGTTCCTGGCTCCAACCCGAATAGTAGAACAACATGCGGTCGCCATGGATCACTTCGGGACTGACGAAGTTCATCGCGGCTTCCCACGATCCTGCGGGGCCCAGCGGAAAAAAACGGCGATGTCGGTCGAGCCGCTTCCAATGGATTGTGTCTCGGCTGACCATCAGCGCCGTATCAATGGTTCCCGCGAGCCGGACTCCGTCGTCCCGAACACCGCGACTGTTTTCCGAGTGAAACAGGTAGAGGTAACCGAAATGCAACCCGTTGTGGGTCCGCGAACCGATGAAATGTGAACAGGCGTGATAGAATTCCAAATCGGGATCGTCGTCGGGCAACCGTTGGACCACCGCTTGGCCTCCAGTCCAGTGCTGCATGTCGCGGCTCTCAGTGCGCCAAATTCCTCGATACCGGTGTCCGTCGTTCGGATCAGAAACCCATTGTTGTTCAATCAGGAAAAAGGGCGGATTGGACGTTACCTCACCGCCTGTAACGTGACGAAGGTCTCCAATTTTCTTCTCGGTCTTCCAATGCAAACCATCGGGAGATGAGGCCGAGAATTCAGTTAATCCGGGTACGTTATCAATGTAGAGCGCAAGAAATCGACGCTGGGGGTCATTCGTATTCGGGTTGAATTCCACGTACCGGATGCGGGCGACATTTCCTTTGCCACGCAGCACGATGTTGTTTTCCTTGGAGCCGTTCAGCCCGGCGTGAAGGTTGAGCGTCGGCTTTTCCCAATGCACTCCGTCGGTCGACGTGGCGTAACACGTGAATATCGAATCACCCGTGGCTGACCAGTAGTACATATGAAAGAATTTCATCCGCGGATCCCATAGGACACAGGGAGCTTGCAGAACGCTTCCCTCCCACGCCTGATCAGAGGTTAGGATCGGTCGCTCGGAAACCCGCCGCGGCTGTTGTACTACATGAACCAATCCGGAACTCTCGGCAATGGCATAATCGTCGACAAACAACTGCGGGGCGTTCCCAATGGAAATAGTATCGGCTGCCGACGATTGGACGGACATCAAGAAGAGGGCGAACAAGAAAATTGCGCACCGCGGCATGATGCCATCAATCGTTGGAGTCATGGTCCTTCTCGCATGCTGGTCCTAGTCCGACCTATTTCGTGGCGGCCGTCTGCTGTGTGGACCGTGGAGGAGGCTCGAACGTAGCGACCACTTTCCCATCGGCCTTGTTCCACAGTCGCAACACGCTGTCCGCCCCTCCGGCAACCACGAGGCTACCATCGGCCGAAACGGCAACCGAGTACATGTAGTCGGTGCAGCCGCCAAAGTTTCGCACGTTCTTCCCATCGCCAATTGTGTGCAGACGGACCGTCTTGTCGGCCGAACTGGTCACAATCTCGGCGGCCGTTCCGACGAATGTGATCGAAGTGACCTGCTTGCCAAAGCCGCCGATCGTACGTTGTTGCTCGCCTGATTCGAAGTTCCATACTTTCACCACTTTGTCAGCCCCGCAACTGGCCAGAACCGTACCGTCGTATTGCCAATCAACGCCCAACACGTGGTGCGTATGACCTTCATACGAACGGAGCAACGTGCCGGAGGCCACATCGAATACCTTGACGAACTTGTCGGCACTGGAAGACGCCAGATAACGGCCATCGGACGAGAAAGCGACGCCGAACACCGTATCGCTATGGGAATCGACAAACTCGCGATTCAAGCTGCCATCGGAGACGTTCCAAATCTTCAGTTCGCCGCTTCGCGACGGTTCGCCACCGCCGGTCGCCAGAAGCTGGCCGTCGGGACTGAAGTCGAGAGCCAAAACCCGGTCAGCCAACGGCGACACTTCGACTGATGTTGGTGCGTCCAGCGGCGGCCCAATCTGTTGTTGAAGCGTCCAATGCGAGGCAAGATCCCACGTTTGAACTTTCTTATCGCCAGCGGACGAGACAAGGCGATGAGCATCAAGATAGCGCAACGCGATGACCGCGCCCGTGTGACCTTCATAGGTCCCGATGGGGGCGGCATTGTCGGCGCGAAATGTCTGCACAAGCCCGTTGTCGCCTGCGGCGGCTAGTTGAAGGTTGTCGCCGGAGAAGGCCAGCGAGCGAACGACCGTTTGCCCCGTGGCGGCCCGCTCCTGGGTTGCCTTGGCCAGTTCGCTGCGTGATGCCAGAAAGGCACCCGTTTCGGTGGCCTTTTGCTTGGTGGTAGCAACCGCGTGATCGGCCCGTTTTCGTGCGGCATCGGCATCCGACGCAGTCCGCACGGCGGCGGCTTTTTTGTTCGTGGCATCGGTCAGCGCCTTCTGGGCAACTTCGGCGGCCTTGTTGGCCGCGGCCAGCTTCTCTTGTGCCGCTTTGGCGGCGGCGGCGGAGTCGACGACCGCTTGCTCGGCGGCCTTCTGATTTTTAACGGCAACCTCCGAAGCGGCTTTCCGCTCGGCGGCCAGTTTCTCGGCGGCCAGACGCGAAGCTTTCGCTGGAGCCGCGAGAGCCTTCGCGCCGTCCAGCGTTTTGTTCGTGGCGGTTACGATAGCTGCAAGTTGCTGATCTTCTGGCAACAACGTGGCCGCCGCTTTCGCCTTTTCAAACGCGGTGGTGGCCGACTGAATCGCGGCGGTGAGTTGGTCGTGCGTGGCAATTGAGGCCGCCGCCGTCTCGGATGCCGCCGCGGCGTTTTTGATCGCCAGTGTCGCGACACCGTCTGCCGCCGTCTTGGCTTCGGCTGCTTTCTTGGCCGCCGCCGTGGTGTCGGTGGCAAGCTTCTCCGCGGCGACTTTTTCCGCCTTGGCCTTGGTGTCCGCCTGCTCGATTGGCCCAACTGCCGCGATGGCCGTATCGCGTTCCGTGTTGGCCTTTTCGAGCGCGGCAATCCGTCCTTCAAGCGTCTTGGCCGCTTCGGTTGCTTTTTGCTTCGCTTGATCGTCTTTTGTCTTGGCCACCGCCACGACCGCGGCAACTCTGGCTTGTTCACGATTCGCCCTTTGGTCGCCGCGAATTTCGGCTAACGCGGAACCATCGGCCATGTTCCACGAACGAATCACCTGATCTTCTCCAGAGGTCGCCAGCCGCGTCCCGTCGGTAGTGACCGCCACCGCGGTGATGGCCGCGCCGTGCTTGAACTCTTTGACGACCTTTCCGGACACGAGATCCCACTGCCGCGCGGTTCCTTCGGTGTTTGCCACGACAACCTGAAGCCCTTCGCCAGAGAGCGCGACGACCGCCGTGACGTTGGGCGATGGTAGAGAAACCACGTGATTGGCGAGAATCGGCCATTGCATAAAACTTTGACCAGCGACCCCCGTAATCGCCATCGGTGAGGCCCCGGGCAGCACCGCCGCGAACGCGACGGCTCCTTCGTGTCGCGAGAACGCCTGGGTCGCTATCCCCGTCGTGATATCGAACACAACAACACGTCCGTCGCTGGAGCCTGCCACAAGTTGTCGTTGGTCGGCGAAGGCGAGACTAACGACCGGGGCAGCGAACCCCGCCAACACTGGTTGACCGGCAGGCTGTCCATCCGCGGCGTTCCACAGACGCACCTGCTGATCTTCTCCAGCGGTGGCCAACACGGCGCCATCGGAACTGATGGCAAGCCCATTGATATTCCCCGGGACATCGATGGTGTAGCGAACCTCGCCATTATCCGTCGAAAGTACTCGCACCGAGTGGCCACGGGTTGCCGCATAGATCACGCTTCCATCACTCGCCGTCACCATATCAACAATCGCCGCGGCCGCTCCATCGGATTCGGGACCCTCGACAATCGCTGTTGGCGCGTCCATCGTATCCACGTTCCAAACAACGATTCGGCCTTTGCTATCTCCAACCGCGAATCTCCGTCCATCGCCCAAGGCACATGCTGCGGTAAGCGTTCGGGCGGGCATTTCGACGGTTGCCGTTTGATTCCATGGACCGGCGCCCCATAGCTTCAATTGATGATCATCGGCAGCCGTCATCAACTCAGCGGAGTCTGACCGAAACGCCAACGCGGTGATGGCGCCCTCATGCGCCTTCCAGGTCTTCAGAACGTTCTCGGCGCCAAGAGATAAGACATGCACGGTACCGTCGGATCCAGCGATGGCCAACCATTTCCCGTCGGGGCTTGCCGTAGCAACCGAAAAGTCCGTGGCCGCCAACAGTTGCCTGGCACCCACGGTCGGAATCGCGAGCGCACGCAGTTTGGCGTCGCCCCCCGCCACGACGACTTGCTGAGTTCCGCTGGCGAGAGTCATGGCGGAAATCGAAGAGGGGGTATCGATCCGCGATTGCAGTCGGCCATCGCCGGTGTTCCAAATCCGAAGCGCTCCATCTTCGGAGGCGGTGACAAGCGTTTTTCCGTCATCGGTAAACTGAAGTCCCACGGGCGTGCCTTGATGGTCGACCAGTTCAATTTCTCGCTGGTTCTCGCCTAGCGTTAACAGGCGGATGTGTCCAGAATCGTCGACCGTGGCGAACATTTTTCCATCCGCGCTAATCGCCGTCCGCCGGACGTCGTGATCGAAAACAAAGGGCTTCGCCGCAGTCGGGTTCTCGGGCCGTCGCCACAATTTAACTACACGGTATCCGCCAGAGGCAAGCGTGCGACCGTCGGGGCTGAACTCTAGCGATTGCACAATATCCAGATGCGCGACGCCAGCGTTCTTGTAAATGCCGGCGTCAACCAAATGCGGATCGGTCAGACGATCGACAAGTTGCCCACTTCGCACATGGTAAACAAAAATCTGATTCGCTCTGCCGCAAGCCACATACTGTCCGTCTGGCGAGACCGACACCGCATAGATAGGATTGATCCCCGGGGGTAGCGGTTGCCAAGCCAGTGGAGCCGATTGACCAGTGACTTTCCCTTTGGCACCTTGGTCGATCCATACCTTAATCAGGCCAAGTTGCGCGGGGGTTAGTGGTGCCGCGTCCACATCGTTATCTTCCGGCGGCATGCTTGGTTCTTCACGCCGCGAGGCAACTTTCAATAGCAAGCTCTTGTCGCCGTTGCCCGGAGAGACCGTCGCGCCGTTTTCGCCACCTTTGAGGATCGATTGTGGGGTTTCAAGCACCAAGTCGCCCGAAGCTTCTGCCTGGTTGTGACAAGCCAGACAGCTCTTTTTCAGAATCGGTAAGATTTCCTTTTCAAAGTCGACCGGGTCCTCTCGCTGGACCGCGGCGATTTCAATCGGTTGCGGCTCATCATCTTCCGCCCGCGCGGCGGAAACCAGGGCGATCGTTAGCAGGGTGAGCATCCAGGGGGCGGCTTTGGCGGTGATGGTATTCATAGTGTGCCGTGTTGTTGCGTGTCTGGAATGGACGGAACAGAACCCTTCCTTCAAATGCTTCACTCTTGCACGTTCAACGGAATCCTTTGATGAACTTCGACGTCTTTATCATGAAATTTCGCCTTGGCAAGAATTGCCACGTGGGCGTGATTGCCAACGCTGGCTTCAGCATTGGCCCGGACGACCAATTCGCCGGCGCTTTGATCAGCAGCCACGGTAATTTCCGGGGCGTCGACACCGGTGATCGCCGCGGGCAGCTTTAAGCCTAGCGTCACGGGGCCCTCGAAGCCGTTGCGACGCTTGATTGTTACGGGAATCTTCATCTCCGCTCCACGCTTAATCGCGCCGCCACCGGGAACTTTCGGCTTAAGTGTCAAGGGACCAACACCAATCGTCACGGTGACCGGTGTTGACGCCTCGACCACATCGACCATCTGCGGTTTGCCATCCTTATTCTTCCGGGGCGAGGGCACCTTCGCCGCGCCTTGCACGAAGAGCGTGAATGTGCCCGGGGGGGCGTCCGCTTCGACAAACAGATGAACGGTGGCCTCCGTTTGGTTTTCGGCGACGTTGACACTCTCGTTGGCGACCTTCGCCGGAAGCTGCTCGCCGGTGACCGTGAATTTTCCGGTGAACCCTTCGCGACGGGCAATTTGGAGCGGGATGTTCAATTGGCTGCTTTGCACCAGTTCGACACGATCAAGTTGTGCGGTCATTCCCAACGGCGCGATTGCGCCAACGGACAATACAACTTGCGCCGTGGCACGCACCACCGCCGGAACCCCGCCCCATACAACCGTGGCACCCCGGGCTTCGCGCACCTTGTCGACATCACCAATTCTCGCCGTTCCGCTAATTTTGATTTCACCCGACCACGGTTCCGCGTCCTCGGCGGCAACGAGAATCAGCCGCGTGGCGGACTGCCCGGGGCCGATCACGCTGCCGGCGCATGTTACTCCCGGAGGCAACCCTTGGGCCGTAACGTTAACCTCGCCGCCGAAACCATCGCGGCGGAAGAGCATGCAATCCAATCGCACGGTGCCGCCGCGACGCAGAAACGGAGTCCACGTGTTCGGGGCCGCGCGGCCATTGGCTGGATATTCAGGCAGCGCAACGAGACGGAAATCGGGGGTTTCAGGCCGGATCGAGATGCGGTAGACCAGCCGTGGCGAACCCTGGGACGTCTGATAAAGATCGCGGACAACCACGCGGTAGGTTCCATCCTCGGGGGCTTGAAGTCGAAACAGCGGATCGCGACTTGTACTGTTAAAGTGCGCGGAGCCGATGTTGGTACCGTCGTCATCGATCTCCTTCGTCTCCTTGGCACTTGAATTGCCCTTGTCATCGACCACGACCCGCTCAACGATCAAGATAGGATCGGTCGGCAACCCGAAACGTTCGGAATCGAGTTCGATCCAATACACCGATCCCTTGGTGGCGGTGAAGGTGTAATAGTCGACGTCGTCGGTCTGTTGAAATTGACCGGCAAGTTCGCAAGGCACTTCGATTGCTTGTGCCGTATCGGTCGAGGAGTTCGGCTCTTGCTCCAACACGACCGGTGCAACTGCCCAAACAATACGAGCCGGATTGGCGGTGCCCCGCTCGGAAGCCAAACGA
>Ga0114931_10008511_pt1 | contig 12413 bp, 15 predicted proteins | sample 2SBtaG_FD_89579 | JGI IMG/M metagenome (GOLD analysis project Ga0114931, IMG submission 89579) | Deep subsurface microbial communities from Kolumbo volcano to uncover new lineages of life (NeLLi) - 2SBTROV14_V59a metaG | ecosystem: Environmental > Aquatic > Marine > Volcanic | place: Kolumbo...
AGACCGCTTCAAGGGCGCTTGCCCGCTCTTAGTCTTCCGTGTGGGTATGTAGGCGTCGCCGCACAAAGCGCTACAGACAGTGAGGTTTTGGGAAGTGTGTGCAGTTACCTGGTCGAGCGTGTGCAGCATGGGAAAAGATGGCTGTGTGTGGGCATCTTTGGGTGGTATACTGAGCGTATTGATACCGTTCTATGGTTGTTGACGTCATAAAAATAATCAGCCCGATGGCTATCGCGTTCTTCGTTGGCATTGCAATAACGCCTGCGTTAACGTTCTACCTATACAAGTACAAGTGCTGGAAGAAAAAGGCTGGGAAGAAAGGATACGCGGGGGGCGAGACCCCTATATTCAACGCACTCCATAAAGACAAGGAAGTAGGGACGCCGCGGATGGGGGGTGTCGTGATATGGGCAAGTGTTTTGCTTACCATAGCAGGCATTTGGGTGTTGGCTCATATATGGGGAGGCGCCGCGCTCGATAAGCTTGAGTTCTTTTCGCGAAGTCAGACATGGCTGCCTGTCTTTGCACTGCTCGTTGGTGCGGGAGTAGGGCTTCTCGACGACATACTTGAGATAACTGGCAAAGGTACGCATTTTGCAGGTGGTCTGTCGCTGACACGCCGCTTGTTTGTTGTCGGTATGGTGACCGCATTTGCAGGTTGGTGGTTCTATGAGAAGTTAGGTGTTTCGGTCGTTTCGATACCATTCAATGGTGCCATTGAGCTCGGTATGTTTTTTGTACCATTCTTCGTGCTTGTTGGTCTTGCAGTATACGCTGGCGGAGTCATTGATGGCATTGATGGGCTCGCGGGCGGTGTGTTTGCTATCATGTTCGGCTCCTACGGTATGATAGCGTTCTTCCAGCAACAAATAGACCTTGCTGCTTTTTGTGGCACGGTTGTCGGTGGGTTACTTGCATTTCTGTGGTTCAACATACCTCCCGCACGCTTTTACATGAGTGAGACCGGTGTTATGGGCCTTACCATGGCGCTCACGGTTACCGCCTTCATGACCGACACGCTGGGTGATGGTAAGGGCGTTGCGGTGCTTCCTATGATAGCGCTCCCACTTGTCATTACGGTGGCGTCAGACCTCATTCAAGTTGGTTCCAAAAAATGGCGGGGCAAGAAAGTGTTTCGTGTCGCACCGCTTCACCACCATTTTGAAGCTATTGGGTGGCCATCTCATAAGGTGACCATGCGGTACTGGATCTTTTCGTTCATCGCCGCGTTCATAGGTGTTATCGTCGCGCTTGCCGGCACGCTCTAGCATGACCCATCCCCGTAAGCGCATTGACCGCGCATTCTTGCTCGCGACCATACTGCTGGTCATTGTTGGCTTTTTTATTTTTAGCAGCGCGTCGCTGGGGCTTCTTGCACGAGGCAAGGTGCAGTTCTCCACTGTTGCTGTCTCACAGCTACTGTTCGGGGTCGGGGGTGGCATGATAGCGCTTGCAACGATGGCGAATATCCACTATCGACGGTACCGTGCATGGGCACCCTACCTTTTTGGGGCAGCGCTTGTACTAACCCTTCTTGTTTTTGTGCCTGTGCTTGGCTACGAGGCACATGGTGCACGCCGTTGGCTCAATGTGTTCAATCACTCCTTTCAACCGTCAGAACTTCTGAAGATAACCTCTGTATTGTGTCTTGCCTGGTACTACAGCAAGTACCACCGACGCCTACATGATGTTCGGTATGCGCTGTCCGGGTACTTTGCACTACTGGTACTTGTCGGCGTGCCATTGCTGCTACAGCCGGACACGGGGACGTTTATTATTATTGCGGCAGCAGGTCTTGCGATGACCGTTGCGGCAGGGGTGCGCGTACGTTACTTGCTGTTTCTTGCCGGGTTGCTTGCGGTCGGACTTCTCACGCTTGCCGTTGCCCGTCCATACCTGCTGGATCGTGTTATGACCTTTGTGAACCCATCGGCGGACCCGACCGGGGCAGGGTATCAGATCAAGCAGTCACTCATAGCGGTTGGTTCAGGAAGTTGGTTTGGCCGTGGATTCGGACAAAGCGTACAGAAGTTCAGCTATCTTCCCGAACCGATAGGAGACTCTATATTTAGCGTCGCGGCTGAGGAGTTCGGTTTTATTGGCAGCGTGGTCATCATAAGCTTGTTCATGTTCTTTGCGGTACGCGGTTTAGCAATAGGGGCACGAATACCCGACCGGTTCGGTGGACTGGTCGTTGTCGGCCTTGTTATACTGTTGGTGACGCAATCGTTCATGAATATTGGATCCATGCTTGGCCTTATGCCACTTACCGGTGAACCTTTGACTTTCATGAGCCATGGCGGTACCAGTTTGCTTTTGGCCTTAGCGGGAGTAGGCATCGTGCTTAATATTTCACGGTATCGTTCCGCACACTAATTATATATTTTTATGAAGATCGTTTTGACAGGAGGTGGTTCAGGCGGACACTTTTATCCGCTCATTGCTGTTGCTGAAGAGATAAACACAATCGTGGATGAACGGAACCTTGTGAAACCGGAGTTGTACTATATATCCAATGATCCGTACAACGAGATGCTCCTCTATCAGAACGAAATAGAGTTCAAACATGTGCATGCAGGGAAGCTTCGTCGCTACTTCTCGATAAAAAATGCTACCGACTTTCTGAGGACGCTTGTTGGGTTACCCACCGCTATCAAGCTTCTGTTTCGTATATATCCGGACGTGGTGTTCAGTAAGGGGAGCTACGTATCTGTGCCTGTGGTAATGGCGGCACGGCTTTTGCGCATCCCCGTATTCGTCCATGATTCAGATGCCGTCCCTGGGCGGGCTAACCTGTGGGCGGCAAAATTTGCCAAGCGTATCGGCATAAGCTACCCGGACGCGGCAAAGTATTTTTCACGAAAAGATAAGGTTGCGTTCGTAGGCAACCCGATACGACGGGAAGTACGCCAAGTACTGACACATGATGCACATACCTACTTTAGTTTTGTACCGGAGACGCCGACCATTCTCGTATTAGGAGGGTCGCAGGGTGCGGAAGTCATAAACAACACGATGCTTCGCACAGTGGGGGACCTCCTGAATGACTATCAGGTAATCCATCAGGTCGGCAGTGCTAATATTGATGCGTATACGGAACTCTTGGAGGTTGAGATAAAGGATCACCCACACCTAAGTCGCTACCGTATCGTCGCAAGTCTCAACGCACTGGAGCTTCGTACAGCTGCAGGAGCTGCCGACATCATTGTTTCAAGAGCGGGCAGCAGTGCCATCTACGAGATAGCTACCTGGCAGAAACCGGCTATCCTCGTGCCTATCCCTGAGTCAGTCAGCCGCGACCAACGCGAGAACGCATACGCATACGCTCGTGCCGGGGGGTGTGAGGTCATCGAACAGCACAACTTCACCCCGCACGTCCTCACAGGTGAACTCAAGCGCATATGGGAGGATGAGCCGTTGCGTGCGAGAATGGTCGAAGGTGCAAAGAAGTTTCAGCGCCCGGATGCTGCAAAGGTCATTGCGCAGGAGATAATACGTATGGCGCTTGAGCATGAACTCTAAGGCAAGTATGGGACAGGGCACACAGACACCCGTCATTACCCGGATCGCACCAAGTCCGACAGGACGTTTGCACATCGGCACAGCACGAACCGCGCTCTTCAACTATCTTTTTGCCAAGCACACAGGCGGACGTTTTTTGCTACGTATTGAGGACACGGACAAGGCGCGGAGTACGAAAGAGTTTGAAGATAACATTCTTGAAGGGCTTTCCGCGTTAGGCCTTACGTGGGACGAGCTTACCCGTCAGTCGGATCATGTGGGAGAGCACGCGGATGCCTTGCAGCGTCTTGTGGATACTGATAAAGCGTACATTTCACGAGAACCTGCCAAGGACGACCCGTCACAGGAGGTAGAGGTTGTACGTCTACGGAATCCTGGTCACACGATAACGTTCAGCGATTCGGTGCGAGGAGGGATATCCTTCGATACTACAGAACTTGGTGATATTGTCATCGCTCGTTCCATGCAGGACCCGCTTTACCATCTTGCGGTTGTGGTTGATGATGCGGCCGCCAGGATAACGCACGTGATCCGCGGTGAAGACCACATCAGCAACACGCCGCGCCAAATACTCATCTAGGAGGCATTAGGGATTACACGCCCCGTGTATGCACACTTGCCGCTCATACTCGCACCTGACCGCAGTAAGCTATCTAAACGCAAAGGTGCTGTTGCGGTGTCGGAGTATCTCAATGAAGGGTATCTACCAGAGGCGTTGGTAAACTTCCTCGCGCTCATGGGATGGAATCCCGGAACAGAGCAAGAAGTGTTCACCTTGGACGAGCTCGTGCAGGCGTTCACGCTTGAGGGCGTACAGAAGGGCGGTGCGATATTCGATGTAGAACGTCTGAAATGGATGAATCGTGAGCATCGTAAACGCTTGTCGGCAGGTGTGCTCGATGAGCAGCTTGTGGCGAGGTTTGCGACCCGCGCCGCACTGCACAGTGCACTTCAGCGCTCATCCCACGCACGTAGCGATATGTTGGAACGCTATGTGACCTGGAAAGAGCTTGAGGAGGCCATTAGTGCAGGAGAATTCTCGTTTTACGAAGAGAGACCCAGAGTCACGCGAGAAGCGCTTGTATGGAAAAAGGACCAGGAACCTGAGCGGTTAGGTGCACGTTTGCGGGCACTCAAAGAGCGTATCGCCACCATTGATGCTACAACATTTACATACGATAGTGTCAAGGAATCGGTGTGGGACTATGCGGAAGCAGAAGGGCGGGGGAATGTGCTTTGGCCGTTGCGCTATGCACTTTCCGGTAAGGACAGGTCACCAGATCCGTTTGTACTTATGGAAGCGCTTGGAAAGGCTGAGACACTGGCGCGCCTTGACCAGGCACTTGCCACTGTTGATACCGGCACATAGTATGACGTACCTAACAACAAAACGAACCGTACCCATGTTCGTGGCTAGTGTGCTCTGTACACTGCTCGTTGTCTTTGGGTCACACATGCATACGCAGGTAGCGCGGGCACAGTCTGTCGATGAACTTCGTGAGAAGATAGCAAATAGTCAGCAGCAGCTTGAGGAGATAGAGAAGGAGATAAAAAAGTATGAGAGCCAGCTCAACGAGGTTGGTGCTGAGAAGAAGACACTTCAGAGCGCGATACGTGAACTTGACCTCTCACGCCAAAAGATACAGGCAGACATACGCGCGACTGAACAAAAGATATCATCAACGGACCTTGAGATAGATGAGCTCGACCGTGAGATACGCATCAAGGAGCTCGAGGTGGCACGTAATCAGGAGGCAGTTGCTGAAACACTAAGAACAGCGGACCAGATCGAAAGCCAGACGCCGATTGAGCTCGTGTTGGGGTACTCATCAATGGCGGAAGTATGGAACGCCCTTGCTGACCAGGCATCATTGCAGGTGTCGCTTCAGGACAACACACGGGCCTTGAATGCACTGAAGAGCGAGTATGAACGAGCAAAAAGGCGTTCGCTCACCAAGCGTGACCAACTTGATGAGTTACACAATGAGCTTTCCGGACAAAAGTCGTCACTTGACCAGACGCGTTCTCAGAAGGACCAGCTTCTCGGTAAGACCGAGAACAAAGAATCGAACTATCAAAAACTGCTTGCGGAGAAGAAAGCGGCACGGGAACAATTCGAACAGGAACTCCATAACTACGAGGCACAGCTTAAGTTTATACTCGACCCATCGAGCATTCCGGCAGTGGGTTCCGGTGTCCTCAGTTGGCCGTTCGAGCCCTCGTACATGCGTAACTGCCCAAGCTAAGACCGCCCTGGGGAATGAGCAATGCATCACCCAGTTCTTTGGTGAGACTGCATTTGCAAAGTCAGGTGCATATAGGGGAAAGGGACACAATGGAGTGGATTTCCGGGCACCGGTTGGCACTAAAATTGTTGCTGCGCTCGGTGGTACGGTCACTGCAATCGGCAACACGGATGCATACAAGAGCTGCTACAGTTATGGAAAGTGGGTACTCATGCGCCACAGTAACGGTCTTTCTACGCTCTATGCCCACCTTTCTTCAATTTCGGTCTCAGCCGGGCAGGCAGTAACGACTGGCCAGCTTCTAGGTTATTCGGGCGCGACCGGCTATGTGACTGGTCCACACCTCCACCTGTCGCTGTTTGTGACCGATGGCGTGAAGGTGCAGAAGCTTGGAGACATTCCCGGACGACCGATTACTGCATGCTCACCGGCGTCTATACCGGTCGCAGCGTTCAGTGCATATCTTAATCCGTTGGATTACCTGTAGAGAGTGGTATAGTCTTACTACGCCTCATTGGCAATCACTAATCACCAATCTATGAATCAAGACCAGCAAAAGCAAATACAAATAGCAGTGTCGCAGGATGCAAAGCCAACCTACGCAAACTCAGTGAAGATAAACGTCACGGATGAAGAGGTAATGCTCCAATTCGCGCTCGTACATCCCGAGGAGGGGAGAGGCTTGCTTGTCTCGGAGATAGTGCTTTCTCCCAAACACGCTATACGGTTTCAAAAGGCATTAGACGACACGCTTAAAAAACACTTCACACGTCACCTGGCAGAGTGAGCGAACGCACCCCACACAACCAACCCGCATAGTTCTCCGGAGAACCGTGCGGGTTGTGTCTGAGAGCAAAAAAAGTTTGCCATAAATATTATGCGACATTAAGCCAGAAACCGGTGGGGTAGAGCAGGAAAGACTCTTGGGGATGGTAGTTGTTCCTAGCGTTGTTCTCCTAGCAACACGTATGTACGTGGAGCAGCGCGGTAGGGTATTGCTGTTCCTATCCGATGTTCATGTATGTGTTTGCGACGTGTAGCACAAATACGTTGATACATAAAATTAGATATAGATACAGATAGCTATGGCTACACATACAGCGGCAAACCATGGGCGGCTTTATAGAGGCGTATGCTTATCCCCAATGGTACGCTTTACATATATTGTGCGAACATATGTCTGTGCTAGTATTCCCGTATGAGCACCCCGCAAAGCCAGCAGCCGATCGTCGAGTATATACTCCCCTTTCTTGATTACTGTGAAATAGAGAAAGGTCTGTCGAACAATACGCAAAAGAATTACCATCAATACTTGCAGCTTTTCGTAAAGTGGCTCGAGTCTACCGGAAACGAAAAGCTCCTTCCCCACCAGCTTACGGCGAACCATGTATGGGACTATCGTTTGTACCTTGCGAGGGTCTACAAAACGCCATCAGGTGCCTACCTGGGCAAGAAATCTCAGAACTATTACCTTATCGCACTACGCGCATTGCTAAACTTCTTGGCTGAGCGTGACGTGGAAACACTATCGTCATCAAAGATAAAACTTGCGAAACAGAAAGCGGACGACACAATATCATTTCTTGACGTTACTGATATTGAAAAGATGGTGGCGGTACCGGATACGAGTACCTCTGCTGGACTCAGGGATAGAGCGATCATTGAACTGTTTTTTTCGTCCGGCATGCGCATATCTGAGCTTGTTGCACTTAATGCGGACCAGCTTTCTTTTTTGAGTGACAATGATACAAAACGCACCTACGAACTCTCTATTGTGGGTAAGGGTAGATACGTGCGCACCATTTTTATCTCACCACGGGCAGCAGAGTGGCTGCGTCGATACCTTGCGTCTCGTGATGATGTCTACAAGCCGCTCTTCGTGAATGTGCGTTCCAAAGATCTTGACCACAAGCGCCTGTCTGTACGATACATTCAAAAAATGATCTCTCGTTGCGCGATGCTTGCCGGGCTCTCGAAAAAGGTTACCCCGCACACACTGCGTCATACATACGCGACAGACCTGTTGGGACACGGGGCCGACCTACGCAGTGTCCAGGAGCTTCTTGGGCACAAGAACGTCGCGACGACTCAGATATACACGCACGTCACGAACAAACGTTTACGGGATATACATGAACGCTTCCATGGTGGTGCTGATGATGGGATGACGGAAGTATAGCCTGACACACAGTAGCTACACGTTCATCTGTTGTCTGAACGTGCGTCTCAGGCAGTACTGGGTCGTGCGTGTACGTACGCATGTTGAGTGCCTCACGGCGTTCCCTCATTTTCAAGATTTTGCGTGGGTAGATATACTGCAACGTGTTACCCATTACGTTACATATCGTGTAAGGTCACATCACCCTAGTAGTTGTCCCACCAAGGACTCATCACATAGGAGAAACCAACAAGTGGCAGCACAAGAGGTGCTGTAAGTATCTTCAGGGGTAATGCTGCTTGCGACCACCAAGGCCAAAGTGTACTTGAGATAAGCCCTATCGGTACAATGATGATACCCGTGACGATCTTGATGATGTTCTTAACATTCATGCACAAAATATAGCATAGCTATACTGTGTATACACAGTATAGCTATCATAGCATTCTTATCCGTTTCTTGGTGTTACTGCGCACACTAGCGCATGGCCAGACTGTTCCCAGACCGCCAGCATCTTTGCGATGCGCTCCATGGTTGTGTTCCCTCGCGTTCATAAAGGTACCGTGCGTACGCCATGTTGCCGTCAAGCGAATGCAAGTCTAAGTGAAGCTTGTTAGCTGTCGCCTGGTGGTAGTATTCGTTTATTTGCATAACACCAACATCTTTCGGATTGATCCGACCGCGTATGATTGTACCTGTCTCAGGGTTCGTGTGTTCAAAATGTGATTCACAGTACGCAACACGTACCATGATTGGAATGTCCTTAAAGTAAGCGCGTACCTTGTTTTCTACGCTACCGGTATCGTCAGCAGGAGCATCTGTTGCATTTCCCGCCACCTCAGTAGGCGCTGCCTCAACAATAACGGTGCGTGGATTGAGTTCAATGGCGACACTGGGCATGGTTACCATGTGTGTTGCCACTGCTACCCCGTAGGCAATGAGTGTACCTAAAATAAGCCGTATCCTAATAGTAAGGACCCTTACAAAACAAACACCAGCACAGCCGGTGTGTATCGTGCGTTTGCAAGGACCACCTACCCCGCAGTACAAGCAACAAAAAAGCTGCAGTGGTACTGCAGGGGGCATCAGATACTATAGCATAGATACTATTGACACGCAAGCACTTTACGTGTTCTTGTAGTAACTGTCTAGGATGCTTCTAATATGGCTTAACCACTAGGTATTAGCAATGCGTTGGTTCACAAACTCCATTGCACCATAGATACCACCAAAATCACCGAGTTCGGCCTGCTTCAGTTCTGGTGTCTTTGGGAACACTAGTATCGGCCTAAGATGCTCGCGTATGCGGTCTATCGGTATTGCGGGTTTCCCCGTTATCATAGAACCTCCAAGCACGACGACGTCAGGGGCCCAATGTACGATGGTGTTTGCAAGCATGTAGGCGGTCCACTGTGCCATTTGTTCCCAAACCGCCGGGTCTGTTACCTCATAGGGCTTCTTGTCGAAGCGCCGTTCCATGGCAGCACCCGAGAGGTAGCCTAAGATGCTCGCATCTTCGCACGTAGGACAACCGCTTTTGTCGAAGTCAATGTACTGCCTACCCGGCTCGGCACTAATACCCACAACGTCGGCTTGTCCGTGCACAATACGTGCACCACCGACGCCGGTCGAGACCGTTATGTACGCCGAGATAGCATGGCCGCGAGCAGCACCATGATGGGCCTCCCCCACGCCGATCACCGCGGTATCATTATTGATGAACACAGGCGCCTCAAGTACAGCACCAAGTTCGTCAACAAGGGAGCGAGAAAACCAGTCTTCCGGAAGGTTTGGTGCCCATTTGAGTGTACTATCGGTTCGGTCCACTGGACAGGCGATGCCACCCCCTGCCCCTTCGATCGGTTGCTGACCGCCAATCGCGTATGCGGTATCCCGTATTGCACACAGCAGATCCTCAAACTTGCTTGGTGTCGAAAACTTTCTCGGCTCCTCAAATGACTGACCACTGTCGCGTGATACCGATACGCGCGTCTTAGTACCGCCGATGTCAAAGTATACGTACATGGTTGTGAGGGTTATGAGCTAAGTAAGTGTTTTGTCTCTGTTTTGTAAGCTTCCACACTTGGCTGATCGAACGTATTCACGCCGAGTAGCTTGCCAAGGTACATGACACTAGCCATTTGTACTGCCATGAACGCGCCGAGCTCACGCTCGTCGATCGAGTTAAGCTCAATACGTATATACGGCAGTTCGTGCTCTTGGTAGGTGGTTCCTACCGCAGTATAGATAGCGCGCATCACCGCACCACTTTCCTTGCCGGCAAGCATGGGCAACACGAACGGAGAATCCGTTCTGCACACCGGGGCATCATTCCATTGTGATGGAGCAGCTACGAAGGTGGTAAAACGGTTCTTGGGTCCGCCGAAAATGAGCTGCCCTAACGAATGGAGGTCTGTGGAGCCGATAGCCACTGTTGGCGTAATGCCAACCGGTACACCATCCCCTCGTTGCTTGCCCACGGATTCGGCGAGTAGTTGACGGTACCACTTACCGAGCGTTTCAAGTTCCGGGTTGCACAAGAACAGCTCGTGAAGTGCTACACCTTGTTGCTGGGATTCGAAAAGAAGCGATGCAAGGAGCGCAGCTCCTGATACGCCGGTTTCGGGGGCAGAAGCAGCACCTGCCTCAGCAGCTCCCGCGCAGAGAGACCTGATGTCGATACCGAGAAGCGCCAGTGGGACGAGACCGACACCGGTGAATACCGAGAACCTGCCACCAATCGCCTTTGGGATAGCAATATGTGCAATGCCCTGTTCCTGTGCGGTTGTTGCAAGTGCAGCATCAGCATCGCTAAGTACGATAGTCTGTTTTGCGGCGGCTTGCTTCCCAAACCGTTCGCTGAAAAGCCCGAACAGTACGTTTGCGTTTACTAAGGTCTCCGCGGTATTGCCTGATTTGCTTACGACAACAAGTACCAGCTCGTTTGCCTGTGTATGTTGCGCGAAGGTCTCCCGCATTATGTTGAGTATGCGTGGTTCGACTGTATCGAAATGAAGAAGGCGTGGCTTGTACGTATCGCCGTAGGCAGCGCGATGTTCGTGGAGTGCCTCAAATATAGCTCGCGTACCGAGGTCTGATCCCCCAATACCCACCAAGAGCACAGTTTTCACTGTGGGTCGAAAACCCTTTGCAAGTGTAAGTGCAGTGATAATACTTTCCTCATCACGTGGCGCAGCAAGGCTCGTTTCAGGACTTCCGTACGTCGTATCGTGCAGTGCCGCTTTGACCTGTTTCTGATAGGGCGCCAATGTTTCAAGATGTGGCTTTATCGACGCGGCTGTCATACCGGTCGTACCTTCCGCGAGTATACGCATACTACAAAGGGTTGCCGAGTGGATGCGCTTCTTCCCTGTCGCCTCCACCATCCATTTTGCTAATGAATGCATGTGCCTCATCCGCAGAATCCACGATAGTAAATAGGTCGACATCATTCCGCCCGATCGAACGATACTTTTCCAGAAGTGTATTCTCGAACCAGTTGATGAGCGGCTTCCAGTAATCACGGCCGATAAGGACAATGGGTACGCGTACTATCTTCTTTGTTTGCACAAGCGTAAGTATCTCAAAGAACTCATCAAGCGTACCAAAGCCTCCCGGAAAGTAGATATAGACTTCGCTTGCGAACGAGAGCATGACCTTACGTGAAAAAAAGTAGTGGAACGTCTCAGCATCTGTTACGTAGCTATTGAGGCGCTGTTCGTGGGGCAACGTGATATTTAGACCGATAGAATCACCCCCTGCTTCGTACGCGCCCTTGTTCGCCGCTCCCATAATACCGCCACCTCCGCCTGTTATGATCGCGAATCCATCTTTGGCAAGAAGGTAGCCAAGTTTCTGTGATTCCTGGTACCACTGGTCGTCGGGGAGAGCCCGAGCGGAACCGAATACAGTGGCCGCAAGCCGATACCTACGCAAAAGGTCGAAGCCGGCGACAAACTCCGCCATGATGCGGAATATGCGCCAACTAGTGATCGATACGTCCTCATCACCTTGTTGCAGGAGCTCGTGTTCTACAGAAGGGCGTTTGGGTACATGTGCTTCCATGTGTACCTAGTAGTATACCATGTGGTTTTCGAGGCCGCGGACTCATCCTGTGGATGCTCACTTTTGCGTAGATAGGGCTACCCTCTCGCCTTGGGGCACGTACAGTGTGCTGTGGATTGTCTTTCGCCAGCCCGCTTTTTCGACCGCCTTTCCGTTAGTGCACGACGCGAATGTGTGTGTAGGTTACGGGTCGTCCATTGGTAACGTGTACCATGAGTCTGTAATGCGTGCGTTACGGTCACCGCAGATGGCAAGCCTGCAGGAGGTGCTAGCGCAGGAAAAGAGAGCCGTGTCGTTCGCATGTCGACAAAGAGTACTATAAACGTGTCAACAACAGCGCTTGAATTCTAACCTGAGTTGCAACAAATCTCTTTGAATACTTGGGCCGGCGTTTTCCAGCCCAGTGACTTCCGCGGTGTATG
>Ga0114931_10008512_pt1 | contig 12412 bp, 14 predicted proteins | sample 2SBtaG_FD_89579 | JGI IMG/M metagenome (GOLD analysis project Ga0114931, IMG submission 89579) | Deep subsurface microbial communities from Kolumbo volcano to uncover new lineages of life (NeLLi) - 2SBTROV14_V59a metaG | ecosystem: Environmental > Aquatic > Marine > Volcanic | place: Kolumbo...
AGGGAAGGGGGGACACAGGGGGGATGGGGAAAACTCAAAATTCGGAATTTTAACCAACAATACAATAATTTTTATTTTGTCAAATCCTTGACTGCGTAAAGTGAGTCAATAAATTGGGGTACGACATTGTAGGGGCACGCTGCAGTATGCCCCTACGGACGGTCACAAGGGTTACCCCTGCATTTTGAGAAAATACGGTGATTATATGTCATCCAACGTGTTTTTCACCGAAGAAAAGTGGATGAATGTTTCGGTGGCTTGCACGTTGGGCACGGCTTGCAATCGCGAAATGGTATCCAACAGATGCTCGTTATCTTTACACGATAACTCGGCCAGCAAGTCAAAATTACCCGTACCGATAACCAGACTGACCACCTCTTTCAGTTTAGAAATCTCCTGTGCCACGTCACGATGTTTACCGCCGGCAAGCCTAATTCCAATCGAGGCTTTGACACGCGGCTCGGCTTTCAATGGGTTTAGCCGCGCCACAATGCGGATGACACCGCTTTCAACCATGCGGTTGGTTCGGTCGCGGACGGTACTGGGAGGCACACCAATTTCTTCGGCAATTTTCGAAAATGATTCACGCCCGTTTTGCTGCAAAAACGCGATGATTTTTTGGTCAATCGTGTCCAAATCATACAGACCATAAATCGTGCGTTTCATATCGGCTTTGAATATCATAACATTTTTCCTTTTCAGCGAACCGTAAAAAGATATTACGCTGAAATAGCGGTTTTGTCAACATCTTTCCGCGTTTTTTTGAATAGCCATGGGTAAAAAGTAATACCTATTCAGAATAATACAAAAGCGCCCTGATGAGCAACCAGGGCGCTTTTAAGGAGGGGAGGCAAACAACAACAAGAAAGGAGAAAGCTATTGTTTGTGAAACATTATACAAGCAAGACGCCCTTTTGTCAAGTCCAGTTGTGATTTTTATCTCAATTTAAGGTTTGGGGTTACATCTAGTGCCGTGCCGGAAAATTCTCCGTGCAGAAAATGCCTGTATGCCGCCGCGCCAATCATTGCGGCATTATCGGTGCACAGGGAGATGGGCGGATACCGCACCGGAACAGCCAATTGCGCCGTCATCTGTTCACGCAACAGCCCATTCGCGCTGACGCCCCCCGCCAGCAAAACCTCTTTCGCGCCGAAGGTTTTTGCCGCCGCAGCCGTTTTTTGCACCAAAGCATCTACAATTGCCCATTGCACACTGGCGGCAATATCTGCAACCGGCAAATCTTTTGCGGCAGATGTAGGTGTCGCCATATCTGCCGGACGTTGTAACGATTTTTGGTATCGCTGCACCAACCGCAGCACCGCGGTTTTCAACCCAGAAAAACTGAAATCATATGGATGTTTGGTGGTCGCCCGTGGCAAATCGAATGCTGTGTGGTTACCACCGGCGGCGGCTTTTTGCACAGCCGGTCCGCCGGGGTACCCCAACCCCAGCAAGCGCGCCACTTTGTCAAAGGCTTCTCCGGCAGCATCATCAATGGTACGCCCCAAAATTTCATAATCACCATGGGCACGCATCAATACCAACTCGGTATGCCCCCCTGATACAATCAATACCAGCACGGGGAATACAATTTCCGGCGCTGTGTTTTCGGTTATCAGCCAGTTGGAATACAAATGCCCTTCCAGATGATTTACGCCGATGAGTGGCAAATTTTGCGCCAAGGCAATCCCTTTGGCGGCATTTACCCCCACCAGCAGGCTGCCAACCAGCCCCGGACCGCGCGTCACCGCCACAGCATCCAATGCCGAAAAATTGGTGTTTGCCTGCGTCATCGCATCGCGGATGACGGTATCAATGGTTAAGATGTGCTGGCGTGATGCCACCTCGGGGAATACGCCGCCATATCGTCGGTGCAGTTCTATCTGCGATGCCACCACATTCGATTTTATATGCCGCCCGTCTTCTATAATTGCGGCAGCCGTTTCGTCGCACGAAGTTTCAATTGCCAGAATGGTTGTCATAGATTATTTATACGCAAAAGTTCACTAAATTCACTTAAAATCATTGCCGTTGCACCCCACACTTTATAACCGTGAATGAGCATATATGGGATGTGGATACGCCCCAATTGCGGGTGGTCTCGCATTTCTGTGTGCCGGTTGTGGGGGTCGGTGATAACAGGCAACGGGACCTGCATAATTTCTGCCACTTCGCGCCGGTCGCGGCGAAAAACCGGTTCGGCGGAGGTATAACCCACAAAAGGATAAACCATGTAATTGCTGGGGGGAATATATAACCGCGTCAATCCACCCAAAAGAGAGATACTGTTTGTCGGCACACCAACCTCTTCCCAAGTTTCGCGCAGGGCGGTGGTTTGAAATGTTTCGCCGGGTTCGCGTCCACCGCCGGGCAACGCAATTTGTCCGCTGTGAACCCCGTTATATTCTGCGCGACGGGTGAGCACAAAATAAATTTGATTGTCGCTACGCGGGTAAAGCAGTAATAGCACAGCCCCTTCGCGATAATCGGCGGGGATTTCGCGCAACCTGTCTGCGGGATAGCGTCCCTCCGGCGATAGCGGGGCTTGCCCTTCTGCACCCGGCAACGGTTTTTGCAATGCTGTTTTTAGTTTTTGCACAAATGCCGAGGTCGTTATCATCGCTCGCCCCGCACTTCTGCCGCCATTTGTTCAAAAAAAGCAATCATGAATTGATGCCGTTGTTCGGCAATTTTTTTTGCCGATGCCGTGAGTAATTTGTCCTTCAATTTTACCAATTTCTTTTTATATTCTTGAAACGCCGTGTGGTCACCGTCGCCGTCTTCTGCCCACAGACGGTGGCCGCGGTGGCCGCTATACGCAAAAGCACGGGCAACACCCACCGCGCCGATAGAATCGAGTTTATCGGCATCATACAGAATTTTCGCTTCGATGGATTGCGGCGGCTTTTCTACCCGAAAGCGGTGGGTGGCGATGGCATCGCTGACCGCTTGCACAAACGCCGGTGGGTCGTTTGCCAAAATTTTCCACACTCGGCGTGCACCTTCGGCGGCATGGTCTTTGCCGGTGCGCTGTTGCTCGGCACGGGCGATGTCGTGCAGTAACACCGCGGTGCGCAGTACATCCATATCAACGCCCGATTCGGTTGCGGCAATTTTTTCGGCATTTGCCAACACACGCAACACATGGTCAAAATCGTGTGCCGTGTCATTTTCATAATATTGTCGCGCCTGCTCTATTGAAATTCCACTCATGATGCCTCTTGTTTGTGCTGCATCAACCGATACGCCTTGATGGCAATTTGCAGATTTACACGTGCCTGCGGGTCATTCAGCGACACATCACACAATGTTTCAATTTGTTTGATGCGGTAAGCCAGTGTATTGCGGTGAATGTGCAATTCGCGGGCGGTTTCGGCGGCATTACCACCATAATCCAAAAAGACTTCCAGCGTGCGCAACAGTTGCGCTCGTTCGGCACGTTCTTCGGTTGCCAGCAAACGCACCCGGTCGGCATATTGATTGCCGTTTCCTGCTTTGGTGGGCAGCAGATACAGCCAATGCAAAAAACCTAAATCGGCAAAGCGGAAAATGCTTTTACCGGAAGGCAACGCCTCGCCAACCTCTAACGCCTCTTTGGCTTGCTTGTAGCTTTCTGCCAAATCCATCAACGTGGGCGCAATATTTCCAATGCCGATTTTCAAACCGCTGAAGGTGGATACTAGCGATTGTGCCAGATGCTCTTCGTCAACTTCATCAGGCAAAATGAGAATAAAATTGCCACCCAGCGGCTGCAAAATGGCGCGAGTGGTATATTGTCGAACCAACGGGCGAAGCTTGTCTGCCATCCGAAGTGACGGCAGGGTATCGACGGGCAGATGCAACAGCAACACCCGCTGAGCCTGTTGTAAATCTAACCCCAACCGGTTTGCTTTGTCTGCCAACGCCAACGAATGCGGTTCTTCGCTGAGCAATTGCGAAATGATGTCCGCCTGCAACCGCGCTTCGGTTTGGCGAATAGCATCCTCTTTCAGCATAATCAGCGCCGCCACAATTGCCGCTCTTTCGATGGTCATCGTATCCGATTCATCAAGCGGTTCATCGGTGGCGATGAGCCACAGATAGCCATACACCCGCCGCTCAACCACTATCGGGGCGACAATCCGTTCTTTGGTCATACCATGCTCGGGGAATGCGTGGACTTTGGTCGGTTTCAGGCTTTGGTTCAATCGGTCTAAAATACCCTGCTCGCGGACAAAATCACGGATGAATGTCGGTGTGCCCCCCCGTTTGATGCTCTGCTGCCGGGCGGGGTCAACTTCGCCATATTCCGCCGAAGCCAGCACATTCAATTCGGGGTCTTCTATCGTCACCGAGCGATTGACCAACTGTGCCAGTGCCCTTGCCAAATCTTGCAAGCCGCCGCCTTCCAGCACAATTTGCACCAGCGTTTGGTGGATATGGTCAGAACGTTTCAGCAGCGCATACTGCTGGCTGACCAGTTGTTCGTGAATGGTGCGCGTAATTTCGATGAAACGAACTTCGCTGGGCACAGTGACAATCGGAAAATCCCACCGGTTGGCGGCTTCAATCATCGGGCGGGGAATTTCTTGCAGAAAATTTCCCCCCACCGAGACAATGATGCCGCTTAGCCCGGCTTGTGCCATTTCGGTGATGAACTTTTCTTGCGCCGCAGCACTTTTCGGGACGGCTTGCCCCGTGGTTATGATGAGTTGCGGGCCTTCTCCCACCACCGAAACCACATCCGGCAAATCGACGATATGCGACCACTCAACCACACGGGTCAAACCATTTTCACCGGCGATCACTTTCGCGGTTGCAAATATCGGGTCATTTAACAAATCTTTCAATGTGAACATAGGCTGTTTTTGTGCATACCTTACAAATTTTGAGTTAGTATATTATGAATTTGTCTTTTTGGCAACGCTCTGATAGAGTTTATATGAATTTCACACCCGAACTCGAAAGGAGTCTTTTATGCCGAAACTCGGTGCACATATGTCTATTGCCGGCGGGGTAGACAAAGCCTTCGACCAAGCCGAAAAAACAGGCTGCGACACGATGCAAATTTTCACTAAAAATAACAACCGCTGGAAAGGGCGAGATTTGCGCCCCGATGAAATTGAACGGTTTCACCGGCGCCAAACCGAAACCGGTATCGCGCCGGTGGTAACCCATGCCAGCTACCTGCTCAACCTCGGCACACCGGATGACGCGCTGTGGGAAAAATCTACTAACGGGCTGATTGATGAACTGGAACGCTGCGAAGTGTTGGGTATTCCGTATCTGGTTTTACATCCGGGGGCACACGTAAAAAGCGGGGTAGAAGCGGGATTGGCGCGTGTTTCGGCGGCGCTGGATAATGTTCATCGCGCCCTGCCCCATCACAAAGTGAAAGTCGCGCTGGAAATTACCGCCGGACAGGGAACCACACTGGGTCGCACCTTTGAGGAGTTGGCAGCCATCATCGACGCCACCGAGCAGCCGGAGCGGTTGGTGGTTTGCTTTGATACTTGCCATGCGCTGGCAGCGGGGTACGATTTCCGCACGGAAGAAGGTTACCGGCAAATGTGGGATACTTTTGCCGAAACAGTGGGGCTGGAAAAACTGGCTGTGTTCCACATGAACGATTCAAAAAATGATTTGGGCACACACAAAGACCGGCACACACATATCGGCGCCGGGTTCATCGGGCTGGAACCGTTCGGCTTCTTTTTGAACGATCCCCGCTTTGCCGATTTGCCGTTTCTTTTGGAAACACCGCAAGAGGTAAAAATTGAATCAGACCGCGAAAATTTAACCAAACTGCGCAGTTTAATTCGGGGTTGATTGGGGCGTGTTGACGTTTTATTTTTTGCGGGGAAACCGTTTTCGTTTACACCAGCATACTGAGATATTTTTCGCCGCCGTCTGGGAACAGGACGACAATCACCCCTTCATCCAGCCGACGGGCATATTGCACCGCCGCCCACATCGCTGCGCCGGCAGACATTCCCACAAAAAAGCCTTCTTCCTGCGCCAGCCGCCGCGCCATTTCCAATGCGTTTTCAGGGCGGGCGCGCAGCACTTCATCGGGAAAAGTCGGGTCGTAAATTTTGGGCATAATGGATGATTCCATGTGTTTCAGTCCGGCAATTTTCGCCATTTCATCTTCCGGCTCCACCGCCAAAATTTTTATAGCCGGATTAAACGCTCGCAGTCGCCGCCCGGTGCCCATCAGCGTGCCGCTGGTGCCGATACCCGCCACAAAATGGGTGATGGCGCCGGCGGTTTGCTGCCACAATTCCACGCCGGTGGTACGATAGTGCGCCTGCCAGTTGGCGGGGTTATTGTATTGGTCGGGGCGATAGTAGCGGTCGGGGTATGCTGCCAGCAAACGTTCTGCTTCGGCAATTGCGCCGTCAATCCCTTCCAATTTATCGGTGAGAATGATTTCCGCGCCGTATGCCCGCAGAATGCCTTTTCGCTCCGGGCTGACACTTTCCGGCATCACCAGTGTCACCGCGTACCCTTTCGACACACCAATCATCGCCAAGCCGATGCCGGTGTTACCCGATGTGGCTTCTAAAATGGTTTTGCCGGGGGTGAGCAACCCTTTCGCTTCGGCATCTTCTATCATCGACAGCGCCGGACGGTCTTTGACAGAGCCGCCGGGGTTGAACCATTCGGCTTTGCCGAACATCACCACGTTGGGCGAGATGCCTTCGGCCGCGAGAATACGGTGCATGGGCAGCAACGGGGTGTTGCCGATGTTTTCCAGCAGTTTACCCGGACGCGGGGCAGTCTTTCTGTTTGAGCGAGTTTTCGATTTTACCATAACCGTCATGATGCCTCCTTTTCAGCCAATCGGCTGAGGCATTTCTGTTTCAATATGGGGAATTCCGCAAAATTCCTGATAGTCAATCAATTCCGTCACCGTCGGGTGGTCGCTGCACACAGGGCAATGGGGGTTTTTCCGAACCCGAAATTCCCGAAATTCAGCTTCCAGCGCATCATATTGCAGCGAACGCCCAATCAGGGGTGAGCCAATCCCCACAATCAATTTGATGGCTTCTACCGCCTGCAAACTGCCGATAATGCCCGGCAGCACGCCGAGCACACCACCTTCGGCGCAACTGGGTACTTCGCCGGGGGGTGGCGGGTCGGGGTATTGACAACGATAGCATGGACTGCCGTGGGCGGTATCGTACACCGTCACACTGCCGTCAAATCGGAAAATGCTGGCATCCACCAACGGTTTGCCGAGCAGCACACATGCATCGTTGACCAAATAGCGGGTGGGAAAATTATCAGAGCCGTTCAGCACGATATCATAATCGCAGATGATGTCCAGTGCATTTTGGCTGGTTAACTGCACCTGATGCCCGATAACGCGCACATCGGGGTTCAACCGGGCGATGGTTTCTGCCGCCGATTGTACTTTCGGTGTGCCAACCGCATCAAGCCGGTGGATGATTTGCCGTTGCAGGTTACTGGTGTCTACCACATCAAAATCTACCAAGCCGATGGTTCCCACGCCTGCTGCAGCCAGATATATCGCGGCGGGGCTACCCAATCCGCCTGCACCGATGAGCAGCACTTTGGCATTGAGCAACTTTATCTGCCCCGCCTCGCCCACTTCCGGCATGATGATATGGCGGGCATAACGGGCGCGGCGTTCGGCAGAAAGTGTCTGCGGCGTTTCGAACGGATAACCGGCATTTTTCCATGCATCGAAACCACCGGCAACCGATACCACATTGGTGTAGCCCATATCTTGCAAACTTTTGGCGGCGAAAATGCTGCGCACGCCTCCGGCGCACATCAGCGCGATGGGGGTATCGCGGTCAAATGCTTCATCTTCAATATTAAATTCTAAATTACCGCGCGGAATAAATACCGCTCCGGAAACCGTACCTTGCTGCCATTCATCCAATTCACGGATATCCACCAACAGCAACGGGTTTTCATCGGACAGGGCGTGACGCAATTGTTGCACAGAAATTTCTCGCACCGATTGCCGCGCATTGTCCAGCAGGTCAATCACGCTAATATAGCTCATTATACCTCACTTTCCACCTGCCATCGCCGGAACAATGGAAATTTCATCGCTATCTGAAACGGTACTTTCGGCGCCATTCAGCGTGCGGATTTCATCTTCGTTGACAAAAACATTGATGAACCGTTTGATTTGCCCGTCATCCATAATTCTGGATTCGATACCGGGATATGCTGTTATTAAATTTGTCATCACCTCGGCGACAGTTGCACCGGGAATGGTTATTTTTGCTTGCCCATCGGTATATTTTCGCAAGGGGCTGGGAATTCGAACAGTTGCCATAAAATTCTCCTGTGGAATTGATTAAAAAAAGACTCATCCAAAAGATGAGCCATTTGTTTTGCGATATAGGTTATGCGCGGGTTATGGCTCATCCGGTTGTACACCAAAATAGCGACCACCATGATTGCGAGCCTCACCCATTGAGGCGGCAATTATGGCGCTCGCCACCGACAGATACAACACAAATTAAAAGCCATACTGATCACCATCTTACATAAACCTATCTTATGGATATATAATATTGAATTTCACAAATTGGTCAAATTTTAGAAAAAGCCAAGCAAAGTAGGGTCTTCCATCAGTTCCGGTTTCCACTGCTCCGGCAATACTTCAACCTTCACTTCTTTACCACCCACCGTTTTTTCTGTGACTTCTTTTATCTGTTGCACCAGCCACGGTCCATACGGGCAAAACGGTGTGGTCAAAATCATTTTCAATTCAATGGGAGTTGCATCCAAATCGATGTTTTTTATCAGCCCCAATGCTACCACATCGAGGTGCAATTCGGGGTCCATTACTACCCGCAAAGCTTCTTTAATGTCATCCGGGGTTACAGTTGTACTTCCGGTCATGAGTCTCTCCTCATTATTTTAGTCTTTTGACGATTACCAATCGTCTTCTTCATCTTCCAAATCACTCAATTCGTCAAGGCCGTAGATGCTTGCTTTTAGCACTTTTAACGACAATAGTGCGCATTTCATCCGCACCGGACCAATGGGAATTCCAAGATTTTCTAAGATATCTTCTTTGCTGATTTTTTTGGCTTCTTCAATTGACATCCCCTGCAACTGCTCCATCAGCATCGAAGCACTGGCTTGGCTAATGGCACAACCGTGCCCGGAAAAGGTTGCTTTTTCGATGATGCCATCGTCATTTACCATCAAATCAATTTGAATTTCATCGCCGCAAACGGGATTGTGCTCTTTGTGGCGATGGGTGTGGGGTTCCAAAACGCCCTTAAATCGTGGTCTTCGGTAATGGTCTAAAATGTTCTCGCGATACAGGTCATCCATGATGTCACCAAATGATTAGAGTGAAAAAACTTCTCGCGCTTTATCGAGCGCTTTTGCCAACCGGTCAACCTCTTCCGGCTTGTTGTAAATGTAAAAACTGGCGCGGGCACTGGCTGAAATACCGAGCTTGTCATGCAGCGGTTGCGCACAGTGATGCCCGGCACGGATGGCGATGTTTTCGGCGTTGAGCATGCTTGCCAAATCGTGCGGGTGTATATCGCCAAAGGTAAACGCCACTGCCCCACCCCTTTGTTGCGGGTCCATTGGCCCTAAAATTTGTACGCCTTCCACCCGACGCAATCGATTTAGGGCATATGCCGTCAGTTCGATTTCGTGCCGGCGAACGGCATCCATCCCCAGATTTTGCAGATAATCTACCGCTGCCCCCATGCCGATAGCCTGAGCAATAGCCGGGGTGCCCGCTTCGAATTTCCACGGCAGTTGATTCCATTCGGCACGGTCGTAGTGGACTTCGTTAATCATATCGCCGCCCGTTAAAAACGGAGGCATTGCCGCTAGCAGCGATTTTCGCCCCCATAATGCGCCGATACCACTCGGTGCAAGCATCTTGTGTCCCGAAAATGCAAGAAAATCGCAATCCAACGCTTGTACATCGGTGGGCAAATGCGGCACACTTTGCGCGCCGTCCACAACGGTTATTGCGCCGATTTTGTGCGCCAGGGCAATCATTTCTTGTGCGGGGGTGATTGTGCCCAACACGTTGCTCATCAGGGTGAATGCCACCAGTTTTACCGAGGGATTGAGCATATTTTTGTAGGCCGTCATATCTACCAGCCCATCGGCGGTAGTGGGGATGATAGCCAGTTTTGCGCCGGTGCGGCGTGCAACCTGCTGCCACGGCACCAAATTGGCGTGATGCTCCATATCGGTGACCAAAATGGTGTCGCCGGTGTGCAGGTTTTCTAACCCCCAACTGTATGCCACCAAATTGAGCGATTCGGTGGCATTGCGGGTGAAAATCAGTTCGCGCCAACTTTTGGCATTGATGAAACGCGCCACTTTTTTACGCGCCCGTTCAAATTCATCCGATGATTTTTCGCTCAAATCGTAAATGCCCCGATGGACATTGGCATAATATTGGCGATAACACTCATCAACGGCATCAATGACGGATTGTGGTTTTTGCGAGCTGGCAGCGCTGTCAAGATACACTAGCGGCTTGCCGTTGGTTTGCTGTTGCAATACCGGAAAATCACGGCGAATGGTATCAACGTCGAACATAATGTGTCCTTAATTTACACGGGTATCTTACCTCAATCACCGCGTTCACACAAACATTACAAGCGCGTGACAAGTTTCTGTTCTACGGCTTCCATCAGCCGTTCACGAACACGCTCGTTACCCATTCGGGCGAAAACGGTTTCAAAAAAGCCTTCGACAATCATCTGCACGGCGATGCTGCGCGGAATACCGCGGCTCATCAGATAAAAGACATACTCTTCTTCTACCTGACTGATGGTGGCGGCATGGCTGGCGCGCACGTCGTTGGCATCAATTTCTAGTGCCGGGATGGAATCGGCGCGACAGGTATCATCCAGCAGCAGGTTTTGGTTTTTAAGGTACGAGTTAGTCAACTGCCCTGTCGGGTCAATTTTTATCATTCCGATGAAAATGGCGCGCGCTGTGTCTTTCAGCGCGCCGTGCAACAGCAGGTCGCCGCCGGTAGAATAGCCGATATGGCGCATCATCGTATCGAGGTCAACATGCTGTTCACCATCCAGAAAATAAACGCCGTTACATTCGGTGTTTGAGCCATCGCCAATCAATTCGGTATCAATAAAGGTTTTGGTGAGGCGGCTGCCCAATTCACCCAAATCCCAGTAGATGTTGCTGTCTTCTTCTGCCAGCGCGCGTTTGGTGTTAAAATTGAAGACATTGTGCCCCCATTGTTGCACATCCACATACCGCACAGACGCATTGGGGAGGGCGGCAACTTCTACCATACCGATTGCCAATCCGGTTTCCGCATCGTTCAGTGAAGCGGTTTCTTCAATATAATCCACCTGCGCCGAGGCTTCGGCGACGATGAGCGTGCGATGGATACTGCTGGCGCCTGCACCGTCCAGCGCGATAGCGGCTTGAAACGGTAGTTCCACAGCCACGTTTTTCGGCACGTACAGAAAAACGCCGTTTTGCCACAGGGCTGCGTTCAGTGCAGCAAACTTTCCATCTGACGGGGGAACTGCTTTGGCCATCAGGTGCTGTTGCACCAAATCGGCATGCCGGTGTACCGCGGTGCGCAAATCGGTAAAAATAACGCCTTTTTCAGCCAGCGCCGGGTCAATTTCGGCAAAAACAAGTTGCCCGTTGACCATCGCCAGCCGTCCGGCGGCTTCTTTGTCTGCGTCAAGCAGGTTTTGCAGCGATTGCGGTAAATCGCTCAAAGCAGAAACGGGCTGCACCGAGGGCGCAACATCCAGCGAAAAATCTGCCCAGTGGACGCGTTTCAGGCTGGTGCGCCGCCATGGTTCATCGTGCGTGGTGGGCATGGGGGTGTCTTCAAAAATGCTCCATGCGGCCATACGTTTGTCGGCCACCCATTTGGGGTCGTTTTGCGCAGCGGCAAATTTATTAAAAATCTCTTTCGAGAAGATAGTTGTGTCTTTGGTTTTTTCAAGCATGGTCATAATGTTATCCTACCGAGCCTTCCATTTCGAGTTCAATCAACCGGTTCATTTCCAGCGCATATTCCATCGGCAATTCTTTCACAATCGGCTCAATAAACCCGCTGACAATCATACTGGCAGCTTGTTGCTCGCTGATACCGCGACTCATCAAATAGAAAAGTTGCTCTTCTGAAACTTTGGTAACACTGGCTTCGTGGCCGATGCTAACCCGGTTGTCTTCAATTTCCATATACGGGAATGTGTCAGATGCAGATTGATCATCGAGGATGAGCGCATCGCACACCACGTTGCTTTTGCTGTTTTTCGCTCCGTGCGCAACTTTTAGCAGGCCGCGATAACTGGCGCGTCCGCCGGATTTGCTGATAGATTTGCTGGTGATAACCGAGCTGGTATTCGGCGCAAAGTGGATAATTTTTGCCCCGGCATCCTGCACCTGCCCTTTTCCGGCAAA
>Ga0114931_10008513_pt1 | contig 12411 bp, 13 predicted proteins | sample 2SBtaG_FD_89579 | JGI IMG/M metagenome (GOLD analysis project Ga0114931, IMG submission 89579) | Deep subsurface microbial communities from Kolumbo volcano to uncover new lineages of life (NeLLi) - 2SBTROV14_V59a metaG | ecosystem: Environmental > Aquatic > Marine > Volcanic | place: Kolumbo...
CTCATATTCGCGACGGCGGCGAGGCGCCGGCGGATCTTCAGCCGCTGATTGATTTTATCGTCCTCCAATCAAGCCTTGATACCGATGAGCAAAACGAAACATTGATTCACGGGGAATTTACCGAGCTTCTCAGACAACTTCGTATTGAAACGTTGAAGGAGCGCCGGCGCGCGGCGAAAGAAAATCTCCGCCGCGCCGAGGCGGACGGCGATGAAGCCCTGATCAAAGAGGCTCTTAAGGAATTTGACACTCTCTCAAAGGAAATGCACAATATTTGAGTTATAATAACCTAGAGTTTAAACGCTCCGGGAATTTTAATTTTTATGCTGAAAAAACAAAAGAGAAAAACTCGGCCGAAATCGAGCCGAAAAAAAATCGGGAGACCGCGAAGAAAAACGGGAAAAAAATCCGGGCGGATTTCCTCAACTCACTCTCGTAAAAAAACAACGCCGGCATCTCGGAAAAGTAAAAATAAACCGAAAAAAAAGAAAGCGTTAACAAAGCGCGCTTCCGGAAAAGCGCGGCGCGCGGTTGCGGTCCGGCGGCCGAAAGTTAAAAAAGGGAAAAAATATGAAAAGAAGCTCCAAAAAATAGAAGCGCTTATTAATCGCGGGAAGAGGCGGGGTTTTGTCACGGACAGCGAAGTTCTTGATTATTTCCCGGAGATTGAAAAAGATATAGATTTTTTGGAAGAAATTTACGATCGGCTTGACCAGGCCAATATGAAAGTTATTGAGACCACGGCCCTTATTGAAATGCCGAAAGAAGAGATTAGCGTGGAAGAACTCAAAAATGCCACGAACATCAAGGAAACGCTGCCCGATGCCGTGCAAATGTATTTAAAAGAAATCGGGAAGATGCCTCTTCTTAATTCCGAAGGAGAACGAGAGTTGGCGAAACTGGTTGAGAAAAATGACAGCGCGGCCCGGAAAAAATTTATTCAAGCCAATTTGCGGCTGGTTGTTTCAATCGCCAAACGATACGTTAATCGCAGTCCGAATTTGAGTATTCTGGATTTAATTCAAGAAGGAAATATCGGTCTGGCGCGAGCGGTTGAGAAGTTTGACTATCGCAAAGGATTTAAATTTTCAACTTACGCCACTTGGTGGATCCGGCAGGCGATCACTCGCGCTTTAGCCGATCAATCGCGCACAATCCGCATCCCGGTTCATATGGTGGAAACAATATCCAAATATACGCAGGCGCGGCGCCGGCTTCATCAAGAACTGGGCCGTAAACCGCTGCCGGAAGAAATTGCCGTTGAAATGAATCTGCCGGTGGAAAAAGTTTACCACATTCAAAAAATTTCTCAGGAAGTCATATCTTTAGAGTCGCCGATTGGTGACGACGACGATGATTCAGTTCTTTCAGAGTTTATTCCGGATGATAAAAATCCTTCACCTTCAAAAATTGCTTCCCAGACACTACTGCGGGATCGGATCAAAGAAATACTCGTTGATTTAACGGAACGGGAGCAGAAAATCCTCAATATGCGGTTCGGTCTTGAAGATGGCGTAACGCACACTTTGGAAGAAGTCGGAAAAGAATTCGGCGTAACTCGGGAACGCATCCGGCAAATTGAGGCCAAAGCGCTGGCGCGCATCAAGCAACACCACAACTCCCACACCCTTGAAGGGTATTAGATTCGCTTACTTGGCAACTTGGTATGAGACGAAAAAAAATATTTACACTGGTCGTTATTTTTGTGGCGGTTGGGTTTGTTTTATTACGTCCGGGAGGCGGTCTGCGCCGCTGGTACGGCCTTAAAGTAATCAAAAGTGATTTAAGCGCGATTGATAAGCATATCAGCCGTTTGGAAAGTACTCTTGACGAAAAATCACCAAGCGCCGGCGCCCTGCAAGATCAGATCAATTCGCTTCAAAATAACGTCAACGGTTTCGTTAACCGCACGATTAACTTTGTTAATCGCTATCCCGGCCGCTACCCCCCGGAAGTTCTGAAAAATTTCATTAATGATTTTTTTCGGTTTGATGAAATTTTTATCGTCCGGATCATACCGCGTTTTGGAGGGGTCTTGGATACGGACGGAATCCAATCATTTCTTTCCGATAAACTGGTTTCATTTTCGGAAGTTGTTAATATCGGCGACCTTAATGAATATTTTCAGGATCTGCTCCAGCGGAACGATTATATTTTTCAAGAGTTTCGGACGGCGGAAATTATTGCCGGCATTGAATCACGAATTCCGAACTCCGGCGCCGCGAAGCCGCTGACGAAACTCAAAAAAGATTTTCTCCTCTTCTTTGCCGGCCGGCTTCAGGGCGCGGCCACAAGCACTATGAACCTGGTTGAGAAATACATCACCGGCGCGGCCGGCGATCCGGTGCGGCGCTTGGCTCTCTTTGATGAAGTGCGGGAAGATGTTTTGGATTCCAATGTAAAGACGCACTTGAATATTATTCGCCAAGAATTTCTCAGAAAGGTGGGAGAAAAAATTGACCGATCCATTGCTAAACGTGCGTTGACCGAAGCGGAAGAAGTAATTCAAAATCTTAAAAATGAGATTGGTAATCGTGAAGGAAATGTCGGCCGCGCGGTTGAGCAATCATTAAGCCGGGCCAAATTTCATCTTAAACAAGCCCAGTTGTTTAATAAGAAAAATAATTATAATTCGGCTTTCGGTCAGGCCACCGCCGCCACCGTGGCCGTCCGAAGCGTACTCTTGCCTCTTACCATTGACATCGGCGAATACCAAGGCGATATTGAAATAATCAAGAAACAATTTGATTATTTAACCGTATTGATCGGCAAGAATAATATTTCGGACGGTGCAATCTCTAAACTTATGACCGAAACGGAAAAAGAAATCCTCCATGTTTCACGCTTGCTTGAAACCGATACGGAATCAAGCCGGACATTTACGGCTTTGAATAATTTAAAAATATCCATAGGCCTGATTAAACAACGAGTTCAAGAAGCCATGACCGCTGACTAAACAACTTAAATTGTCCGAAGGGTTCTCGGCTTGACTTGTCCTTATAATTTTCATGGCTTAATATTTCAATATATGCAATCAGAAGAAATCCGGAAAAATTTTTTAGAATTTTTTAAGAAACGCGACCATACGACGGTGCCCTCTTCTTCACTTATTCCCGACGATCCGTCGGTGCTTCTAACTACCGCCGGCATGCAGCAATTCAAGCGTTATTTTACCGGCGACCTTGATCCGATCAAGAATTTCGGCAGTAAAAATACCGTTTCAATCCAAAAGTCATTCCGTACTTCCGATATTGACGAAGTGGGAGACGCCTCGCACCTTACTTTTTTTGAGATGCTTGGAAATTTTTCGTTTGGCGGATATTTTAAAGAAGAAGCCATTAAATACGCTTATGAATTCATTACCGAAGTGATGAAATTGCCGATTGATTACGTAAGCATTTTTGAGGGTGATCCTTCAAAAAGCTCGGGGTCGGCGATTTCCGCCGATACGGAGTCGGAAAAAATTTGGCGGTCTCTAGGCGTGAAAAATATTAAAAAATTCGGGCGCGAAGATAATTTTTGGGGACCGACCGGCGCTGAAGGTCCTTGCGGACCGACCACGGAAATATATATTAACAACGTGGAGATTTGGAATATCGTCTTCAACGAGTTTTATTGTAATCCTGATAAATCACTCAAAAAACTTGAAACTCCTGGGGTGGACACCGGGATGGGCTTGGAACGCTTGGCAATGGCCTCGCAGGGCGTTAAGACAATTTTTGAAACTGATTTATTTTCATCTTTAATCGCGTCTTTACCGACTGCGTGGACAGACGAGAAAATTAAAAGAATACTTGCTGACCACGGGCGGGCTGTCTGTTTTCTTATTAGCGACGGCGTCCGCCCGTCAAACAAAGAGGCGGGGTATATTCTGCGACGATTGTTGAGGCGTGCAATTATTCATTTGCGTTTGAAACAAGGGGGCTCGTTTCAGGGCGCCGACACCCTGTCAATAGGCGTTGAAAAAGATATGATGAAGTTACTCGGAGCGGTTTATGAAAAATACAATCCGGTTTATGAAGAACTTAACCTGAAAGTGATCGGGGATGTTTTTCGCGAAGAATACGAGAAATTTTCCCAAACATTACATCGCGGACTAAGAGAGTTAAGGGGAATGAAAGAAGTAAGCGCCAAAAACGCATTTGATTTATATCAAACATTCGGTCTTCCTTACGAAGCTATTAGGGATATCGCGGGCAAAAAAGCGGCGAATTTGAACCGGGAAGATTTCGACAAAGAGTTTGACAAGCATCGGAAAATTTCCCGAGCCGGATTGGAGAGAAAATTCGGCGGCCACGGTCTGGTTCTGGATACCGGCGAGTTGAAGGCGGCCGATGACGAAGAGTTTCAAAAAGTATTGCGCTTGCACACGGCTACGCATATCTTGCAAGCGGCGCTCAGAAAAGTTTTGGGTTCCGAGGTTGAACAGCGCGGATCGGATATTAACGCCAAACGGGCGCGGTTTGATTTTAGTTTTTCCAGAAAAATGACCGATGAAGAGAAAAGGAAAGCGGAACGAGTTATAAATGATATTATTGAGGCCGACTTGCCGGTTCAGTTTGTGGAGTTACCAAAAGAAGAAGCGGAAAAAACCGGCGCTCTCTTTTTCTTCAAGCAAAAATATCCGGAAGTGGTAAAAGTTTATTATATCGGCGACTCGCTTAAAAAGGCGGTCAGCAAGGAGTTTTGCGGCGGACCGCACGTCAAACAAACTTCGGAGATAGGCAGAATTAAAATTCTTAAAGAAGAATCGGTCGGGGCCGGAACCAGAAGAATAAAAATAATAATTAAATAATTATGGAAACTGAAAAATTATCAGAGAAAGAATCAACTGGAGAGCGGAAGGTAAGCACGTAAGCGGTTTTTATTCGGTCACGGGTGGACCCAATGAGATTCGTTTCTTTAATGACATGCTATAATTAGGGTGTGATTAAAGAATACCTGCGAGAACTCCACTCTCTCTTTACAAGAGGGAAAAGTTTGGTGATTCTTGAAATTTTTCGGGATCATCTGCGCGTGGCGTTTCTTAAGGTTGACGCGAAAGGAAAAGCTACGATACTTAAAACAAATAATCACAATATCGCGGATCTTGCCGAGGCCGGAACGCTTATAAAGCGATTTAAGAGATTAAAGCGCAAGAAAATTATTGTCGCGCTCGGTTCGCACCTTGCCACCACGATTTATTCTTCAATCAATCTGGTTCGGGAGCATTCTCAAGATATTATAGAAGAAGCCGAACTTGATAATTTGGTCTCGCGGGCGATTTGGAAATTTTTCGATCGGCGACGGGCGGCCATCGCGAAAAAAATGTCCGTCAGCGACTTAGATCTTGTTTTTGTTAATGCGCGCGTTCAGGGAATTTCCCTTGACGGACATAAAGTTGTCAACCCTCTGGGATTTAAAGCCCGAAATATCAGAGTGGCTTTTCGCCAGACTTTTTTGACTCGGCAGGGCAGTGATTTCATTAAAGAGATACTGCCTCTTGATAGGATTATTCTTATCGGCGAAGCCGGATCTTTTATTTTAAACGCCCTTTGTCCGGAGACGCCATCGGAAAAATTCTTATTGACGATTACTTCCGCCAATCACACGGATGTTTTTTTCAGCAATGGCGGGGAACACGCATTTTGGAATATGTTTTCCTGGGGATCGGCGAAAATTGTTGATTTTATTTCCGAATATTTGACGGTGAGCAAAACGGTTGCCGATACTATTATTAATAAATATCTTGCCGGCGAGACATCAGCGGCATTCTCCAAACGTTTTGAAAAAATGATTATTGAAGGCCTGAACCCTCTTTCAAGCGGATTATCCTCGGCCCTCAAACGGACAAAGGCCACGGTTGTTTTTATGCATAACCGATTTATTCTGCCGCCGGTTATTTTCCGGTCAAGCTGGCAGCGAAAATTTATTCCGGATCTCGCCTCCGGTCGGTTACCCCCGATTTAGTTAGCGAAAATTCCAAACTTACGATACAATATAATAATCAGGATGACACGGCATGGTCACTGCCGTTTATGTTTTATCTGAAAGAGTGGCGTTCTTTACCGCTTTACGATAAACTTGAACAGTCCGCTATGCGTTATGTTCGTTGGTTGTCGCCGATTAACATAAAGAAACGCCGGGAGATCGCCGATAAAAAGAATTAATTCCATCTTTATTATTTACCCAGAGTTTTATTGTGAAAAAAGGAAAATCAAATAAACCGATTGAGCGGATTCATGTCAGCAAGAACGACGAGATCGCGCTCATCGTGGAACGGATTATTGACGCCAACGCCGATGAGGTAATTTTAACCATCCCGCGTTTTTCACGATTGGCGGAATCGGCGGCGAATTTCCATCTTATCAAAAGGGAAGCTGACCTTCTCAAAAAAAGCATTGTTATAGAATCGGTTGATGATAAAGTCATTAAACTGGCTCAAGACGTTAAGATTCAATCGCTTAATCCGATTCTGGTTAAACGCAAACAATTTTCGGACATTATCTCAACGCCGCGGCCGGCCGCGACAGAAAAGGACGCGGCCGCAAAAAAGACAACCGCGGAAGAACCGCTTCCCGAGATTGACGAGGAAAAGCCTATTTCTAGTGAGGGGAAAAAACCTCGAAAAAAGCGCAAAAAAATAGCGATCAGATTCCGGCGGCGGGCGTCCGGGCCGAAACCGGCCGGCCGGAAGCTGAAATTGCCGAAGAAAAGATGGATAATCACCTCAGTAATTGGAGTGGTTGTGATTATTATTCTCGCCGGTATTTTTCAAGCCCTTCCCAAAGTTGATATAAAAATCGTTACGGAAAAAATGCCATGGAAGTTTGAAGATACAATCACTCTCAAGAAGTCCGAGGGAACAACGCAGGTATTCCACGATAGCCGCAATCTTAATATGTCGTTTACCGCCTCGGGTATGGATAAAATAGAAGAAAAAGCGCACGGCACAATTACCGTTTATAACGCCTACAGTTCCAAGGCTCAGCCTTTGGTGCGACGGACGCGGTTTGTTACTCCGGACGGAAAAATTTTTCGTCTTACAAAGGGAATTACCGTCCCGGCGGCGAAAGTAGTTGAAGGGAAAATTATTCCTTCAAGTATTGACGCGGCGGTAATTGCCGACGAACCCGGGTCGGAATATAATATCGGTCCCGTCAGCCGCTACAGCATTCCGGGATTCAAGGGAACGGCCAAATATGAAGGGTTTTACGGTCAATCGGATAAACCGATGAGCGGCGGTTCCTTGGGCGAGGTTTCCGTTCCCACGGATGGCGATGTTCGGGCCGCTAAAGAAAGCACTTCGGCGCGCATTGAACAAGTGCTTGCAACGTCGCTTCTGGGAAGCCTTCCTGAAGATTTTGTAATCATTGATGGTGCCAAAGAATTCCAGGTTACAAAACAGAATGTTATCAGCAAAGTTGATAGCCAAGGGAATTTTAATGTTTTCACGGAAGCGGAGATGGACGTGGTCGGATTTAAAGAAGCCGATGTAGTGGAAACCATTGCGACGAAAATGAAGGAAGATCTGGGCGGTGATTACGAGTTTAAGAATTTCAGCATTAATTATGGCAAAGCCGATACCGACTTTGATTCCGGAGTAATAACATTTCCCGTTAAATTCTCCGGTATCGCGTACCGTCCGATTGATATAAAAGCCCTTAAGGAAAGGGTGGTTGGTCTTGCCGAGAAAGATCTTCAAGTCGCCATTTCTTCTCTGCCGGGCTTTAAAAGCGGCCAAGTTTCCTTCTGGCCTTTCTGGGTTAAGACCGTCCCCAGCCGCCTTAATCGGGTGCGGATTGACATCTTGTAAAACGCTTGTTAGTATATGATGGCTGTATTTCAAGAACAGCATTCTTATTTTTGGACTATTATTTTTTTGTTCAAGAAACGGAATTTTAAGAAAAACACATGAGAGATACGGAAAAGGATCGCATTATTGGGGAAGTAAGAGAATCTCTTCCGGCAACCAACTTTCGGATTCGTTTGGAAGACGGTCGGGAAGTAATGGCTTATTTATCGGGGAAAATGCGTAAGTTTCGCATTAAAATCGTTCCTGGCGATAAAGTGTCGCTTGTGTTAAGTCCTGATGGCGGGCGCGGACGGATTGTGCGCCGCCTATAGCGACAAACAATAAACAACCCACAATTTACAACTAATAACAGCTTCAAGAATGCGAGTGAAAACCACCATTGTTAGTTATTGGTTGCCGGTTGTAAGTTAATAATTATGAAAGTACGAACATCTGTTAAAACTATGTGTAAGGATTGTAAAACGGTTCGCCGGCGCGGACGCGTGCATGTTATTTGTAAGAAAAATCCCAAGCATAAACAACGCCAGGGCTAAAAATTATGCGAATAATCGGCATTAACATACCGGATGAAAAGCGCATTGAAATTGCGCTTACTTATGTGTATGGAATCGGACGATCTCGGGCTGATAAAATTTTAAGCGCGGCTAATATAGATCCCAATAAACGAGCTAAGGAATTAAACGGTCCGGAAGTTAATAAGATCAAAGAGTTGATTGAGAAGAATTTTAAAGTGGAAGGGGAGTTGCGGCAGATTGTGAAGCAGAATATAAATTTGTTAAAAAACGTAAAAGCTTATCGCGGTAAGCGTCATATGCAGGGCTTGCCGGTTCGCGGGCAGCGGACAAAGACGAATTCTCGGACGGTTCGCGGCAATGTGCGCAGAACCGCCGGCAGCGGTAAACGAAAAGTGGAATTGAAATAATTCTGATAAACTCAAACAATCAACAGTATGGGCAAGAAACGTATTATAAAACAAACCACGGAGGAAGCGCTTAAAGAAGGTAAACAGCTGGAAGCGGCAATTGCCAAAAGCGGAAGCTCCAAAGAAGGAGCAAAGAAATATGAACAAGGCCGTGTTTACATCCGTTCCTCGTATAACAATACTTTGATATCCGTAACCGACAGCAAAGGAAATCTACTGGCTTGGAGTTCGGCCGGCGCTTTGGGTTTTTCCGGGCCGAAAAAGTCAACGCCGTTTGCCGCCTCAAAGGTTGTCTCGGTGATTACGGAAAAAATTAAGAAAACCGGACCGAAAAATATAGATATTTTTGTAAACGGAATTGGGGGCGGGCGCAACAGCGCGGTTCGGTCATTGGCCAATCAAGGGTTTAATATTCTTTCCATAAAAGATATCACGCCTATTCCGCATAATGGCCCGCGGCCTAAGAAAACCAGAAGGGTATAATTAGATATTTATGTTTAACACTAAAGAAAAAAGAGAGCGGTCGCTGGGGGTAAGGTTATTCTTGAAACCGGAGCGTTGCAGTTCTCCTAAATGCGTAACGGTGCGCCGTCCCACACGGCCCGGCGTGCACGGGAAAAGACGCCGGATGCTTTCGGAATACGGCAAACAACTGCAAGAAAAACAAAAGATCAGGTTTACTTACGGGATCCGCGAGAGACAGATGGCGAATATTTTTAAAGAAGCGGTTAAGCGTCCCGGCGTTACCGGCGAAATTATTCTTGAACTTTTGGAGCGGCGGCTTGATAATGTTGTTTATCGCCTGGGACTGGCGCCGTCCCGATCGGTGGCGCGGCAGCTTGTCGGCCACGGGCATATTATGGTCAATAATCGAAAAAACACTATTCCCTCTCGCCGAGTGAATGTGAATGATGTTATTGCCGTTCGTCCGGAGTCGTACGATAATAATTTTGTCAAGGAACTCGGCGAAAAACTTAAAAAATACGATGCGCCGGTCTGGTTGAAGCTTGATCCGACGAAGTTAGCCGGCACCGTTGTCAGTCTTCCGAAAGATTTCGAGATCCCTTTTGATTTGGGTCTGGTCGTAGATTATTACTCAAAATAAAAATAGTTTTATTAATATTAATTAAAAATTTTATGGATTTGGTTAATTTTATGGAAGCCGTGCGAATTAAGAATGTCTCGGAGAGTAACAATGAGGGCGTTTTTGAAATTGGAGGATTGTATAAAGGTTACGGCATTATGATCGGCAATGCGCTTCGGCGAGTGTTGCTTTCATCAATTCCCGGCGCGGCGGTAACCCGCATTAAAATTAAAGGTGTCAGCCATGAATTTTCAACCCTGCCGAATGTTTTAGAAGACATGGTTGAAGTCACTTTGAATATTAAAAGGATTTGTTTTCAGATTTACACCGATGAACCGCAAGTCGTCAGCCTTAAGGTGAAAGGCGAGAAAGAAGTAACTGCCGGAGATATTAATCTCAATGCCAATATCAGTCTTATAAATTCCGATGCTCATATCGCAACTTTAACCGATAAGAAAGCCGAGCTGGATATGGAGTTGACAATTGAGCGCGGTCTCGGTTACGTGCCGGTTCAGGAAAGGAAAACCGAAAAATTGCCGGTTGGGGTTATCGCCGTGGATGCTATGTTCTCGCCGATTACGCGCGTTAATTTCAGTGTAGAAAGTATGCGCGTGGGGGAACGAGCCGATTATAATAGAGTGATTCTTTCTATCGGCACCGATGGCAGTATTATGCCGTCCGCCGCCCTCAAACGCGCCGGAGAAATTCTCCGCGATCATTTCACGGAAGTGGCGGAGATAGAAAGTTCGGAAGTGGCCGTTGGAGAAACGCCGGCGAAGAAACCGAAAACCAAGAAGAGGGCGGCTAAAAAATCCGCTGCTAAGAAAGTTGATGAAGAAAAATAATTGGCGGTTGAAAAATTTCAGTATTTGGTATATCTTTTCGCTATCTACTTTAAAGCCATGAAACAGAAAAAATTCCACAGGAAGAAAGGCGAGCGCCGGGCGTTTATGAAGGGTCTTGCTCATAATCTTATTATGCGCGGAAAGATTGAAACCACGACCGCTCGAGCCAAGGCCGTTCGGCCCTTGGTGGAACGCTTGATAACAATCGGCAAGCGCCAGCGCGTAAGCGATTTGAGAATGCTTATCGCGCGCCTGCCGAAACAATCGGCGCAAAAGATTTATTATGATATCGCGCCTAAATATAAAAAACGCGCGGGTGGTTACACACGAGTTCTTAAAGAGGCGAAATCAAGAAAGCGTGACGCTGCCGAATTATCAATTATTGAATTTGTCTGAAATTAATTATGAGACATGTTATTGATGCCACGGGACAAATGCTTGGACGGCTCGCTTCCCAAGTTGCTCTTATCCTCCAAGGTAAAACACATCCCTCATACCAACCTTATCTTTCCGGCAAAGACGCGGTGGTTATAAAAAACGCGTCTAAAATCAAAGTCAGTGGCCGGAAGTATAACGATAAAATATATTACCGTCACACCGGCTATATGGGGCATCTTAAGAAACGGACTTATAAGCAAGTTTTTGAGCGGGATCCGGCCAAGGTGCTTGAGATGGCGGTGTTAAGAATGCTTCCCAAAAATCGGCTGCAAAAAGAACGGATGAAGAGATTGATTATTGAGAAGTAGCGCGTGGGAATATAAACGGAATATTAAAAAAGTTGTGCATCCTAAAACCGTGACGGGAAAAATCACCAAAACTGAAAAATCAGCGCCGGGGAAAAAGACGACTGTGGCCGCAACAAAAAAAGAGCGTTATATCCAAGCCAAAGGCGGCCGAAAGACAGCTACCGCCACCGCGCGCATATACCAGAAAGGCAAAGGTATTATTGTCAACGATAAAGAATATAAAGAATATTTTACCGGCGAGCGGAATCAGAAAAAGGTGGCGGCGCCGTTTGCTTTATTAAATATATCTGAAAAAATAAAAGCGACCGTGAAAGTTTCCGGCAGTGGTATTAACGCTCAGGCGGACGCGGTTAGAAACGCAATTGCTCGCGCTTTGGTGAAGCAAGACAATGAATTTCGGAAAACTTTAAAACCGGCCGGTTTTTTGACGCGCGACTCCCGGATGGCGGAACGCAAGAAATACAGTTTGAAAAAAGCCCGGCGCGCGCCGCAATGGAGCAAGCGCTAACGAAATGCGATTCGGAAAACATTTCGGATCGGTTTTGGTTAAAAATTATTTACTAATATACCCGGCGATTGCCGGGTATATTAGTATTGGAACCGGTCCGCGCAGTATCTTTTTTGAAAATTAAAATGACGGAGTCGAAAGTAGACTCCGCCAAGCGCGCAAGCTTTTCTGCCAGCCGGACTCTTTCGCTGAGAGGAGCTTAGAGAAGCTGCTTACATACCTCCAGCGATACGCGATACCCGACCGGCTCCGCGTTTCTCGCCTTATCGGCGAGATCTTCCAGCGCGGACTTGCCGCGAGGGATTAGTCCAATTCCCAACCTTCCCTCCGGCATCAAAATTAATTTACTATAACGATTCTGTATTGTCAATAGTTTCTTTTTAAGCGGCAAGCCTGTATAATACGAATACTTATGGCGCTTCTTACCCGAAAAATCGGCATTGATCTTGGGACGGCTAACACTGTGGTTTTTGTTCCTGGCAAAGGTTTTATAGTTAACGAGCCGACCATC
>Ga0114931_10008514_pt1 | contig 12409 bp, 14 predicted proteins | sample 2SBtaG_FD_89579 | JGI IMG/M metagenome (GOLD analysis project Ga0114931, IMG submission 89579) | Deep subsurface microbial communities from Kolumbo volcano to uncover new lineages of life (NeLLi) - 2SBTROV14_V59a metaG | ecosystem: Environmental > Aquatic > Marine > Volcanic | place: Kolumbo...
ATTCTTATATCACAAAACCGGGTGGCTAAGTGGTGCAGCCAATATTATGATTTCCACTATCCTAATAAATTATGAATAAACTATATAATTAATTCTAAATAAAAATAGCATGGATCACACACCTACAAAACTTAAGGAGACAGTACTAATTACTGTACTTCTTTTATTCGCAGCATCTACTCTTGTTCTGCAGGCACAAGATATGAAGGCCCTTCAAGCTAAAGCACCTGCCAAGGGGTATTTGAAAGCCCATAACAGTATTCAGAATCCACTAAGCATATTGGGCGGTCCTATTTCGATTGAGCTAACACAGGAAAGCAGTCCGGTTTATGTCGCATTGCCTGATCATCGAAAACTAGACCCAAGAATATTTGGGACAGTTGACATGCCAAGAGCAATTGGAGGAACACCCGGTATTACAGGTTTACCACCAATGGCACGGAATCATGAAGGAAATAAGTTCACAACGATGAAACCCCTTTCCCCATTTGGCGATAAACATATAGTTATGGCTAATGGAACATTAAAAGTTACGGCCACTGACAAGACGGCTACCGATGCGGCAAAAACAGAAGATAAAGTAGCTCTTGAAGCTTCTTGGAAAGATAAGGCAGGTAACACCTATATGGTCAAAGCCGGCAAACCACTTGCCCATGGACTTGAATTTCCAACATTTGGAGGAGTTGTTACAAATCATATACTCCATGGTTTTAGCGGAGTAGGAACGCCACTGATGCCTAGTGAATTCACCTATTTTGCTTTTTGGGCCATAGGAAATGTGTATAAAAATGGGGAACTGGTAGATGCCAATAGAATCGTTCATGGTATGTTAACCGAATATGTTAGAACGGAAGGATATAAACTAGGCTTTGATGACCAGGTGACACCAACTTCCTTACAGTTTCATTTAATGGTAGCCCCTTTTAAGCCTAATAAACAAACTATGGCATTTGATAAGGCCCCGGTCAAGACAGGGTTGAAGTTGCCAAATGGTGTTGAACTGCCCTTTTGGCACGTCATGTTTGAAAATGTACAGGTGAAGGCCAATCGGAAATAGGATCAGGTTCAATAGCTTCTATTACATAATCCGGATATTCACTTTCCGACAGAATGAGTACGTTCAAAATAATAGTTAAATAGAACAAACGCAATGCACCAATGTTTTTATTGTTAGTTATTCTTTCATACCCTCAGATCACTGCTAGAGAATTTAATACCGAAGTAATGTTGGCAATAAATAAATCATTTAGTATCAAGGACGAGGGGCAGCAGATTCAGCCAGAGGACAGCATACGGATACACAACCTGGCCTTTCTGCCAAAGGTGAAGGTGGTTAAGGCCGGAACCAAGATTACCTGGATCAACCAGGATACTGCCATGCATACCGTACACTCAGGAACCCCTAAAAAGCCTATCGACCTTATGGCAAGTGGTAACTTAGGCAAGGGCGATACGTTTAGTTATTTATTCAAGGAAAAAGGGACTTATCAATACTACTGTACCACACATCCTACCGTCATGCAGGGAACCATTATTGTAAAATAATTTATACTATTCTCGTCCAAACCGATTCCTCCAATGTGGATGGCTCCATGGTTGGATGGCTTCGCCAATGATACATCTACAATTTTTGCATATACCATCGAGTTACAATCAACTTTTTTATAGTTGCCTGAATAATTTTCAAATCCAAAAGTTACCAACCAATTTTTCCTACTAACTTTATGGAAAAAGTATTGCCTATTTAGTTAGTGATTTGTACCTTGTAGAGCGAAAAACAAGGTTAGTGAAATCAGCTTTTCTTGCTTTGTTTTTTAGATGGAGAATACTTGAAACATAGATTCTTTTGGGGTAGAAGTATTGACGTAATTAACTTAACCTAATCATGAATTTCTCAGAACTCCTCGGACTATTTAAAGAGGGCAAGACCACAGCTCATAGTCATATGAAAAATCTCCTGGAAATTGCTTTGGTGGACAGCCATTTTGATGATAGTGAAAAAGCGCTTCTTAAATCATTGGCCAAAAAACATGGTGTGTCTCAGAAAAAACTTGGTGAGATAAGAAACAATCCAGACCAGGTATCTTTTGAACTACCAGAGAATGAAAATTAGCGTTTTGAACAGTTTTATGAACTAATCCACATGATGGCGGCAGATGATAAGATCCTGAATGATGAACGCAACCTTTGCAAAATCTTTTCGAAAAAATTTGGTTACAAGGGAGGGGGAGACCTTGTGGATGCAGTTGCCCAAAACATTGAACATGGCACTTCTATCCAAGAAACACAAAAACGAGTCTTCACATTGCTTTAGTCTATAACTCAAATAATCTGTCTTCTTCTGGTTGGTTTCAAAAGTAGGCAAACCAATACCTGCGTCAGAAAATAGTAAACAAATTGTATATTCGTTGGCTCATTACCTTCGCTAATGAAGAAGCCTTCAATTGTACACATTCAGCAAATGCTGAAAGACCAGGCTTACATTTCCGATGATACCATCGGAATGTCAATTTACCTGGCAATGCAGCTAAGTAAGCCACTGTTGGTGGAAGGGCCTGCGGGTGTTGGGAAAACGGAAATTGCCAAGGTGATGGCAAAGGCGTTGAATACAAGACTGATCCGGTTACAATGTTACGAGGGGCTGGATTCTACACATGCCATCTACGAATGGAATTACCAACATCAACTCCTTTACCTGAAAATGTCAGAGAATGAACAATCAGCATTGGAAGAACTTGAATCTCATATTTTTTCAGATAAATTTCTGCTCCAGCGTCCCCTGCTCGAGGCAATAACGCAAAAAAAACCTCCCGTACTGCTCATCGATGAAATAGACCGGGCAGATGAAGAATTTGAGAGCTTTCTCCTGGAAGTGCTCTCCGACTGGCAGATAACAATCCCTGAACTTGGTACGATCAAGGCCACCAGTGTCCCCTACATAATTTTAACCGGGAACAGGACCCGGGAATTGTCCGAGGCCCTGCGAAGGAGATGCCTCTATCTTTGGATAGATTATCCGGAATTTGAGAAGGAGCTCTCGATTGTTAAGACCAAAGTGCCACAGATTGACACAAAATTGGGCGCTCAGGTCTGCCGGTTTATGCAGCAGCTTCGTGAACTCAATCTGGACAAAACCCCCGGAATTTCTGAAACTATTGACTGGGCCTTTGCACTTGCCAATATGCATTTGAGTCATCTCGACAAGGAGGTGGTGGAATCAACCCTGGGGGTTGTCCTTAAAGATTGGGAGGACATTCGACATGCCAAAGATTCGCTCTCTGAATTGCTGGAGAAGACCGGAGTGAGTTCACGAATTCTTTAAATGGCTATTGGACAACTTCCTCAACAAACTGAGCTTTCCGGCAACATCGTTTTGCTCTGTCGTTTTTTGCGTCATCATGGATTTCGCCTGGGACCAACAGAAGCCTCTGATGCGCTCACGGCCTTATCGTTGATCCCTATTTCTAACCCTCGGATGATCCAACAGGGATTGCGCGTTGTACTCTCCCGAAACAAAGATCAATACGAACGATTTGTTGACCTGTATAATGAATTCTGGGAGCGGATGAAACGGGATAACCAATCGAAGAGGAAGCTCAATGATATGCATGAGTCCTCACGTAAGAAGATTGGGCAGGAACCAGAGCCCTCCCTTCAAATGCTTAAAAAATGGTTGTATAGCGAAGGTGAAACCCAGGAAGAGGTCGCAGGGTACAGCCGAATGGAAGTTCTTTCAAAAAAGGATTTTAATAAAATGGATGAAGATGAGCTTCGGCTGATTATGCGCTTGATACAAAAGATGGTCCGTCTTCTCACCCATCAGCAAAGTCGGCTGAGAAAGGCAACAAAACTCATGCATACACTGGATGTCAAGCGCACGGTGCGGTTGGGTATGCGGCGGACCGGTGATATTCAGCGGTTTATTTTCAGTGAACCTAAAAACAAAAGATTAAAAATCCTGCTCCTATGCGATGTATCGAAGTCCATGGAGTTGTACAGTCGATTTTTTATTTATCTCATCTACGCATTTCAGCAAAGCTATGACAAGATCACCACGCATGTATTCAGCACGGCCATGCACGATGTTTCCAAACTACTTGCCAATTACGATTTTGGCCAGGCTTTTGAATTGATTGCCGAGCGGATCCCCCACTGGTCCGGTGGCACTCGGATCGGTCAGTGCTTTCACCAATTCCTGATGACAAATCCCCGGTCTATGGATAAAAAAACACTCGTAATGATCCTGAGTGATGGCTGGGATACCGGTGAGCCTGCGTTACTGAAAGAATCTATGTCAATCATTCATAAGTCGTGTCGCAAGGTGATCTGGTTAAATCCGTTGGCCGGCCATCCCAACTACCGGCCTGAGGTGACTGGAATCCAGACAGCACTCCCATACATTGATCACATGGTTGCAGCACACAACCTGGAGAGCCTGCGTCAGGTTCTGGTCGGATTGAGAGGATCTTTCAGATCGTACAAGGCGAAGGCAAAGATTAAAGGAATATCTTCGGCATAGCTGTGAACATTCAGCAGTTTAATAGGATCAAATCCATTACTTTTATCATATGACTGCATCGCCCATCTACCTGGACTATAATGCTACGACCCCGGTGGCTCCCGAAGTGTTGGAATGCATGCTTCCTTTTTTCTCCAAAACATATGGTAACGCGGCAAGCCGATCACATGTGTTTGGCTGGGAGGCAGAGGATGCCGTCTCCAGAGCCAGAGAGCAAATTGCAGCATTGTTGGAAGCAGAGCCTCAGGAAATTATTTTTACCAGTGGTGCAACGGAATCGGTTAACCTTGGCATTAAGGGTATGTTCGAAGGCTTGAAGAGGCAAGGTGACCATGTTGTCACGGTCAGTACCGAACATAAAGCCGTACTGGATACCTGCAAGCATGTTGAGTCGCTGGGTGGGCAGGTTACTTTTTTGCCCGTTGACCCCGGAGGAATGATCAATTTGGATCAATTCGAAGCAAGTTTTACAAACAAAACCATTCTTGTGTCAATAATGTTTGTAAACAATGAGACAGGGGTAATACAGCCATTGGAAGAAATAGCTGAAATCTGTCATTCACACAAGGTGATCCTTATGTCGGATGCTACCCAGGCAGCAGGAAAAATAAAAACGATCCCGGCATCCCTAAAAATTGGAATGATGGCTTTTTCGTCACATAAAATGTACGGTCCGAAAGGGGTTGGAGCGCTATATGTCAATCGTGATCTCCAACATGTATTAGCGGAACAGATGAATGGAGGCGGCCATGAAAGAGGACTACGCTCTGGCACCCTGAATGTTACTGGAATTGTAGGTTTTGGCAAGGCAGCCCAAATAGCCAGAGAGAAAATGGCCGAAGATCAATCCCGGTTATTCCATCTACGCGATCTCCTGGAGAAAGGGCTAATGGATAAAATAACCGGGATCAGGCATAATACCAGGAAAACAGATCGTATCTACCAGACCAGCAATCTATACATTGAAGGGGTGGAGTCAGAGCAGTTATTACTTGCACTGGGTAATCATGTGGCAATTTCTTCTGGCTCTGCCTGTACATCAGCTGAAGTATTACCCTCACATGTACTGATTAATATGGGTATGACTGATGACCGGGCCATGTCTTCCATCCGAATTAGTTTGGGACGTCCGACCACCGAACAAGATATCAAAACAACCATTCAGAAGATGACTGCAGCGGTAGAGCAGATACGTGAAAACAACCCCATGTGGGCTTCTGCCAAGGACCACGAGGTTACGTCCTAGGATGGATCACCCCATCCCTTAGCTTAAGATATCCTCCGCTCTGCCCTGAGAAGAACGAGCGGACTTCTGCAATGATCGCTATGGCAATCTCTTCAGGATTGGAAGCTCCAATATCCAATCCGATGGGGTTATGCAAACGTTCCATGTCTCGATTTTGGACCTTCACCCCTTCTATTCGTAATTCTTCCAGGGTTCTGTTTCTTCTATTTACGGGTCCTAGCATACCGATATACGGCACTGAGGTGGTGAATGCGTATCTTAAATTCTCCTTATCTGTTTTATAGTCATGGGCCATCAGGACGAATGCAGTATATTCATCAGTATCCACGGGTGATCCTTTAGGAATGATTTTCCCAGCCAAATCACTCAGCTTCTTGCCTGCTTTTACAGGGTTCATCACTACATTAGTAACCCAGCCAATATCCCTGCCGATTTTCAACAACGGAACAACATCATAAAAACCACCAAATAACACTAGTTTTATAGGTGGAGGAAGCACTTCAATAAAAACCTTAAAATCACCATAATCCTGAACAATAGATTGTCTTGTTTCATATGCCTTGTCTATATCCGACAATAGTTTATTGGGATTACTATTACCAAACTTACCTTGAATCGACTCTGGCCCTGAATACCTGATCATTTGCCCCGGTTGAACCTTCAAGGAATCCGAACAGGTAATTACTGTTAACAGTATATTAAGATGCCTGTCAGTCAAGCACGAACGTAATACTTCGATGGGATTATGCAGATCCTCTGGATCAATTGGATGTACCAATACATCAATGATCCCATTACATCCGAGCCCAACCCCAACCTGTTTATCGTCTTTCCGGGTCGTATCATAACGTACAACATCCGCCTGATCCCTTGCCATGGCCAGGTTTGCCTTTTTAAGCGCATCTCCTTCCAGGCACCCACCACTAATCCCACCTGTCCACTGACCGTTATCCTGAACGAGCATTCTGGCCCCTGCCCGCCGATATGAAGAGCCATCAACATGAACCACCGTTGCCAGGGCCGTTCTGGTGCTATCCCCTCCCAGATGATCAAAGGCCCTGACGATATCCTGTATCTCCTTCATCCTTATAATGTGTATTTTATTTCTGCTTTTGTACTCTGCTGCACTAATTTAATAATGATCAAAATTATGCATATATTAGCTTTCTCGTAAATTTAATATCTCCCATGCAAATAAAGGGACAGCACGTCTTCAATAATGACCCTACCGACTTATGGAGATATCTGACTGACCCAAAAGTGCTGACACGGATAACCCCAGGGGTGGAATCTATGGAAGAAGATGGACCTGATAGATACAGGATTCACTCAATGGTCATAATGGGCCCTGTGAATGGTCTGTTTGACGGTCACATATCATTGAAAGATACTATACCTCCAAAATCGTTCGTCCTGGCAATGGAACAAAAAAGTAAAATGGGTAATGTAACAGCCGAAATAACTATTCAGTTGGATCAAAACGGGAGTACTGATACAACCATACGTTATGCGGGAGAAGCACGTCTCAGTGGATTACTTTCCCGTATGGGACAGCGTGTATTAGGTGGAGTTCTCAACTCATTGACAAAGCAGTTCTTTGCTGCTTTCAAGCAATATCTAGAATCAAATAATCATCATTAAGATAAGCATATGGAAATATCAATCACTGTAAACGGCAGGTCTTACACCCGGGAAGTAGCGCCAATGCGCACACTCGTAGAATTTTTAAGGGAAGACCTGGATCTTACGGGCACTCACATCGGCTGTGATACCACTAGTTGTGGCGCTTGTACAGTAACGTTGGATGGTCGTGCTGTGAAGTCTTGTACGGTATTAGCCGTACAAGCTGATGGTGGTGAAGTAACCACCATTGAAGGTCTTTCTGAAAATGGTACTATGCATCCAATTCAGCAGGCCTTTAAGGAAAACCACGGTTTGCAATGTGGTTTTTGTACGCCAGGAATGGTAATGGTAGCTGCCGATATCCTGAAAAACAACCCACATCCAACGGAAGAGGAAATCAGGCATGGACTGGAAGGTAATTTCTGTCGATGTACAGGCTATCATAACATTGTTAAATCTATTCAGCACGCCTCCGAGGCGCTCAACTAACTATTGTCATGGGTGAATTTATTGGAAAACCGATTAAAAGAAGGGAAGATAATCGATTCCTGAAGGGCAAAGGGAGATATACGGATGATATTAAATTACCGGGAATGACCTTCGCGGCATTTGTAAGGAGCCCTTATGCCCATGCCAGGATAAATAAAATTCAAACAGGCCCTGCAGCTAAGTCTGATGGTGTATTGGCTATTTACACCGGTGAAGATGTAGGAAATTATGGGGTGCCCTGCGGGTGGCAGGTGAATTTTAAAAATGGAGATACAATGAAGGAGCCTCCCCACCCCTTACTTGCCGTGGGTAAGGCACGCCATGTTGGCGAAAATGTGGCAGTGGTCATTGCTGAATCCTTGCAACAAGCCCGGGATGCAGCAGAACTAGTGGAAGTGGACTACGACGAGCTACCTGCAGTGACCAATCCTAAGAAAGCGGTGGAAGAAGGAGCGCCATTGGTACATGATGATGCACCCCGAAACATGGTTTTCGACTGGGAAATTGGAAACCCGAAAAATGAGGTCGATGATGCAATGAAAAATGCCGATCATATGACCAGGCTTACATTCAGAAATCAACGCCTGGCACCCAATGCGATTGAAACACGGACGTATTTGGCCAACTACGACATAAACGATGACAAGTGGACTTTGTACACCAGTACTCAGAACCCTCATCTGATCCGGTTGCTAATGTGTGCCTTTGTACTGGGTATACCAGAACATAAAGTTCGGGTCATCAGCCAAGATGTGGGAGGTGGCTTTGGCAGTAAAATTTATCATTATACTGAAGAAGCCCTGTTAACCTGGGCCACCAAAGAGCTTGGCAGACCTGTCAAGTGGACAGCAGACAGAAGCGAGGCTTTTATGACGGATGCTCATGGCAGGGATTATGACACCACAGCAGAGATGGGCTTCGACAGCAAAGGGAAGATTGTTGCGCTTCGTGTACATTCCGAAGCCAACCTGGGAGCTTATCTTTCAACTTTTTCTACGGCCTGTCCCACCTACTTACATGGAACCCTGGCCCAGGGATGCTATACCACTCCCCTGATCCATATTGATGTCACAGGAGTCTTCACAAATACAAATCCGGTGGATGCGTACCGAGGGGCGGGACGGCCTGAAATGACATATATCCTGGAACACCTGATGGATACTGCAGCCCTGGAAATGAAGATAGATCCTGCGGAACTAAGGTTCAGAAATTTTATCCCAGCTTTCGATGGTGTGGAACAGCCGGGTTACCAAACTCAAGTGGCCCTTCAGTACGACAGCGGAGATTATAAAGCTACTCTTGAACGCGCCCTGGAAATGGCCGGCTACAAGGATCTGCGTGCTCAGCAAAAAGCCTCTCGAGAAAACGGTCAACTTCTCGGTATTGGCCTCAGCACCTACATAGAAGGGTGTGGCATAGCGCCTTCAGCAGTCGTTGGCTCCCTGGGGGCACGAGCTGGTCTTTATGAGGTTGGTCATGTTCGTGTTCAACCAACTGGAAAGGTGACCGTGTTTACCGGGACGCACTCGCATGGCCAGGGACATGAAACTTCATTTGCTCAGTTTGTGGCAGATCGACTTGGTATCCCTATAGATGATGTTGATATAGTTCACGGAGACACCAATGAAGTGGCTTTTGGTATGGGCACCTACGGATCAAGGAGCCTTGCCGTTGGCGGGTCGGCCATTGTTAAAAGTGTGGATAAAATCATTGAAAAAGGAGCTCGTATAGCAGCCCATAAATTGGAAGCAGCTGTTGAGGATCTGAACTACTCCGATGGCAAATGGACTGTCAAAGGTACAGATAAATCCATATCCTTTGGGGATGTGTCGTTGACGGCATATGTGCCTCATGACTACCCTGCCGGTGAAGAACCCGGGCTGGATTTTTCAAGCTTTTATGATCCTGTCAACTTCACTTTCCCGTTTGGAGCACATATTGCAGTGGTTGAAGTGGATAAGGAAACCGGCAAGGTTGACTTGAAGCGATTCATTGCTTGCGATGATGTAGGGAATGTGATCAATCCAATGATCGTAGATGGCCAAATCCATGGAGGCGTCGCTCAAGGGGTCGGTCAAGCCCTTTTAGAGGGAGTAGAATACGACGAGAACGGGCAAATGATCACAGGTTCATACATGGATTATGCTATGCCTCGTGCGGATGATTTACCTTTCTTTGAAACAGATAGAAAGGTGACACCCTGTCCTCATAATCCATTAGGAGTAAAAGGGGCTGGTGAAGCAGGAGCTATAGGATCAACCCCGGCAGTCTCAAATGCAGTGATGGATGCGCTTTCACCTTTTGGTGTGAAGGATATCCAGATGCCATTAACACCGGAGAAGGTTTGGAGAGCAATGAATGAAGGATGAAAATGAAGATACGAACCTTAAACTTAGGGGTTATTTAACACAACTATTTCTTAGATAAAAAACAACAAAGATGATACCATCAACATTTGAATATAAAAAAGCCGGTTCAGTAAATGAGGCCATAACCTTGCTTGCGGATCATGGAATGAATGCCCGGCTGCTGGCCGGAGGGCACAGTCTTCTTCCAGCCATGAAGCTTAGACTCAATCGTCCGGAAATTGTTATCGATATCGGATCGATCCCCGATATAAACACGATATCGCAGGAAGGAAACGAAATTGTGGTAGGTGCAAACTGTACCCATGCACAAATCAATACCTCTGATGTTGTCCGTGAAAAAGTGAATATTTTGGCAGAAACCGCCGGTCAAATAGGAGATGTCCAGGTACGAAACCGTGGTACCCTGGGTGGTAGTCTTGCCCATGCTGATCCGGCAGCCGACTATCCTGCCACCATTCTCGCAACTAATGCAGTCATTGAGGTAGAAGGGTCCAATGGTAAGAGGTGTATTGCGGCGACAGATTTTTTTCAGGGGTTGTTTATGACAGCCCTCAAGGATGATGAAATGATCACGGCTGTTCGGTTTCCGGTGGTGGACAAAGGTGTTTACCTCAAGTTTGCTCAGTCTGCCTCACGATTTGCTGTTGTTGGCTGTGCTGCCGTTAGAACAGCGGAGGGCGTCCGGGTTGGTCTCACAGGAGTTGCCGATACACCCTACCGGGCTACTGCTGTAGAAACAGCCTACGATGGCAGCGACCAGGCGTCTGAACATGCGGTTGAAGGGATTGAGGTGATGAGCGATCATTTTGCCTCCGCAGAGTATCGGGCACATCTGGCAAAGGTTTTTGTCGGCCGGGCATTAGATGCTTTGAAGTAGGTGATCATAAAGGAAGATCGGATTATTTGCACTAGTTAATAAACAATAAATGGTATAACTGTTTATTCGATTATTTGCTTTATCGTTTATACGAGTAATAAACAAATAAACCCATAAACTCATGACCCATCAACCCTTGCTTTCGACATTTACGGAACACTCATTAATCCAATGGCCCTCGGAAGTTCCCTGCATGACTTGATTGGTGATAAGGCGACTGCTTTTAATATTACGTGGCGGGACAAGCAACTGGAATATTCATTCCGTCAGGCAGTGATGAAAAAATTTAACCATTTCAGTGAGTGCACCAGGATGGCTCTTGACTATTGTGATGAATACTTCAAGACCAATCTTACTGATCAGCATAAAAAAAACCTTTTGGGGCTTTATAAAAAATTACCTGCCTATGATGAAACGTTACCCTGTCTCCAAAACCTAAATGAAAAAGGGATAGAACTATTCGCTTTTTCCAATGGCAAAAAAGAAGACCTGGTATCCTTGTTCAATCACGCAGGAATTATAAAATATTTTGACAAAATAATTAGTGTGGATGAGGTAAATACCTTCAAACCTGCTCCTGAAGTTTATGAGCTGCTTTTATCCTATTCCAACACTGACAACCAAAACACCTGGCTGGTCTCATCCAACGCATTTGATATCATTGGCGCTGGGGCAGTAGGTGTGCAAACAATATGGATAAAACTTAATGAAAATACGGTCTTTGATCCATTTGATATTCGGCCAACTCATGAAATAGCTAACCTTACAGAATTGACAGATCTTTTTAATTAGACAAATATTAATATCGGCAAACCTTTCTTTCACCAGTTGTCTTAATAAAAATTGCTATTATGTTTAAGGTTTTAACTTAATCAAATTAAACCAGAAAATTATTACTTAATTCAGCTTATCAACAGCCGTCATTGTATAACCCTGGTTTTCCAACAATTGGAGGAGGCCAGCTTACCATATAAATAGGAAGCACCAATTGCAATGAAGGCTGGTTTCTTACAGATGATGGAGTATCGTGGTTGGAAGTAACAACCAAGTGTAACCTAGCTTGCAAAGGGTGTTGCAGGGACCCAACAAAAGAATGTCACAAATCATTATCTGAGATTGCAGACGATCTTAACCCGCATTATTCATGACACTTCCAAGAATGTCGATGTTAAACCCGAAATATGCAATAGAACTTTCTATTCCGATCCAAAATAACTGTGAATCAGCCACTTTGTTCGAGCTATGTCTTTAACCATCCCCAAGGGATGCTTTGCATCCATAACTCG
>Ga0114931_10008515_pt1 | contig 12406 bp, 8 predicted proteins | sample 2SBtaG_FD_89579 | JGI IMG/M metagenome (GOLD analysis project Ga0114931, IMG submission 89579) | Deep subsurface microbial communities from Kolumbo volcano to uncover new lineages of life (NeLLi) - 2SBTROV14_V59a metaG | ecosystem: Environmental > Aquatic > Marine > Volcanic | place: Kolumbo...
AGGGGCGAGCCATGAGCCGGAGCCCACCCCTCGCCGCCTCCCCTCCGCGAGGTCGACCGGCGAATGCCGGATCAGGGCTAGCCGCCGGGCGGAGGACCGCCCCTCGACCCGGGACCCCGGTTCCACCCGGATCGTGGCCCGCATCCGCCCCGCCGCCCATCGGCCGCCCGGGCGCGCGCGCGATGATGGAGGCGCGTGCAGTCGCTAGACTGCCCCTGTCGCTGCCCCCCCAGGTCGCAGACCCCTTCCGAGGTCACCTCCGAGGACACCATGCTGCATCTGCGAGGCGATCGCGCGCTCACCGAGCCGCGACGAGCCCGACTCCTGGCGCAGATCCGAAGCCGCGGCGCATCGCTCGAGACGCTGGCGGCCGAGTTCGTGCACCTGGTCGATACGGACGGCGGGCTGACCGGGGCGGAGCGCGCCGCGCTCGATCAACTGTTGGGGGCGGGGCCGGACGAAGACGCGTCGGTGCCGGCCACGCTCTGGGTCTTCCCCCGCTTCGGCACGATCTCGCCCTGGTCCTCGAAGGCCACCGACATCGCCCACATCTGCGGGCTCGCGCGTGTGCGTCGTATCGAGCGCGGCGTGGCGTACGGATTCGGGGGACTCTCGCGCGAAGACGCGCTGGCACACGCGGACCTCCTCCACGACCGGATGACCGAGTGCATTCTCGCGGACCTGTCCCAGGCGGAGGCGCTCTTCCAACGCGCCGACCCCGCGCCGGCGGTCGAGGTCGACATCCTCGGCGCGGGCCACGACGCGCTGGTCGAGGCCGATGCCCGCCTCGGCCTCGCGCTCGCGAAGGACGAGATCGAGTACCTCGTGTCGAGCTTCCGCGACCTCGGCCGGAACCCGACCGATGTCGAGTTGATGATGTTCGCCCAGGCGAACTCCGAGCACTGCCGGCACAAGATCTTCAACGCGGAGTGGTTCATCGACGGAGAGCGGCAGCGCGCCTCGCTCTTCGACATGATCCGCCACACGACGAAGCGCTCCCCCGACGGCGTGTTGTCCGCCTACCACGACAACGCCGCGGTGATGGCCGGGAACGAGGCCGGACGCTTCTTCCCCGACCCGGGGACCGGCGTCTACGCAGCCCACCGAGAGCCCGCGCACATCCTGATGAAGGTGGAGACGCACAACCACCCGACCGCGATCTCGCCGTTTCCGGGCGCCGCGACCGGCTCGGGCGGCGAGATCCGCGACGAGGGCGCGACAGGCCGCGGCTCCAAGCCCAAGGCCGGCCTGACCGGCTTCTCGGTCTCGAACCTTCGGATCCCGGGCGCCCTGCTCCCGTGGGAGAAGGACTTCGGCCGGCCCGCCCGGATCGCCTCGGCCCTCGAGATCATGACCGCGGGGCCGATCGGGGGAGCGGCCTTCAACAACGAGTTCGGCCGCCCGAACCTGGCCGGCTATTTCCGGACCTTCGAAGAGCGGCTGCCGGGGCCGGGCGGCGACGAGGTCCGGGGCTACCACAAGCCGATCATGCTGGCCGGCGGATACGGCACCGTCCGTGCCGAACACGTCGAGAAGGGCAAGATCCCGCCGGGTGCGCCGATCGTGGTGCTCGGCGGTCCGGCGATGCTGATCGGGCTCGGCGGCGGTGCGGCCTCCTCGGTGGCGTCCGGCGCGAGCGACGAGGAACTCGACTTCGCCTCGGTGCAGCGCGGGAACCCGGAGATGGAGCGGCGCTGCCAGGAAGTGATCGACCAGTGCTGGGCGCGCGGGGACGGCAGTCCGATCGTGGCGATCCACGACGTGGGCGCGGGCGGTCTCTCGAACGCGCTGCCGGAGCTGGTGAACGACTCGGGCCGCGGCGCGCGCTTCGACCTGCGCGCGATCCCGAACGACGAACCCGGGATGAGCCCGCTCGAGCTCTGGTGCAACGAGTCGCAAGAACGTTATGTCCTCGCCGTGTCGCCCCAGCGGTTGGGCGAGTTCGAGGCGATCTGCGCCCGCGAGCGCTGCCCGTTCTCGGTCCTCGGCCACGCGACGGACGACGGCCGGCTGCGCGTCGACGATCCGCACTTCGGCAACGCGCCCATCGACGTCCCCCTCGCGCTGATCCTGGGCAAGGCGCCGCGAATGGTGCGCGACGTGAAGCGCCGCCATGCGGCGCTCCCGCCACTCGATCTCGCGGGGGTGACCCTGCCCGAGGCCATCGACCGGGTGCTGCGCCTGCCCACCGTGGGCGACAAGACCTTCCTGGTCTCGATCGGCGATCGCACGGTCACGGGCCTGGTGGCGCGCGACCAGATGGTGGGCCCCTGGCAGGTCCCGGTCGCGGACGCGGCGGTCACCTGCGCCGGCTTCGACGCGCGTGTCGGAGAGGCGATGGCGATCGGCGAGCGGACGCCCGCGGCCCTCGTGGACCCGGCCGCTGCCGCGCGCATGACCGTGGGCGAGGCGCTCACGAACCTGCTGTCCGCCGACGTGCAGGGACTCGGGCAGGTCAAGCTCTCGGCCAACTGGATGGCGGCCGCCGGGCACCCGGGCGAAGACGCGGCGCTCTTCGACGCGGTCGAGGCGGTGGGCCAGGAGCTCTGCCCCGCGCTCGGGATCGCGATTCCGGTCGGCAAGGACTCGCTCTCGATGCGGACCGTGTGGGAGGAGGACGGCGTCGAACGCAGCGTGACCGCGCCGCTGTCCCTGATCGTCACCGCCTTTGCGCCGGTGCGGGACGTGGCGCGCAGCTTCACGCCGGAGCTGCAGCGGGACCGCGGCGAGACCCGGCTGCTGCTGGTCGATCTCGGCGGGGGCCGCGACCGCCTCGGCGGTTCCGCGCTGGCCCAGGTCTACGGACAGCTCGGCTGCGAGGCGCCGGACCTCGACGACCCCGCGCAGCTGCGCGGCCTCGCCGACGCGCTGCGCGCGTTGCGCGCAGCCGACCGGGTGCTGGCCTACCACGACCGCTCGGACGGCGGCCTCTTCGTCACGCTGGTCGAAATGGCCTTTGCCGGGGGGAGCGGACTCGCGATCGAACTCGAAGCGGACGCGGACGCACTGCTTCCCGCGCTCTTCGCGGAGGAACTCGGCGTGGTGCTGCAGGTCCGCCGCGCCGACGTGGCGGACGTGCTCGACGTCTTCGCGCAGCACGGACTCGCGGGGAGGGTGTCCGATGTCGGAAGCCCCGCCGACGACGGCCGGATCCGGATCCGGAACCGAGGGCGCGAGATCTTCGGCACGGAACGCACGGCCCTCCGCGACGCATGGTCGGCCACGACGCACCAGATGCAGCGCCTGCGCGACGATCCGGCCTGCGCGGACGAAGAGCACGCCGCGCGCCTCGACCCCGCGGACCCGGGCCTCTCCGTGCACGTCCCGTTCGAGGTCGACGCGGCGCCCGCCGCCATCGGGCTCACGCGCCCGCGCATCGCGATCCTCCGCGAGCAGGGCGTCAACGGCCAGGTCGAGATGGCGGCCGCGTTCGATCGCGCCGGCTTCACGTGCGTGGACGTGCACATGAGCGACATCCTCGACCGCGGCCTCGGGCTCGCGGACTTCCGGGGCCTGGTCGCGTGCGGCGGCTTCTCGTACGGCGACGTGCTCGGGGCGGGCGAGGGCTGGGCCCGCTCGATCCTGCTGCACCCCCGCGCCCGCGACGTCTTCGAGTCCTTCTTCCGGCGCGGCGACACCTTCGCTCTCGGGGTCTGCAACGGGTGCCAGGCGCTGTCGGCGCTGCGCGAGATCGTTCCCGGCGGCGCAGACTGGCCGCGCTTCGTGCGCAACCGCTCGGACCAGTTCGAGGCCCGACTCGCGTTGGTCGAGATCCTGGAGAGCCCGTCGATCCTGCTGCGGGGGATGGCGGGCGCGCGGCTCCCGATCGCGGTCGCCCATGGCGAGGGCCGGGCCGATGGCGCCGGTCCCGACGCGGTCGCGGCGCTTCGCTTCGTGGACGGCCACGGGCGCGTCGCGGAAAGGTACCCGGCCAACCCGAACGGATCGCCCGGCGGGCTCGCCGGCCTGACGACCCGGGACGGGCGCTTCACGATCATGATGCCCCACCCCGAGCGCGTCTTTCGCACCGTCCAACACTCCTGGCACCCGCCGGACTGGCAGGGACGCGAGGACGCGCCCTGGATGCAGCTCTTCCGCAACGCGCGGGCGTTCGTGGATTGATCGCGAGGAACCGATGACGATGGCACCCGACCCCCTGACCGCGGTTTCGCCCCTCGACGGACGTTATGCCGGGCGGACCGAGCGTCTGCGCGCCTACACCAGCGAGAGCGCACTCGTGCGCTACCGCGTGCGGGTCGAGGTCGCGTGGCTGAAGCAGCTCGCCGCGCACGAGGGGATCGACGGGCTCCACGCCCTCGACGCGGCCTCCCTTCGCTTCCTCGACGAACTCACGGACGGGTTCGGCCCCGAGCAGGCCGCGCGGGTCAAGGAGATCGAGGGCCGCACCAACCACGACGTCAAGGCGGTCGAGTACTACCTGAAGGAGCGCTTCGAAGCGGTGCCGGCACTGGCGGCGGCGTCCGAGTTCGTCCACTTCGCCTGCACGTCGGAGGACATCAACAACCTCTCCTACGCGCTGATGCTCCGCGACGTACGGGACCGGGTGCTGTTGCCCGAACTCGACGACCTCGCCACCCGGCTCGCCGACCTCGCCGAGGCCACCGCCGAGATGTCCCTGCTCGCGCGCACGCACGGCCAACCCGCCTCCCCGACGACGCTGGGCAAGGAGATCGCGAACGTGGTGGCGCGCCTCCACCGGCAGCGGCGGCAGATCGCGGCGGTCGAGATCCTGGGCAAGATGAACGGCGCCGTCGGGAACTACAACGCGCACCTCGTCGCCTATCCCGACGTCGATTGGGAGGCGACCGCGCGCGCCTTCGTGGGGGACCTCGGGCTCGGATGGAATGCCTTTACCACCCAGATCGAGCCCCACGACTACATCGCGGAACTCTTCGACGCGCTGGCGCGAACGAACACGATCCTCATCGACTACGCCCGCGACACCTGGGGATACATCTCGAACGGCACCTTCCGACAACGCACGGTCGAGGGCGAGGTCGGCTCCTCGACGATGCCGCACAAGGTCAATCCGATCGACTTCGAGAACGCCGAGGGAAACCTCGGCGTCGCGAACGCGTTGTTGCGGCACCTGGCCGAGAAGCTCCCGGTCTCGCGCTGGCAGCGGGACCTGACGGACTCGACGGTGCTTCGCAACGTCGGAGCCGCCGCCGGCTACTGCACGGTGGCCTATCAATCGCTCCAGAAGGGGATCGGCAAGATCGAGCCGGACACCGAGAGGATGGCGGCGGGACTCGACGCGGCGTGGGAGGTGCTCGCCGAAGCGGTGCAGACCGTGATGCGCCGCCACGGCGTCCCTGAACCCTACGAGAAGCTGAAGGCGTTGACGCGCGGCAAGCAGATCGACGCGGCCTCGCTCGCGGCCTTCGTCGAGACGCTCGAGATCCCCGAGGCCGACAAGGACCGCCTGCGCGCGCTGACCCCGGCCACCTACACCGGGAACGCCGCGATGCAGGCCCGCAAGGTGGGACGCGAGTGAGCGACGGCGCGCCCGTCCCGCGCCCCCTCGTCCTGGCGCCGGTCGATCCGGAGACGCGGGTGCAGACGCTCTGTCTGGTCGTGCTCGCGGTGATCGCGCTCGCCGCGGCGCTCCACTGGCTCGCCCCGGTGCTGATCCCGTTCGTGCTCGCCGTCTTCATCTCGATGGGGCTCTCGATGGCCGCGCGCTGGCTGATGACGCGCGCCCGGTTCCCGCGCACACCGGCGGTCGCGCTCACCGCGGTACTCGGGATCGGAGCGCTCGCGGGCCTGGGAGCACTGGTGAGCGCCTCGGTCGCGCAACTCGCCGCCAGCGGACCCGACTACGCCGCGCAGGTCAGCCAGCTGACCGACCGCGTGGTGGCGCTGGTGCCGAGCGGGTGGAGCGACGCCGCCCCCGACGGGACCGCGATGCTGCGACAGATCCCGGTCTCGGCGGTCGGGGACCTGCTGGCGAGCACCACGAGCGCGGTGCTGAACCTGCTCTCGCAATCGCTGCTGGTCGGAATCTTCGTGCTCTTCCTGGTGATCGGAGGCATCGGCGAGCAGCGGGACACGGGAACCCTGGGCGAGATCCGGCGGAGCGTCGAGAGCTACCTGGTTTCGAAGGTCGTCATCTCGGCCGCCACCGGGTTGCTGGTCGGCGCGACGCTGGGGCTGCTCGGGGTCCCGCTGGCGCTCGCCTTCGGCGTACTCGCGTTCCTGCTGAACTTCATCCCCAACGTCGGATCGCTCATTGCCACGCTGCTGCCGCTGCCGGTGGTGGCGGTCAGCCCCGAGGTCGGCCCCGGAACGGCGGTGGCCGCCATCGCGCTGCCCGCCGCGATCCAGGGCGTGATGGGCAACGCGGTCGAGCCCAAACTGATGGGCGACTCGCTGGACCTGCACCCGGTCACGATCCTCATCTCCCTGATCTTCTGGGGCATGCTGTGGGGTGTCGTCGGGATGCTCCTCGCCACGCCGATCACGGCGGTGGTGAAGATCTTCCTGCAGAAGTTCGAGGGCAGCCGGCCGGTGGCCGAGCTGATGGCCGGGCGCCTCCCACGGACCGACACGACCACCGATTGACCCGGCGCGCTGCGCCACCCGAACCGGAGACCCTTGCAGATGATCCTCGACCGCTTCCTCCTGACCGACCAGGTCGCCATCGTCACCGGCGGCGGCCGCGGTATCGGCCGGGCCATCGCGCTGGCCTACGCCGAGGCCGGGGCCGACGTCGTCGTCGCGGCCCGTTCCGAAGACCAGCTCGAAGAGACCGCGGCCCGGGTCCGCGCCCTCGGCCGCCGCGCCCTCCCCGTCCGCTGCGACGTGATGGAACGCCAGGACCTCGAACACCTGGTCGCGGCCACGCTCGACACCTTCGGCGGCATCGACATCCTGGTGAACAACGCGGGTGGCTCGCCGCCCAAGGCCGCACTGCGCACCAGCGAACGCGAATTCGAGACGGCGTTCCGCTTCAACGTGACGACGGCCTTCCTGCTGACGCGCTTCGCGGTCCCGAAGATGGTCGAGACCCGGGGCGGCGGTGCCGTGGTCAACATCTCCTCGGTCGCGGGCCGCGAACACGCGCCCGGCATGGTCGTCTACGGCACGGCCAAGGCCGCGCTCTCGTTCATGACGCAGGAACTCGCCCAGGACTTCGCCCCCAGGGTCCGGGTCAATGCGATCGCGGTCGGCTCGATCCGCACGGAGGCGCTCGGTACCGTGCTCACCCCCGAAATCGAGGCCACCATGGTCTCGATGACGCCGATGGGACGGATCGGCGAGGTGGAGGACATCGCGGCCTGCGCGCTGTACCTGGCGTCGCCGGCAGCAGGTTATGTCACCGGCGAGATCTACGGCGTCAACGGCGGGCTCGTGGGGCTTAACATGAAGATGCCGCGCGCGTTCGACGGGGACGCATCGCCCTGATCCGGCGTTCCGATCGGCCACGGAGGTGGCGAGGTCGACCAGCCGATCCTGGATCAGGGCCGGCCTTCGGGACCCGCCGGCGGCACCAGGTCGAAGGCCGCCTGCATCTCCTTCGGGATCCGCGTCGGCCGCAGCCGCGCGACCGAGACGAACGCCCAATCCGTGGTCGCCTCGAAGCGGACATCGCCCGCCGGTCCGGTGAAGCGCGAGTGGCGGACGCTGCGGGCCCCGCGGAACTCGGAGACCCAGGTCGCCTCGGTGAGGCGCTCGCCCGGGACCGCGCCCCGGCGATAGTGCAGCCGCTGCTCGCTCACCACCCAGACCCGACCCTCCCTGTGGCAGACCTCGAACGGGAAGCCCAGCGCCGCGGAATGCGCATCCGCGAGCTCGACGACCCAACGCACCCAGCGCAGGTTGTTGACGTGCCCGAGGACGTCGCAGTCGCGTTCGGAAACGACGCGGGGGCGTTCGAAGACTGGCATGCGCGCCGCGGTCATGGCGCCGGATCCTACCCGGTGTGCGGCGCGTCAGCCGGCCTGCATCGCCTTCATCGCCCGTGCGCGCTGGAAGGTGACGCAGGTCGAGTCCGCCGGGATCTCGTCCAGCGGCTCCGCGACGAGCGTCGGCGTGATTCCGAGCGACGCCGCGGCCGGCCGCAACGCCTCGAGATCGAAGCCGTAGAGCGCGGCCGCGTTGCCGCCGAGCATCATGCGGACCTCTTCCTCGGGAACGTCCGAGAACGCGAAGCGCATGTTCTCGCGCGAGTGCGGGTAGCAACCCTCATAGTGCGGGTAGTCGTTGCCCCAGAGGATCTTGTCGACGCCCACGATCTCGCGACCCGCGATGTCCTCGGCGGACGGGAAACTGGCACCGTACCAGCAGTTGCGCTTCGCGTAGAAGCTCGGCAGCTCCTTCAGCGGCGGGTCCGCAGAGGTGTCGATCTCGCCGATCGCGCCGGCCTTCCAGGCCAGGTACATCCCGTCCATCCCGCGCATCACGGCGGGCGCCCAGGCGCAGCCGGACTCGGTCAGGATGAAGCGCAGCCGCGGGAAGCGCTCGAAGACCCCGCCCATGATCAGGTGGGTGTAGCCGCGCTGGACGAAGAAGCTCATCTCCATCGCCCACAGCGCCTTCGAGCCCTGGCCGTCGCAGTAGGTGGGCGAGCCCTGCCCCGAGTGCTGGTTGATCACGAGATCGTGGTCCTGGATCGCGGCCCAGAGCCGGTCGTAGCCAGGATGGTTCAGCGGCTGCAGGTGCGTGTCCGACGGCGCCGGAAGCGGCAGGAGCACGCCCCCGCGGAGCCCGTGGCGCGCGATCCATTCGACATCGGCGACTGCCTCGTCGAGGTCGTTCAGGTGCAGGAGTCCGATCCCCGCCCGCGAGGCGGACTCCTCGGCGCAGAACTCCGCAAGCCAGCGGTTGTGCGCGCGCGTCCCGGCGAGTTGGCGCCGGAAGTTCTCGGGCGACGCGCACGGCGCCACGTGGTACGCGCGGTCGTAGAAGGGAGGCACCGTGTTCGGGAAGATCACCTCGGCCACCACGCCGTCGGACGCCAGGTCGGCGTGCCGTTCGGCCGAGTCCCAGTTCTTGGTCTTCTTGCCGCCGATGTGCTTCTTCGACGGGTTCCGGTACGCGCCGCGACACTCGTCGAACGCGGCGCGGTCCGCGGGGTCGAGATAGTCGCGATAGGCATCGACCGCTGCGCCGGCGTGCGTGTCCGCCGTGATCGTGATGTAGGGCTCGGTCGTCATGGTCACTCCTCGGCGGTTCGCGGGTCCGGCGCTCGGCGCGTGGCGAGGTGCCGGCCTGCGTCGAAGAACGACACCGCAGCGGGTTCCACCCGTTCCAGTGCCGGACGGTCGACACGATACAACGCAAATGCCTCGGCAAAGGCCTCCGCGACGCTCGTCCTGCCGTATTCCGTGGGTCCGAGGCCGCCCGTGGCCTCGGCGTAGGCCTCGAGGACCCGGCTGCGATGGATCGCCTGCTGCACGTCCCGTTGGAGGTCCGGCAGCGCATCGCGAATCTCCGTCAACGTGCGCCGGACGCTGCGCAGCTCGCGGGCCTGGGTCGGGGAAACCCGCTTCCCCAGCGCGTTGTAGCGCTGCGTCAGCGCGTTCAGCCCGGCTGCCGCCTCCCGGAAGGCGGCGACATCCTCGACGCCCGAGACCATCGCGATCGCGTGCCCGATCTCGTGCAGGATCACGCGGACCGCATATGGCACCGGTGCCTCGGGGCGGCCGGCGAAGGCCACGCCCTCCTCCTCGAACGCGCGATCGTAGAGTTCGACCCAGCGCCGCCCGTCCTCGACGCGGTAGAGGCCCGCCTTGTCCTCGAGATCGAGCGACGAGACGTGCTCCCGGCGAAGCGGCAACCCGCGGATCGCGCGCAACTCCGCGGGCGCCAGGCGCGCGAGCGCCAGGGCGACGAGTCCGCGCTGAACCGGCGTCCAGCGCGCGGTCCCGTCCTCCAGCGGTCCGACCCCGTAGCGGGCGCCGAGGGCGGCCCCGGCCGGACCCCGATCCGGGGTCACGGGATGCCACGGCGCCCAGCGGATTTCGAGGGCTCCGTCGAGCTCGTGACGGGCCGCCACGGCGTAGTGTCGGCGGTGGTCGTCGGCGACGACGCTCTTCCACTCTGCACCGCGGAAACGGGCCAGTGCCGCCGCAGCCGCCACCCCGAGAACGGCCACCGGAACCCCGCGCATCCGTTCGCGCGGGCCCCAGGGCGGCGCCCAAGTCGCGACGTCGCTGCCGCGGCGGACGATCAGCGCGACGAGCCCTGCGCGCTGCATCCGCTGCGCGAGGGCCTGGACCGCGTCGGCCCGGCGCGACTCGCCCAGGACCTCGTCGAAGGTCAATCGGGCCGCGGCGACATAGCTGCGCGCGCCTTCGGGCGCAACGCGAACGGCGTCGACGGCCAGCCCGCCGGCCAGCCGTGCACGGAGCGAGCGGACCGCGTCCCGGAGCCCGGCCGCGTCGTGGCCGAGCCGGGCGATCGCGGCATCCGGTCCCGGAACGCCGGCGGCCGGGACCGCGGCGGACACGGCGAGCATCAGCCCGAGAACCGCGGCTCGCCGCCACGGGTGCGCGTCCGGCGCAGCGTCGCGTTGGGCCATCCATTGCCTCCGGCAGCCGGACGCATCCGGCCGTCAGAAGGTATCACCGCGTCCGGGCAGGGGACTGCACACGATCCGGGCACGCGGTTGCCCGCGAAGCAGGCATCGGTTCCGGGGCGAGCCGGGAACGGCCGCCGAACGGGCCCCAGCGTTCGCGAGAGCGGCCGGGACCGGCGGCCGTGCATGGCATGCCACTTGCTTTTCGTTCGGGGTGGCCCGTCCCCGGCAGGCCCGGGTCCGCCCCTCTGGGCCGGACCCGGCGTCGCGCGCCGGGGGTGGGAGCGCGGGATTCTCCGGCTACCCTGCACCGCCGGATCGCCCCCCGCACGGCATCCAGATCCCATTCCCCCTACACACTCTCTCTTCTCTCTCTGTCAGGAGGACCCCCGTTGGGTACCAAGTCCAAGCTCGAGTACATCTGGTTGGACGGCTACGAGCCGACCCAGAGCCTGCGCAGCAAGACCAAGATCGTCGAAGACTTCTCCGGCAAGCTCGAGGACGCACCCGGATGGGCGTTCGACGGCTCGTCCACCGAGCAGGCCGAGGGCGGGAGCTCCGACTGCCTCCTGAAGCCGGTCGCCATCTACCTGGACCCCGCCCGGAAGAACGGGTGGCTCGTGATGACCGAGGTCCTGAACGCGGACGGCACGCCGCACGTGAGCAACGGCCGCGCCACGATCGACGACGACAACCAGGACTTCTGGTTCGGCTTCGAGCAGGAATACTGCATCTGGGACAACGAGAACCAGCGCCCGATCGGCTTCCCGGCCGAGGGCTTCCCGGGCCCGCAGGGTCCCTACTACTGCTCGGTCGGTGGCCAGAACGCGATCGGCCGCGACATCGTCGAAGAGCACCTCGACCTCTGCCTCGATGCGGGCCTGAACGTCGAGGGCATCAACGCCGAGGTGATGATGGGCCAGTGGGAATATCAGGTGTTCGCCAAGGGCGCGAAGCGCGCGGGCGACGAGACCTGGGTCTCCCGCTACCTGCTCGAGCGCGTGACCGAGAAGTACGGCGTCAGCATCAACTGGGACCCGAAGCCGGTCCCGGGCGATTGGAACGGCTCCGGGATGCACGCGAACTTCTCGAACGAACTGCTCCGCACCTGCGGCAAGCAGGCCGTCTACGAGCAGGTCTGCAAGGCCTTCGAGCCCGTGATCCAGGAGCACATCGCGGTCTACGGCGCCGACAACGACCGGCGCCTGACCGGGGCCCACGAGACGCAGGCGATCGACAAGTTCTCGTTCGGCGTGTCCGACCGCGGAGCCTCGATCCGCATCCCGATCGCCACCGTCGAGAACGGCTGGAAGGGCTGGCTCGAAGACCGCCGACCCGCCTCGAATGCCGACCCGTACAAGGTGGCCAGCCGCATCGTGCAGACGGTGAAGGCCGCGAGCGAACAGATCAGCGGCTCGTAGGCCGCTCGGGTTCCACGCTCCGACGGGCGTCCGGCCTCCGGGCCGGGCGCCCGTTCCGGTTGCGACCCCGCCCTACGGTCCGCCGGGAACGAGGGCGATCCCGAGATCCGTCACGAACGCGACGGTTCCGTCCGAGAGGCGCGTGATCGCGCTCCCGCTCGTGGCGGTGGCCGTGAAGAACACCGTCTCCGACGCGTCCCCGAAATCGCCGTCGCCGTTGTGGTCGATGCGCAGCTGGATCGAAGGCGTCTGGAGCACCAGGGCCAGGTTTCCGCCGGCGTCGACGTCACAGCCCCCGAGCTGCGCCGGGCCGGGATCGATCGGCTGGGCTTCGCCCGGGTCGTTCGGCTGGCCGTTGCCGTCGAGGTCGCGGTAGAGCGTCGTGCCGGCATCCGTTCCGACGATCAGCACCAGCCGGCCGGAGGCGTCGAAATCCAATCCG
>Ga0114931_10008516_pt1 | contig 12404 bp, 11 predicted proteins | sample 2SBtaG_FD_89579 | JGI IMG/M metagenome (GOLD analysis project Ga0114931, IMG submission 89579) | Deep subsurface microbial communities from Kolumbo volcano to uncover new lineages of life (NeLLi) - 2SBTROV14_V59a metaG | ecosystem: Environmental > Aquatic > Marine > Volcanic | place: Kolumbo...
CATCTTTACGGGAGAACCAGGCCCGGCCGCGGGAAAGCTGTTCATCGAGGTATTGGTCAAGAGAAGCCACTCCCCGTTTATATGCATAAATCGACAGAAAATCAAGACTTTTGCATATGATTGGGGATGCTGACGCCTGGACGATTCAGGTTACAATCGACGCCGTGGAACACGAGCAAAAATAACCGTGGAGCGCGCGTGGAGCGCAAAAAATCATGGCTACCTCAACCGGCTGTTTTAATCAGGCAATAGGCGTGGCAGATCCAGTGGTAGCGTGCGACGACCTAAGCCAGTACCCTCAGAAAAGCCTCGCGATCCTCATCGTCCTGGTAAATCGCTTCGAGCTGCTCCCCTCGCGAAGTGATGTGATAGAGGGCGCCGGCAAACTCTATACGTAGAGCTCTGACCGTGATCGAAGCCTAGCTTATGTCAACATATGTAACAATGCGAGAACTGACCCCAACTACCCCGGCCCACCCCTCCCTTTCGCAAAGGGAGGTTGGGAGGGATTTGCCTTTGCAAGGGGCGTTCGCAGAGTGCAAAAAACGCATTGGCCGGGTCATAAAATCCTCAATCACACTCAAAATCCTCGTCGCCCAAGGGCCGGCACTGCGGTGGGAAACCGTGGGCGCGCCAGTAGGGCTGCAGGTTGATGGCGGCAATGATGCGTTTGAAATCCGGCGATTGGCGAAACCGCCGGGAACCGGGCTGCCACATGACATTGATGGTGCCGAACGCGGGCTGCAATTGGTGATATCGACCGCCGGCAATCAATATAGGCGGCGGCGCCAATCCGGAGGTATTGGTGGGTATAGCGTCCGCCAGACGGGATCGCGCCGACTCGGAGTCTGGATGCAGCAAGGCCTGGATCCAGCTTTCGATGGCCTGGGAGTTGCCATTGAAACCCATGCTGGCATCGTCCGCCATCAACCGGGCGGCCCGCAATTGGCCACGTTCGACCAGCAGTGGAACCAGGGCGGCATAATAGACCGTGTAACGATTCCGAACTTCGGTGAGTTGATGGTCCAGCCAGGCCAAGGCCGCTTCCGGATGACCGCTGGCCAGATCCAACATCATCATGTGGGCCCGACAATTCTGATAAGCCGGGTCCAGGGCCAGACACTGCTTCAGATCGCTGCGCGACCCGGCAAAATCGCCTGCCAAGCGCCTGGCGATTCCCCGCCACAGCCAGACCGTGGCATTTTTCGGGTCCCGGTCAATCGATAGATCATGCCAGGACATGATCTCCTCCCAATCCGGTTTCCGGGTTTCCAAGGTGTTCAAGGCAAGGGTGGCCTTGATGGCGTAGGGAAATCCGCGCTCCGGCTCGAGCGCCAGCGCGCGGTCGGCGGCACGCACTGATTTTTCAAAGAAAGACTCCCCCGGAACCCTCCAACTGAGCGCCACCGAATAGACGGCGGCCAGGGTCTCCCAGGCCCGTACAAATTTCGGATCCAGCGCCACGGCTTGCTCCAGGCTGGCAATGGCTTGCGGCAGATCAACTCGATCCAGAAACAACTGGCGCCCTTTCAGAAACAACTCGTAGGCATCCGGATTCTCGGTGGCCACAGCCACGTGCACCGGCTGCGCCGTCACCCCCAGGGTCGTTTTGAGGGCGGCCACGATGTCATTGGCAATCTCGTCCTGGATGGCGAAGATATCGGTCAGTTCCCGGTCATAGGTTTCGGACCACAGGTGGCGGTCGTTGCGCGTATCGATGAGCTGGGCGGTAATCCGTACCCGGTCTCCCGCCTTGCGCACACTGCCTTCCAAAATGGTGCGCACCTTGAGTGCCGCCGCGATTTCCGGAATGCCCATCTCCTCGCCCTTGAAAGCGAACGACGAGGTGCGAGAGGCGACCTTCAGAGCATCTACCTTAGCCAGCACATTGAGAATTTCCTCGGCAATGCCATCGGCGAAATAGCCCTGGTCCCCATTCGGCGACAGGTCGGAAAAGGGCAATACGGCGATGGAGTTTTCCGATTGCACGGCTGCCGGTCCCGTAACCACCACCGGCGGTGGCGCCTGCCGGGGTAAGAAGCGATCCGCCAGCAGCACACCCAATCCCAGCACCAGCAGTACCACAATGGCCAGATTCAACTTGCGCCCGGTGTGGGCGGTAATCGAAGCATCCTGGTCGATTTCGGCTTCCTTCCTGAGCCCCTCCGGGGTCATCTCATAGACCCAGGAAAACACCAGCACCGGCACAAAACCCAGCACCAGAAGCCCCAGCACCAGCTTCATCGACCAGTCCGGTAATCCCAGCGCATCAAACAGCACATCCGCCACCTGCAACACCACCCAGGAGCCGATGCCATAAAACATCGCCACCTTGATGACATTGCGGCGTTTGAGTTCATTGAACAGCCTCATTGGAATACTCCCTGGGGGATCTGATTCCAAGGGACCATCCGGGCCAGGCTCCGTTCTTGTGCCTCGCCCCCCGCGTAGACGATTCTGGGCGTCCCTGGCGAACGGTCGCCGAGCGCCCTTGAAATTCTGCGTGCCGGTGACAAAATATCCGTGGTGATGGTTTGTCCTGCCTTGGCCTCAACGATAGTCATGACACCTGCATCCTCAATCAACAAGTCAGCCTCAACACCATTTTTGTCCCGATAAAAATACAGGCCACTTCGTTCGCGCTGGTTGTATCGATGCTTCAGCACTTCGGCCACCACCCAGGATTCAAAAATTGCGCCGCGCAAGGGATGGACACTCAGTTGTTCGGCGCTGCGGATGCCCAGTAACCAGCAGGCTAGCCCACTGTCGTAAAAATGCAGTTTTGGCATTTTCACCAGACGTTTGCGTATGTTCCCGAACCAGGGGGGCAATCGAAAAACAATATAGCTTGCTTCCAAAATGGAAAACCAGGCTTTGGCTGTCGGTTGCGATACCCCGGCGTCCACGGCGAGATTGGAATAATTGAGCAATTGCCCCGTACGACCTGCGCACAGGCTCATAAAACGCTGAAAGGCAAGCAGATCGCCAATATTGGATATCATTCGTGCATCGCGTTCTACATAGGTCAGGACGTAGTCCGACAGCCATTGAGCCGGTGTGGTGTCAGCATCAAGTGCACCCGGATAGCCACCGCTCAGCAAGACCTCATCCAGACTGGTTGGATGCGACTCAAAGCGCTGGATTTCCTGATAATCAAGCGGCAACAGATGGATGATGGCGGTGCGACCGGCGAGTGATTGGCTAATCGAGTGCAGCAGGGAAAAATTTTGTGATCCGGTTAGTACCCACTGACCGGGCCGCCGATTATCATCAATCATGGGTTGCAGGTAAGAGGTCAAATCTGGCGCTCGCTGGATCTCATCGAGCACTGCACCATCCGGAAACTGGCCAAGAAACCTGCGTGGATCTTCGATGGCCAATTGCCGAACATCAGGAAACTCCAGGTTGGCATAGGGATGATGCGGAAACAGGGCCCGACACAGCGTTGTCTTGCCGCTTTGCCGCGGACCGGTCACCGTAATGGCCGGGTAAGAGCGCGCTGCCTGCAAGATACTGGTCGTTATGTCTCTTTCAATCATTGTCCAATGCTAAATCAATATTAGGCTAATTCAAAGTCATATTTTTATTTGGAGTACTCAACGCCGCTTCGGGATGGCTGCTGGCCAGATCCAACATCATCATGTAGGCTCGGCAGTTCTCGTAGGCCGCGGCCACGCGGATGACATTGCGGCGCTTGAGTTCAATGAACAGGCTCATTGGGCTTGCACCTCGTCAATCACGACCTGGGGGATGCCCTGCAATGCGCCGTTGGCGATACGTACACGGGCGAACCGTTTCATCTGCGGGCTTTCCCACAGCGCCGCGTATCCCGGATGGTTGCGGACAGATTCCGGCATATTGAAGGCAGGCTGCAAGAACCAGTTCCGTGCAGTGCTCAGCAAACTTCTGTCAGCAATAACCTCAAATAACGCCGAAATCACCAAGTCGATGTGTTCATCCGTCCACAGGAAATACAGGGCAAAGTCGCGCTCAGTGGGCCCTATCCAGTTCAGGCGAACCAGATCGGCTTGAAGCGCGGATGGATCGCCCGACTCCAGGTATGCCGACAGCTTGGGCAGGTATTGTGCGAGATCGCTATCAACTTTTCCGGCACCCGCGATGGACTCAAGAAATCGCTCTTGTTCTTCCGCAATCGCCTGCCAATTGCCATTTCGATTGGCGATTAACTGAAAGCTGAAAAAGGGCATCAATTCCTCGGCATTACCACCCAACGAGATCACATCATCCATGACCCGAAAAGACTCTTCAAAGCGCCCGGAATACATCAGCTGCTGAGCATAAACACGCTTTCGTGTCAGATTCAGTGGATCCAGGGCCAGCACCCGGCGCAAAGTGACGAGTGCCTCATCGCTCCTGCCCATCTGAACCAAAGCCATCGCATAAGAATATTGACCCTCGACAAAGCTCGGATAGTTGGTGGTCAACGCCCTGAGGGTCTCGATGCCCGCTTCCAATTCAAAATCCTGGATTTGAATTTTTCCGCGTACCGCAAGTGCCAGGGGGTTGTCGGGCTGCAAACCGAGAGCATGGTCCACAGCGGACCGCATCAGCTTCAACTTGGCAGTCTCATCCAGACCCATCGTGCCCGAGCTGCTGATCGACATCGAATAGGCATAATGGGCCCAGGCCACTTGCATAATTCGGATCAATGACGGTTGCCAGGGCAAATTGCTCGATGCCCTCTTGCCGCTGCCCAGGCAAATGGCGCTCGGCAAAGGCATGCCGCCCACGCACCAGGGCATCAAATGCTGCGGGGTTGGTGGCGCCCCCCGCGCCCTGTATCACCAGCGAATCGAGTTGGATGCTCATAGCCCCTGCGATCTGCCGGGCTATCCGGTTTTGCAGTTCAAAAAGGTCCGCGATGGACTCGTCATAGGATTGGGACCAGAGATGAAAACCATCGGCAACGTTAATCAGTTGAGCCGTGATCCGAACCCGCTCCCCGCTCTTGCGTACACTGCCTTCCAATACGGTGGCCACACCCAATTGCGCGCCGATATCGATGATATTGCGATTGTCACCCTTGAACTGGAACGAGGAAGTGCGGGCCGCCACCTTGAGCTGCGGCACCCGCACCAGGGTGTTGAGTATTTCCTCGGTAATCCCATCGGCGAAGAATTCCTGGTCGCCATCAGCGCTGAGATCGGCAAACGGCAATACAGCCACCGAGCGCAGGTCCTGCTTCGTTCCTGGTGCTGGCTGGGACGCTGGCCAACGGATCGATGGGTCGACAGCCCCCTTTTCAGCCGGCACCGCATCCGGTGTGCGATCGAGCAAAAAACCCTGGTAGAAAAACAGTCCGATGGCCAAAATCAGCAAGGTGATCACCGCCAGGTCCAGTTTCCTGGCCGTATGTGTCGTGACCGATTCGCGCTGGTCGATTTCAGACTCCTTGCGTACCCCTTCAGGCGTCAGTTCATACACCCAGGAAAAGATCAGCGCCGGCGCCAGCCCCAGTGCCAGGATAGCAAGTAAGCCCTTGTTCCAGATGGCGGGCAATTCCAGGGTCTCGAACAGAACATCGCCCACTTGCAACAGCAGCCAGGACAGGACTGCGTAGGCGGCAGCCACCCGGAAGACATTTCGTCGCTTGAGTTCGTTGAACAGGTTCATTGGCTTGTCTCTGCAGTCACCAGGTCGGGGTCGGAGTCAGATTCCTTGAATTTGACGCCGACCCCTGCGTTTCCTTTACAATTGATAGGGAATTCGAATATCGGCAGCTTTCGGGTCAAAATCACGTGAGTTCCTTGTAATCAGCATGCATCCCTCATGTTTCGCAGTGGCCCAGATAATTGCGTCCGGCAACCTGATTTTCCTGGCACGGCGAACCGCTACGGCAATTTCGCTGATATCCTGTGTCAACTGGCAGAGGTGAAATCCATTCAAAAACGAACGGATAATATCGGCTTCATCGCTGGATTTCGCGCCCACCATCACTTCAATCCAGCTAATCGCGCTGATAATGGGTTCGTCAATCTCGTCGATTGTCGATTTTGCCTGGGGAATACCCGAAATGTAATCGATCAAAATGTTGGTATCAAAAGCAGCTTTCACCGTTCCCACTCTTGCCGAAGTGCGTCTTCATAGTCCCGGCTGTTCAGGCCTCGATCCTTCCAGATGCCGAAGGCTTGATCCTCGCTGACCCGGTTCTTGTCCAGATACATCGAAACGGCCCGCCTGATCGCCTCGGCCCTTGGAATGTCGGCACGCTTGCAGAGCGCTGATAGTTCGCCAAGCTGATCTTCCGGAATGTCTACAATCGTTCTCATTTTTTTCACCTCTTATAAATGATAACGTCATCATATATCAAGGTCAATTCTGGGCTTGCCGCAGCTTCCGCCATTACCAGTCCTTGGCCGGAAAGTGGATCGGGCTATCCGGCGGCCAGGGCAAACCGGACTGGGCGATGCGCGCGGCAAAACGGGGGGTGGCGGACAGATCAAAGGGTGCCCCACACATGCAGGCATAGGTGGCGTTCAACAATAGCACTGGCCCGGCGGGGCGCGCATCCAGCACCGCAGCATCTGCATTTGCCTGCTGGCGCTCGCCCAACGCGGCGTGGATGTCTAATTCCTGGAGAAGATCGTGCCCCTGGGTTTGGACCACCCGGGCAAATTCCGCGCGGGCGGTTTGAAGATCGCCGCTCGCTGCCAGCGGGAAAACCTGGGCGGTGATACCGCGGGACTCGCTGTCTTCCGAGATCTGCGCGGTCAGTTCCTGCGCGGCATCTGTGTGCCCCAGGGTCATCAGAATCATCTGCCGTGTGGCCCAATGCTGAACGCCAAGACGCTGTTCCGCTGCCAGCAGCAGGTCCATACTGGCTTGCCCGGAACCGGTCCAGGCCGATGCGTAGGCGGCGAAGATGGACGGGGACTTGCTCAGGGGTTCACAGCGCTGCCAGCGCTGATACATCTGCGTCATCTCGGCGGCATAGCCCAGGGCGCCGGAAAGTACTATCCAGGTGGGTACCGGACAGCCCGGATCGCTCAGGGCAGCCTCGATCCGGTTTCTCAGGGCGACCCAGTTTTCCGAAAACAGCACTCGATCTACATCCACATAGGCCTTTCGGGTCGGGCTGTCAGAGTACTGAAACGCGCGATCCAGTACCTGGCGCAGCGCTGGCAGCGCCGCCGCCCGTTCGGAATCGTCCGTGTCCGGGCTCATCAAAACATGGGCGTAATAATCGGCCTTTTCAAAATAGGCTGCGCCAAATTCGGGCACCAGGGCGATGGCCTGATCGTAGTACTTCAGCCCCTCGCGTAGCGTCGGCAACAGCGGTGCTTCGCCGTGAGCCCGGGCAAACAGCGCCTTGCCCTTTTGGTAGGCAACAAAGGCTTCCACATTGCGCACGCCGGCAGTACGCATCTGTACCCTGGATTTTTGGTCGAGGACGATCTTCAGAGCCTTGGCCACGGCGGCGGAGATTTCGTCCTGAATCAGGAACACGTTGTCCAGATGCCGGTCAAAGGATTCCGACCACAGATGGAAGCCGTCGGCCACCCGGATCAGCTGGGCGGTGATGCGGACCTGGTTTCCCTGACGGCGTACACTGCCCTCCAGAATATTGCCGACCCCCAGCTTCCGGCCCACGCTGCGCAAGTCCTCATTTTTACCCTTGAAGCTGAAAGACGAGGTTCGTCCGACAACTGACAGACCCGGTACCTGGGCCAACTGATTGAGTAATTCCTCGGAGAGCCCGTCGGAAAAGTAATCTTGTTCCGGGTCGTTGCTCATATTGACGAAGGGCAACACGGCAATAGACTTGCCGTTGGCAGCGGCGGGCGCAATGTCAGTCGTTTCCGAGTTCGTCGGGGAGGTGGCAGCCTCACGCCACTGCTGCCAGGCCAGCATCCCCATCGTGGCCAGCAGCAAGGCCACGATGGCCAGATTCAGCTTGCGCGCGGTGTGGGTGGTTATTGACTGGCCAGCACCGATCTCGGACTCTTTTTTCAACCCCTCGGGAGTGAGCTCATAAACCCAGGAGAAAAACAGCGCCATCGGCAAACCCAGCAGAATCACCGCCAGCAAACCCTTGTTCCAGATCGACGGCAGTTCCAGGGTTTGAAACAGGATGTCCCCGATCTGGAGCAACAACCAGGAAAACACCCCGTAGGCCGCGGCCACCCGGATCACGTTGCGGCGTTTGAGTTCGGTGAACAGGCTACTCATCGCTGCAAACCAGATGATCTTCCGCGGCCTGGCAGCCATCGGGCCAACCGAATTCCTGCCAGTACGCGACCATGCCGATACGCTTGGCGGCAATGAAAAACTCAGGAGATTGGCTAACGTCCCGGGCCGATTGAAGCCAAACATAGCCAGAAAAATCCGCGAAATAGTCTTTTTCGGCCAGACCCCGCGTCAACAAGGGAGATCCAATCATTGCCATATTCGAAACGTAACTACCTGGACTGCGAAATACACCCGTGGCGTAATAGTTTGACAGGCGCTGCTCGAAGGCGGGTTTGGCCGCCGGTGATTGCATGGCATCGACCAGCAAATCCAGGTAATCGACGTTGTCGGTCCAGGGCAAGGTCTGAACCTGGGCCAACAACGTCCTGGCGCGATCAAAGTCACCCTGGATGGCTGCTGCCCCTCCGAGTATTCGGCTCGATTTTTTCATGAATCCGAGCTGGCGTGCCTCTTCAATAAGGGTGTTGGCCACCGCGTAATCACCCTGAATCAGTGCGATATCACCCAGACTGACCACGATGGCGGCATTCAGCGGGTCCAGTGCATACGCCCTGTCCAATTCCTTGCGGCCCTCGGCCTGATGTCCCAAGGCGGAAAGGTGATTGCCATACCAATGGTGCACGGTTGGGTCGTCCGGCTCGGCCGCAGCAGCAGCCCGAAAATTACGTTCGGCGGTCAGGAAATCACAGCGGGCCACCGCCAGGTCCGCCCGCACCGCCAGTGCCTCACCCAGATTGGCATTGAGGCTCAGGGCTCGCTCGGCCGCAGCCTCGGCCTTTTCGAAGTAGATCTCTTGCTCCACGCCGGCGTAGAACGGCAGGTTTCTGTACGCCACCGCCAGGTTGGCCCAGGCTTTGGCAAAATCGGGGTCGAGCGCAACGGCCTGTTCAAATTCATCGATGGCCTGGGTAATCGACTCGCCACTGCGCTGGCGCCAATGGAATCGGCCCTGCAAATAGAGGCGATAGGCAGCGCTGTTTTCAGTCAGGGTGGCGCTTGCTGGCGCCAATGGCGTTTCGCCCACCAACCGGGCCTTCAACTCCGAAACCACCCGGGCGGCGATCCGGTCCTGGATAGCGAATACATCGTCCAGTTTGCTGTCGAAGGTCTCGGACCACAGATGAGCGTCAGAAGAGACGTTGATCAACTGGGCCGTGACCCGGATCTTGTCGCCAGAGGTCCGAACACTTCCCTCCAGGATGTGGTTGACCTGCAAGGACCGTGCAATGCTGGGCAGGTCCAAATCCTTGCCCTTGAAGGAAAAGGCCGAGGTTCGCGAGGCCACCCGCAGGCCATCGACCTTGACCAGCGCATTGAGCAATTCCTCGGCAATCCCTTCGGCAAAATAGTCCTGGTCACCGGCAGCGCTCATGTCTCGGAATGGCAGTACTGCAATCGAGGGCCGCTCGGTCCCGGTATCCGAATCGGGGGCCGTTTCGGCAGCTTGAGGCGTGGTCGCCAAACTCGGCCGGTCCGGCTCATCGTTGCCGACAAAAGTCTGGTAGGCCATCAAACCCAGGGTCAACAGCAGCAGAACCACGATGGCCAGATTGAGCTTGCCACCGGTTTCGCCAGTGACAGACCGCTCTCTGTCGATCTCGGCTTCCTTCTTGATCCCTTCGGGCGTCAGCTCGAAAATCCAGGCAAACACGAGTGCCGGCAGAAACCCGAGGGACAGCACGATGACAAGCCCCCGGAGCATGCTCTCGGGCATATCAAACAAGGGCAAAACGGTCTCGGCCACCTGGATGATCAGCCAGGAGGCAATGGCGTAAAACAACGCCACCTTGATGACATTGCGGCGTTTGAGTTCGCTGAAAAAGCTCATGTCAGTACTTCGTTGTCATGGCTACGGTTGCTGAAATTTGCCAAATCCTCCCCAACCCTCCTTTTCCAAAGGAGGGGGCGCTCGGTGCGTGCTTCGGAAAGCCGGCTCATGGTTGATAAACCCCGCATTCAAAATCGTCGTCACCAAGTGGCCGGCATTGGGGCGGAAAACCGTGCTTTCGCCAGTATTGAGGAGCCTTAAGGCCCGTGGCGAGCCGTTTGAAATGGATGTGGGCGGCCGGATCGAGCAGTTCATGCTGCCAAAGGTTTGCGCCGTAGGGGGGGAGTACCGGGATTCGTTCGTAGAGGTGCAAAGCAAGCAGGAATGAGAGCCCTGTTAGTTTCATCACCTCGTCGTTGCGTATGAAATCGTTCAATTGGGCCAATTGATCGTCGCGTAAAGCCGCGCCGCCCCAAGCATCCATCATAAGCGCATAGGGTGGCGTGTTGTTCAGTTCAAGGCGATCCAGGCTGTTCTTGAGCTGTGCGAATACGGCATAGCGGTGCCCGGTATGCACCAGCGCGGGAAAGAACCGGTCTGGAATGGAATAGTTGCCGTCGATTTCAGTGGCCATGAACAGGTCGACCGCGCGTTGCTCATCGCCAGTGAGCAACGCGATCAGCGCCTCGCGTTTTCTGCAGTTACCATAGGCTGGATCGATTTGCAGGCAGCGCTGGATATCAGCATCCGCCTTGTCGAAGAAGCCGAGCTGTAGATAATTGATGGCACGCCATAAATAAGCGGTGGCATTATTGGAATCAGCCTGGATGGCCCGGTCCAGATGTTTGAAACTGGTCTCCCAATCGAAAACATCAGTACCCGATACCTGGGCCCGCACCGCATGGGGCATGGACAGGGCGGGATCGAGTTTCAGCGCCTGATCGGCGGCTTTCAGTGCCAGTTTGCCGAACGGCCTGCCGGTCAGCCCCCAACTTTCAACCACGGCGTAGGTTGCGCCCAATTGTTCCCAGGCCCGGGCGAACCCGGGGTCGAGCTGCACCGCGGTTTCCAGCGCTGTGATCGCGCGTTCAAAATGCTGGCGCTTGATGAATAATTCATGACCTTGGAGATACAGATCGTAAGCCGTCAGATTCTCCGTCGCAGCCGCTACCTTGATGGTTGAATCAATGGATTCAATCTTCAATGCAGTTTTGAGCTGTTGCAGAATGGCGCTGGCGATTTCCTCCTGGATGGCGAAAATATCGTCCAAATCCCGATCATAGGTTTCTGACCAAAGGTGGCGGTCACTGGCCGTTTCGATCAACTGGGCGGTAATCCGCACGCGGTTTCTAGATTTGCGTACGCTGCCTTCCAGGATGTGGCCCACATTTAACTCACGGGCGATGGCAGGAAGATTCTTGTGCAAGCCTTTGTAGGCGAAGCTGGAGGTGCGCGAGGCGACGCTGAGACCGTCGACACGCACCAGCACGTTGAGTAATTCCTCGGAAATGCCATCGGCAAAATATTCCTGGTCACCGTCCGCAGACATATCGACAAAAGGCAAGACCGCGATGGAGGGCTGGACATCCACGACCGGCCGTTGCGGCTGCGACGCGGTGGCAGCCTGGGTGTATGCCGTGATTTGAGCCGGTTTCAGCACCAGTCGGTCGAGCAGCAGCACCGACACGCTGGCCACTAACAGCACGATCACAGCCAGATCCAGCTTCCTGGCGGTGTGGGGGGTAATGGAATCCGGTCGCGGGATATCGGCCTCTTTCTTGAGCCCTTCGGGGGTCAGTTCGTAAACCCAGGAAAATACCAGCACCGGAATCGCCCCCAACAGCAGCAGCACGACGATAAACTTGCTGTAGCCCGACTGCAGTTCCAGGGCATTGAGCAAAACGTCCGCAATTTGCAAAATCAGCCAGCACAGCACCGCGTAGCCAGTCGCGACGCGCAACACATTACGGCGTTTGAGTTCGGCGAACAAACCTAGCCTTGCCATGGATGAATGCGCTCCATACTCGCTAGAAAAAGGCACACAGTGCGGTGGAGGGAGCGCTTCAAGGAAGGCGCTGGCGGTTGACCTGATTGACAAGCAAGCGGGGATCACCACTCATTTTCCTCTCCCTCAGGCTGGCGCCGATTCATGCATCATTGTTGCGTCGCTTGGTGGCCACTGGCCGGCCAAAACGCGGAAAATGCGAATCTCGGAGAGTATCTACCTCTGAGGCAACGATGACCGGTTCCGGTCACATGGGATGGATGATGATGATCGGATCCAGCTCGGGGCGGCGAGCATTGGCCCGGTCGACCACATTGAATTTGAAGTGCGTCTCGGCATCTACTTTGATCAACGCCAGGCGCTTGTTGCTGCGGTGGTTTAAGACAATCGTTTTGCGCCCGTTTGCGAACGGGGATTCAC
>Ga0114931_10008517_pt1 | contig 12403 bp, 15 predicted proteins | sample 2SBtaG_FD_89579 | JGI IMG/M metagenome (GOLD analysis project Ga0114931, IMG submission 89579) | Deep subsurface microbial communities from Kolumbo volcano to uncover new lineages of life (NeLLi) - 2SBTROV14_V59a metaG | ecosystem: Environmental > Aquatic > Marine > Volcanic | place: Kolumbo...
CGGTGGCGCCACCGGGCGGATGCAATGTACGGGTCAGGTGCATTACAGCAATGGCTGTGGCTACGGCTACTGCGGATGCCAACCAGGGATCGGCGTGGAAAAGCTTCCAGGACGTCACTCCGATGACCGCAGAAACCACATGCCCACCCACGAGATTGCGCGGTTGGGCCAGCGGGCTGAGCACAGCACCATAGGCCAATACTGCCGAAGCGCCAAAGGAGCCGATCAGCATGGTGAGATCCTGACCTTCGAACCACAGGTGATTGATCCACGCCACCGTAAGAATCCCGAGGAATCCACCGAGCCACGACCAGACAACTTCGCTGGTGCTGACTCGAGGTGGGCTACCACGGGTCGTGCCGCGCATCTTCTTGAAATATTCTCTCACTGTCATAATACGTCTTCCAGGTGATGGGCCTTGATGAAGTCCTTACGCAGCAACAATCCTTTTAGCTGCCCCTGGTCATCGACCACGGGCATACTGCGGCCTTCATGACGGTGAAAGGCATGGAGGATTTCACGGAAGCCGGCCTGTTCCGCAATCGTGATCGCCGGAGCTGTCATGGCTTCACGAACCTACGTTTCATGGCAGCGATGTGTGAACTGGATGTGGTTCGTTACCAGTTGAAGTAACAGTTCAAGGAACGAATCCACATGCAGGTGATGCAGGAAATCTGTTTCGGTTAACATACCCGTCACGCGATTGTTTTCATCCACAACGGGCAGACTTTTACGCCCCTGGGATACCAATTGTTGTGCCGCCACATCCAGTCGTGTATCGGGATGAAGTGGTTGAATATCCTGGCGCATCAAGTGGACGGCTCGTACCCGTTGAAACAAGCGTCCCAGGGCATGGGTGTGCGCCAGATGGTAGATCGTCCGAAAGTCCTCGGTGCTAATGTCCAGGTAGCCGGGGATATGCTGCATGGCATCGAGGATATCCTCGTCATTCAGTTCCAGCTCGGGCAGATCGTTACCAGACGCATGTAGTGGATCGCCATTCTTGATGGTTTTCATAAAGGAATTCCTGGTTGATTTAAATATTTTGTATCCGCGTCTGACCTTGTGCTTGAGCAAGACACGTGCTTCCGGCACGCTTTGGTTGGTTTCGTAGTACGAACGTGGCTGTCAGGGGTAATTCGGCCTCAGCCGCCAGTTCGCCCATCAACCAAGCTCACCGGCAGCAATGAAGTGTAGCGGGATTGACGACCGGAGCAGCGCCCTGTTAGGTGTGTTTAACCTGTACTCCATGCTCTTGGTCTTCTCATTCCAGAGATTTTACATGACTGTTTTACGTATCCATATGGAAACAATTTGAAAATAATTTTCTTTGCTTCCTTCTTGTCTATTTTGTATTCAGTGGCAAGGTAATCATCGACATGACGAATATCCGGGATAACGTTGTGCTCACTATAATAATCCCTAATAAATCGCAGAACCTGCCAATGTGATTCAGTTAAATCAATGCCCTCTTCTTTGGCTAGCTCTATTGCGATGTCATCAGTCCAGTCATCAGGATCTACAAGATAGGCCTCAGCATCACGCTCCAGATCTTCCAGAGACTTCAGGGCTTCAGTTTTTGATTTTTTTCCACTCATGGTGTGCTCCTTCTCCGCATATTGAGTTGCATCATAACGGGGCATAAAATGTTTGAATAGTGAAACATATTCAATAATAATGTCGTATTAATCGACATTATATATGGTTTGCACCAAAATGGATATTGAACAGGCGCGTACATTTCTTGCCATTACGGCTCACGGCAGTTTCCTTGAAGCGTCCAGGCGCTTGCATGTCACGCACTCGACAATCAGTGTCCGTATTCAGAAACTGGAGGAAGAATTAGGCGCACAGCTGTTTGTGCGTAACCGGTCCGGGGCAAGCCTGACCCCTTCGGGGCGGCGATTTGTGCAGCATGCCAAGAGGCTGGTTCTGACGATTGAGCAGGCGCGTCATGATGTCGGTCTGCCCAATCGTTTCCGAGCCAGCCTGCGTGTTGGTGGCCGAATCGCCCTGTGGGAAGACTTTCTGCCAAGCTGGTAGGGCGTATGCGTCGCGCAGCGCCCGATGTATCTATACGCAGCGAAATCGGTTTTGAGGAAGATCTGATGCGACGACTGGTGGAAGGCACCCTGGATATAGGCCTCATGTATACTCCGAGTCATGCGCCAGGTTTGACCGTGGAACATCTGTTCGATGAAACCCTGGTCATGGTTAGCTCTGATCCCGACACACGCTGGCCGGGAGACGACTACGTGTTTGTCGAATGGGGGCCGGGTTTTTATGCACGGCATCGAGAGAGCTACCCCGATCTGGAGCGGCCGGCGCAGGTTGTCAATATTGGGTGGCTGGGAATTCAGATCATCCTGTCTAACGGTGGCTCGTGTTATTTACCTGTTCGTATGGCACGGGGTTTCATTCAACAAGAACGCCTGTATCGTGTCGCGGATGCGCCGGAGTTTCCGCACCCGGCGTTCATGGTGTTTCCCAGGGAAGCAGACAGCGACGCTATTGAACTCGGACTCGCTCATCTGCGTGCACTTGCAAGCGAGGAACAACAAGTGGTTTCGGGTTGGGATGATGGCGTGATGGCAAAGGGTCCGTGACCCATAGCTGCGCATCGTGACTAGGTCGGTGCGGCGGTCGGGTGCAAGCAACTTTCCTGGGTACTCGACAGGTCAAGCATGATCCTCATGTAAATGTTCGGACCGGAAGGAAACCCCAGGCGAGTAAACTATTCGCGTAAATCCAATACCTTCAGGAACAGGAGGGGATACACTGAAACAATCAAGGCTCGGAAAGTGGCCTAGGGGCCGAGTGACAACGTTCAATCAGTATTTTTTTCGGGCATTTTGAAGAGTTTTCTGAACTTGGTATTTTCCCTACGCTGTAACGCTAAAACTAGCGATACCATGAGAGGCAGATTAGTGCTGGCATGACTTTTTTTCGCTCGGCTGATCGGGCATATTGATGGCCGCTTTACGAGTCCCGGAGTATAGACAGGGGGCAGCCCACAGGTTGTTGCCGAGAAGCATGGTTTCATCACCATCGTACAGCAGCACACCTACAGAATCAGAGGCGCTTCACCGGATCCATCTGTTGATGGAGTACTCGTGCAATCACGATACCGCGGGCGTGTTTTTTGTAATACAGAATATGCTTTCATAAGGGATGCTGAGAAGCCCCTTGGAGATTGTCTTGCGTGCTGTTCCAAGGCCTGGATTTTCTGCTTTCAGCGCCTCGGTGTTTTCGCTATTGGTTTTATGTTTTTAACATCTTTAGGCCCTCACGGTTAATTCACATACCGAAGCCACTGCATTTAAGTAAGAACATCAGTCCGGGAGTTGATCAAAGAGCGTTGGTGTCATCTGCGTCGCGAACTCTTTAAATAGTCGTACCGGGCGGGGAATGTGACGGTTTCCGAGGTGAACGATGGAAACGTCGATTGTGGGAAAGTGCCAATTCGGCATGACTTCGACCAGCTTTCCTTCCTTTAATAGAATTGGCGAGACGATCGGTGGCAGGTCGCCGATTCCAGTGCCAGAGATCAGTGCGGTTGCCAGGCCCGCGTAATCGTTCATCGCCAGATACGGGTGAAACGTGATCATCTCTTTGTGCTCGTCGTTTACGAACGTCCATGAATGTTGCGGGTTAAAGAATGAGAAGGCTAACAAGCGATGATTCACCAAGTCTCTGGGCTGCTTGGGAGCTTTGATCCTTTCCAGGTATCCTGGGCTGGCTACCAGCCGGTGGCGGTAACGCAGAATTCTCCGCGCAACCAGCGCGGAATCTTCCAGTGGTCCGACCCGAAACACTAAATCGATCCCTTCGGCGATGTGATCGACGAACCGATCGGTGACGAGGATATGCACCCGCACTTCCGGGTATGACGCCTGGAAGGCTGTCACCAGAGGAGCGAGCATGCTATCGGCAATGCTCGGTGGAGCAGATAGGTGTAGCGTGCCTTTCACTACCGCCAGTTGATTCGACACCACACTTTCGACGGCTTCACCGACCTCGACGCTTTTTTGGGCATGTTCCAAGACCTCAGCACCTACATCCGTGAGCCGTAATTGTCGAGTTGAACGTTCCAGCAAACGCACGCCGAGCTGGTCTTCCAGTTCCGCGACTTTCCGGCTTACTGTCGAGACTGGCATCCTCAATCGCCGCGCGGCTCCCGAGAAGCTTGTCGCGTCAACCACCTTGGCGAAGATCAAAAGCGCGTTTAAGTCCAACGATCTATTTCCCATATATGAGAAGAATATTCTTGAAAATACCATCTATTCCCAAATATGCAAATCCTTTAGGTTATCGACGTGAAACAAAACCAGTTTTCAACAATGGAGAACGACCATGAAAAACCTGACTAAGCCACTTATTGCCGCTGCCACCGCGATTTCCGTGTCCACAGGAGTCGTGGCAAATGCCGATCAACATGCTGATCGCAAGAAGATCGAAATGGTTTTGGCCACCTATGAGAAGGCGTTGAACGCTTCTGATACTGACACCGTGATGACGCTTTATGACGATGACGGTGTGTTCATGCCGCAGCATAGTATGCCGAATATTGGCAAAAAAGCGGTCCGCGTTGCCTATGAGAATGTGTTCAAGGCCATCAAGCTCGACATTGACTTCACAGTCGATGAAATCGTGCAGATTTCGCCGACGTGGGCGTTTGCCCGGACCCGATCCAACGGTTTTGTAACCATTAATGCAACGGGGAACAAAGGACCGGAGGCCAATCAGGAGTTGTTCGTTTTCCAAAAGCAGGATGACAGAGATTGGAAAATTGCCCGGTATATCTTTTCAACCACCAATCCACCACGTCAGTAAGGGGGGCGCATCCATGTTTAATCAACTTATCAACTATGCCGATGCTCCCGCACGTGTATTGATGGCGAGCATATTTATCCTTTCAGGCGCCGGTAAGATCGGTGCGTTTGCTGCGACGCAAGGCTACATGGAGGCATTTGGCTTGCCGGGCATATTGCTTGCTCCGACCATTGTTTTCGAGGTCGGCGCAGGCCTGGCTCTGCTGTTTGGCTTCAAAACACGCTACGTGGCCCTGTGGTTGGGTGGGTTTACAATTGTCACTGCGGTAATTTTCCACACCAATTTCAGCGACCAGATCCAGCAGATCATGTTCCTGAAAAATATCGCCATGGTGGGCGGGTTTCTTTTACTTGCAAAGAACGGTGCGCCGGATTTCAGCGTGGATCAATTCTTGTCGGTGCGCAAAGGAGCGTAAAATATGGCCGATACTATGAAAGCTGTCGTTATCTATGAAGCCGGAGGCCCGGGGGTACTCAAGATCGAGAGCCGTCCTGTCCCTAAGCCGATGGACGGCCAGGTTCTTATTCAGGTCAAAGCCTTTGGCCTCAATCGCTCGGAGCTGTTTACTCGTCAGGGTCATTCCCCTGTCTCCAGCGTACAGTTTCCGCGTATCCTCGGTATTGAAGCGGTGGGCGTCGTTGAGGCTGCGCCAGGCGGTGAGTTCGAGCAAGGTGACATCGTCGCGACCGCAATGGGAGGGATGGGCCGCACGTTTGATGGCGGCTATGCCGAATTTACGTCCGTTCCTGCCACTCAGGTTCAAAAGCTCGATACCAGGCTGCCCTGGGAAACGCTCGGCGCGATCCCAGAGATACTGCAAACAGCGTGGGGGTCACTCTTTAAATCGCTACGTCTGGAAAAAGACGAACGAATTCTGATCCGCGGCGGTACCACTTCGGTCGGTCTCGCCGCCGCAGCCCTTGCCAAGCATCACGGCGCGATCGTGGCGGCAACCACACGCAAACCCGAGCGTAACAAGCTCTTGAGAGACAACGGTGCAGATCAAGTGTTCATCGATACTGGAGAGATCGCTGATCAAGTGCGCGAGGTCTTCCCCTGTGGTGTGAATAAAGTCCTGGAGTTAGTCGGTACGACGACGCTCCTGGATTCCTTACATTGCACCGGGCCCAAGGGCATCGTTTGCATGACGGGTATGGTGGGCGATCAGTGGTCGCTCGAAGAATTCAGCCCAATGGGTGCTATCCCTACGGCAGTTAGCCTGACAACCTATGCAGGTGGTGCGGATGATTTTATTCGAACACCGCTGCAGGACCTTGTTCGGCAGATCGAGAAAGGCACATTACGACCGCAGGTCGGCCAGTTGTTTTCACTTGATCAGATCGTCGAAGCCCACCGGTGCATGGAAGACAACCAGGCCGGTGGAAAGATCGTTGTACTGACGTAAACATTACCACGCTACCGTAGCATGTACATTGGCGTTTTTATGGTCAGTGGTTTCTCCTGAATATATGTGACACTTACCGTTGGACTCAAAGTAATAACAAATGATATTTCATAAAAGTGGTTACTACTTCATCGCTTTACTGTTATTAGCAGTGATCGGATTCTGGAACTCGTACTTTTCGACGTTATTTAGTGGTACTGATGGCTTTCTTCATTTCAGTGAAATTAACAATTATGTTCATTTTCATGCGGTCACAATGCTGCTATGGATCGGTATGCTTATTACACAATCTTTTTTAATCCGGTTCAATAAGCGCTCGTTACATAAATTTGTTGGCAAGTTTTCATACCTATTGGTTCCTGTACTTGTTGTTTCACTGATTCTGTTAGCGCATAGTCAAATCACCATATATGAATATGGGATATCATATGGCAGACAATATATATTATTTTTGCAGCTTTCATTGCTGAGCATTTTTGTGATCGCATATGGATTGGCCATTGCCAATCGGCATACCCCTGCCCGTCATGCTCGCTATATGATCGGTACTGCGTTGACCATGATTGATCCGGCTGTCGCCAGAATTCCCCTCGACCTGCCGCCGCTTCCTTTTAGCTATCAGGTGTGGACGTTCGGGCTTACGGATTTAATTTTGATCGTGCTAATCTTTCTGGAAAGAAATCATAAGCGAGGGCGTGAAGTATTCCCAATAATGCTGGGAGTATTTCTTCTTTTTCAAGGCTTCAACCTAACAGCGACACGCAGTCTCATTTGGGATAATTTTTCCTTGTGGTTTGCCAGGCTTCCACTTACATAAAAATAAGTTATTTCGTTAGATCGCAATCGAGTTAAAGAGGTTGTCTACTTTTCATGGGTAACTCGGGGGCATAACGTTCTAAATTTAGCGCTCAAAATTTGCTGATGCACGGCTCGAATTTCATTCGCTATAAAGTCCCAGACCTCTGAGCGTCTGCTCGGCCACCGCTAACATTTCATTCTCGGTGTGCACGACTTTTGACAATACGTTAAGGCCAATCATTAAATTTTGCAGTGCCAGCGCTTTTGCGCTCAGGTCGCCGTTGTCTTCGATTTGTCCGTTGGCGGCGGCAGTTTTCAGAATAGACTCGAGGCGGTCTATGCTGAAGCGAATCGCGTCTTTCAGAACCGGACCCAAGGCTTCATCAACACCGACCAACTCCGAAACGCAATTAACCGCCAGACAGCCCCGGGCATCCGGGTCGGCGGCACGCGTTCGGCACACGTCTTTATAGAAGTCGGTCAGCAGACGCCGCACATTGGTCTGTGGGCCGACGTCACCCAGCACCCGGTCGGGTGTTTGTGCGAAATAATGCGCCAGCACCTCCAGAAACAAGGCTTCCCGACTGTCGAAGGCGTTGTAAAAGCTGGACCGCGTAATGCCGAGTTTTTCCGAAATCGCTTTAACCGAGCAGGCTTCAAACCCGTTACGCCATATCTCGTTCATGCAGATTTCAACCGCGGCCTCACGATCAAATTTGGCTGTTCTACCCATGTGTTCGTTTCCCTAAAATATTCTATACACCTATGGACAAAACGAGTTATCCGCCTTATAGTGTTCACTGATGTACAAAATATCATATTTAAATTATCTAATCTATTTGTGTTGGAGAATGCCATGTTAAATCAACAAATTCGGGAAACAATTCACTATTATCGTGACAATATTCCGGCCTAGCTCAGTGCGCTTATCGAGCAGGGCGCCGGCGAAATCAGCGCACTCGATATTATCGAGCGGGCGACAAAGGCGGGTGATCAGATGCCGGACTTCGCCTTAAACAACCAGCATGGCGAAGTCCGTTCACTGGCGGAATACCGTGCCAAGGGTCCCCTGGTCGTCACCTTTTATCGCGGAGTGTGGTGCCCGTACTGCAACCTGCAGCTCAAAGCCTATGCCGACGGGCAAAAAGCCATTCAGGCCGCCGGCGCAACACTGGTGGCAATAACCCCTGAAAGGCCGGGTGCGGTCGATATTTTGCGTAATAGCGGCGCACCGCAGGATGTGATCGATTTGGCCGTCGAGCAGGTTCCTTTTGATGTCTTGCACGATGCCGACAGCGCTGTAGCAGCATCGCTCGGTCTTATCTTTGAGCTACCCGGGAGCCATCGCACGCTGCTTGCGTCTCTGGGTGTCGACCTTGAAGCGCTGACCGGCAGCTCGTCATATACCTTTCCTGACCCGGCCACTTACGTCGTCAAGCCGTCCGGTGAGATTTCCTGGGCCTTCGTGCCTAACAATTACCGTAAGCGCGCTGAAGTCGATCAGATCCTGGATGCCGTGGCTTTGGCAAAATCCTGATCGCCATTACAGACCCTGCAAAGTATTACCAAGACAAAGATTTAGTGATTAAGCAACGTTAAACAGAAAACATGAGGAACCAATATGAGTGCTTTTTTTATTGCGGCAAGTTTGATTAAAGATCCGGAAAAATTTCAGAAGTATGCAAAAGAAACCGGAAAAATCTTAGCTGCACACGGCGGCGAGCTTGTCTTGCGCGGGAAATTCGAAGGTACGCTCAACGGTAGTGCCGACCACCAGGTGGTTGGGATTATCAAATTTCCGAGCGTGGAGGCTCTACACGCCTGGCATGATACGGAGGCCTATCAGGCGCTCGTACCGCTTCGAAATGAGGCGGCCGACATGACCATCAGTGTGTATAGCATTCCTGCTTAAAGGATTCGATGCTGGCTTGAGTGTCTCGACGTTTTTTCCAGCGTAATTCAAAGAATTATTATTTATGTGCAACAAGGAGATTTTTAAATGATGAGTGACCTGACAGGAAAAAAAATTGTCATTACCGGAGGAAGCTATGGCATCGGGTTGGCCTGCGCCAGGTCTCTTTCGAATCATGGTGCAGAAATTATTATTGCCAGCCGATCTAGTACCAAACTCGATACTGCAAAAAAACTCATTGGTGGGAATAGCCAGACCCATGAACTGGATGTCACCGATGAATCAGCTGTTAAAGCTTTTTTCGATAAAGTCGGCGCGTTCGATCATCTCATAACACCGGCCGCCGGTGGCGCGCTTGGCGCCTTTGTTGAGTTGGATACGGTGCAAGCCCGTGACCTTGTCGAGTCGAAACTCTGGGGCCAATATCACTGTGCAAAGTACGCGGCGCCTAAGTTGCGAAAGGGCGCAACGATTACTTTTTTCTCGGGTATCGTAAGCCGCAAGCCGATCGCCGGTGGTTCCGCCTATGCAATCATTGCGGGAGCAATGGAGTCACTGACCCGAACACTGGCGCTTGAACTTGCCCCTACGCGGGTCAATTGCGTCTCACCGGGGGTTATTGACACGCCACTGTGGAGCGACCTGTTGCCGGAAGATGCTAGACAGGAGCATATGCGTTCTATGGCAACAACTCTGCCGGTTGGCAAAGCCGGTACAGCAGATGATGTCGCTAAAGCGGTCCTTTACCTTATCGGTAATGATTTTGCCACCGGTAGCATCGTGGATATCGACGGTGGTCACCGTGTCACATAGCGCTGCCAAAGTGAAGAAACTTAGTCCTTGAATCTGTCGGTTAAACGTAATTGTGGCCGATTTATATTTGACAAAATAATCGGGTGGCTACTTGGCTCTCGTAGTATGTCGAGGCGAACTTTCTGACGTAACACTAGATAAAGTATATCTACTGAGGAATCATTAAAATGAAAAAAATCCTGTTTACGCATGTTTTAACCGGTTTGTTTGCAATGGTTGCGTTTCACTCCTTTGCTCTGGCACAGGGGCCGGAGCCGGCAGCCTACAAGCTGCCCCGTACAGTGGTTTCCGAAGCCCTTAACATGGAGCGAAAATATATCCATGTTAAGGTCAGCAAGATCGCCTACCTGGAAATGGGGCAGGGCAAGCCGGTGATCTATATTCACGGTAATCCGACCTCCTCGTATCTCTGGCGAAACGTGATGCCCTATGCGGCCAAGGATCACAGAAATATCGCCATCGATTTAATCGGCATGGGCGCCTCGGAAAAACCGGATATCGCCTATAGTTTTGCCGATCACTACCGTTATGTGTCGGGCTTTATCGACGCGCTGGGCTTAAAACAGGTCACGCTGGTCGGTCACGACTGGGGCGCCGCGTTGGCCTGGGAATACGCGCGCCGCAATCCTGGTAATGTGAGTGGTCTGGTATTCATGGAGGGCGTATTACCCCCCGGGTTTCCGGTACCCTCCTACGATGCGATGGGCAAAGACATGGGCGATATGTTCCGAGGGTTTAAGGACCCGGATCAAGGTCGCCAGATGGTTATCGACAACAACATGTTCGTCGAACAGGTGCTGCCGAGTATGGTCAATCGCAAGCTGGGTGACGAAGCAATGAAGGCGTATCGTGCGCCGTACCTATCGAAGGCGAGCCGCAAGCCGGTGTTGGCCTGGCCGCGCGAAGTGCCCATCGGGGGTTCGCCGGCATCATCGGTCAAAGTCTTGAACGGCATCGGCGACTTCATGGGTAAAACCCAAATGCCCGTGCTCCTGGTCTATGCCGATCCGGGCGTGATTCTGCCGCCCGCCGCGGTACCCTGGTATGTCAATAAGATCGCCCATCTTGAAACCGCGTTTGTCGGACAGGGCCTGCACTTTATCCAGGAAGATCAGCCTGAAGCCACCGGTCTGGCCATCGCGGACTGGTTGCGCAGACATCCGTAAATGAATACGTTCGAGGCGATTAAAGCGCGTGCATCGATTCGTCATGGGGGTGACGTGGCGCTCGCCAAGCTGTTGGTGCGGCCGAAATCGCCCAAGACACTCAAAGAATCCCTGACGACCGGTGGTTGTCAGGGTTGATCAAATGCGTGTTCCGGGCGGGGTTCAATTGGGCGCTTATCGAGGATAAATGGGATCGCTTCGAGCAGGTGTTTGAACAGTTCGATGTGTATCGCTGGGTAATGATGTCCGTCGAGTACAGGTTTTATTACTATTTACAGGAGTTATTGACGTGAGAACCATCGCCTTAGGGAATCAGGGGCTGAGAGTGCCCGTGGTCGGGCTTGGCTGCATGGGGATGTCGGAATTTTACGGCGCCAGTGATACGCTGGACAACCTGAAGGTACTCGACCGTGCCTCAGAACTGGGTTGCACGTTTTGGGATACAGCCGACATCTACGGGCCGTTTCGCAATGAAGAACTGTTGGCCACGGCTTTAAACGGGCGGCGCGAGGCGATTACACTGGCGACCAAATTCGGCATCCGGCGCGACTCGGCGGGTGGTTGGTTGGGTGTCAGCGGCCATCCGGAATATGTGAAAGCCTGTTGCGAAGCCTCGCTCAAGCGTTTAAAAACGGATTATATCGACTTGTATTATCAGCATCGCGTCGACCCGGATGTGCCGATAGAAGACACGGTGGGTGCGATGGCGGAGCTGGTTACTGAAGGCAAGGTGAAATACCTGGGCCTGTCGGAGGCTGATTCCGACACCTTGCAGCGGGCGCAAAAGGTGCATCCCATATCGGCGTTGCAGACCGAATACTCGCTGTGGTCACGCGACGTCGAGGACGATATTCTGCCCACCTGCCATCGTTTGGGTATCGGCTTTGTGGCCTACAGCCCCCTGGGCCGAGGCTTTTTGACCGGCGCCATCCGTCAGCGTGATGATTTGGAGGAAGGGGATTGGCGCCTGGATAATCCACGTTTTCAGGCAGCCGCACTCAAACATAACCGTCGGCTGGCCGACCAAATCGAGCGTATCGCCGTCAGCAAAGCTATCACCAGCGCGCAAGTCGCGCTCGCCTGGTTGCTGGCCCGTAAACCCGGCATCGCGATGATTCCGGGTACCCGAAAACGCAACTATCTTGAACAAAACGGGTATGCCGCGGCTATCGAATTAACGCAGGACGAATTAAACACACTTAATCAGTTTTCCAGGGAGTTTCCAACCATGGGGACGAGGTACTGACAATGCCTGACCTGGTCGCGCGCGACGGGGTTGAGCCTGGAAAGGGGCGGGTCCGCCTAAGCGCAACTTTGTTCGATTGTCCAAAGGTTTCATAATTCAGTTTCAATCACAGCCGGGTGCTAACTATCACGCGTCATCTGCAATAATCTACATCGCCTGCTCGCTGATAAACTGCCATAATCGATTGGCTATTGGGCCATGGGGGGTATCGCGCCGCCGGGCGGCGACGA
>Ga0114931_10008518_pt1 | contig 12403 bp, 11 predicted proteins | sample 2SBtaG_FD_89579 | JGI IMG/M metagenome (GOLD analysis project Ga0114931, IMG submission 89579) | Deep subsurface microbial communities from Kolumbo volcano to uncover new lineages of life (NeLLi) - 2SBTROV14_V59a metaG | ecosystem: Environmental > Aquatic > Marine > Volcanic | place: Kolumbo...
AGCCCAGATCGATGACGATCAGATCGAACGGCTCCTCGACCGGCGGCAGTCGCAGGGCATTGGTGCGTTCCATGACCAGCACGCGCGGGTCGTTTCGGATCGTCCAGGCGAGTTGCCCGTAGGCCGTGTCCACGCAGGTAACGTGGGCGGCTCCGGCGCGGAGCAGGCAGTCGGTGAATCCTCCGGTGCTGGCGCCCAGATCGGCGCAGCGCCACCCGCCGGGGTCGACGCGGAACGTCGCCAGCGCGTGGGCGAGTTTCAGGCCGCCGCGGCTGACGTAGGGGGTGTTTTCGGTGGGTTCGCTCACGCCGATGCGGGGCCCGGCGGTTTCAGGCCTGTCCCTCGGAGACGCCGACGATGGCGATGCCGAGTCGATCGGCCCGGTCGAGCATCTGTTCCTTATCGACCATGATCACGTCGCCGGCTGCCAGGGCCATGCACCGTGCGCCCTGCTCGTACAGCTTCTGCACCGTCATCAGCCCGACGGTTGGCACATCGCTGCGGCGATCATGCCCGACGCGGGCGCCCTTGCACAGCGTCCAGCCCTTGGCCCGGCACAGTTGTCCCGTCCTCTCGATCATGCGGTCCGTTCCCTCCACAGCCTCGACCGCGATCACGTCGCGGTCCCGCACGGTCAGCGCCTGGCCCACGTCGAGACGGAGGATCTCGGCAAGGATCGGCCAGACGAACTGGATGTCGGCCATCTGGTCGGGCGTGGGACGACGGCGTGTCATCACCCCGGCCGAGGCGAGTTGGTCGGGGATCGGGATCGTCGAGTCGATCAGCTGGACGCCGGACTCGCCCAGGAGGTCCGCGATCGCCTTGAGGACGGCGTGGGACCGGCGATCGTGGCGGACCTGCGTGTACCAACGCCGGACCGTCGCCAGATCCGGAATCGATCGGACCAGTCGGAGCGGATCGTGCATAAGCGTGGCCTTATCGACGCGGCCCACCATGATCGCATGGTGAACGCCGAGCCGCGCCAGGATCCGTCCCCAACTCTTGACCCGCAGAAGCCCGACTTCCCGAAATGAAGCGCACAGAGTCGGCAGCATCGGGTCGTACTGGCGGGCCAGACCCAGCCCATGGACCGGGTGCCCCGACTGTCGCAGCCCATCGGCCACGATGATCGGCAGCCTGCCGCCGCCGGCGATCAGACCGAGAGCGGTTGGGGGGGCTGGTGGATCCGGCAGGATGGTCAGGGTCGGGGCGTTCACCCGTTCGTGCTCCGTGGCGAACCCGGGCGCCAGTGTAGCCCATTGATCGGTCGCCGAGCCCCGTTTGCCTTTGATCTTTCGATCCGAGCGGCCGATCGACGCCACGGACCCTCTTCAAGGATTTGGGTCACGAATCGCATCGACCACAGTATATCGTGGATGGGCACGGCAGTTCCCCGAGTGGGCCCATGTCTCGACCCGGCGGGCCCGCCGTGCCGATAGATCAGATCGTCGATGGATGGATCAGTGCAGTCAAGCGAGGCGCGGGATGAGACCCTTCGGGGGCGACCGTACCTGATGGTCTGGTTCTCGTGTGCGGGCGTCTACCAGCGTATCTACCGAAATCGGGCCGGCACCTGTTACCTGGCGCAGTGCCCGAGGTGCGGCAAGACCTGTCGATTCCGTGTCGGGGCGGGGGGAACGAGCCGACGCTTCTTCCAGGTCAGTTGCTAGATCGGGGTGCTGGCGGCACCCCGCGCCACTGTCTTGAACGGATCGCATTGTGCACGGGCGGACGAGCAGGTGGGTCGGTTCGCTGAACCGATATGGATCAGACCCCTCACCCCACCCCTCTCCCCCAAGGGGAGCGGGAGCAGGAATCCCGTGATTCTTCGCAACGGGCCGCGAGCGGGAGCGAGCGGTCTGCGGTGGTGCCGATTGCGGGATTATCCGCGTCCCGACGGGCGCGGCTCGTCTCCGGGCACGGCGCTCTACACTGGGTCATGGCCAAGGGGATCACGGAGGCGTACGCGCTGGGGCGTCACGGCGTTCGGTGCTGCGCAACGGGCCGGGCGATCGAGCCCGGGCAGGAGATCGTCTCGGTGCTGGCCGAGGACGCCGACGGCGCGCTGCACCGGCTAGACTACCTGCCCGAGTCATGGACGCCGGAGTCGCGTCCTGGGGATGAACTGCATGTGATCGGGTTCTGGAGAGGTGTGGCGCGTGAGCCCGGCCCCCGGCCACAACGGCTCGATGATGCAGCGCTGCTGGACCTGTTCGAATCACTGGAGGAGGCGAGCGAGCCACGGCGCGTGGCATTCCGGTACGTGCTGGCGTTGCAACTGGTCCGGCGTCGCCTGCTCGTGCTCGAAGGCACGTCCGAGGGCGGGATCAGGGTTCGTCGCCGCACGCCCGCGCGAGGGGCTCTTGCGCAGCCGAGCATTGAGGTCAAAGATCCCGGGATGGACGAGCAGGCCGTCTCGGAGGTCATCGAGCAACTGTCTGCCCTGATCGATCGACCCGCGGGGTCCGGCCCGTGAGTGGTCGGGCATGGGTGCGCCGATCTCGTGTCTCGGGGGGCCGTGTGTGGGGGCTGCGGATCCTGATGGCGGTGGGGTGGCTGGCGCTCGCGGGCTGCGCGGCCAGCCAGTCGCCGGAGCCGCCGGTCAGCCAGCGTCCGGCGCCGCCCGCGTATTCGGTGATCGCCGCGTCGTACAACGCCCGGGTGGAGCGGCTGTCCTCGCTGTGGGCGCGGACCGAGATCGGAGTCTCCTTTCTCGACGATGAGGGCAAACGACGGCGCGAGCAGGGCGAGGGGCATCTGCAATACCGGCGAAGCCAGCGCCTGGCCCTGACGCTGAACAAACTGGGCAATACGTATTTTTATCTCGGGGGCGACGGGGAGCGATATTGGTGGTTCGATCTGCGCGACGACGGGATCGCGTGGGTGGGGCGCGTTGCCGATCTCACTCCCCAGACCGCCCGCGAGGTGATCGGCCCCGTGCATCCGCTGGACCTCATCGAGTTGCTTGGGGTGACGGCGCTTCCCGAGGTGCGGCCCGAGGCGGGCGTCGGGCCACCGGTGGGATTCCCGGGCTGGGATGAGTCAGGGCGCCTGATCGAGCTGACCCTCCCGGTCCGGTGGGGCTACGAGCGGCTTCTGATCGATCCGCAGCGTATGGAGCCGACGCTGATCGAGTTGTACGACCGGGATCTCGAGCAGGTCTGTTCGGCGCGGTTGCTCGCGTATCAGCCAATCCGGATTCGTGGGGATTCGGAGCCGCCGCGTGTGCCGACCCGGATCGAGATCGACGTGCCGCGGTCTGGGGCGTCGATTCGTCTGCATCTGCATGATGCGCAGGTTCGGTCGATCCCGGATCGCCCGTTCGATTTCGAGGATCTGGTTTCAGCGCTGGGGGTGCGGGAGGTGCGCAGGATCGAGCCAGCGCCCTCAGCCGACGCGGACGGGCCGTAGCGCCGACCCCCGGGCTCGTGCGTTCCGTATGATCGCCCCCATGGATCTGCGCAGGCGTTGCACTCGAGGGCTGAACCGCACGATCCGGTGGGGATGTGGCGCGGCGCTGGTCCTGGCAGCGTTCGGGGCGGCAGCGGGTCAGGTCGTGCCCGGCGCTGGTTCGCCGACGCGGACGACGTATATCACGCGTGCCGACGGCTCGACCGTTGCGGGTGAGTTGAGCCACGGCTGGACGCTGGTGGGTGCGGGAGCGGTTGATCCTGCGAAGGGTTCGCCCACCGCGGGACTCCCGGGCGTGGGGCTCGTGCACCTGCCGCCGCGGGAGAGCGGGCTGCGGGGACCCTCGCCGGCCGGGGGGGCGAGGGCGGGATCGATCCGCATCGCGGCCCGGCTCTACCGGCGGCCAGCACGCATCGCCGCATGGGAGAACCGGGTGTTCCTGGCCTTCGAGCCCGAGACGGGTGCGGGTTCGGGGGACAGCCGGCGGCAGGTCCTGACGCTCTGGGCTCACCCGGGGCCCACGCCCGGGTTCTGGGTGTACGAGCCGAGCGATCGACTGGCGACGCTGCCCTCGCTGCCCGGGGCGGGCGTGCTGATCGGCCTGGTCGGCAGTTCAGTGGGTCCGATCGCGCTGATCCAGGGCATGGAGGGATCGACCCAAACGCAGTCGGCGTGGACGCTCCTGCGCCTCGATGAAGCGGATGACCGGTGGGTTGACCTGCCCTTGGAACCCGGAGCGATCCCGGCTCGGGCGAGGGTGGCGCTCGTCTCCGAGGCGGACGCGATCTCGCTGGTCGTGGTTGACGGATCGACGGCGAAGGTTCTTCGCCTCACGATGCCGGAACCGGACGAGGGGCCTGCGGGCGTGAGGCGGTTTGTCGCCGGGGCCGAGTCGTCCTGGATCGCCTCGCCCTTGTCGCTGAGCGGCCCTGATGGGGTGGTCGGGGCGATCGGGTCGGTCGTTGCGGTCCGGGGGCGTCTGATCGCGGCAACCCAATCAGAGGCGGGCGTCTCGATCTGGTGGTTGAATGGGGGTCGGAGCCCTCGGCTGGCCGAGATCGGCGGCGTCAGCGGCGAGTTCTCGTTCGTGCCGCTGGACCAGTGCGGTCGGGTCGCGGTGCTGTGGAACGATCCCGAGTCGTCTTCCACGGGCAGCCCGCTCTGGATCGCTGAGGTTTCGGCGTTTACGGGGCGGGTCGTGTACCGGGGGCGGGTGCTGGGCGGAGGCGTGGTCAGCGGGCATGATCTTCGCGCGTTGGCGGCGGTGCTGCTGGGGATCACGATCCTCTCGCTGGTTTTCGTGCTCCGGCCGGACCGGCCCACCGGAGTGGTGAGACTCGGCCGGGGGGTCGTGCCGGCCTCGGGATCCCAGCGTGTTCTGGCCGCGTGCATCGACCTGATCCCCGCGATGGTGGTGGCGGCCAAGTGGTACGACGTGGGCGTGTTTGAGATGCTTGGGGTATTCAGCCCCGTTGGGCCGGGCGAGGTGGGTGTCGGGCCCCTGGCGCTGGCCGCTCTCCTGGCTGCGATTCATACGACGATCAGCGAATGGCTGGGCGGGCGATCGATGGGAAAGCTCTTGACCGGCTGTCGGGTGGTTCGGCTGGAGCGATGCGCCGCGGCGCCTGTCACACCGGCCTCGCAGGACTCTTCTTCGGGCCCGGCGGATGCACAGATGAGTATCGGGGGCGGTCCGAGGCTCTGGCAGGCGGCGGCCCGCAATGCCTTTCGATGGGCGCTGCCGCCGCTGGCCCTCTTGGGGCTCGTGGACCGATCCGGGCGTCATTTCGGCGATCTGCTGGCTCGGACGATGGTCGTTACCGGCGATTGCACCCAGGAATCCAAGGCGTCGGGCGAACCGTAACGAAAGCCCGGACCGGGGAGGCGCGATCGGCCTCGGATGAAGTGCTCGGACCCGCTGCGAGGCCGATGGTGCGGACCATTCTCGTGCAGGCCGTTGAACCTGCCGGGCCCGGGCGACCGATCCAGATCCACAAGGATCAGCCACCCCCGCCGATCGGCTGAAGCCGAGCGCCGCATTCGCCCGATAACCCCAGCGGGCGCCTGAGCGCGAGGGTTGGCGTTCGGAGTCCCAGCGGCGGCGCTGTGGGTTCAGGCAGCCGGAGAAGGTCGGTTGGTGAGCACGGATGGTTCCAAGTCGAGCGGAGAGGACGTGCCCGCAAGTGGCAGGACGTGGCGCGAGTTGTGGCAGGCGCCGCTGCTGGCGGTGGCGGTGTTTCTCCTGGCGGGGGGGATCATTACCGCCCTGGTGAGCAGGCCCAAGCCGGACGTCAGCCGCCTGCTGGATCAGGCCCAGCACTTGATCGAATCGCGGCACTACGACGAAGCCCTTGACAGCCTGGACAAGCGGGTCTGGCCTCTGCTGGATGGACCGGACGCGCCCGACCAGGCCCTGCGTCGATTCCACGTGCTGGCTGCCCGCGGGCTACACCTGGCCCAGGCCGACCGGGGGATCAGCGTCGAGGAGAACAACCAGCGGATCGTCCGACACTACCTGGATGCCGAATCCCGGGGTGCATCGCTGGGCCCGGTCGATCTGTCGAACCTGGCCGAGGCATACCTGGCGCTGGGCCAGAGTGAGGCGGCCTTGACCCGGGCCCGGGCGATCCCGGATCAACAGGCCGACCGACGGATCTCGCTGCTCAAGCGGATCGTGCGGGAACGCCTGGATCAGCCCTCACCGGATTACCCCCAGATCGGTCAGATCCTCGATCAGATGCTCGATGATGCGAGCCTGGATCGTCAGTCGCGGTTGTGGGTACGGGCCAGGCAGAGCGAGATCCGCCTGGCGCGGGGGCTGTACGACGAGGCGATCACCAAGTTGTTGCACCTGATCGCCAGGGAATCGGACGGGCCGCCCGAGTCGCTCGGGGAGCTTCATCTGCTGCTCGGTCGGGCGTACTTCCAGACCGACGCCTTCGAGCAGGCGGGCACGCACCTCCGGGAGGCGCTTCGCCTGATCCCGAGCCTGGACTCCCGGCAGGCGCGGGCGCTGACGCTCCTGGCGGAAGTGGCGGTTCGCGGAGGCGAGTTGAACGAGGCCCTGGACCTGTACCAGCGGGTCGAGCGCGAGTTTAGCGATACGCCCATGTACGCCGAGGCGCTGCTCGGGACCGCCCGGGTGCGGGCGTCCTTGGGCGACATCGATTCGTCGATGGCCTCGTATCGGTCGCTGGTGGATCTGATCGACGCGAACCGAGAGAGCCCGATGATCGCTCCTGAGCGCGTGGCCGAGAGTCTGCTCGATCGATACGACGAGGCGATCGCCGGCGGGAACATCGGGCGTGCCAGGGATGAGGCGGAACTGGCCCTGGCGGCGACGACGCTGGATCACGCTCTGCCGGCGGTCATCGAGGCGTTGGCGCGGGTGTACAGATCCTTGGCCGATGAGGCGCTGGAGGTGGACACGCCGGCCCGGAACCAGCGGGTTCGTCTGGCCGGGCTGGAGCCGGCCGTCCGCGAACGGGCGCGGGAGTGGCTCGTTCGCGCGGGGCGTTTCTTCCACCTGCACGCCGAGCGGATGGTTCTGAGCGACGACTCGGCGTACGCGGATTCGCTCTGGCGGGCTGCCGACACGTTCGATATGGCCGGTGTGGGCAGCGAGGACGACGCGATCGGCGCGTTCCTGGAGTTCATCGACGGGCTGCCGCGGGATCCACGCCGCTTCGAGGCGCGGTTCCGTTTGGCGCAGATCTACGAGGCTCGCGGCGACTTTGACCTGGCCGAGCGACTCTACAAGGAGCTGGTTTCGGCCGGGAGCGAGGCGGGCCCGCTGGCCGATCGGAGTTTCGTTCCCCTGGCCCGCTCGTACTTGCTCGACAGCGACAAAGCCAACGACGCACAAGCGGAACGGCTGCTGCTGGGCGCGGTCGGGGGGACGGTCCAGGGCCTGAGCGACCCCGAGGCGTCCGAGTTTCCCTCGGCGCTGCTGGAGTTGGGGGAGTACTACTACCGGGAGGGTCGCTACCCGGAGGCGATCGAGCGGCTGGCCGAGGCGATCCGGCGCGGCGTGGATCCGGATCGAGAGGGCATGGTTCGGTTCCGTCTAGCCGACGCCCAGCGGCTTGAGGCCCAGGCAATCGAGACGACGCTGCGCGAGGCGATGCCCGAGAGCCGCCGGCGGGAACTCGAGCAGGTCCGGACCGAGCGGTTGCAGTCGGCGATCGACGACTACGAGCGGGCACGGGCGATCCTCGAGGCCCAGGCCCCCGGGGATCGATCTCGCCTGGAGAGCATGAGCCTGCGTAACGCGTACTACTTCGTGGGTGGGTGTGCGTTTGATCTGGCGGACTACGACCGGGCGATTCGTCTCTACGACCGGGCAAGGGAGCGTTATCCGCGCGACCCGGCGACGCTCACGGCACTGGCCCAGATCGTCAGCGCGTACATCGCCAAGGGTGATTACGCGCGTGCCGAGGCCGCCAACGAGCGGGCCAGGCGGTTCCATAAGAGCCTGCCGGCGGAGGTCTGGTCGGATCCCGACCTGCCCATGTCGCGTCAGGACTGGGAGCGCTGGATCCAGTCCATGAGCACGCTGAGCCAAGTCGGCTCGTCGAGTACAGCCAGCGCGGGGGGCTGATCGGGACAGGGGGGGTGTTGGGCGGGGCAGGCGGTCGGGTTCGCGGAGGCGGGCCGAAGTGGAGGTCACGGATGACCGAGCAAACAGGATCGACAGTCCCAGCCCGTCCGCACGCGTGGCTGGCTTCGGCACGGAGGCTCCTCGAACAGCAGCGAGACCTGCTCGAACGCCTCGATGAGCAGAGCCGGCGACAGGCCGACCTGATCGCCGCCAAGGACAGCGACGCCCTGCTCTCGGTGCTCGGTGAGCGCCAGTGCACGCTCGTGCACCTCGACGCGGTGGGCGAACGGCTCGAACCGTTCCAGAAGGACTGGGACGCGCTGGTCGGCGGGCTGTCGGCCCCGGAGCGTGAGCGGCTCGACCGCCTCCTGGATGACATCGAGTCTCTTCTGGCCCGGATCGCGGAGCGCGATGAGCGGGACCGCAGGGCCATGGGGCGCCAGCGTGATCGCATTGCCGGCGAGTTGACGTCCGTGGCTCGCGGGCGAACCGCGCTCAGTGCCTACGGCCCGGGGGGTCGATCGTCGCCCATGTTCCAGGACCGGGAGGGATGAGCATGAACGCCGGAAGCGTATCGGAGATCGAGGCGGCGTCCGCCCCGGGGCTCGGCGCCGACGACCTGGACGAGTTGATGGGCGCTGTCAACGTCGTCGCCCGGCAACTCCAGCGCACGCATGAGACGCTCCACGCCGAGGTGGCTCGCCTCCAGCAGGAACTGCGAGCCGCCAACGAGCAGGTCGAGCGATCCCGCCGGCTGGCTGCGCTGGGTGAGATGGCCGCGGGAATCGCCCACGAGGTGCGCAATCCCCTGGCGTCAATCTCGCTCTATGCGAACATGCTCGAGTCGGACCTGGCCGACCGACCGGGGCAGCGGCGCATGGTCAGGCGGATTGGCCAGGCGGTCCGCGGGCTGGACGCGATCGTCTCGGACGTGCTGGCCTTCTCACGCCGACTGGAACCGGTTCAGCGGTTCACACCGGCGCAGGATCTGCTGAGCCGTGCCCTGTCCCAGTGCGCCGACCTGATCGACGACGGTGTCCGTGTGCAGCGCCCGGGCCTGCAGGACAACGGTGAATCGGTTCGGGTCTGGTGCGACCCGGGTCTGGTGCGCCGGGCGCTGGTGAACGTGATCCGCAACGCCTTGCAGGCGATGGGCGAATCGAGTCGGGATCCGCGCGTGCTCGGGATTGAGGCCGAGACGGACGACGAGCCGACCACGGGCGCGCCGGGCGTCCGATTCGTCGTCAGCGACACGGGCCCGGGGCTGAGCGAGGAGACGATGGAGCGGATGTTCAATCCGTTCTTCACGACCCGCGCGACCGGCACGGGCCTGGGGCTGGCGATCGTCCACCGGATCATCGAGGCGCACGGGGGTCGGGTGGTCGTCGGAAACCGGCCGAGACGGGCGGACGGCTCGCCGGGCGGGGCACGGGTCGAGATCCATCTGCCCGGGGCCGATCGGGAGCCGGTGCATGCGCAGGCGATGGAGCGGGCTGAGGCTGCGGTCGAAGACCTGGGAGGCGCTTGATGAGCACGGTGCTGGTGGTAGATGACAAGGAAATGATGCGTGACAGCATCGGGGCGACGCTGCGTCGGGCGGGATTCGGCGTTGTGTGCGCCGACGGGGCTGCGGCGGCACTGGACGCGATCGCCTCCAGGCGCCCGGACGCGGTGGTGAGCGACATGAAGATGCCGGGGCAGAGCGGGATCGATCTGCTCGAACGGATCCGCCAGTTCGACGCGGATCTGCCGGTCGTGCTGATGACCGCCTACGGGAGCGTGGAAACCGCGGTCCGGGCGATCAAGCTCGGCGCTTTCGACTACATCACCAAGCCGTTCGAGGGCGACGAGTTGATCATCGCCGTCAAGCGGGCCATCGGGCACACTCGGCTCATCCGTGAGAACGCCCTGCTGCGCGCGGGCCAGGCCGTCTCGCACGAGGGTGTCGCCGAGCGGATCGGGCTCAACCGGGTGATCGGCTCCTCCCCTGCGATGCAACAGGTCAAGGAGCAGGTCCGGCTGGTGGCGGCCTCATCGGGAACCGTGCTTATCAGCGGCGAGACGGGCACGGGCAAAGAGGTCCTCGCCAGGGGGATCCATGAACTGAGCCCGCGCCGTGAGGGGCCGCTGCTGGGGGTGAACTGCGCGGCCCTGTCCGAGTCGCTGCTCGAGAGCGAGTTGTTCGGGCACGAGCGGGGCGCGTTTACCGGGGCGGAGCGGCTCCGCAAGGGGCGGTTCGAGCTGGCCGACGGGGGGACGCTCCTGCTGGACGAGGTCAGCGAGATCAGCCCGCACCTCCAGGCGAAGTTGCTCCGCGTGCTCCAGGAGCAGACTTTCGAGCGGGTGGGATCGAGCGTGACGATCGGCCTGGACGTTCGGATCATCGCGACGACGAATCGCCGGCTGGAAGATTCTGTGGATCGGGGGCGGTTCCGAAGGGATCTGTACTACCGTCTCAACGTGCTCCCGATCCGGGTTCCGCCGCTGCGTGATCGGATCCAGGACGTGGAGCAACTGGCCGAGCACTTCATCATGCGGATCGCCCGGCGCGAGGGGCTGGGGAACGTCTCGCTCGAGCCCGAGGCGACCGCACTGCTCCGGGAGTACGACTGGCCCGGCAATGTCCGCGAACTGCAGAACATCTGTGAGCGTGCGGTGGTGCTAAGCCGGTGCGAGGGGTCGGAGGGCGCCCCGATTGTGATCGATGGACGCCTGATCGAGCCGTGGCTCAACCCCGGCGTGGCTTCGCCGGGCGATGACGGGCTGGGGATCCCCGTCGTGGTCAGGCCAAACGGTGGGCGCCCGGGCGATCTCGTGCGCCCGCTCGAGGAGATCGAGCGGGCTGCGATCGTGCGTGCGCTGGCCCGCTTCGACGGGCATCGGCAGAAGACCGCCAGGGCGCTGGGGATCGGCGTGCGGACCCTGGGGCTCAAACTCAAGAAGTGGAAGGAACAGGAACTTGTCTCGCCGAATCTGTGATCTGGGCCGGTGGATCCGGGCGTGCCGGATCGGGTGGCGCTGAACTTGCGGGAGTCGCGACCGTGGCGTTTGTCGATGACGTGCTCAGTTCGGGGGCTCTGCCGTCGCTGGCGTTGACGATGCGGTTCGCGGCGCGCCGGCAGGTTTTGCTGGCGCACAACATCGCGAACCTGGATACGCCCGGATTCCAGCCGCGGAACGTCTCACCGGCACAGTTCCAGAAGTTGCTGGGCGAGGCGATTGATCGGCGGCGTTCGGCGACCGGCGGGGCCCACGGCCGCCTGGACTGGAGGCCGACGCGGGAGATCCTGCGTGGGCCGAACGGCTCGTTGCGCCTCAAGCCGCGGACCCCGAGCGGGAACATCCTGTTCCACGATCGCAACAACCGAGATCTGGAGCGTCTCATGCAGGATCTGGCGGAAAACGTGGCGGCATTCCGCCTGGCATCGGATTTGATGAGGAATCGAGTGGCGAATCTGCGGGCCGCGATCGCCGAACGCGTCTAGGCCCGATGGAGGACTGGTTTGTACGGGGCCCTGGACATCTCGACGAGCGGCATGATCGCCCAGCGAACACGTCTGACCGCGATCACCGCCAACATCGCCAACAAGGACGCGATCCTCGACAGCCAAGGCCGGGTCAACCCCTATCGACGCCGGCATGTGTTCTTCGCGCCCGGGGATCCAAGCGCCCACACACCGGCTGGCAGAAGCCTGGGCGTCCATGTGGCCGGCATCGAGGCGGACCAGGACGCGATCCGGTACGAGTACCAGCCGGGGAGCCCGTTTGCGGTCAAGGAAGGGCGATGGAAGGGGTATGTGCCCAAGCCGGACATCAACCCGGTCGTCGAGCAGATCAACGCGATGGAGGCGGTGCGAGCTTACGAGGCCAACGTGATCGCGGCCGAGGCAAGCAAGACCATGATGGCGCAAGCGATGCGGCTGATCGCCTGAGCGGGTGAGGCGGCGCGGACCCTGCACGGTGGAGGCTGGCGATGACTGACCCTGTTGGACTGATCGGCGGCGGCGGCGCGATCCCTCCCAACATTCCGCGCCCGGGCTCGCCCGCGGGCGGTCCGGTGCAGGGCCCATCGTTCAAGGACGTCCTCTTCAAGAACATCGAGGAGGTCAACCGTCTCCAGCAGGACGCGACCACGGCGATCGAGGATCTCCAGGCCGGTCGGCGAGCGGACCTTGAGGGCGTGCTGCTGGCTACGGCCAAGGCGGACACGGCCTTCCAACTGCTCCAGGCGGTTCGGAACAAGGTCGTTCAGGCGTATGAAGAGATCAAGCAGATGCGGGTCTGACCGGATCGGCGTTTTCTGCGCATGGAGGCGCAGGATCGGCCGACTTGGCGCAGTTTCAAGCGGGTGGGCCGCTCTGGCCGAGAACTCTCCAGCACGCGGCGGCGCCG
>Ga0114931_10008519_pt1 | contig 12403 bp, 11 predicted proteins | sample 2SBtaG_FD_89579 | JGI IMG/M metagenome (GOLD analysis project Ga0114931, IMG submission 89579) | Deep subsurface microbial communities from Kolumbo volcano to uncover new lineages of life (NeLLi) - 2SBTROV14_V59a metaG | ecosystem: Environmental > Aquatic > Marine > Volcanic | place: Kolumbo...
AAAAGAATTTAAAACACATAGATCAAAAATCAAAGAAAAGAATTAGCGGATAAAAAAAAAGAGTTGGGCGAATTTTTAACCCAACTCTTTAATATCCCAAAGAATATAAAGTAATCTATTTAGATTCCGGTTCCTTGGTCTCTTCGTTCTGAGTATCTTCATTCTTAGCCGCTTCGGCTTCGACAGAATCTTCCGCTGATTCAGACTTTTCTTCCTCGGCAGCTTGTTCTGCTTCAGATTCCGCCGGTGCTTCGCCGACGTTGTCCTCTTTGACCTCCACCGGAGTTTCCTCTTTCGCAGGAGCTTCCGCAACGGTTTCTGTTGTTTCGGATTCAGCAGGTTCTTCGGCTGCAACTTGTTCCGGTTCTTGCTCCGCATCCTGAATTTCGGACGCTTCATCATCACCTTCACTCTTCGCTTCCTCAGGTTCTGCGGAAACAGTGTCCTCCGCTGCAGATTCATCTTTTTGCTCTTCCTGCACTTCCGACACCTTTTCTTCAGCGCTCTCTGCAGATTCGTCAACCGGGGTCTCTGCTGCCGGAGCATCGACTGAATCCTGAGCCGGAGTTTCTTCCGACGGTACATCATCTGTCGGTTTATCTGCGGCCTTCTTTTCCTCATTACCTGCATGTTGTGAAGAACGACCGCTCTTTTCGGAAAGAACAATTTTCTTGTTTTCCTTGTTGAACTCCAGCACCGTCAGAGTAAGAATATCATCGATCTGGTACCCATCAGCCGGCTTGGTCAGTTTTTCCTTGGCGAGCTGAGACATGGGTACAAAACCATCCACGCCATCGGGCAGTTCGGCAAGCAAACCTTTCTCAATTAGGCGAACAACTTTACCTTCCACTTCCATTCCGGGTTGATATCGTTCTTCAAAATAATCCCAGGGATTATCCTGAGTTTGTTTGTAACCCAGCGAAATACGGCGATTATTTCGATCGACGCTTAATACGACGACCTTGATTTCATCACCTTTCTTTACCACTTCTCCGGGGTGACGGATCTTTTTGGTCCATGACAAATCGGAAATATGCACCAATCCATCGATGCCTTCTTCCAGTTCGACAAAAGCACCAAAGTTGGTCAGATTGCGGACTTTGCCTGTGTGTATTGAGCCGACAGGATAACGTTCCGCCAGCGATTCCCACGGATCAGGTTCAAGCTGCTTCAGACCAAGCGATATTTTTCGTTCATCCTTTTGAATGTTGAGCACTTTGGCTTCAACGATTTCACCAACGGCAAGTATTTTGGAAGGATGCTTGATATGCTGCGTCCAGGACATTTCGGAAATGTGAATAAGTCCTTCAACGCCCTTTTCCAGTTCTACAAATGCACCATAATCTGAAATGCTGACGACTTTACCGCGCACAACGGATCCGACCGGATATTTTGTCTCCACATCTTCCCATGGATGCGGCTGCAATTGCTTGAGACCGAGAGATATGCGGTCTTTACTTTCATTATAATCAAGTACGACAACATTTATTTTTTCATCCAGCGCAACAACTTCCGATGGATGAGATACGCGACCCCATGAAAGGTCATTAATATGCAAAAGTCCGTCCACGCCACCAAGGTCAATGAACACACCGAAATCGGTAATATTCTTGACAATGCCCTCGAGAATCTGACCACGTTCAAGATCTTCCAGAATCTTTTCTCGCTGGCCCTTCATCTCCTGTTCGACAAGAACACGATGGGAGACGACAATATTTTTCCTTAAATGGTTGACCTTGACAATTTTAAAGTCCATGTCCTTGCCAATCAAAGCATCGAAATCCCTGACGGGACGCACGTCGATTTGAGAACCGGGCAGGAAGGCATCCACGCCGCCAAGATCAACGACAATGCCGCCTTTGATTCTACGTGTGCATTTTCCGGTCAGAATATCGCCGGTTTCATAAGACTGGACAACTTTGTCCCAAATCCTCATAAAATCCGCTTTCTTCTTTGACAAGACAAGGTAACCATCGACGTCTTCGATCTCATCAATATAGACTTCGATATTGTCACCAACCACAACATCTTCAACATTTGGAAATTCTTCCAAAGGGATACCGCCTTCGGATTTAAAACCAATATCAACAGAAACTTCTTTATCGTTAATCGCCAAAACTTTGCCGACAACGACCTGACCCGATTTAAAATCCGTCAAAGTCTCCTCATACAGCTTGGACATGGTTTCAAATTCCTGCTCGCTGTATTCCTGTTCAAGCTTGTCCAGTTCTTCCAGTGTGCGGTATTCAGGTTCCTGACTGTCCGGCTGCGGTACCTCGGCCTCTGCCGTTACGGTTTCCGCATCCTCCGACTTGGGAACATCAGTTGTTTCTTCTGTTGATTGAGTTTCAACATTCTCTTCAGAGACTGGCGCTTCTTCATTCTCATGGGTTGCCGAAGCGACTGTTTCTTCTACATCACCTCCTTGCTCAATCGAATTTTTCTTCTCGATATCTTCATCGAGGGGTTTGGGGTCGGTTAGTTCGTCCATAATTAGGTTAGTCCTCCTTTTTATTTATTGTATCCCCTTAGTGGGGAGTATTTTTGCAAATATTCTCGAACCAATTCCAGTTGCCAATGCGGTGTGGAAGCTCCACCGGTTATTCCCACAATATCTTCTTCGTGGAACCAATTCCGCCTGATTTCGCCGGCCGATTCGATTCGATAACTCCTGGGATTTGCTTGCGAGCAGATTCCATAAAGCACGCCCGTATTCGAACTGGTTTTTCCTCCAACAACCAGCACCACATCAACATTTTTTGAAAATTCCATTAAATGATCACGCCTCTTGTTGATATGCTTGCAGGTCGTGTCAACTATATCCAGATCGTTCATCAAGGGAGAGAGTTTTTCTTTTATGTCAAAAAACTTTTGCTGCGAAATCGTTGTCTGTGAAATAAGAACAGACTTTTTATTCAAATCAATTTTATCAAAATCAGATTCATCAAGAATAACAATACCGCGATCATCACAATGTCCCAACAAACCGATCACTTCAGGATGTTTTGCCTTACCGACGATGATGATCTGATAGCCGTTTTCATAATAGCGCTCAACTCGCTTTTGTAAGCGGCGCACAATCGGACAGGTGCCGTCAATCACATGGAGATGCTCGGTTTCAAACTTTTCATAATAACGTTTTGGGACGCCGTGTGTACGGATGAAAAGCTTTTCCTTGCGCAACGGCTCAAACCCGTCATTCCTTTCGAGAATGGATTGTTCCCGCGTCTTCATGCCCAATTGCTGAAGTCGATCAATTTCATAGCGATTATGAATTATCGGCCCCAGCGCTGTGAGCGATCTGTTTTCCTGCAAAACATTTTCAATGATGTGAATTGCCCTGTCAACACCCGGGCACACACCGGCATTCCTGTCAATTATTACTTGCATAAAACCTTATCATGCTCCGCGTTTTCGCGCTTCCCGGACAACGAAATCCACCTGTTGTTCAATTGTCAGATCCGAAGTGTTCAGCACAATCGCATCCTCGGGCTTTTTTAGCGGACTGTACTTTCTTGCACTGTCTGAACGATCCCGATTTTCAATCTCATCACGCAATTTATCCAGGTCAACATGAATGCCTTTTGAAGCAAGTTCAAGATGTCGTCGTTTTGCCCTTTCTTCAATCGAGGCATCCAGATAGATTTTTAAATCCGCATTTGGAAAAACAACAGTACCTGTGTCGCGTCCTTCAACCACCACACCACCATTTCCGGCAAGGTCGCGCTGTTTACGAGTTAGAATGTCGCGAACAGCAGGGTTTGATGCAACATATTTAATTGCTTTCGTTACCTCCGGTAAGCGAATTGCGTCAGTGACGTCTTTTCCATTCAAAACAACCCGCAAATAACTGTTTTCTTTGAAAAGATCGATATTCGCTTTTTCTACCGCATGAACAACCGAATCTTTATTTTGCAAATCTATTTTGGAGCGCAAAGCCTGCAAAGTCGCAGCACGATACAAAGCTCCGGAATCCAGATGTAAATAGCTCAGTTTTTCCGCAACTCCTTTTGCAGTCGTCGTTTTGCCCGAACCTGCCGGGCCGTCAATGGTTATAATGATACCGTGTTTTTCCTGATGCACTTTTTTACAATCTTGAAATAGAATATGAAACGAATTATCTTTTCAACAGCTTTGTCGCACTCCGCAATTGTCTGATTTCCGTATTGGCCAGATAGCGCCATTTCCCCCTCGAAACACCTTTTAATAATAGCGGGCCAAATTGAATTCGCTTAAGCGCGCGAACGCGATAACCGAGCGTTTCCAACATCCTGCGGATCTGCCGATTTCTGCCCTCCCGAAGACTGATTTCAATCCGATCAAAGCTATCAGTATAAAAACGGGCCTTGCATGGGGCTGTGATGCCATCCTCAAGTTCCACACCCGTTGTAAGCGGCACGAAATCATCAGCATTAAAATTCCTGTCCAGTCTGACGCGATACGTTTTACTCACTTTGAACCGCGGGTGCATAAGCCGGTGCGCCATTTCGCCATCATTGGTCAGGAGCAGCAATCCCTCGCTGCCCGCATCAAGGCGGCCGACGGGAAAGAGGCGCTCTTTTATATCAATCAAGTCGAGAACCGTCTTACGTTTGCGTTCATCTTTTACTGTTGTCACCACGCCTTTGGGTTTATTTAAAAGAACATAAATACGCTGCCGCACGGGTTGGACAATTTTTCCATCCACCCGAACAACATCTTTATTTTCATCGACCAAGGTGCCCAATTGCAGAACTCTTTTAGCATTCACCGTAACTCTTTTTTCCGCAATCATCTTATCCGATGCCCGACGCGAACCAACGCCGCATAATGCAAGATATTTATTCAGACGCATCGTTAGCCGCAGGTTTCAGCTCAACATTTTCCGATTGTGCATTTGCTGTTTCTTCTGGCGAATTCTGAGCATCGTCCTTTTTATCGTCAGCATTGTCCTCAGGCAACTCTTCCTGCGGTATCTCGGCCAACAGCCTCCCCCCTTCTCCTTCTGCAAGCAATTCTTCTATTTCTTTTGGCTTTGGCAGATCAGAAATCTGATCAAGACTGAAATATTGCAAAAACTCTTTGGTCGTTTCAAATAACAGCGCACGGCCAGGACCGCGATCACGGCCAACGATTGTGATCAATCTTCGTTCCAAAAGGCCTTTGATGACACCATCTGAATTCACACCACGAATTGCTGAAACTTCAACTCTGCTGATGGGTTGTTTGAAGGCAATAATGGAAAGGACTTCCAGTGCAGCACGAGAGAGGCGGGATCTGAGCTTATTTTCGTACAGTCTGCCGACCCATTTCGAATACTCCGGTCTGGATGAGAACTGGTATCCACCACTTACTTTTTTCAAAAAGATTGATCTTGGCTGGTAATCCTGATTTAAGAGTTGAATTGCCTCTTCGACTTGCTGTTTTTCCGCATCATCTTGCAAAATGTCTTTTATCTGTTTAATTGAAATCGGTGAGTCGGATGCGAAAATAAGAGCTTCTACAACGTACTTTAACTGATCTTTATCCATTTAACTTTTTTATGTAAATTTCTTCAAAAGGATTCGCCTGGGATGCGCGAATTACTTGTTGTTTTATGAGTTCCAAAATAGCAATAAAAGTAACGATCCAAACTATTTTATCATCCTGTAAATCAAACAGTTCGACAAACTTGATTTCCGGCACCTCGTCCAATTTTCGCAAGAGATGCTCGATACGTTCTTCAACGGTGACATTTAAAACTTGTACCCGATGAATGCTTACTTTTTTCGACTGCTCAACAATTTTTTTAAATGCCGTAACCAGGTCAAAAAGCGTCACATCGGATGAACTGAGATACTCTTTGTCAAAGCCATTTTTTTCGTACCTGAAAGCACCGCGAGGGAATTGCAGTCGCGATGTTTTTTCTTTTTCGCCTAACTCGACGGCAACGTCTTTGAAGCGTTTATATTCCAAAAGCCGGTAGACAAGTTCCTGCCTGGGGTCTTCAACGTCTTCAATTTCCTCCTCGATAGACGGCTTGGGTAATAGCATTTGCGCTTTTATGCGCATAAGCGTAGCAGCCATTAAAATAAAATCACTCGCCGATTCCAGATCGAACAGCTTGATTATTTCAATATATTCCAGATATTGCTGCGTTATGCTTGAAACAGGAATATCATAAATATCTACTTCATTTTTTTTTATTAAATAAAGAAGAAGATCCAGCGGACCTTCGAAAGATTCCAGTTTAACCTTATACGGCATATCATTCTACATTTTTGAAACGTGCATACAAAATGAAGGCCGCTTGTTTGCGGCCATTAGAATTTGTATCTTGATTTTTACCCTTCCAGGCTGTGAAAGGTGTTTTGCAACAATGTCATTCGTTTAGTTCATGAACAAATAGGGTTTCCACGATCGCTCACTCACACCGATAAGATATTGCATAAAAAAAAGATAATTCGGTTTTCGCGGTTTTTTCAGCAAGGGCATGCGTGCCTGCTCGGGTGTTTTATTGCCCTTTTTATTGTTACAGGAAACGCAGGCACAAACAAGATTTTCCCAACTGTCAAGACCACCTCGTGTTCTCGGCACCACATGATCAATAGTCAATGGTCCCTTTTTGGAACCGCAGTATTGGCATTGATAACCGTCTCGTCTCAGGATATTTCGACGCGTCAACTCAACGCGTTTTCGCGGTACGCGGACATAGCACAGCAAACGGATGATGCTGGGCAACGGGTATGCTAATCTTTGTGACCGCACCATCCTGGAGCGTTTTTCGATAATTTCAACCTTTTGCAGATAGAATAAAATAATCGCCTTCTTGGCGCTAACGACCGTCATCGGTTCGTAGTTCTGATTCAGCAAAAGTACTTTTGAATTAAGCATTTTTAGTTCAAAAAATTAATTGATAATTTATTATAAATCAGCTTAATAGTCAAGTCATTTCTACAAAATCCGGCAAAAGAATGTTCCCGGTTTATTCTAAAGGAATTTTTTCGGCTTCATAAATTAACATAATTGGAATATCATCTTCCACGCGGTAGCAGAGTCCTACAAAATGGTCGGAGACCTTTCCGCATTCTTCATCCAGGCATTTTCCGTTTTCATCGACAGGCATGCCGCATTCCGGGCAATGCTTATTCATGCACGTCAATGTGTCCTTTTCCTGATCGTATTCGAGATCGCCCTTGCATGAAGGGCAGGCTAAAATATCCAATAATTCCTTGCTGACCATTTTGGGGTCCTCCATTTTTTATATACGTTTTACAACAGCCATCGTCAAATCATCATTTTGCTGCATGCCATTCAGATGAGCAGAGACGTAGGCAACAATACTGTTAATTAAATCGGCCGCTTTGCTGTTTCGCTTCTCTTTGAGAAAATGGAATAACCGCTCATCTCCATATTCGTCCAGAGATGAGTTCATCGCCTCCGTAACACCATCCGTATAAAGAAACAATAAATCACCTGGTTGCATTTGCACATGGCCCACCTGAAATTCCGTTTCCTTTAAAAGGCCAAGCGCCATCCCGCCAACCCGAAGCTGTTGTGGGTTCTCATCTGTCGAATAAAAATATGGTGGATTATGTCCTGCATTTACATAGAATAAATCCCCGTTATTCAAATCAAGTTCCCCATAAAATAACGTGACAAAGCGTGACAACGGCATAGATTCGAACATGACGCGGTTGATTCGCGACACTAATCTGCCAACCGACGCTGCATCAAACTCTGCTTTTTGAAAATGCATTGTTGTGCGCAAAGTTGCCATAATCAGGGCAGCGGGAATCCCTTTTCCGCACACATCGGCAATACAAAATCGGAGATGATTTTCAGGCAACATAATATAATCATAATAATCACCGCCAATGGCTTTTGCCGGTAGATTTATGGCAGCGAAATCATAATTCTGAATTTTCGGCACTTGCTGCGGAAGCAGGTTTTCCTGAATTTCCCGCGCGACGTTCATCTCATGTTCCAAAGCGCGTTTTTCCAACGATTCCCTGTGCAGAGCGGCCTGCCTGATAGCTAAAGTTGCATGAATGGACAAACCGGATAAAAATTCTTCATCCTCTTCGCCAAAGGCACCGTCACGTTTGTTCATTATTTGAAATACACCGATAATCTGCTCATCCTCGTTTCGCATGGGCATGCACAACATGCTCTTTGTATGAAATCCCGTGAGTTTGTCAAAATGCCCGGTGAATCGGGGATGCTTTATGGCGTTTTCAATATTTACGGTCTCTCCCGTCTTTGCAACAAAACCGGCAATTCCCCGGCCAATGGGCAGACGAATTTCATTCCTCTCATTCTTGTCGCTTATTCTAGACCAGACCTCTCCTTTTTCCCGGTCAACAAGATATATTGTGCCGGCACCGGCATTTGTTTTATCCAGCGCAATACGCAGAATAATTTCAAGCAATTCGTCGAGATCAAGCGTTGAATTGATCGCCTTGCTTGCTTCAATGAGAGAATGAAGATATTCAACGCGTTTCCGAACGAGTTTGCTTTCCACGTTTTTGCTTTGAAAAGAGTTCACAGGTTTTTCAGAATTTTTCTCGGACTATTCACTCCAAAACCCCATTTTGCCGAACTTTTCAATTCTGTTTTTTATGAGAATGTTTGGCGGAATATCCTGAAGCGATTCTATTTCTTCTTTGATCGTTTTTTTGACAATAGCTGCAGCCTGATCATAATCATTATGCGCCGCGCCCGGCGGCTCTTTAATGATTTTGTCGATGACACCCATTTCCAAAAGATCATTTGGAGTGACACGCATTGCTTCGGCAGCCTGCGGTGCGTTTGCCGCATCGCGGTAAAGAATCGCTGCGCAGCCTTCGGGAGAAATAACAGAGTACCAGGTATTTTCCATCATTAAAATACGATCCCCCACACCGATACCCAATGCGCCGCCGCTTGCCCCTTCGCCAATGACAATGATAATGATCGGTACCGGCAGGTGCGACATTTCCCGCAGATTGCGGGCTATGGCCTCAGCCTGACCTCTTTCCTCAGCACCGATGCCAGGATAAGCACCGGGGGTATCAAGCAGGCAAATGATCGGCCGGCCATAATGGGCGGCTAAATTCATAACACGCAACGCCTTTCGATATCCCTCAGGATTCGGCATGGCAAAATTCCGGCGGAGTTTTTCCTTCGTATCACGTCCTTTCTGGTGGCCAATAATCGCAACAGGCCTCCCGTCCAGCTTCCCGATCCCCGAAACAATAGCCGGATCATCCCGAAAAGAGCGATCACCATGCAATTCCACGAAATCATCGATCATTCGGCTAATGTAATCCAGCGTGTAAGGCCGTTCGGGGTGGCGGGCAAGCTGCACCCGCTGCCAACGCGTTAATTTTGAATAGGTTTCTTGTCGCAGCTTTCGCGCCTTGGCTTCAAGACGCTCAACCTCGTTCTGAATTTCTATGTCTTCACTGATTGAATATTCGCGCAGTTCCGCAATCTTTTTTTCGATCTCGGCAATTGGCTTTTCAAATTCCAGCACATAATTAGTAGGCATAGTTTGGTCCTAAATTAAAATCAAGCAGATTTATGAGGCGTTCGTAAAAAGTCCGAAAATGTCATTGCGAGCGAAACGAAGCAATCCGGATGTCGATCAATGTGCTGTTTTATAAAGATCGATTCGTCGCTCCGTTCCTCGCGATGACATGTTTTTCGACTTTTTACAAATTTGTCATTTATGTTTTCTAAATAATTCTTTAAAAATAATGACCATATCCAATAATAGAGTATAGTTTTTTAAATAATAAAGATGATACTTTTCCCTTTCTTCCGGCGAAAGCCGGGAATGGCGATGGAGTTGTTCCAGCCCGGTCAGTCCGGGCCGCAAAGACAAATTGGTGCTCACCGCCTTTTCGTTGGCTGCAAGCAATTCCCGGCCGACAAAACTCATCTCCCCCCGCAAAATGGAGGACAAGGCCGGCAGCCGCCGCCAAAACCGATGCGAATCGGCTGGAAACCGAAATTCGTGAATACGAATATCATGGCTGTTCCCTGATTTGTAAATAATTTCCTGCTGCGGTATTTTTTTTATCCAACTCAGCCACACCATAATCGGTGCAGTGACAATCATCAGCAAAGCTGCAAAAAAGACATCCATGCTCCTCTTGACCGACTTGTTAAAAAATAAATGCAACTTGTAATCCAGATCGACCAGCGGAATGTCTTCAATGTAATCTATAGTGGCCTTGCCAATAATGACATCCAAATTACTGGGCACGAGCTTAAAATTTACATTAGCACCATTCGAGGTACCAATGGCCGTCAACATTGTATTATAAGCGATTTTATCCGTAGCAAAAATAACTTCCTGCACTTTTTCACGCCTAACAATGTCCCGCAAATGATCGAGATAACCAAGCACAGGCACGCCGGCAATTCGATCCTCCTCAAAAGAATGCTCGCTCAGAATAACACCATGAATTTGATAGGTTGGCTGAGCCTGGTTTTTAAGCCGCGTCAAAATCTGTTCGCTGGAATTCTTGTCACCAACGATAACCGAACGCCTTTTTAAAATAACGTTGCGGAGTTGTTTTCTAAAAAACTCTATTTTGGAGCGAGCCAGCGCTTTGAGAAGAACCCGCCAGCCGGGAATGAAAATCAAATTTATTATCCCGGCAGTGAGAACAACAGCACGCGAAAATCCATATTGTTTGAAAAAAAATGTCAGTGCGCTGTTTATCAGCCATCCCAAAAGAACAGCAGACGTGGCCTTGGTACCTGAAAGCTTTTTTCGACCATAAGCACCACGCGCTATCAAACTCACCAACCACACCGCACTGTAAACAATGTAAACAACGGCAAATGGTTCCAGGGGAAACTCGGGACGGAATCGCAGATAAATGGCAATAACCAGTGATGCGCTCATAATCAACAGATCAAATAATGGCATCAAAAGCTTGCTGATTGCTGTTGATGCAAAAGAAACAATGGCACGAATCCAGACAGCTACAATCAAAAGCCAGGAGGGCATGAGCGCTTTGCTGGTGCCGAAATGCTTTTTTACAAACAAATGCATTGCTTCGTAAAAAAGACGCCTCTGTTCAAAAGGACTTTTTTTCGAACTTTCTCCTTTAAAATGAACAATTTGCGTCGTCGGCAGATAGTAAATTTTCCATCCCCCTTTGCGAATGCGGAAGCACCAATCCAAATCTTCGCCGTACATAAAAAAGGATTCATCCAACATGCCGACCTGATCAATTGTTTCCCGTCGCACGACCATAAAAGAACCGGAAATGGCTTCCACTTCTGCTGTCTGCTCGGGATCCAGAAAAGTCAAATTATAGCGACCAAATATTTTGCTCTTTGGAAAAAGTCGCGCCAGACCGACAATTTTTGTAAACGCCACCCAGGGTGTTGGATAGCTGCGGCGGCAGGCAAGCTGCAAGGTTCCGTCCGGATTCAATATTTTACATCCGACGGCACCCACTTTCGCATTGTTGTCAAGGAACTCGATGACCCGAAAAAAAGTATTTTCCTGCACAATGGTGTCGGGATTAATGATACAGACGTATCGACCCCGACTTGTACGGATGGCCTGATTATTTGCTTTTGCAAAACCCAGGTTTTCACTGTTTCGTATCAGTTTAACATCCGGGAATTTTTTTGCAACAATATCCGGGCTGCCATCGGAAGATGCATTATCAACGACAAAAATTTCGCAGGAAATATTCTCAACAGCTTTTTTAATGGAAACCAGAGCCTGCTCGAGAAATTCCCGAACATTGTAGCTGACAACGATAATGCTTAAGGTCAATTGCACACCAGCGTTTGTGTTATCTTGCATGAAATTCAACTTACAAATTTATTCAAAGAGAATCAAATAAATTTATGAAAAAATACAGCCCTTAAAATGAAAAAGCCAGCATAAAAGTTTATGCCGGCTTTTGCGCGTCCCCTAGGGGAATCGAACCCCTGTTGCAGGATCGAAAATCCTGAGTCCTAACCTCTAGACGAAGGGGACGTAAAAGATGTCACGTTTTGCAGGGTGAGCGACGGGATTTGAACCCGCGACATCCAGGGCCACAACCTGGTACTCTAACCAACTGAGCTACGCCCACCGTATCAGCTTTGAGTACACAATTCGTAAGCAACAAAGCCTATTAATGTAAGCAATTTAAATTTTCTTGTCAAGATTTTTTTGAATTTTTCGATTAAAAATAAATGGAAAGACCAAATTTCACAGCAGAACTATTTTATGCAAGCTCTCTTTTGTAATGAATACAAATTCGCCGGTCTTTGGTAAGTCCCCCTATTTCCGCTCGTTCTATTTTATATTTATTAAACTCCATTTTCATATACTTTTTTTAACCGATCAGGATAATTCGTAATGATCCCATCCACACCAAGCTTGATGAGTTTTCGCATCTCTTTTTCATTATTAACCGTCCACACATGAACTTGCTTTCCGGCA
>Ga0114931_10008520_pt1 | contig 12403 bp, 13 predicted proteins | sample 2SBtaG_FD_89579 | JGI IMG/M metagenome (GOLD analysis project Ga0114931, IMG submission 89579) | Deep subsurface microbial communities from Kolumbo volcano to uncover new lineages of life (NeLLi) - 2SBTROV14_V59a metaG | ecosystem: Environmental > Aquatic > Marine > Volcanic | place: Kolumbo...
AAGGCAGGACGAAAACATCGGCGGCGGCAAGTAGCTCATCGACCGTGTCGAACGCCCCGGTAAGTACAACGGAGTCTTCCAGACCGCTTTGGCGAATCAATTGAGCCAATTGGGGGCCGTAGTCTCCATCGCCGACGATCCACAAGCGTGCGTTGGCGTGGTGTTCGACAACGTTTCCCCAAGCTTGCACCAATTCGTCGAGTCCTTTGGCGGGATGCAATCTTCCGGTATAGATTGCCAGCGGCGCGCTCTTGGGAAGAGCGAGCTGCGGAAGGGCCGCTTCCAGCGATCGTCGAGCGGTGTCACGCACACGGTTTGGCTGGGGCGACAGCATCGTCGTTTCCACGTTGGGAATGGAAACTCCGTTGGGAAGGTAGTGAATGCGTCCGCGTGGATATCCGGCAGCGACAATTTCACGCTGGATGACGAGGCTGGGGGCGATGAAGGCCGACCCTTGAAAACAGCGCCGCTTCAAGCGACGCCCACCAAGGGCGCTCAGTTGTCAGTGCATGTCGCCGGAAAACCCTGCTCCCTCGGCACGAATGGCCACCGGGAATCCCATGCTGCGTCCCACGCCAACGGCGGCGTAAGCATCGTGTTTGAACATTGAGACGTAAACGACATCGAATCGCTCGCGGTGCTCTCTCAGCCAACGCTTGATCGCCGACATATATCGCCAAGTACCCCACCACCGCAGAGCCGGTTGTGAAAGACGGACGACTTTGATCCCACGATGAACCGTCTCCGCGGGCCAGCGGCTATCAGAGCGGGCCGTCAACAGGGTGACTTCGGCCCCTTGCCTCACCAATGCTTCGCCCAGATTGGCCATGACCGATTCGGCACCCCCGACCAAAGGCCAAAATCGTCGACTGATGAGTACCACGCGAAAGCTGCTCACGCGGAGTGTTCCTGAGTCGAATGCAAAGTCAAATCGGCCGGATCCAACGCGGCTAAATACGGAAGATTACGATACAGGTCGTTGTAGTCGAGCCCATAGCCCACGACAAATTCGTTAGGAATCTCGAACGCAACGTGATCGGGCTCAATGGCGACCTGCTGCTGACCCTGTTTGCGAAGCAAAGCCGCCGAACGGATCGTCGCCGGATTGAGATGGTCCATCTCATGAAGCAGGTTCAGCAACGTGCGACCAGTATCAAAAATGTCGTCGAGCAATAAGACTTCCTTGTTACGAATGTCAGGCAACATTTTCACGTCGACGACCAGATGGCCGGAGGAGGTCGATTGTCCGCGGTAACTGCTGGCCCGAACAAATCCAATCCGCAGTGGCATATCGAGCAGCCGGATCAAATCGGCCAGTAAGACCACGGCACCGGTCAAGACGGCGATGATCGTGATCGGCTGCTCACCATAGTGGTCACGAATTTCATCGGCGAGTTGTCGCACCCCGCCGCGGAGATCGGCCTCGCTTAATAACGTGCGCAAAGAATCGCCCCGGAATATCTTGTGATGCGTGTGTGTTGTTGTCGCCACCGACGCAACGTGATGCGTAGCTCGACAAACTGCCGGACATCGTACCACCGCAAAGACGGCACCCGCAAGAAAGCGCCGGCAGGTGGCTGGGAAGGCGTAACGAATCAACTGGGTCAACGCGAAAGAACCGCGCGACCTGAATCTTCGCCCATGGCCCCGCTCAGTCCTACGATCCGATGCGGTGGCGGGCTACCTTTTTCGGCGGTGACTCTTACGCTCGGTCTGCTTGATCTTGGAATCGACGTCCTCGATTTGCTCTTGAAGCGAGTCGATTTCTCTTTGAACGCGTTTTAGATCGCCTTCGATCGTCAGGGCAGAGCGTCGCTGCATCAGAATATTGCCGCTCAAATTGGCATGCTGACGTTGCCCAAGCACGGGGTCCAGCGCCGCGGCTTCTTGTACGCGAACTTGGCGTAATTCCGCTTCCAGCCGATGACGACGAGCGTATAGCGTCCCACTTGCAGGTGCATCGGGGTCGCCCTGTTGGGCCCTGAGCACGGCCCTTTGTTGGTACAGTTTCTTGGTCGGACTTTCCATTCAAAGAGTCATTCACGAAGGAGGGAAGTTGGTTGGTGTGATAGACAGGCTCCCACCAAATAAGGAGCAGGGCCTGAGCCTATCAATTCTATGCACAGGGAACCGCACCTGCCACCGCTCTCTGGCGGGGTATCCACCATGAAAATGTTGGCACGCATTGCCAAAGTGCGTTGGATCGCACATTTCCGCATCGCTTGCCCAAGCGTTAGGGCTGCCATGGCTTCCCTAACCCTAATAATTTCGGGCAGTTGAAGAGACCGGCACGTCCGTCGGCCGTTCACCGTTCTACCAGAATCGTGGCAATACTCCGGGCAATATCGCTTCGTTTTCAAGCTAGCCTGGATGATTCATGGCGATTGCCGCGAGGAGTCTTAAGTCGGGGTAGGTGCAAGGAAAAGGCGACATGGATGGCTGCACGGCGTATTGGTGGCAACGCGAGCAAAGCCAGGTTGCTCTTTGACGAAGCAGTTGACCAGGTGAGGGCTCCGCATTGGATCGCTCATAAATCGTTCCGGGCTAGACGTTCGGATTCGCGATAAAGGAGCCGCCGCGGCATTCTTGTAAATAGTGGAGCGCTCGAACCTGCCCGGTCATTTCCAGGCGATCGCGGTAGACCGGATCGTGCCAGCCTTCGATATCGATTGAGCCTCGGAATCCGCTCTGGCGGAGGATGCTGATCACGTCGGTCCAGTTCGTGTCGCCGAAGCCGGGGGTGCGGTGCTGGACATAAGTTTCTCCCCCACGAATGCCACGGGCGCGAATGGCTTCCCAATCCACGGTGGCATCTTTCCCGTGTACGTGAAACACCCGATGGGCCCATTGCCGCAACTGAGTCAACGGTTCGATGAGGCTCACCATTTGATGGCAAGGTTCCCACTCCAAGCCAAGGGCGGGACTGGGAACCGCCTCGAACATCATTTCCCAGGCTGCGGGGGCGTGGGCAATGTTCCAATCGCCACGCTCCCAAGTGCCATCCATGTTGCAGTTTTCAAAGGCAATCCGAATACCGCGATCTTCTGCCCGACGTGCCAGCGGCTCGAACACCCGACGAAAGGCGTCGATGGACTCAGGAATCGGCACATCGACGATACGTCCCGCGAAGCCACACACCATCGAGCAGCCAAAACGATCGGCGACGTCGATCACTCGGGCAATATCCTCCGCTGTGCGCTGGTCAATCAAAGGGTTGCCATACACGCCAAGGGAGCTGATGACGGCCCCCTTGCCATCGGTGGCAAGCGTCTCTAGCACTCGATCGGCGAGGCGGTCGAGATCGACTTCACCGATGTGCTCTCCAAAGGTGAGTTCGAAGCTCTCGAAGCCATGCGGGAGAATCTGTCGGATATACTCCGCGGCGTTGGGCTTAACCGGAACCAAGGTTCCGATGCGAATGTCTTGGTGACCTTGCATGTGCATTTTCTGGAGTTGTCGGGACGGGGGGAAATAGAGGAGGTGCCAGGACGACCCCCTTTCGCCCACGCGTTCCAAATTCGGGGCCCACCCCGGCAGATGTTTGCTCCGAGCGAGGTGTTTGCCATGGGTGCCTTGCCTCAGGCCAATCTATCGTGGTGATACTGTCCCGCAAGGTCCGCCAATCCTCTCGCGGATGTTCACGGAAGTCGATTTGTTGCGAAAAAGCCGTTTTGCGTAATGGCGAGGGTGCCAGGATGGTTGAAAACCATGAATTCCGTCGGTCTGCCTACCGAATGGCCCTGTGTTTCAGTCGAAAAGCCGCGTTTCGGGTGCGTACGCCTTCTTATTGACTTAGAGGGTTTCGTTAGTCGATACTACGCGATGCTAGAATTTGAACGGAGGATCGGGTATTTTTCCTGTCCAAAGTCTTTTTCCATATTACAAGGCCTTAGGAGAGTTCACGATCGAACGTTCGCAGAGAGTCAACGACCAGATTCGGGTTTCGCCGGTTCGGGTCATTGCTGCCGATGGCAGCCAATTGGGGGTGATGCCCACGGAAGATGCCGTACTCAAGGCACAAGAATCTGATTCGGATTTGGTGGAGGTCGCCCCGAATGAGGACCCCCCCGTTTGCCGGATCATGGATTACGGCAAATTCAAGTATCAGCAGAAGAAGCGATCGCAACGCGGTCACGCGCATCACAGCAAGATCAAGGAAATCCGTGTCCGCCCGAAGATTGGGCAGCACGATATCGACGTGAAGGTGAATCGCGCGAAGCAGTTTCTCGAGCACAAAGACAAGGTGATTATTTCGGTCATCTTTCGAGGTCGCGAATTGGCACATGTGGACGAAGGACGCCGAGTGGTCGATGGAATCATTGCACAGCTCGAGGAGATCTCCAAAGTCGAGACACCGCCCATGAAACAAGGGCGGCGGATCGTCTGTATTCTCTCACCAAAGTAGTCGCCTTGATGCTGGATCACAAGATTGTGTTCAAGGCTTTCCTTGGGCGGTCCGACGCCCGAAGGCTGCCAGCACGGAGTTACTAGAAACGAGAGAAACATGGGTCCGCGTTTCGCGGGCATCGTTTTTCACGCCCCCCGACCACGGGCAAGCCACCGAAAATCGCCACTCAGGCGGGCTTTTCAGGGGGCGAATAACGAGTATACTGGCGAACTTGCAACCGACACGACAAATCGCAAACCGAGGTGGAACGGCGACCCATGCCCAAGCAAAAAACCCACAAAGGCACCAAGAAGCGGTTTCGCGTTTCAGCCAAAGGCAAGGTAAAGCACCGCAGCGCTGGCACGAGCCACCGGCAGGTTCGGCTATCGAAGAAGCGACGGAGAAATCTGCGTGGCACGACGACAACCGCCGAGGTGAGCGCCAAGCGAATTATCAACGCCCTGTGCGATAACAGCTACTAAGTCTAGAGTTAATGCTGGAACTCGTGTACGGGTTGCCGCTGAATCAAGCACCGCGAAACGGGCAAGAAAACGCGCCTTCGCCAGGCGGGCCTCGAATTCGCGAGAAGAGGGATCAAGACAATGAGAACAACCAAGGGCGCGGCCCGAAACAAGGCCAAACGCCGTCTGTTCCGTAAGGTCAAAGGCTATCGTGGCGGGCGGAATAATCTGCTGCGGACCGCCAAGGAAACACTCATACGTTCCGAGGTGTACGCCTTTCGCGATCGCCGCGTACGCAAACGTGAGTTCCGGCGGTTGTGGATCATCCGTATCAACGCCGCTGTTCGCATGCACGGGCTACGCTACAGCGAATTCATTTGTGGGCTAAATAGAGCCGACATTCAGTTGGATCGCAAAACATTGGCGGAAATGGCCGTCAGCGATCCGGATGCCTTCGCGGCACTCGTGGTACAGGTCAAAGAGACCTTGGCTGCTTAACGTTCCGTCGTTCGCCCGCGTTGGTTTGTGTCTCCGAGGTTCTCTGCCGATTGCCAGGGGGGCTGGCTAAGCACCTTTGCGAGAGAGCGGCACGGCGAGCCGCCGATGTTCCGTAGCGGAAAAGGTTTGTTCATCGTGGCGCTTGCCGATTTCCTCGCCGATCTCGATACCATGGCCGAACAGGCCGTATCTCAACTCGCCGCGGTCACCGACGACGAAGCGCTCGAAGCATGCCGTGTGAAGTACCTCGGGGCCAAGCAAGGGCTCCTGAAGGGCATCCAAAAAGGGTTGGCCAAAGTCGATAAGGCCGACAAACCGCTAGCCGGTAAACGCTTCAACGAAGTGAAGTCCACGTTGGAAGAAGCGCTTGAACAAGCGCGGAACCGGATTTCACAACAGCCCACCAGCAAAATTCAAGGACCGCGGCTCGACCCATCGTTGCCAGGCAATCCCCACCGCATCGGCCATCCGCATCCGTTGACGCAGACCATCGAAGATCTGAAAGAAATCATGGGACGGCTCGGTTTCACCGTGGTCGACGGTCCGGAAATCGAAGACGAATGGCACAATTTCGAGGCCCTGAACATCCCCGCGTCGCATCCCGCCCGAGATCCTCTTGAGAACTTCTATCTCGCAACGGCCAAACACGCGGTCGGGCCGATGCTGTTGCGAACGCAAACCAGCACCGTGCAGATTCGGGTGATGGAGGAGCGGAAGCCGCCGGTGCGAATCATTTCGCTCGGTCGCGTCTATCGTCCCGACACGCCCGATGCGACGCATTACCCCATGTTCCAACAGATCGAAGGGCTGCTCGTCGACCGGCACGTGACGATGGCCGACCTAAAGAGCATGTTGCGGTTGTTCGCCGGTAGCTATTTTGGCGGCGACGTGCATATCCGGTTTCGGCCTTCGTTTTTCCCGTTTACCGAGCCAAGTGTTGAAGTCGACATGACCTGGGGCGACGGTTGGATGGAAATGGGGGGCGCCGGCATGGTCGACCCACACGTCTTGAGTTCGGTGGGATACGATCCCGATGAGTACAGCGGGTTTGCCTTTGGCTTGGGGGTCGAACGCATTTGTGCTCGGCGACATAACGTGACGGACATCCGCGAATTTTATCGCAACGATGTCCGCTTTTTACATCAGTTCTAACTTTGCACGAGAGTAGGGCGAAGACCTTACCGTCTCTCGCCTCGCGGTCCCATGATCGTTTCCTGGAACTGGCTGAAACAATACGTCGCCCTCAACATGCCGCTCGTGGATCTCGAGCGTCGGCTGATGATGGCCGGTTTGAATCATGAGGGGACCGCGGACGTCGAAGGCGACATGGCGATCGATCTCGAAGTGACCAGCAACCGCCCCGATTGCCTGGGGCACATCGGCGTCGCGCGTGAAATCGCGGTCCTCTGGGGAAGTGAATTGCGAATCCCCCCGGCCGATCCGCCAAGCGGATCGACCAACGTTGACGGTCTTGCGAAGGTTACGATCCACTGCCCCGCGCTCTGCCGCCGCTATACGGCTCGCGTGATTCGCGGTGTGAAGGTCGGTCCAAGCCCCGACTGGCTGCGACAACGACTGGCGACGTGCGGGATCGAGTCGATCAACAACGTGGTCGATGTATCGAACTACGTCTTGATGGAGTGTGGCCAACGGCTCCATGCGTTTGACTTGTCGCGACTCCAAGGCCGCGAGATCATCGTCCGTGAACCACACAAGGGCGAAACGCTCGAGGCGATCGATCATAAGATGTATCAGCTTGAGCCGGGGATGTGCGTCATCGCCGATGCGAATCGCGCCGTGGGGCTTGGCGGGGTGATGGGGGGCGTGAGCACCGAAGTCTCCAATCAAACAACCGACTTGCTGATCGAAGCCGCGGAATTCGACCCCATGGCAATCCGCGACACGGCCCGACGTCTGCATCTACACAGCGATTCGTCCTATCGCTTCGAACGGGGGATCGATGCGGAGGCCGTCGATTGGGCCAGCCGACGTTGTTGCGAGTTGATTCTCCAAGTCGCCCGCGGAGAACTTGCCGCGGGGGTGATCGACATTGGCCAAACCCCCACGTCGCGCGAGCCCGTGAAATTGCGCTACGACCAACTCAAACGGATCTTGGGGATCGCCATTTCACCCGGCGAATCGACACGTATCCTGACGGCCCTTGGCAACGCGGTCCATGCCTCGTCGCCCCAGGTGATCGAGGTTGTGCCGCCGAGTTGGCGAAGAGACTTAACGCGCGAGATCGATCTGATCGAAGAAGTCGGACGTATTCACGGTTACGACGCCATCCCGGAAGATGTTAGCGTTCCCATGACCCGTTCCGCGCGAACGAAATTCGATCGCGTCGTGCAGCGCGTCCGCGAGGTACTAATCGCTTGTGGGTTTGACGAGGCGATGACGGTCAGCGCCGCCGATGAGTCGCTCTCCGAAGCGTTCAGCCCCTGGAGCAGATTGCCTGCCTTGGCAACACGGACGCCCGTGTTGCGTCGCGCCGACCGGCTTCGTCGTAGCTTGATTCCGAGCCTGTTGGAGTGCCGCCGCACGAACGAAAACGTGGGTAATGAAAATATTGAACTGTTTGAACTCGCCCGAGTGTATCACGCCAAACAGCAGGGTCTTCCGGACGAACCAATCATGTTGGGGCTCACGAGCAGTGACGACTTATTGGCGGTCAAGGGAGTCATCGAAGCAATCCTCGCCCGCATCCACTCCGACGTGGTTCTGGAGGTATCCGATAGCGATGAGTCGCTCTTCGCTTCCGGAGAGGCGTGCGAATTAAAGATCGATGGGAAAGTGTTCGGTATCCTGGGACAAGTGGGAGACGCGGGGCGCAAACACTTTCAGTTGCGAGGGCCGACCACCGTTGCCGAGCTTCGCATGGAGGTACTGCTCGATCATGCGGTCCTCGTCCCGCAGTATCAGAAGATGACGCAGTTTCCCTCGATCACGCGTGACCTGAACCTCGAAATGGATGAGGGGGTGGCGTGGGCCAAGGTTGCGGGGTTGGTGCGGGAACATTGCGGTCGGTTGTTGGAGCGTCTCGATTACCTCGAAACCTATCGCGACAAACAGCGGCTCGGGAAAGATCGCAAGAGCCTGCTATTTAAGATTACGCTACGCGACAACAAAGGCACCTTGACGGGAACCCGCGCCGACGAAATACGAGATCGCGTCGTGGCGGCATGCGCGAAGCAACTCGGCGCGTCGCTTCGTGCGATGTAACTTCTTCCCACGGCTCACGGCGACGACCGTCCACGGGCACGATGATCGTGTCGATGGAATGTCCGGTGGCCCGTGGTCAGCCTCGCCGTGGTACTTGTGGAAGGAGGACGCCGCCCATGTAGGGGTAGTCGCTAATTGATGCAGGAACCGTGGACGGCGCCCTCCCTCACGAATTCATCGTTGATCATCCGCTGGTTCATCGATGGCGATTGCACGAAGGGTGTGTCCAGAACCCGTTTTCTCGCACGATGCGTTAATCCGAGAATTTTCTGTCAGGAAACACGGCGACGGCACATCCATCTTGCCCCAAGCGGGGTGTGCGCGACGGATGGCCGCCGCGGGTCTTCACGTTGGTTACTCTCCAAAGAGAGAACTGGGAAAGCGTCTCTCGACAATCCGACCGAATTCTTCCGTCGTGCGTCGCTGTCCCACGGTATGCCAGGCATTCACCTCGGCCAACTCGGGCATGAGTTCGACAAACTGATCGGAAAGAGTTTGGGCAAGCCGCCGGACGGCGGGCGTTTTGCCACGGTCGAGAATCGCGGCCACGGTCTTCATCATCCGCACCATGCGAGCACGTTGCAGAACAGGCGTGGAAAGCGGCGCTTCGCTGTCAACAAGCAGTTCCGCGATCGGAACATCGAGTGCCTTTTGCCAGGCGAAGAGTTGCGAGAGAGTGAGATCGGCGGTTTCTTCTTCCTGGAGCTTCACCTCGCGGACGCTCAATTTGAGCTGCCGACTGATACCCCGCAGTGAGATACCTTGCCGTCGACGTACTTTCGCGATTTGATGCACGGGCTGTTTGGCCAAGGGTGGCCCTTCAACCGGTTCGGGACAGTTTCGAGCGGGAAGCTTTAACGGGATATCTTGATTTGGCGGATGTGAAGTTGACATGGATCCTATTCCTTCCAGCCGCGGTTCGGAGGACGCGGCGCATGAAGTCTTCGTAAACGAACCCCAAACAACGAGTGACGACGGTCAACGAATCCCGCGCCGTCGGTTGCGGCGAAACACGGGACCATCACCGGTTTTCTCGCGCTACGAACACGAAGACAGGAGCGAATTGAGCGGATCGATCAACGGGTCAGAACGAAGGCCGCCCCCACGCGGCATGGATCGTTCTGTCAGTTAAGGAAGAATAACGAAAAGACCACACGCAACGAATAAATCCATCGATCCAAATCGCTCGCGAACCCGCACAATCGTGACAAGTAGACGGCGAAATGCGTAGCGTGGCGTACTCCCGATTTTGAGCCGGTACATGCCCACCGAAAACGGACGGAAACGACGCGGTCCACAGTCCCATGTGAACCAACGTACGCCTTGTTCGTCCCTACCGGCAATCGCTTGCTGGCCTGCTGCGAGTCAGTGCAGCGAGATTGGAAGAGCGTTTCGCACTCGCCTTGATAAGGCCCCCACGGGCGAGCACTAACCAGATAATAGCCAACACCGAATCCGCGGACAAGCCGTGCGAAACATGACCATGTTCATCAGAATCATGAAGGAAATCGCGGATGTTCTACTGATTGTGGGGGGGCGTGGAAGTTGAAATTGATGGCCATCGCGCGCGGCTTGAAGAGGTCTTGACTGGAAACCGCGTGACCACCACGACGCACGGTCGCCTGAAGCGTGTCGCGTGTACCGTGATCACACCTAGCGTCCGCGCGCGACGTGGTCAATATCGAACACGCCACGGCTTGAAACCCGATATCCCGCGAACACTCATCTGATATGCCGTTATTTTTCATGCGTGTCGCATCTTGTTTGAATGCATAACGCATACCAAGTTGGTATATAAATAGAACGGCGTTGGATCCTGGAATACTTAAGGGCGTTGCCAGCAGCGGGCAATGTCGCCTACCGGCGATCGGTGTGAGTTGCGCCCGGATACTTCGTGACAAAAGTCACAAGATGCCCAATAAACCGATGGTTTGTCGCACTTGACCACTGCTTGCACGCAAGTTGAATCGCAAAGGATTCAAAAAATTCTGCGTGGACACTTAGTCGTCAGAAAAAATATCGATGTTCGCCACGAGAGGAAATACATAGGTGGCGAATGGTTCGCGCGCAACGCATCGTGTCCGGCGCGCTTCCAATTTCACATCGTCTCGCGCGTCAAACCATCACAAACTCTCTCCTCGCGCGGAAAACACGAAAGCTTGGCATTAAGCCGGTACGCGCGCCGCATCATTCGCCCAAGGCAAAATCGCGAAGATGCTTAAGATAATTCGGCCCGCGCATCACTTGACCATCTTTCATGGAACTTTTTTCATGCCCCCTCACAGGTGGCAGCGCGGTCAAGTTCGGTTGCAATGTGGATTGAGAAGTGACCGGAGCAAGGGGAATGTCCCCCAGTTCGTGGCGTACCGAGCAGATGGTCGACCAACGATAGCCGTGTCGCTGAAGCTCCGCGATTTGTGCCGAACGATTCCCGATCGTCCATCGCACGGTCTCGATGGCCCGTCGTCGAATCATTTGTAAGTCGGCGCGTAAGTCATCCTCTTCAAGGTGCATGCCGTTCAATTCAAGCGTCGGCTTGAATCGTTGCACCCATTTCGTCCACCCGCGCACCGGTTCCTGATCGGCCAGCGCGAACACGACGTCGTGGTCCGCAAGGCCGCGCCACATTTTGTGAAGCTCGCCTAGCGATAAGCGGCAGGATTCGTCACGTACCACGACCACGTCGGCGACCGCTTCACTCACGGCCAACCGCATGTTCATGGCGCGGCCCATCCGAACCGGCTGGCGCAACAGACGGACCTGTGGATACCGCATCGCGAGTTCATGGGTGATTTCGCTCGTCGCGTCTTCCGAGCCATCGTCGATCACGAGCACGTCGACTCGGGCGGTGAGATCGACGGCATTTTCCAAGGCATCACACACCAAGCGGTCGAGCGTCGCCTGAGCATTGTGGACGGGAAGACAAATGGCAAGCGATAGTGCCAAGACAAGCTCCTACTTCATCAGACAACCCCTGGTCGATCGCGAAGATTAAGATCGGATGTACATCCGCTCCGACTAAAGTGCCTTTGCCGTACGGCATGTTGTACCCGTCGTACTGACAGAACCTTCGCAATTCTTGAGGATTGTGCGTGGTCCACGGTCGGCGATGGTGTTGCTGGCCACACCCCCTTGGGCCGGTTATGCTGATCGTTTCGGTGGGTTCGTCCATGGAAACCGTTTTCCGGAATAAGAGATACGTCTCTTTGCCTGCCCCCCCTGGGAACACTGCCCATGACATCGGCGTCTCAAGAGCCTGATTTCTCGCGTGGCGACGGAATTTTGCCCGCCGTCGCACAAGACGCGAAGACGGGCGAAGTGCTGATGGTCGCTTACATGAACGCCGAGAGTTTCGCTGAAACATTGGCTACCGGACGCGCGGTTTATTTCAGCCGCGGCCGAAAGCGTTTGTGGCGCAAAGGCGAGGAGAGCGGAAACATCCAACACGTTCGCCGGGTGTTCATCGACTGCGATGCCGACACAATCTTGCTACAGGTCGACCAAGTCGGAGGCGCGGCTTGTCATCAAGGCTATCGTAGTTGCTTCTACCGTGAAATCACCCCCCAGGGAACCAACATCATTGCCGAGAGGGTGTTCGACCCAAGGCAAGTTTACCGAACCGAGTCGCCGCACGATGCTTCGTCAAAGGGCGAAGGCAACGAGCCATCCGCTTGAGGAGTTCTCAATGATTCGTCGATTCAGCAAGCCGTCTTCGATCATCATCGCGTTTTGCGTCGGAGCTGTCTGTGCGACGGTCCCCACATCCAGGGCCGTTGCCGTCGAGTTGCCCGTGGTGTTTGAGGACGATTTCGACTCCGGTCTCCAGCGCTGGGAG
>Ga0114931_10008521_pt1 | contig 12402 bp, 12 predicted proteins | sample 2SBtaG_FD_89579 | JGI IMG/M metagenome (GOLD analysis project Ga0114931, IMG submission 89579) | Deep subsurface microbial communities from Kolumbo volcano to uncover new lineages of life (NeLLi) - 2SBTROV14_V59a metaG | ecosystem: Environmental > Aquatic > Marine > Volcanic | place: Kolumbo...
CATCGTTTTTCTAGACGAAGTAGGCGACATGCCACTGGAGTTGCAACCGAAGTTACTTCGTGTGTTGCAAGAAGGCGAAGTGACGCCTGTCGGAGCAGCCCGTCCGGTCCAGGTGGATGTCCAAGTTTGTGCAGCCACGAATCGCAATTTACAGCGTGATACCGAGGAAGGCCGCTTTCGTGAAGATCTTTATTATCGACTGAACTTGGTCGAATTGAGCATGCCGCCACTGCGAGAACGTGCTCAGGACATACCGCAGTTTGTCGACTTTTTCTCGCGGAAGTATGCGGCCCGTTACGATCAACCTCTTTGGGAACCTGACGCGGAAACTCTGAGTCGTTTCTGCGAATACCGTTGGCCGGGCAATGTTCGTCAGTTGAGCCATGTGATCGAGCAGAGCTATGTTTTAGAATGCGAGCCTGCGTTGCCTGGAGCAACTGCTCTTAGCGAAAGATCGATTTCGTTGCCGTTTACCGACCTGGGAAAGCTACGTCGAGCGGCAGTAGAGCAAGCTTTGCAAGCGACCGGTGGTCATAAAGGCCGCGCGGCCGAAATGCTGGGTGTTCACCCCAACACACTCACTCGATTGTTAGCTCAGATTTCTAAAGACCGGTAGCGCTTCGTTGCGCGTTGGCTTAGGCGAGCGGCAGATAGGAATATACCAGCCTGACGAGGATCGAGGATTTAGGGGCTAGTCCAGCGGGCGAAAGCCCTCATTTCCCTAGCTCCTAAATCCTAGCCCCTCCCCCCTGATCCTACGCCTTTGGTCGAGTTGTCATTGGTAAAATCTCATCTGCCGATCGCCTTAGCATTGAGGTTGGATCTTACTTCGACTGAAAGCGTGTCGATAAGCGATTCCAGAGTTCCGCCGGCTTGGTAAGTAAACTCGACGTGGATTTTTTCTCCTGCGGCGACTTCCACTGGATCCTTTACAGGTAGTACCAGCAGTTGGTTGGCCCAGGGGATGCCGCGCTGTTGGTCGAGCAGAATAGTAATGAGGTTTTGCGTTGCGAAGCGCAGGCCGGTGAGCGCGCCTGGCTGCGCTACTTCGAGATCGATTGTGCAGTCGAACGAAGTAGGAAAATTCTGGTCGTAGAAGATATTTGCGTAGGTAGTAAACTCGCCTAGCTCGATGGTTCGGCTATCGACCGTGGCGGGGTCTTGGAAGAGCGGCAGTGGCGCGTGGTAGCCGGCAAAGTCGTAGGAAAACTGGACGGGCTGAACAAGCATCGTGGTTGCTTCGGGGAGAAACTTGGGCAGTGGTGCCTGCTTGCCAAAAGCTGTGTGGTAGTGCTGCTTGAAAGCTTGGATCACTTCGAGTTGCTTTTCTCTGAGCAAACCAACGTGTAGCATCTCGCAGATGACGACGTCGACCGGCTCGATTGGGACATAGTCGCGAGCGTCTGCCTCGACAACGGAGACGCGGTCGCCATGCAGGTTCTTTTCTAGCAGTTCGTGTGAGCTCCAAACTAAAGCGGGATTGCGTTCGACGCAGGTGACGCGGGCTCCCTGTTGAGCTGCGAGCCAGGAAAGAATAGCCGTTCCGCCGCCTAGTTCGACGACATGCATGTTTGGCTTAATGACGGCTTTGATCGCTTCGGCAAAAGCTCCGACTCGGCGCTGATCTTGCAACATATTGAAGTGATAGTGGAGCGGAATGTATTGGCCTAGCAAATGGTCCTCGGCCGTCGAGTGAGATGCTTGGCTCTGAACTGATTCGAACTGCACTTCGTCTTCGGGTTGGTTGTCGTCTTTGAGTTGGTCGTCGTCTTCGACGTAGAGGCGTAGGTGCATCTGCAAGCTATTCCATGATGGAGGTGTTCCCCTGATTGGTAACGAGTTGGGGAATGCTAGCGGGTTGGTTTGGAGATGGGAAGGTCAGAATCGGCGTCTTTTTTCCTGGAGGAATTATTCGGCTAGAGCCAGCGTCGCACGCGCCGGCTGTACTCGAGATATTCGTCGCCAAAGGTCTCGGTGAGCGATGTTTCTTCCTTTTGGATAAAGCGTTTTGAGATGATCGCCATAAATATCGGTGGCATAATCCAGGGCGAAACGCTGCCCAAGGCAGTGGCGATACCGATGAGCAAAACAACCATACCCAAGTAAATTGGATTTCGACTGAAGCGATAGAGCCCGCTGGTTAATAGCGAGGTTGACTCCTGGAACGGAATAATCGTTGTCTGTCGACGTCGAAACTCCAGAGCGCAGTAGAGAACCATCGCCACCCCGGCGACGATTGTTGCCATGCCAATGATTCGCCCAGCGAGGCTGCTGAATTTTGCAATCGGTAGCCAACGGGCGAGCGCAAAACACCACAAGGCTGAGGCCAGAAGTACGACCGGGGGCATCAGCAGGGGGCGTTTTTGTTTGGCGTTGTCTGTCATTAGGCGCTCGCCTTAATATTGCTTTGCTCGCGGAAGTTGGATTGTTGCTGAAAAAATTGCCGACTAGCACTAGGCAAATGACGAATTCCAAAATACCCAAATCAGAATAGCCGCAACGCGAGAACTGCGAGTATTTGCATGAAATACGGTATTTCTTGTTTCGTCATTGGGCCATTTTTCGATGTATTGGGCGTCATTCGTGCTTTACCTAGGAGTTCCAGTACGAGTTCAATGTGGCATGCAAGTGTTACGTTGTGGCCGTTGTGTCGTCGTGGTAATCTTGACCCTGCGCTGTAGTGCTAGGCTCCCACGACAATACCGCGGAACATCACGCCGGCCAGATAAGCTAAGCCGGCGGCTGCTCCGCCGACGAACAGGGTTTCAAAACCTTCCCAATACCAGGGTTGTTTGATGAACCATGATTTTCCTGCACCGACGGCAAAAAAGGCACCGCTGGTGATTGCTGCGCTCCATAGGAATGGATTTTCTAGCCCCCCGGGTGCGAGCCACTGGTAGATGAAGGCTAGTAGCGGCAAAGCGCCGACTAACAGGAAGGCAACGAACGTGGTGAGCGCGGCTGTTATGGGATTGGGTCCTTCCAGGGCAACACCGAATTCGTCGGTAAGCATCGTGTCGACCCATTGGTTTACATCGGCGGTGATGACCTCGACGGCACGCTCCAGATCGTCTCCCTGAAAACCTTTTTGGCGAAAGATCTCTCGGATTTCTTCTTTCTCTCCTTCGGGGTAGAGCTGGATGTGCATTTCTTCGTTGCGTCGGAGTCGCTCCTTTTGCTGAGACTCGGCACGGATCCCCAAATAATTGCTCGCCGCCATACTGAAGCCATCGCCAACTAGGTTGGCAATTCCGAGAATGATGACAACTCCGGAATCGAGCCCTGCGCCAGCGACTCCCGACACGACAGCGAAGGTCGTCACGATTCCATCGATGGCTCCGTATACAAAATCGCGCAAATAACTGCTTTGGGCGCTACCCTGCAACCGCTGCCGAATTGCCTGGGGTCGGTGCGACTCGATGTGTTCGGCCGAAGTGTTGTTCTCTGGCATAACGCTCGCTCTCTGCATTTCCGTAGGGGGAATCGGATCGTTCCACGCCTACAGCGTAACGCTTGAAGAGGTTGACCGCCATGCGATACAGCAAAGCCCAGGGATTGCATTCCCTGGGCTTTGCGAGTGGGTAATTTTCGTAGTTTGCGACAGCATGTGTGTGAATGTCAGACGGTCATAAGCCCGTCGCGGATAGCCAAGCTGACTGCTATATCGGCAGAGGCGCCGATGATTTTGATACGACGGTGTTGCGAAAACAATGCGGTCATTGCATCGCAGTCGATCGAATTGGCCAAGATCATTGCCAGCCGAATTGGTGCGGGCTCTGAATGAATATTGGTTCTTTCGTTGACTTTTGAGTGGACGGATTCTCTCTGTTGGATCATCTGTTGCCCCAGGATGATGAAAGAAGTTTCGTGGTCAAACGCTTACTGACAAAAGCGATGAGGCTTTGCAGAGCGTAAACATTCGGTATCACACTTATCATCGGCGATCGTGACAGCAAATGATAAGGCAACCTAGAAGCTAGAGACTCGAACAAACATGCAGACGCTCGGTATTCTAACAGACGAAATAACGCGCAGCCCACTACGCTGAAACGACTTAGGCGGAAACGAGCGATAGTGATTGACGTGAGGGTGTGACAAACGTCTGATCCTTAACCACCAAATTGCGATCAAAAAATTTCTTGGGCGTCGCCGTTAAAGACAATAAAGCAGGTTTGAAAAGTGCTGTAGCCCGCTGTAGCCCGTCACAGATAAGAAAAGCAGATCTTCTAGTAGTGGGGTGGTTTTTCGTGAGGCAGGTCCTCGCCAATTCCCTGCTCGATCGATTGCTGGAGGAGCGAGCGGAGGGCCTTCAGTTCGTTTCCTAGTCGGTCAATCTCTGTTTGCTGTCGGAGCACAACATGGTTGAGTTCATCGAGTGTTTGTTGCTGGAACATGATTTTCTGTTCCAACTCGATGACCGCGGAGGGCGGATTGTTGGAGGAAGGTTTTTTGGTCATAATTTACTATCCAAACGAACGTTCTCAGGAGGCGGTAGATAGGAATTTACCTTCGTTAGGCGAGCGGCAGAAAGTAATTTACGTTCATAACCCGACGCGTCAGCGAGGGATGCAGCGGATACCGGCTTATCCCTCGCTGACGCGTCGGGTTACTATCTTTTTACTATCTTTCTGATCCATCGTATTCAACCCTTACCATATTGATGTCCCAAAAGCATCTTACCAAACTGGCGAATTGACGACATGACGTTGATTGGAGGATAATTGGGAAAACCATCTATCCTCTCGGCTGAGGTACGCTATGAAAACTCAAACGCCTGAACAGCTTGTCCTGAAAAAATGCTTGCCCTGCGAAGGAGGGGTCGAACCTTGTCCACTCGACGTAGCCCAACAGCAACTCAAGCAGCTTGCGGGATGGTATCTCACGCACGAGGGACAGCGGATTCGCAAGGACTGGACCGTGAAGAATTTTCTGGCCGGCCTGGATTTTTTCAATCGCTGTGCACAGGTCGCCGAAGAGGAAGGACATCATCCTGATTTACACATCGAAGGCTATCGGAACGTGTCGGTCGAGCTCTGGACACACGCGATCGGTGGGCTGTCGGAGAATGATTTTATTCTGGCGGCGAAGATTGACGAGCTTCCGATCGAGTTACAGTAGCAAATCTTGAGGCGACACTGGTCGCTATTTACTGCAGCCCTTGCAGCCTGTGCTGTTGACAGGGAAACTCTATTGCAACTGTTTCCTTGTTCGTATCTCACTGAGCAAATAATAATCATGTCTTTTTCTTGCCTGATGGTCCGACGTGATGACGATCGTCATGTCACTTGCGGTGTCGAAACTCTTTCGACCGATCAGCTTCCTGCGGGCGAGGTGCTTATCGAAGTCGCTTGCTCGTCGCTTAATTACAAAGATGCACTGGCTTGCCAGGGGCATCCGGGGGTGATGCTCCAATCACCGCATGTGCCGGGGATTGATGCGGCGGGGATAGTGGTAGAAAGCAGCTTGGCTGATTTTAAGCAGGGCGATGAAGTCTTGGTGACCGGTTATGATCTGGGCTCGGGTCATTGGGGTGGGTATTCGCAATTTGTACGTGTGCCGGGCGAGTGGGTCGTGCCGTTGCCGAAGGGATTGTCGCTGGACATGGCGATGAGGTATGGGACGGCCGGGTTTACAGCGGCGCAAAGTGTTGCCGCGATTCAACATGCCGGCATTGAGCCAGGGGCGGGCGAAATTGTGGTCACCGGTGCCACGGGCGGAGTCGGTGCTTTGTCGATAGGCATTCTCGCCAAGCTGGGCTATCAAGTGGCGGCGGTAACGGGAAAACCAGAACAGGAAAAAATGCTTTGTCTGCTCGGTGCCCGGCGAATCCTTGCACGCGAAGAGGTCGACGACCAATCGAAGAAACCCTTGCTAAGGGCGAGTTGGGCGGGGGCGATCGACACGGTTGGCGGGAACATTTTGTCGACGCTGTTGCGCTCGACCGAGCAGCGCGGTTGCGTCACGGCTTGTGGGCTGGTGGCTGGAATTGAATTGTCGACGAGCGTTTATCCATTTATCTTGCGCGGCGTGACATTGGCGGGGATCGACTCGGCACATTGCCCGCGGAAGAAGCGATTGGAGATGTGGGACCGATTGGCAGGAGCTTGGCAGATTGAGGGGCTGGAGGAACTTTGCCGGTCGATTACGCTCGCTGAGGTTCCCCGTATGGCTGAAGCCATGCTCGCCGGGGAGACTTTTGGTCGGATTCTTGTGCGGCCTGGGGTGTGAAAATCGTGCTTGGGGGGTAGTACCGCGGCTTGCTGGACTTCGAAATGTTTCTCCCATTTAGTTGCTTTTTCTGTGTATTTGAGTAGGGTGGAGATAGTAGGGGTGATCAGGCAGTCGGAAATGAATGGAGTAGGTGCTAATGGTGTTCTCACAACTTGGTTCCGCACGCTCGTTGCGCCCCCAGCGCACCTCGGGGGGAGTTTGCGCTTCTTTTCTTCGACATTTTCTTCGACAACACTTTCTTCGACAACGTTTTCTTCAACGTCGTGCTGTGCAAGTGATTGCGAGCGCGCTGATTGTGGTGTTGCTAGGTGCGAGTAGCTCATGGGCCGCTTTCGTGACGACGAAAGAGGCTGAGCTGGATGCCATTTACGGGCAGGCGTCGTTCGGATCCAATCCGGTCGACATCCGTTTTCTGCCGACGATCACCCATGTTGATGCTTCGTTGTTGAACATCCATGAAACGACGCCGGGTAATTCTAATCTCTTCGCACTATTCAATCTGTTCGGCCCTTCGCCGATCCATTACGCATATTATGTCGATACCATCGACTGGTGTGGATCGACCAATACGAACATTGTTGGTTGTGGATTCCAGCCGGGCAACGACTTTGTAGTGGAATCCAGCTTCGCAGCAGGCGGAAGTGGCGCAGAATTGATCGGTCATGAACTGGGCCATAATCTCAACCTAGCACACGACACTTTGCCGGCCGGCAACCTAATGGATCCGAGCCTCAACGGTTCGACCACGTTGACCCCTGCCCAGGTGGCTACGATTTTGGCTCGCCCAACGATCCAGTCCGACAGTAATGGGCTGTTTATTGAAATCCAACCGATATTGATTCTTGCCACTGCTTCAGTTCTCGAACCTTCGACCATGCTGCTGACAGTCTCGGTAGTGGGAGTCGTTATGTGCAGCGTGAGGCGTTGGCGTAGTTAGTTGATCACGGTTGTTCTATCGGCATTCGATAGCAAGCGGCCTCTTTGTCGTTGCGAACGAGGAGGTACTCGCCGGCCAGCGCCGGAGGGTTCCAAGTTTTTCCTTCGAGAACCGAGAAGCGAGTCAGCTCGCGGAGCCGTTCGGGCGTAGGCTCGATGAGCACAATTTCGCCCCTCTCGTCCATGACGAGCAGCAGATCGTCGACCAGGATCGTTTGGCCGTGGCCGTAACGTCCCCGTTTCCATTGCCGCTTGCCGGTGGCGAGGTCGAGGCAGACGAAGATACCGTCGTCGAGGCCATAGATATAGCCATCGCGAACGATGAGATTGGCAAACTTGGATTTGAGCTTCTTGGATTCCCAAATCAGAGAAGTGGACCAGTTATCGGGCGAATCTTGGGCTACTTGAATAAGCTGACTGCCTGTCCCGTAGCCGGTGGAGATCAACACCCGCCCGTCGGGCAAAACCACCGGCATCGCAATGTTTTGTGGGCCTTCGAGCCACGGGTAGGTCCAGAGAACTTGGCCGGTCTCGAGGTCGTGTGCATCCACACCGTGCTTGTTGAAAATCAGCACTTGAGCGACGTCATCAATCGTCGCCAGCAGTGGCGAGCTGTAAGCAGCTCGGTCGTCGCCGCCAGACCACAGAAGGTCGCCAGTTTGCGAGTCGTAGGCGACCAGCGAGCGACCGTCTTCTCCTCCGGCACTAACAATAACTTTTCCTTCGGTTACCAGAGGCGAGCAACTGACTCCCCAACCGGGGACCGAAGATTCGTTTTCGGTGATGATATTTTTTGACCAAATCACGCTGCCATCGATTAAGTCGAGGCAGTTGAGAATTCCGCTTGGTCCGAGCGCATAAACACGGCCATCGACAATGGCGGGTACGCTGCGGGGGCCCTCGCCGGCGATGACCGACTCGTAGTGTGCCTGGTAGGCATGGTTCCAAATCAAATCGCCGGTCAGCAAATGATAACAGGCGACCAATTCACTTTCGCCCCGTTGTTCCATCGTGACAGCGTACTGGCCAACGATCGAAAAACCGGACCAGGCGGTGCCAATCGGCTGGCGCCACAACAATTCTGGCGGCTGAGTTTTCCAATCGCGAGCAAGCTGAAGCCCCGTGACATGGCTATTGCGATTGGGGCCGGAAAATTGGGGATAATCAGTAGCCGATGCCACAGGCAAGGGAATGTCACTTGGCGGGTCGGCCTGTTCGACCGAGAGCGATTGAGAATGGGGCTTGGTCCAGCGCCATTCCAGCACCGGCACAAGGTCGCCAGTGACCCCGCGAATCTCTAGCGAGGCTGCCAGCAGCCCCACGGCAGCTATCGCACTGCCGCATAAGAGTAGCCGCCGGCGCCAGCGGAGGCGGGAAAGCAACAGCACCCACAGCATGAGGGCGGCAAAGGTGGCGAGGATTACTTTCGTGGTTTGGATATTCTGAGCCTGATGGTCCAGGGCAGGGAACTGCCAAATAGAGAACCAGGTCCCAGCAGCAAGCGTCAGGATGACGCCCACAGGCCACCAGCGGATTGGCCTGGGTTGCTTAGCTTTATCTTCTGCTGAGGTGTGGGGGGTGGTCATCGACCGCTCGTCTTAGGTGATCTGCCGGGCCTTGGGCCTCCATATTACCATATTGGCGTGGCCGCCGACGCTAACTTGGACATTGAGTCTGACGCTTGGCTACTCTGCCGCTTTCCAATGGGGTATATTAGAGGCCTGTTTCCTGATTCTCGACCCCTAAATTCTACCACCATGCCCAAATACGTGGTTCGTCATGGCGTGATGCGGCTTCTTGGCGTCTTTTCGACGCGAGGCAGGGGTACGTATGCTCGTGGCATGACGGTCGTTGCCCGGACGAGTCGTGGGCTTGAGGTGGGCGAAGTTTTGTGTGAGGCAACCGAACATGTGGTAGCCAGCATGGACAATCCCAAGCATGGGCAAATTCTTCGCCAACAGAACGACGACGATGTTGGCGAGTTGCGGCGTATGCTCGAACAACAGCAGAAGGAGCACGCCCTCTGCGGAAAAGGGATTGCGGAGCTCAACTTAGATATGCAGTTGGTCGATGTTGAACATTTGTATGGCGGCGAGCGGATAATTGTCTATTATCTCGCAGAAGATCGGATCGACTTTCGCCAGTTGGTCAAGAATTTGGCGAAGGAATTTCAAACTCGGATCGAAATGCGACAAATTGGCGTTCGCGATGAGGCAAAGCTGCTGGCAGACTATGGCGATTGTGGGAAACCGGTTTGCTGCAATACGCATTTGTCTGAGATGCCGCCCGTTTCGATGCGAATGGCCAAGCTGCAGAAAGCGACCCTGGATCCCAGCAAAATTTCGGGCCGTTGTGGTCGTCTGAAGTGCTGTTTGCGGTACGAGTACGATACGTATCAGGAAATGCAAAAGGATTTGCCGCCGGTAGGATCTGAGATTATCACGAGTGAAGGGAGGGGTCGGGTGCTAGCTCAGGAGATTCTCGCCTCGCAAATACTGGTATTAGGGGAGGATTCACGACGATTTGTGGTTCCTGGCTCCGAGGTACTCACAGTGCTCAAACGAGGCAGTGGATCGCGAAGTAGGCCAAAAGAGCCGGCCCCAGAGGCAACGGGAGGCGGCCAGCCTGCTACTGGGTCTGCCACTGAGGCCAACTCAGAAAAACGTTCGAATTCAGAAAAATCGGCACCTGACAAAGACGAATCCCGCGCAGATGAGTAGAATGAAGGTAGCAAAGCTCCACTGGAACGGTGGGGCTATGTGGCCTAACCCTGTAAGTTCTTTATCCTCGAGATACCTAGCCCTACTGCAATGCTCGATCCCAACCATCCGATCGCTGAGCTGTTGCGTCGCGATCAGCGATATCACTTCAACGCGTATGTCTTCGTGTTTGAAGCGCTCCGCCATGCCCAAGAAAACATGGGGATGGGGACCGACTACGTTTCTGGAGAGGGGGGCGTTTCTGGAGAGGGGGGCGTCTCTGGAGAGGGGGGAGTCTCTGGAGAGGGGGGAGTCTCTGGTCGAGAAGTGACCAAAGACGACGAGCCCGAACGGCATGTGACGGGCCAAGAACTTTGCGAGGCGATGCGAGTGTTTGCCCACGAAGAATATGGCTATCTGGCAAAGTGTGTGTTGAACGAGTGGGGAATTGAGTCGACGGGCGACTTTGGCGAGATTGTTTTTAATCTCATCGAGATCGAGCAAATGCGAAAGACGCCGCACGACCGCCGCGAAGATTTCGAAGACGTTTACGATTTCGACGAAGGCTTCCGAGACGGCTTTGAATTTTCGCTCCCCGATACGAGCGAGGAGCATCGGACGTAATGCCGGCTGAACCGATCGGGTCGCCTCGCAAGAGTCGTTGGCAATTGATGGTCTCAAGCATTCTGTTGGGCCTCTGGATTTTGTTCTTGGCCTGGACTGCGGCAACTGGCTGAAAGTTATCTTTAGTGCCAATCTTCCGAGTGTTTTGAGAGGGAGCACGAGATGTCCAGATATCAAATGTTAATCCGTTGTTTTTTCGTCGCGGCAATTGTTTGGATAACCTTTACTGCCCAGGTTGCCAGCGCCGCTTCCGAACATCACGAATTGGCACCCGTTGTCGAACGAGCGATTTCTTTCCTTAAGACCACCCAAGCAGAGGATGGTTCTTTCAGCAGCCATACAGGCACTGGAGTGACTTCGTTGATTGCTACCGGTCTGCTGCGAAATGGCCGAACTGCCGCCGATCCGCTGGTGAGCAAATCGATTGCATATCTTGAGCAACAAGTGCGCAAAGATGGCGGCATCTACCAGCAAGGTAGCCGTTATCGAAATTACGAAACCTGTCTGGCGATCCTTTGCTTTGAAGAGGCGAATCGCGATGGCAAGTACGATTCTCTCTTGGCGGGTGCTGAGGCGTTCGTCAAGGGTTTGCAATGGGACGCAGAGGAGGGGCACGATCTGTCGAGCCCCAGCTACGGCGGGGCAGGCTACGGAAAGCACCAGCGGCCCGATTTATCGAATACGAGCTATCTGATCGACGCTCTGAAATCACTTGGGCGAGGCCCCGAGGATCCTGCAATCAAGCGGGCGCTGGTGTTTGTCTCGCGTTGCCAGAATTTGGAAACCGAATACAACGACACGAAGTTTGCGGCCACGAACCCCGACGGAGGGTTTTATTATACCGTGGCAGCCGGTGGCACGAGCCAGGCGGGCGAAACCGCGAACGGGGGTTTGCGAAGCTATGGATCGATGACTTATGCGGGTCTGAAAAGCATGATCTATGCGGGAGTGAGCGCCGACGATCCGCGAGTGAAAGCGGCCTTCCAGTGGGTCCAGCAGCATTACACGGTGCAGGAGAATCCTGGAATGGGTAAGAGCGGGCTGTACTATTACCTGCACACTTTTGCCAAAGCTCTGGAAGCGATCGGCGCAGAGGAAGTCGTCGACGACCAAGGCAAGCCTCACCACTGGCGTCAGGAGCTGATCGACGAGCTGGCGGCACGTCAGCAAGCCAATGGTAGCTGGCTCAATGAAAACGAGCGTTGGCTCGAAGGCGACCCGAATCTGGTCACTGGCTACGCGCTGCTTACGCTCTCTTACTGCCGCGACAAGTAGGTACCAAGCCGAGGTGTTGCAAGCCCTCGGCTTTGAAACCAATTGGGCGCACTGCGACTGCAAGCATCGCTAGCAAAAGAGTGATCTAGGCCGCCCTTTGTCGGTTTGCTACATATCTCCCCTCAAAACTCTGCGCGGCGTTGGCTGCGCTGACTTTCTAGCCGGGGTTCTTCCATGGAAAACAAATTACCAGTCCGTCAGTCGCGTTCGCTAGTCCGTCGTGTCGCTGTCCCGTTGTGCTTGACGATGATCCTGCTTGCCGGAGGCGGTTTGGGTGTCTATCACTTCACGACCCACCCGGCAATCGGCACCGCAACTCCGCCTAGCGAACGGGCCCATAGCGCTTCGAGGGACAACGAGGAGCTGAAAAATCTGTTCGCCGAGCAAACGCCTGCGGTCGTTGAGCCCGCTGCAGTGAAAAAACCTCAAGATACCAAGGCTCCGGAAACTGAGACGAGCACTCTTACCAGCGAAACTGCGTCGGTTGTGGGTAGCCGTTACTCTTCAGCGATCACCACGCCAACTCCTGAAGCGGTTGCTCCAGCGCCAGTTGAAGAGGTTGCCGAAACAATTGCCGACCAACCGATGCCAGAGTCTGCAGTCGAAGACATTGCTCGTGGCCAAGAGCCTCAGGTTA
>Ga0114931_10008522_pt1 | contig 12401 bp, 7 predicted proteins | sample 2SBtaG_FD_89579 | JGI IMG/M metagenome (GOLD analysis project Ga0114931, IMG submission 89579) | Deep subsurface microbial communities from Kolumbo volcano to uncover new lineages of life (NeLLi) - 2SBTROV14_V59a metaG | ecosystem: Environmental > Aquatic > Marine > Volcanic | place: Kolumbo...
AAGAAAAAATTATATGATAGTTATTTTGAAAATTTTAGAGAAAAAAACATTATAAACGGTGATAGAAATAAAGAAGAAATTTTTGAAGAAATAAAAAAAATAATAAAGGCTGTTTTATAATTTTATAAAAAATTATATATATTATTTACGGCGTTAAGAAATAATTTATTTTTTTAAATTTAAATTATTATTATGAAAAATAAACTTGCTCGATCAACTCTTATAATAACCCTCTCTGAAATAATTTATAGCATTTCCGCTTATATAATCAGCGCTGTTTTGGGACGAGTTTTGGGACCGGCAGATTATGGAAGGCTGGGAATTATTGTTACGCTCACAACAATGACTATTGTTCTTATTGGACAAAGCGTCCCGATGGCTATGTCTAAATATTTAAGTGAGATTTTTGAAAAAAATAAAAAACTTGTTCCGGTTATAAAAAAGCAAACCATAAAGATTCAAATAATTATTGTCGGTTCAGTAACAATCTTATTCTTTCTTCTGGCACCAATTATTGCGCGCATGCTTAATGATCCAAGTTTAACTAATCTTTTTCGGCTTTCTTCCCTAGTCATTCCCACTTTTGCTATGGCATCATTTTATTTTTACTATTATACCGGCTTGCATAAATTTAAAATTCAAGCTTTTTTAAAAACAAATCGCGGTTTTGCGCGGATGCTTTTCATAATTGGATTAACTTTACTTCTAGCACCTTTTGGAATGGCTTTAAAAGGATCTATTGTGGGATATATAGTGGCCCCTTTTACAGTATTTTTAATAGCTTACGGCATTGATAAATTTAAAATATCTAAGAAATTTAAACCTTCTTTAAAAAGTGATGATAAAGTTTTTTTTGACTGGCATAGATTAATTAAGTTTGCTTGGCCTGTAACCATTTTTCTTATCGCTTATCAATTTCTCAATACAATTGATCTTTATTTAGTCAAAGGAATTATGCGTTCAGATGTGCAAACAGGTTTTTATAACGCCGCTTACACAGTAGGAACGATTCCTTTTAATCTTTTTTACGCCTTAGCAGTTGTTCTTTTGCCGTTTATTTCTAAAACTACTTCCGCTGGAAATAAAGCAGAAACAAAAAAAAATATAAGCCAATCGCTTAGATTTTTAGTAATGTTTTTAACCCCCGTGTGCCTCTTAATATCTTATTTTTCTTTGCCAGTAATAAATATATTTTATTCTTCCCGCTATGCGCTTTCAGCTCCAGTTTTATCAATTTATGTAATCGCCGAAGGATTTTTAACTATTTTCTATATTCTTACATTTATTCTTAATGGCGCGGGAAAAGTAAAAATTCCAATGTATGCATCCATCGTTGGTTTTTTCCTTAACACTTTCTTTACTTATTTTCTAATTAAAGCTTATGGCCTTATCGGAGCAGCCGGAGGAACGGCCTTTATGGCTTTTGTAATAATGGTCTTTATTCTTATATACGTTTATAAAGAATTTGGCTATCTTTTTCCCGCAAAAAGTTTTGTTAAAATTATGTCAGCCGGAGCAATTATGTACGCTGTTTCATTTTTCTTTCCTCGTAGCCAATGGCTATTTATTCTATGGGCCATGCTTCTTTTTATATTGTATTTGATTATTCTTTATTTATTTCAAGAAATTAAAAAAGAAGACCTACTTTTTTTCAAAAATATACTTTTCAAAAAAACTAATTAATTCAAATTATTAAGGAATTAGAATTAGACTGTCTTGAATTTATTTTGCTTCTAATTGATAAATTCTCACTCTTGCAAATCGGCTGGAAGCCAGAATATTATATGAATCGGTTATACTTTGAGAAAGTTGATTATTTTCTTTAGGACTTGCGGTAATGTTAATTAGAAATAGATTATCATTTGAGTTAATTGCGCTATTTTTTCTAAGTTTATTCAAATTAAAGCCAGCTTCATTAGTAAAATATTTAATGGGTCGTATTATTTTAAAAAGTTCGTTAGCTTTCCCTTTTACATAGATATTTTTTGTATTAGAAGAGTGTTCTTCAATAAAGCGAGACATAAATTCCACCTCGCCTAATTTAATGTCTTCAAACCCGTTTCTTCCCGCTAAACGCTGACCGGATAAATAAGAAAAATTATTACTAATAGAGTGAATGTTAATCATCATTAATATAGCTACTATTACAATACTCATAGCCCATCCCCATTTTTTAAATTGTTGCTTGAAAAATTTTATCCACAATCCTAGGAAAACAAAGGGTAGAAACTCTGTCACTAAAAAAAAGCGAAAAGAAATTTCATCTGCTAATGGAATTAAAATAATAAAAAGCGTTGCCACATAGAACAAAATAATCCCTAAAAATCTTTTTTTATTTTGCTCTTTTTCTTTGTACCAAAAATAAAAAAGTAATATGTAACCGCCTAAAGAAAAAACCGTGGCAAAAATTATATTACTTAGCAAAACAATATTTTTAAATAATCCATTGTTTTTATGATTATTTTTTTTGATATTTTTAGTTACATCTATGAAATCACATTTATTGTCATTTCCAATTGAAGTTACTATAAAACTATGGGTTTGAATATGGCAAATTGTGTTTAACATAAGTTTATCTTCGTAGGTACCGCTTCTAAATGATTTAGTTTAAATTCCTTTGAAAAAAGCCTTAACATTTTTTCCACCCGTTTTAGCTTCGCTAATAATTTGTGGAAAATTTATTGCTAAAACTAAAGTTACAATTAAAAAGGCATACTTCCAGGCTGGATTTTTTTTAAAAAAGAGATAAATAAAATAAACTACAAATATTACTGGAAAAGAAAAAAGCAAAAGTGAATGTAGCTGGATACCAATACCCGCCGCTAAGCCTATGAGAACTGCCCACAACCATTTTCTTTTTTTCTTTTTTTTAGATAATTGCAAAATAGCATAAAGAAAAAGTAAAACATAAAATGGGATAGAGTTGGGATTCCAAGCAAAACGCGCATATTTTATAGCGTAAAAAGAAACCGCCATAAGCGCCGTAGAAATTAACGCAATATTAGTTTCAAAAAATTCTCGCAGAAAAAAATATAGAAGGATAATGGATAAAATAGAAGCCAAAAGATCCGGATAGGCCATTTTGTCGGGAGTGCTCCCGAAAATTTTGGCGGAGAAAATTTCAAAATAATAAAAAGCCGGTCCCAAGCGAAACTCCGTCCCGCCAGCCTTGGGTCCCAGCAACGGCCAAGCTTCTTTTCCATTGACAACATCTTGCGCCAAACTTGCATCCCGCGATTGATCGGGATTAAAACGCAAGAAATCGTGATGACGATAAACACGAAAACCAAAGCCTAAAATTACAATGGCTATTAAAATCCAAATACTTTTATAAGTTTTTGGGAAATATTTTTTCATAAGTTTAATTTTTCAAGATATAGATTGTTTGGTTGAAAAATTTTCTATAAGAAATCACCGGGTGTCCATTGATAATATTTTCCGGGTTATAACCAGTTTTATTTACATAATAAAGAGGATGGTTTTTAGGTAATTTAGCTGGATCAAAACTTCTTTTTAAAGATATATCATATCCAGCTCGTTTAACCAAATAAGAGATTGGAGTATAATACCGCTTAGCTAAACTTTTTCTTCCAGTAAAATAAATTTTACCAGAAAAATCACTAGGAACAGTTTCAATGATATAGTTAGCCATATTTTCACCTTGAGAAAGCGTGCTATTACTTTCATTGTTCTGCAAACCTTTTGCGTAGCTAACTGCCATATTTCCGTCCACTATCAAAGAGCAAACCATCAATATGCTAATAATTACCCCAGTTGCTAGCATTCCTTTTCGTCCATATTTTTTTTTCACTTCTTCTAGTAAAATTCCCAAAAGCACAAAAGGCACAAAAAATAAAACAATATAATATTGAACGTGAATACTATTGGAGACGCTTATGAAAACAACAGCGGTCACCAAATTAAAAAGCAGAACCAACCCTAAAAAATTTTTTTGTTTAATTTCTTTCTCTTTCCAAAATCTGCGAATTAAAAAATAATAACCTGCCATGGAAAAGAGTGTATAAATTATTAAGACTAAAAAATAAGATAAGACAGTCCGCCGACTCTGTTTCTGACGAGATATTCTAAAGATACTACTACATTGATAATCATCACCGACAGAGGAAAGAATATATCCATTGGCTCCAATTTGACAAGCACTAACAAGGAACAAACCTTCCCCATAATTGTTTTCGGATTTATTTTCAAGCCCCTGAAAAAAATGATGGGTATTTTTAAAATTAGTATTTAGTTCTGACTTAATTTGGCCCATATTGAAAAGAGCGGCCAATAAAATAACGACAATTAAGCTTTTCCAAATTCCGTTGGCGCCTTTTTTCCAAAGATAGGCCAGTACTAAAAGGCCAACGATAGGCATCACAATCAACATAGTCGCATGCGTTTGAATACCCATCCCCAAACTAAAGCCGATAAGAGTGCTCCAACCGGGATGAAATTTCTGAGGATTGTTTAAAATTTTAAGCAAACCCCAAAGGAAAAGAAGAATAAAAAGTGGCGCCAAATTGGGATTGGAAGAAAAGCGGGAAGCAATAATCATAAAATAAGAAACGCTCATGACGGCCGTGAGAGCCAGTGATATTTTCCGTTCAAAATACTCGCGGAGAAAAAGAAATAGAAATGGAATGGCTAAAATACCGGAGAGAAGACTAGGATAGGCCATCTTATCAGGATAGTTGCCAAAGATCTTGGCAGAAATATAGGATAAATCATAATACATTGGACCTAAAAGAAACTTGGTATTTCCAGCATCCGGACCCAATAACGGCAAAGGTTTCTGACCTTCTATAGCATCACTGATGATAGTGGCATCGCGCGATTGGTCCATACTAAAACGCATCCAATCGTGAAAATGATAGGTACGCAAAAAAATTCCCAACAAAATAATTAGGAGTAAGATCCAGATATAACGGGGAATTTTTTTTAGTTTATTAACAACCTTTTCCATTAAAAATGAGATATTTTAAATTTACACATCTAATTTCTTCCTATATAATAACTTTGCTTATAACATTATTAATTATGCTCGAAAATGAAAAGAAAATCAATTATTATTTCGTTTCTAGCAATTATCATTTTCACTAATATTTATTTTGGATTACCTCGCGTTAAAAGTTTTACTGGCGTAGATGAAACTTTGTGGTCATATAGTCGTATTCCTAAATTTTGGGACTCCATTTCCAAACATAAATGGGGGAAAACTGATATCAATGACAAACCCGGCATAAGTTTGGCTATCATTTCTGGGGCTGGATTACCTTTTATTCCTAATCCGAAAGATTATAGTAAATTACAATTTAAAGCTAAAACATCCCAACAACTTAACACCGTGGAAAATATTTATTATTATTTAAGGTTACCTATTTATCTTTTTTCTTTGCTTTCTCTTATCTTTTTTTACTTTTTGACCAAATGGCTTTTGGGACACAAAACTGCGCTTTTTGCTACTACTTTTATTGGACTTTCCCCTATTCTTCTTGGAACTTCACTAACACTCAATCCTGATTCCCTGCTTTGGATATTTATGCCTCTTTCTTTAATTAGTTTTCTGATTTATCAAAAAGAAAACAACCGAAAGTTTTTAGTGCTCTCCGGATTTATTTTGGGATTGGCCTTACTCACTAAATATGTCGCTAATCTGCTTTTTCCTTTTTTCTTGCTTTTGATTTTTTTGAAATATGTTTTTGATAAACAACAACTAGTATCTGCCAGCCAATATTTTAAAAAATCTATTTTAGATTATGGTCTGCTTGTTTTTTCTTCCTTTCTCACTATTTTTATTTTCTATCCTCGCCTTTGGATAAAGTTAAACACACTTTTATATACCACTGTTTGGAGTGAGGCTTTTGTTAAAATTTGGCCCTTCTTCTTAGTTTTTTTAGTCCTTATTACCATAGACATTCTATTCTATAAAAGTTTTTTTATCCGAAAAACTGGTAATTTTCTCTCAAAATACCAAACAAGCTTGATTAGAATTATTAGCTTTATCGCATTAGCTCTTATAGCTTTTGTTTTTTCGAATGTTTATGCAGGAATGAAATTTTACAATTTTGAAAACATCTTTCTTAACCCCAAAGGGGTTAATCCACTCCCCGCCTTTCTTTCTTCTTTTTTTTCTCTTCTTTTTTGTCTAACTCCCCTCATAGTTATCCTTTTTATTCTAACTATATTCCTAATAATAAAATCAGCTAATAAAATACAAGATACTAACTTAAAATACGCTTTTTATTTTCTTTTATTCATTCTTGTTTATTATTTAGCTAATTCATTATCAGATATAAGCGCCACTGTCCGCTATCAAATAGTTATTTATCCGATCGCCTCTCTCTTAGCCGCCATTGGACTCAACCAAATAATTAAGGCTAAAAAATTTAGCAAATATTCACCCAAAATCTTTTTTTATTTAACCTTAATTTTTATCTTTGGAATTTCTTTTCTTCCCCTGTGGTCCATCCGTCCTTTTTATTTCTCTTATGCTTCCACTCTGCTTCCCAACCAGTATATTCTTAATCCGCGTGATATGGGAGGAGGTGGCTGGGAAGCTTCCCAATACCTTAACAGTCTTCCTAACGCCAAAAAATTAGTTGTCTGGTCAGATAAAAAACAAGCCTGTGAAAAATTTATTGGAAAATGCATTGCCAGTTTAAAACCCAGCCGAACTAAAAATATTAATTTTGATTATTTTATCACTTCCGCTGTTGGACAATCTAAAACAATGCGCTATGCGAAATCAAAAGGAACTTTGTTGCAAATTGGACTCAACACAATTGATCCTAGAAAATTATATTCTTCGGATAAAAATTATGTTTTTAAAACAATTATCGGTGGCCGGAGTAAAAATTTCATTAAAATTATGAATTATGCTCAAGCAGAAACCGAAATTCCTCCACCTTTTGTTATGCCCATTATTTCTTCACCATCTTTCCCCAATCGCACTTGTAATATTAACCACTATGGTGCCATTGGCGACGGAAAAACTTTAAACACTCAATTCTTTGAAAAAGCCATCGCCGATTGCTCCCTTCATGGTGGTGGAAAAGTAGAAGTACCACCTGGCATTTGGCTAACTGGAGCAATTCACTTAAGAGATAATATTGATTTGGATATCCAAAAAGGCGCCGAAATTAGATTTAGCCCTGACATTAAAAACTATCTACCAGTCGTTTTTTCCCGTTTTGAAGGGATGGAAGTTTATAACTATTCTCCTTTAATATACGCTAACCATTGTCAAAATATTGCTATTACTGGCTCAGGAACACTCAATGGACAAAGAAAATTATGGAATAAAAATAAAAATGATAAAATTATTAAGCAGTCTATTGACAAGTTAACTCAGATGGCTCAAACCAATGTTCCAATAAAAAATCGGGATTTTGGCAAAGGTTCTTTTTTTATCCAACCATCTTTTATTGAGCTTATAAATTCTAATAATATTTTAATAGACGGAATACATATAAAAAACAGTCCCGCTTGGACTATTCAACCAGTTTATAGTCATAACATAATTATAAAAAATATTAATATTCATAATGATGGCCATAATACAGATGGTATTGATATCGATTCATCACAAAATATTATCGTTGAAAACTCTACTTTCAACACTGGCGATGATGCCATCGCTATAAAATCTGGCCGAGACAACGATGGCTTGCGAGTTAATAAACCCTCTCAAAATATAATTATCCGCAATTGTAATATTGATTTCGCCCATGCCGCTTTGGCTATCGGTAGCGAAACTTCCGGTGGAATAAAAAACGTTTTCGCTTATAATCTTAACGTCCAATACGCCGATTACGGCGTTCGCCTGAAATCTACGCCAGGGCGTGGTGGTTTGGTAGATGGGGTTTGGGCAAACAAAATAAACATCCACCGAGCTACGGCAGATGCCATTCACATAAATCTCAATTACGGCACTCCAACTTTGGGATACGATAAAAAAGAATTGCCCGTTTTTCGCAACATCCATATTGATACTTTATATTGTCGGAGAACTCACAATGCCGCTGTTTTAGAGGGATTACCGGGAAGCCCGCTGGAAAATATTACCTTAAAAAACATAAACATCTCCGCCCAAAAAGGAATTACCGCTACTTATTTAGGAAAAAAAGATTTTCAAAAGATAAAAATAAATACAAACTGAATTGGCTTATTTCAATTGATACTACCCTTACTACTTTTTTAAAAATAGAAAAAAATCAACGACTGACTTATTAGCTCTTCTTTATTAAAAACAAACTATGCCTTATAATAAAAATAATTAATTTTTTAACTCTCATTTAAACCGTATGAAACTCAAAAAATTTGCTCCCGCAATAATAATTTTAGCTATTCTAGCGACAAACCTCGCTTTCGGCATCCCGCGCCTGGTAAATTTTTCCGCTGTAGATGAACACCTATGGACCTATAATCGCACTCCCCAATACTGGCACGCTATCGAAAGACTTCGCTGGAAAAGTACTCATATTAACGACAAGCCAGGTTTAACGACTGCCATCATTTCCGGCATCGGACGTTTGAAAGCTGATCCCAAACCCTACAGAGACTTGCGGATGGGTTATGACAAGAAAACGCCTGATCAGCTCAAGAATATGCGAGCAATCAATCTGTATTTCCGTTTGCCAATTTATATATTCACACTCCTAATGGCGCCGGTATTCTATTTTCTCATTAAAAAACTTTTAGATAGCACTATTGCACTCTTTTCCGTGGCAATGATTTATTTATCCCCGGTTCTCCTGGGAATGTCACTCATTATAAATCCTGACTCCTTGACATGGCTTTTTATTCCTTTAAGCATAATCAGTTTTCTTGTTTTTCAAAAAGACATGAAGAAGAGATATGCCATATTAAGTGGATTATTTTTCGGTCTCGCGCTTGCCACTAAGTATATAGCTTCAATTTTGTATCCCTTTTTTATTTTCTTAATCTTGGCGGGATATGTTTTTTCCGAGCGTAAAAAGAGCAATAATGCTTATTTCAAAGAATCACTTGTCGGTTATGCAATTATATTCTTGGTTTCCACTCTGACCGTTATCATTCTTTATCCTGCCAGCTGGGTAAATTCAAAGTATATCCCCAATACAACTTTTCTTAGCCATCCTTTCAATTTGGTTTTTCCATATCTGGCCGGATTGATAGGAATTTTCTACGCAGACACATTCTTGTTTAAAAATAAGCTTACGTCATTTATCATGTCGCCAATTGTCAAATACAAAAAATATATCTTGCGTTTTATTTCCCTTTTGTTTTTGGCAGGAATCGCATTTATTTTGGTGGATGTTTATTCCAATATGCATTTTTATGATTTTCAATCTGCTATGTCTTCCTTCCAGATCCCCGAAAATACTCCATTTTTTTCAAAAGTTTTTATTGGTGGACTTTTGTCTGGAATATATATTCTAATTTTCAGCTTGACGCCGATTGTTTTTCTTTTCTCCCTCTATCCCCTTTTGGCCAGTTTTTTCAAAAAAATGGCGGTTACATCCAACGAACTACTAATTGTTTTCGATCTCTTAATATTTATTTTACTATATTATATCGCTTTTTCAGCTAATAATATCTACACTACCGCTCGCTATCAAATATCTATCTACCCACTTGCTTCGATCATCGCAGCAATCGGTCTTTATCGGTTCATAAAATTAAAAAGAATCCGCAAATATGCACCTGCCTGGGGAACTTGTCTTTTTCTAATCGCCGTCTCCGCCATTAGTCTCTTTCTTACAAAACCGCATTATTTCGCTCATGCCTCCGATTTACTGCCCGAAAAATATTCCTTAAACCTAGATGATATGGGCGAAGGAAGTTATGAGGCGGCGACCTATCTCAATTCTCTACCCGACGCACGAAATATGAAAATATGGGCCGATCAAGTGGCGGTTTGCGAGTATTTTGTTGGAAAATGCGAAGTTAGCTTGAAGCCGAGAAAAATTCACGGTGTTTATTATGATTATTATGTCTTGTCAAGCGGACGAGAAACCCGGACTATCACTATGAGCGGTCATCGCCATCTAAGAAGTAAGGACATTAACAATTTTAAAGACTATTACGCTTCAAATAATCCGTTGGATTATAAAATTCTGATCGAAAACCGTCCGAGTGATTTTGTAAAAGTAGTAAAAAATAAGAATCCTAAAAAGTAATATCCATCCTAGGTTCACTAATAAATATTACTTTGTCATCGTAACTTCATATATGGCCACTTGGCCAAAGTTCCTATAATTCAATATTGGCATTCCATTAACTTCATTCACCTGCCTTCCAGGAAAACTCTTGTAGATATAAAAAACCGGCTCTCCATGTTTCATCCTGCTCACCCTACCCGTTCGGCTGATCTTAAAACCATCTTTAGCAGCCAGATATTGCATTGGGCGGTAGAAGCGGAAAATATAATGACTATCACCCAAAAAATAGGCTTCTTTTTGTGGTGCGGAAGAAGCGATTATATAATCACGCATAGTTTCCAATTCTCCTAAAATCACATCGCCCGAACCGCTACGTGTCTTATTTTCCAATTGCCATGCGATAGAAGACAGATAAACCACATTAGTCGCCACAATAATAGAAAAGACAGACGCGATTACAAAAAATGAATATTTTGGCATAATCTTCTTGTTTATTTTTTCCACCATAATTCCCAAAAATAGATATGGCAGGAAAAATATTGGCAAGAAATAACGCAGAGGCGCATCCTTGATAGAAGGAATCATAATGACGAAAAATAGCGCCGAATATAAGATAACCAGACCGAGAAAATATTTTTTTTTCAAACTTTTTTCGTTTCTGAATCTTTTAAAGAGGAAAAAATAACCTCCCGAGGAAAACAGCAGGCTAATCAAAATAGTTATTGCCAATACAGGATCGTCCAAAAATTTGAAATGGTGTCTGTCATTTCCGAAATTAACATTTTTATCTAAAAAATTACAGTTATCCTTGTTGCCTAAAGTCGTCAAGATATAAGTGTTAGCTTGCGCATGGCAAGCTACATCCAAAGCCAATGTCTTAACAAAACTGCCCGCTCTGCTTCCTGATCGGTCTTCAGCGTTTTTAAAAAAATAGTGAGTATTTTTGAAATTGTGAGCAAACTCGTGTTTTATCAATCCCCCATTGAGAAGAAGCGCCAAAAAAATCACCGCTAACCACTTCAACCAGACTTTCCAACCAGACTTGATAGTAAAAATCAAAACAGCTAAACACATTAGCGGAAAAATAACCAACAGCATCGCATGAAGTTGCACTCCGACACCAACCGCTATACCTAAAGCCACCGCCCAAAACCATTTTGTTTTTTCTCTATTCTTAAGAAATTCCAAAAGAGCTAAAAGAAAAAGCAGAATAAAAAACGGCATAGAATTGGTGTTCCAAGCAAACCGAGAAAACTTCAAAGCAAAATATGAAATAGTATAAAGCCCCGTGAGCGCTAAAGATAAATTAGAGCTGAAATATCTTTTTAAAAAATAATAAAAAAGCGGAATAGTCAGAATGGAAAATAGCAAGTCGGGATAGGCCAGCACGTCAGGATAAGTGCTGTTGAAAAATTTAGCAGAAGTTATTTGGAAATAATAGAACATCGGCCCTAAGCGGAATTTAGTGTTGCCCATATTCGGTCCCAATTCCGGTAACGCAGTTTTTCCTTGAATATAATTATCGACTATAATAGCGTCATTGGCTTGATCATCATCAAAATAGAGCCATTGCCGATGGTTATAGGTACGCAAAAAAATACCGACTAGTAAGATCGCTCCAAAAACCAAAAGAAAAGTTTTTTTATTTTTTAATTGAATTTCTAACCAATTTCCTAAACGATTAATAAATTGTAAGTTAATTTTCATTTTTTATTCTTTAATTCCGAAAACATCTTTCCAAAAAACTCTGTCTGTTTCACCAGTTTTTTTATTAAAATGAAAACTATCGGAGACCTTGCGATTGGTAAAGTTAATTTCAAAAACTTCTAATTGCCCAAATTGTTGAGAGTTCAAAACAGTAAAAGTAACGCCATATTTTTTCTCTACTTTATTAATAGCCTCTTCTTTAGCTGGCACCACAGCAAAATATTGAGCTTTAGGATTTTGATTAAGTTTTAGCGTAGAATAAATCAGAGTAGGTTCATTTTTCTCCCAAAATAAATATTGCAAAGGTCGTACATGTTCTGGTTTAACATAAAAATAAAGCGTATATCCCGGTCTATGATGAGCATAAATATAATTGGACACTTTTTCTAACTGTCCTAGCGTAACACCATCCTTAACTTTTAAAATAAGCGTACGTCTAACTTTGAAATGTTCCTTTTGAGACTTAGATTGTTCTTTAAACCAGGCCGTTGTTCCATTGGCATTAAACAATAAAATCAACGCAACCAAAGAAGCGATAATATATGGATA
>Ga0114931_10008523_pt1 | contig 12401 bp, 7 predicted proteins | sample 2SBtaG_FD_89579 | JGI IMG/M metagenome (GOLD analysis project Ga0114931, IMG submission 89579) | Deep subsurface microbial communities from Kolumbo volcano to uncover new lineages of life (NeLLi) - 2SBTROV14_V59a metaG | ecosystem: Environmental > Aquatic > Marine > Volcanic | place: Kolumbo...
ACATAGCGTCGATGAGACGATTCTGGTACGCTGATCTTCCTCACGAATTGCTTTTTGCCAACTTGCTTTTCCCGAGGAGACAACACCGTGAAATTACAACGATGTTTCCTGTTTCGAGCGATTTCGGTCGTTATTTTATTATCTCCCGTTTTTTCGACGAACGCAGACGATAAAACAACACTGAAAACCAAAGCCGAGCGACCGCCGATTCAACTCACCGAACGAGCCAAACGGTTGCACAAACAATGTCTCGTCATCCACGGCCACAACGATCTTCCCTGGGCGTTACGCGAAAATGCCGGTTTGAGTTTCGATCGGATCGATCTCTCGAAATCTCAAACGCAATTCCATACCGATCTCCCCCGATTGAGAGCCGGCGGTGTGGGGGCACAGTTCTGGTCCGCTTTCGTTCCCGCGGGGTTACGCTTTCGACATCGAGCCGTCCAGGCGACGATGGCACAAATCGATCTCATTCACCGCATGGTGAAACGCTATCCCGAACATTTCGAGATGGTCCAGACAGCGGACGATATCGAGAAGATTCATGCGAAAGGAAAAATCGCTTCGATGATCGGCATCGAAGGCGGGCATTCGATCGACAATTCGCTCGGACTTTTGCGGTACTATTACACGCAGGGGGTTCGTTATATGACATTGACCCACTCCGACACGCTCGACTGGGCAGACTCTGCGACCGACAAACCGAAAAGCAACGGTCTCTCTCCCTTCGGCGAAGAAGTCGTTCGCACTATGAACGAACTTGGAATGCTGGTCGATATCTCTCATGTTTCGGTCGCCACGATGAAGGACTCGCTGCGAATTTCCAAGGCTCCGGTGATTGCCTCGCATTCTTCCGCCTACGCGATTGCAAAGCATCCGCGAAACATTCCCGACGACGTTCTGAAATTAGTGAAAAAGAACGGTGGCGTGATTATGGTGAATTTTTTCTCGGGGTTCGTCGTTCCCGAGTCGGCAAAGGTGACCAGCCATTTTCTCGAAGCACGGCGAGAAATGCGAAAAAAATATCCAAATGAAAACGACTTCGACAAAGCCTGGTCTCAGTGGCGAGCCCAACACAAAATGAAGCAGGGAACGATCCATCATGCCCTCGATCACATCGTCAAAGTTGCCGGGGTCGATCATGTGGGACTCGGTTCCGACTTCGACGGCGTTTCCATGTTGCCCAAACGGTTGCAAGATGTTTCCACGTATCCCTACATCACCCAGGGACTGCTTGACCGAGGATACTCGGAAGAAGATATCAAAAAAATCATGGGGGAAAATCTCATTCGCGCTCTTAAAGAAGCAGAACGAGTCGCAGCCGAGATTCGGAAAACCGCAGATTCCTCTGAGTAATGGCGTCTTGTTTGGGTGGAGAGGACTTCCGGGTACGTTTCTGAAAGCTGGCATCGACAAGGTCGGAACACTCTGCAAGAACCAGACCGATCTTGCGCTGGCGATAGTAACCAGCACGAAAATTGTCAACGTCACACGAATCTCAAGAGGTCACTCTATCGCTCGGTGATCGAGAAAAGTTCGCTGGAAAACGCCATTGATGAGTTCAACCCAAAAAACGTTCGAACGAGATTCAATAGAGCATCGTTCGCTGGGGCTTAAGGCGGTACTATGGGCGATCCTGCTGGCGATTTTGTGGGGAGGCACGTCGGTTTCTGCCAAGTACTCGCTCGAAACAATGGGGCCGTTTACGGTTTCCTGTCTGCGGTTCGTTTTGGGATCGATCTTCGTCGGTTGCTGGTGTGCCTGGGATCGTGAATCGCTGTGTGTAAAAAAAGACCAGTTTGTACCTATTGCCATCTTGGGAACGATGCTTTTTTTTCAAATTGGTCTTTTTACCGTGGGTCTGAAATACTCACAGGCAACTCACGGCTCGTTAATCATCAACACCTACATCTTTTGGGTGGCAGGAACCGAGCACTTTGTGACGAAACATGCCAGACTCAAACCCATTCAACTGTTGGGGTTACTGTTGGCATTCTTAGGCGTGTTTTTGATCTTTTCGTTTTCCGAAAAACCTGCTGCGGATGCGGAAACTCACAGTCTCACAATTCTATTCGGCGATGTCCTTCTTTTAACGAGCGCAATGTTATTGGGTATCAAAGTCATTTACACGAAAGTCGCCATGAAAAAAGTTTCGCCGGGGAATCTTATCTTCTGGCATAATGTGGTCGGTGTCATTTTTTTTGCAATTGTGGCTTGTGCGACAGAGACGCTGGATTGGGATGATTTCGCATGGAACCCCACATTAGGGCTTCTTTACCAGGGTCTTGTGATTGCAGGGTTTTGTTTTGTCATGCACGCTGTTCTGCTTAAGAAACATTCCGCATCGCAATTATCGGCTTTCAGTTTTGCGACACCCATTTTCGGAGTTGTCTTCGCTGTGGTCTTGCTGAGTGAGGAAGCGACATTATGGATCTTGATCTCTGGAATGACGGTTGCGACTGGAATCGTTTTCGTAAACTTTTTCGGGCGAAATCGATGAGCGAATGCTGTCGAGCAAGAATGCAATTCACAACCCACCAAACGTCGACAATTATTATTTTGACTTCTTAACAGGTGGAGGAGCGGTTTGGGTGACCGACTTCACTTTCACATGGGAAACCTGTAACACTTCTTTGGTTTTGATATTCTGGACGTAGGCCACAACATGGAGATTTTTCAAATCTAGCGGTTTGTGGAGAAATTCCTGTTTCGTATCGTTCTCGCGTTTAATCAGGCTGTCGTTGAGGCTATCTCTGATATCGGATATATGGATTTTTCTTCGGAATTGCAATTTTCCGTTTTGAGAAGGATTTCCTGGAATTGCAGTCAGAATGTCTCGGACCACCATTTCGTGGAATCTGAGATCGTTGGCACCTTCATAATCCACTCGTTCCTCTGCCAGGACGAGGACAAGTCGCCAATCGCGTTCGATTTCCTGACCACCCACCATCGCATCGACGGTCAATTCGTCTGCGAATTTTTTTGCTTGCAAAGAAATTTGAAGTTCCGTCGATTCTTTGAGTGACTCGTCGACACGCTTCACGAGTTCATTGTAATAGTCTGCTGCAATCACAGCCGGTGCGGCGGCGTCGCTTATCAACTTTCCATTGCGAAGTAGCGAGGGTTTACTCACGATTCGATAATCATCCAGTTTGGCTTCCGAATCGGCATTGGCCAACGGGTTCGATCCACCGGTGTGTTGATGATATCTCAGAACGACAACTTGTTCACCGGGAAAAGTACGCGCGATAGCTCCGGTCGCAATATCCAACGCCAGAGATCCTGGAGACTCGGCACTTGTGAATAATTCCAAGAGGACACGACGTTGATTTTTTCTGACCGGAATTTTGCGTGGCGTTTCTGCGAAGGAGAAGATGGTTTCCTCGTAAACCTTTCGTAAATGAGCGACCAGCCCGTCCGTCGTTCCGTGATTTTGAATCCATTCTTTGTCGAGGATTTTGTCGATTCGGGGGGGTGTTTGAATTCCATCTTCCCGCCAGTAACCTTTTAAGTAGTCAATTAATCCGGGAATCACAAGCAGCTGCGAACAGTATTTAATGGCAGAGTCGTTGTCTTTCTCTTTTCGGGCGTTTGTGGCTAATGCGTACAAAATGAGAGGATGAAACGGTTTTTTCTCTGTCGATTTCAGCAGAGCTTTGGCTGCCGCTCTGCGCTCGGTTTTCGAACCGAAATGTACCTTATTAATGTTGTCGTAGATCGTGGCATTTTCCAAATAGATTTTGGCAAGCTGCCGATAGTATTTCAGTTCGTCTTCGCTGTAGCGATCCTTTCGTTGCTCGAGTTCTTTCTGAAATTGTTTGGCGAATTGAATCGACAATTCCGGTTTGTAACGTTGACGGTTCAATGTCGTACAGAGAGCTCTTAAGGCACCGTGTCGATTTTTGACATCCCATAAGCTGGCGAATTTCAGGTACTGATCGGCAATTCTTCGAATATCTTCCACTTGATATTTTTCTGCCTTGAAACCGCGGAGGATCGGGCTGATCGCTACGAATGCCAAAGGGGAATCTTCGAACGAAAACAAAAAATCTTCGAAAATTTTAGAACCGGTTTGACGTTGCCGACGAAACTTTTGCGAAAGTTCGAGAAATTTTTGTCGTCCTTTGGGAGGCGCGATTTTAGGAATTTCAGATATTTCCAGTTTGGAAACTGCCTGCAGATATCCCACGATCGGTACCGGTAAGGTTGGTTTTGTGAGTACACCCGCATGGATCACATTTTTCATTCGCGTTCCATTGACTTTGAAAGTTGTATGAAGACTTGGAACTTTCTGTTTCGATCGAGGATCCGGGATCAAACTCAGCACGAATTCCATTTCGAAAGTGGTGTCTGTGGAATTGAACGACTTCAAAACGAATGTCGAATCTTCTTTTGTGGAAACGATGGCTGCTTCGAATTCGCCTTCACCCTTGGGAGTAATCTTCAATACGAACAGCGGTTGCATAATTCCAGGGACTTCTGGCGAGACCTGAAGTGGGCAAGCATTAAACAGCCAGTATCCAGCCATTCCGTCTCGCTCGAGATCCAGAAAGTCCGCAACGGTTTTCTGTTTTGACGCCTTTTTTTCGCTTTCTTTTTCGAACGAATCGTCACTCTTTTCGGCCTCGACAGTACTACCGGATCCCGATTTGCCATTGCATCCGGAATTCCAAATTGCTCCGACACAGACGACCGAAAAAAGTACAAATATCTCGAGACGGGGATGTTTGTTAGAATGCAGTTTTATTTTCACGATTGGAATTGCCTTAGGATTGAAGCGACTCTCTTCACGTTCGAAGATTGCGTAAACACGAAACGGACAAGCTCATTGTAGGCTTCACAAAATTTTATCCGCAGTCTGCAAAGAAAAGTATATCATTTCAGCGATTCAGGACAATTTTTTGAGAGAGGATTCGCAAATCGCCGATCTTGTTCCGAATTGGAAGATCTATCAGGTAAAATCGATTCCAGAAGACACACTCTTTGAATAATCCGACGTTGAAACCGGGGAAGAAAGGGAGTGAAATTTTTAACAACTGCGATATGGGGAACCAGAGTTCCTACGTCATCAGCTTCACTTTTGTGGGAAGAGTCCTGAAATTGCCGCTTAATAGTTGGATTTCAAAATCGGGTCGTCGATGGATCGTTGCCATTCAATCAGACTTTTTTCCAGTTCGGCTGTCTTTTTTCGAAATCGTCCCGCTTGCCGTCCGCGCATCAGGTTCCGCTTTTCGTCGGGGTCGTTCGCCAGGTCGTAAAATTCGTCCATGAAGTTTGCCTTGTAGTGTTTGACGAATTTGAATTTCTGCGTGCGGATCATTCGCAAATAAGCCAACCCGCTATTGTGCAAATCGTACTGACCGAAAATCGCCTTCGTCTGCGGAATCGTTTTTCCGTGGAATAGCGGCGAGAAGTCTTTCCCGTGAACAGCAGGAGAATCTTTCCAGGGAATCGCGAGTGCCCCCATCACCGTTCGGAACATATCGAGATTCGACACCATGGCATCGGTCCTTGTCCCGGGTTTGACAACTTCCGGCCAACGAACGACGAGCGGAACCCGGATCGAAGTGTCCCACATATTCGGACGCTTGGGACCGGTCACTCCCCCTGCAATCCAGTGGCCGTTTCCTTTGGTGTTGATATTGTGCCTGCCATTGTTGTATCCGTGATCGCTGGTGAAAAGCACGATCGTGTTCTTAGAGAGTTTCAACTTGTCGAGCGTTTCCAGCAGTCTACCGATGTTCCGGTCGACCGAAGTGATGCTGGCATAGTAGTCGCGGTTCCATTTTTTAATTTGCTTCGCAACTGCACCACGGGGTACCGGTACCTGGGGATCGAGATTTTTGTAGGGAGCAGAATCCTGTTGGGGAACGGGACCGTAAGGAAGATGCGGGGCACGAAAATGCAAACTTAGTGCAAAAGGCCGCTTGGCGTTCCGTTCGACAAATTCGATCGCCTCGTCGACCAGTAAATCGGGCAGAGAGCCATGGAGTTTCTTTCTCTCGCCGTGGACTTCCAGCGTGGGATTCATCGGACGGTTCCCCCCACCTAAAAAGCCCATGAAATGAGAGAATCCCAACCGATTCGGATGATACACCGGCTGCATCCCCAAATGCCATTTGCCGATTAAGCCCGTCCGATAACCGTTTTGTCTGAGGACTTGCGGCCATGTTGTTGCTTTTAATCCCAAACCGTTTCTCGCTTCGCGCGGTGCGATCCAGTCGGTAATTCCTAATTCGGTTGGATAACGTCCAGTCAAATAAACTGCACGACTTGGCGAGCAAACCGGTGTAATAGCAAACGCGTTGGTAAAAACGATTCCCTCTTTACCGATGCGGTCCATGTTGGGAGTATGAATTTCACGGTTTCCATAGGTACCCATGGCCCATCGCCCCTGGTCATCGGTGACGATGGCAATCAAATTCGGGCGTGTCGCTACTTTGTCTTTCGGCAAGGGTGTGTTTTTCCCCAGAGGAGCGTCGAAACCCCAGGCCGACGTTACGAGAAAACCGAACACAAAAACTGTAGGCATTGCTTTCATCATATCTTCGAATTCCTTCCACTTTAGTCAGCAGGAACGCAGCGGTCTTTCGACCATTCCTTCAGATGGTAAATTCGCTCTTTCATCAATCGAGAAAGAGGACTCGTCTTGGAAATTTCTTCACTCAAATGTTTGTCGCTCAGACTTTCCTCGCGCGAGAACGCCGTATATAACGACGAAATGACGACCTCTTCCAATTCCGAACCACCGAAACCCTCCGCCTGTTTCGCCAGGTTGCGGGTCTCGAACTTCGAGGGATCTCTGTTACGTTTTCTCAGATGAATTTCCAATATTTTTTTTCGCGCTGCCAGGTTGGGAAGATCGATGAAAAGACTTCGTCGAAACGGCCCTTTCTCAAAAGTTCCGGAGGCAGCGATTCCACGTCGTTGGCGGTGGCTATGATGAAGATGGGAAAGCGATGATCCTGCATCCAGGAAAGCAGCGTTCCGAACATCCGTTTGGAAAGACCACCATCGGCTGACGATGCCGACGCCGATGCAAACGCTTTTTCGATTTCATCGATCCATAAGACAGCGGGGGCCATCGCTTCGGCCTGTTTGAGTGCCTGCCTCAATTGGCTTTCGCTTTCGCCGATAAATTTCTGATACAACACGCCGGGGTCGAGTCTCAACAAAGGCATGTGCCATTCCGCAGCGACGACCTTGGCGCATAAACTTTTTCCGCAACCGGGAATTCCCAGCATTAGAATGCCTCGCGGCGATTCCAGGCCGAATGCGATTGCTTTTTGGCTGAATCCACCTCTTCGGTTTTTTAACCATTGTTTGAGATTATTCAAACCGCCGATCTCTGAGGGAGTGACATCTGCAACGATCGATTCCAATCCTCCCGTCGAACTTAGTAATCGGCGTTTTCCTTCGACGATTCTGGCGAGATCGCTGGTGTCGAGTTTGAAATCGTCGTAAATCGCCGCAGCGACAACCCGTTCCGCTTCGTTGCAGGTCAGGCCACGCAGAGTTTTCACCATCTGCTCCATATCGCGTTTCGAGAGTTTTACTTTGACCCGTTTGGGAAACTCGGAACGAATTCTAAGAAACGTTTCTTTGACGATCTCTTCCAATTCGTCCGCGGAAGGCCAACCGAGTTCGAAGCGAACCGTGAAGGGACGAATTTCGTCGGGTAATGGTGTGGAATCGACCATCACCAGAGCGCAGCGTTTTTCCGGACAGAGTTGTAGTAAATCCCGCATAGTGCGGTGAACCATTGCTTCTTTGCAATGTGGCCCGAGATCCTGAAACAAAACTACGCTCTCTTCAAGTGTGTCCTTAATATGCTGCAAACTCGCCAGCGGGTGACCCGGAGGAATAACCGGTTTTCCATCCGGACCGGACGACAAATTCACCAACCCCTCAGTCATCGACCAGATCCAGATCGACCGGGAAATTCTAAGTGCGGCCTCTTCGACCAACTCGATGGCTCTGGGTTCATCCGACGTTTCGATGGAGATCAGCGGATTTCCAGAGCGAATCAATAGCGCGAGGTTTGAGGGCATGAAAATGTCTTCGAAAGTCATATATCAATTGAGAATGTCAAGAAGATGGGTTCACGGACGAATCGCTGCTCTCGAATATACACAATTTTACCTTCGGTTTGTATCAAAGGGAGTCACTGACAGGAGTCGTTCGGACGGACCAGTTCTACAAAGTATGAGGGATATCTGCACATGCCAAAACCACAAACAGGGAGAAGGGTTAATTACCGTCCGACATGTTTGACGCGCTGCCTGAGTCTCGCTACGGTAAACGATCCAATTCCACAACGTTTCTAATTTTGAAAAAGTCACAGACCTGCAATGTTCCAAGTATTAGGCCATCTTGTTTCCAAATACTGGCCTGCGTGCATTGTCGTTTGGATCGCGATTCTCACGTTCATTCTTTGTATTGCACCAGATTTCAAGACAGTCACCAAAGACGGCGAATTCAAGTTTCTGCCCGACAATCTCCCCAGTCGAGAGGGTGAAGCTCTCTTTCGAAAAGCATTTTCGGGAGATCTCGAAAAGAGCAACATCATCATCGTGGCACGCAAAGAAACCGAAAAAGGTTTCACGCCGGACGACAGGGATTTCATATTTCCCGCAAGCAGTGGAGAACCACTTTTTCGGAAAGTGACTTCTGCGGATGGTGTCAAAAAAAGCGTCTTTATTATCGTTGCGCGTCGAAAAGGCAAGAAAGAGTTCACGCAGGGTGATAAGGACTTCATCCTCAATTCGCTCAAGCCCGAACTGGAAAAGATGGTTCAAGCGAAAAAGGAAGAGGAAAAAGACTGTGTGTTAACATCGAACATCAGGACATTTGACGATAGTGAAATTGGAGCTTCACTCGTTAGGCAAGATGATCAAGCGATATTAATCATCCTGGAAATTATCAGAAAATTCCCCAAGGGAGAAAAACATTCTGTCATCGAGAATTCTGAGAAGAATAAACCACTCGTCGATAATCTTAAAAAATTGTTGTCGACAAAAAGGAATGACTGTAATCCTTCGGTCGCAAAGTTCAAACTGCCCGACGGGTTGAAACTATCTTTTTACAATTCTCTCATGCCTGAGCTGGAAAATATCGCGAATGAAAACAAAGACCTGATCTCCAACATCAGAACATTCAACGATCGCGGCGTTGGCAAGTTACTTCTCAGCGAGGACAATCAGGCCACACTCATCATCCTGGAACTCACCAGCGAGTACCGCGAGAAAAAAAACCAGCCTATAATCGAGAATATCCAACAATTGCTTGGAGTCAAAGGAAGAGGTCATCGCCCGTCTGAAGCTATTCTTAAACTACCTGTCGGGTTGGATTTTTCCATCAGTGGATCAGCAACCGTGGGCCGCGATATGCGGGCCGCGGCGGAAGAATCTGCCGCAAAAATCGACTGGGTGACCATCGTTCTCGTTTTCATTCTCTTGCTGGTGATTTATCGTGCTCCCCTTCCGGTTTTCATACCGCTTGTGACAGTATTTATCAGCACCAAAATCGCTTTGGGGTTTCTCTCGATTCTGGCGGATCACGAAGTCCTCGGTTTATTCAGCAGCGCCAAAATTTACGTCACGGTGATTCTGTATGGAGCTGGTGTCGATTACTGCATGTTCCTCATCGCTCGTTACAAAGAAGAACTCGACAAAGGAACCAGCGTGGAAGAAGCGATCTCTCTTTCCGTCGAGAAAGTGGGGCCTGCGCTTGTGGCCAGTGCGGGAACGACGATGGCAGGTATCGGAATGATGATGTTTGCCCAGTTCGGAAAATTCCAGCAGGCTGGGTTGGCGATGTCGATGAGCCTGTTCTTCGTGCTTTGTACTTCGCTGACTTTCGCGCCGGCTTTCCTGAGGCTTTCAGGAAAGTGGGCGTTTTGGCCGAGGATTCACTCAGAAAATATCTCCAAAACCGGCGGATGGGTTTCGCAGACAAGCTTCATCTCCAAGGTGATTCAATCCAGAAAATTCCAGCAACTCTGGGATGAAATCGGTCGGCGATTAACCGCCAAGCCGGGAAAAATCTGGACTGTTTGCGTGTTGTGCATGCTTCCTTTCGCAATCAACGGTTTGATGAACTTTGGATATCTCAGTTTCGGATTGTTAAGCGAGCTTCCCTCCGAGGGAAACTCTGCAGCAGTCAGCGTCGAGGGAACCAATGCCGTGCAGGAACATTTCCCCGCAGGAACAACTGGGCCGGTGACGATTTTATGGCATATTCCCGATTACAATTTCCGCGACGACGAGCCTGTTGTCGAGTTGTCCGATCGGCTCGAAGCCATGAAAGACGAGCTGAATATCGCAAATATTCTCAGTTCTGCAAATCCATTAGGTATCACAAAGCGAGGTCGAGAAGCTGCGAATCAACCCATTCCCATCGCAAAGAGAGGTATTCGCCTGAGGAGAATTCAGCAACACTATTTAAGTCAGCAAAAGGGATACGACGGATCGGTGGCACGCATGGACGTGATTTTTACAGAAGACCCTTTTTCTCGCAATTCCATTCAGCATTTCAAGAACCTCAAAATGACCGTAGCCCGGATATTGCCCGAAATCGTCAAATCGATCGAACGATTCGACGAAAAGGGAGACGCTGTTGAAAACCCGCCCGAGGATCTCAATTACGAAGTTCACTATATTGGTTCGACTCCCAGCATCACGGATTTGAAAACGATCACGAATGCCGACCAGATTCGAATCGATATCCTCGTTCTCGTTTCGGTGTTTCTCATTCTTCTTGCGCTCATTCGCAGACCCGCCATCTCGGCGTATCTCATTCTCAGTGTCTTCTTCAGTTTTCTGGTCACGCTGGGGGCAACTTACTGTGTGTTTTGGGTCTTGGATACTGAGGGGTTTTCGGGTTTGGACTGGAAGGTTCCCATGTTTCTTTTCACGATCCTCATCGCGGTCGGCGAAGATTACAATATCTATCTCTTCACCCGCATCGAAGAAGAACAAAAGAACCATGGCTCGCTCAAAGGAATCACCGAAGCTCTTTCCAAAACCGGAGGGATCATCTCCAGTTGCGGGCTGATTATGGCGGGAACTTTTTCGTCGTTAATGACCGGTTCGTTGGCGGGAATGCAACAACTTGGCTTCGCTCTCGCCTTCGGTGTCTTGCTCGATACATTCGTCGTTCGTCCCATTCTTGTACCGGCATACTTAATCCTGTTACATAGCGGTCGTTTTGGCAAACTCGGTCGCTGGATGGGGGATTCCACAAAATAATCGGTTTTCGTGCGATCAGAAATAACGAGGAAAATTAAATTGACATGCGACATTTGTAGCCACAAAAATTTGAAGTTCGTTTCGATTATGAATTTTGTCCTGTGTGATTCTGGGAGGATGACGTTTGTCTTGTCCATAGCGAGGACGACGATTCGTCTCCTTCAAGACGAGCGGCGGATGAAGGTTTACCTGCCGCGTGGGTTTTTGGGGTTGATGGTGATGTCGTATTTGGAAAGTTTCTCGGATCGTTGGAGCCGTTTTTCGAGTTGTTTCATTTCGGCTTTGGGGACAATGACTCCCGTGGGATAGTCGCCGCCGATCGTGTTGAATTGCGGATGCTGACCTTTCCATGTCATCCGCAGAGCACACACTTTGACGACGCTCCGACACATGAGCAAAACGCCGTTCCACTTTTTCTGTAACGACGACCAGCAGCGTTCGATCGGCTTGTACTCGCTGTGGTAGGGCGGGGTGTCGATCAGGCGGATTTCCAGCCCCGACCAGTCCGCAAATTCAATCATCCGTTTGAGAAACTGATCAATTGCCTTGCTGCCGAAACCAGCAGATCATCCGCGACACCGTCCATGGCTTCCGACTCCTGTGAAAAAAGAATCAACCCGCATCAGATCGTTGCACGTCGTGACAGTTTCGTAAAGACTAATTCCTCGGTATATTCCTAACCGCCGCTCGCCTAATAGGCTTGAAATCTTCCATGCCGATCAAGCATCCCACAGTGAATTCAACTTTTGCCTATTTTTTGTATTTTGCCACGGCACGAGACAAGAAAAAAAGTGTGTTTTCATCGTCACCATCGTCACCGGTTTGTAAGCCGCTTAGTATCAAGAAGTTACGGGTGACGATGATGTGACGATGGGGTGACGATGACCGTTTCAGCGTCATTCCATCGTCACTTTTATGCAGCGTGGAAATGGGTTCGGCAGCGAATGAATTTGTCCGAAGTGTGACGATTGCACGGAAAGCCCGCTGGCTGCTTCGATTGGGAGAGTGAGGAACTGTTTCGGGAAAATCGGAGCAACCGGGGTGGTTGGGATTTTGGTTTAACATGGTTTGTTCTCCTTCTACCATAAGCGAGTTGGTTGCGCAACAGCGGGGTTGTTGTGCTGTTGGAGCTTGTATGCAAGGGTTATCGGT
>Ga0114931_10008524_pt1 | contig 12401 bp, 9 predicted proteins | sample 2SBtaG_FD_89579 | JGI IMG/M metagenome (GOLD analysis project Ga0114931, IMG submission 89579) | Deep subsurface microbial communities from Kolumbo volcano to uncover new lineages of life (NeLLi) - 2SBTROV14_V59a metaG | ecosystem: Environmental > Aquatic > Marine > Volcanic | place: Kolumbo...
ACGGCATAAATCTATTTTAAAACCAGCCCGGCTGAACACAAACGAATAAGACTGCTGCTCGATCACGGAACTGTCGAATTCAATTTCAAAGTCGGCTGAAAAGACTTTACCCGGACTGACTTGTGCATGACCGCCCACGGCATCAACGCGCACCGAATCAAGGATACGTAAAAATCGGCGTGGTTCTACCAATCGACGCAGCCCTGCACATTCAATGAGAAAAACGAAAGGCGACGCACTTCCATCCATAATCGGCACTTCTGACCCATCAAGTTCAACCAATGCATTGTCCACACCGCACCCCAGCAAGGCTGCCATCAAATGTTCAACAGTCGCAATCTCAACACCCGCATCGTTGGACAGAGTCGTGCCAAGCATCGTGTTGCTGACCCGGGCATAATGCGCGGGAATGATCTGCGCGTCGCGCGGCACGTCGATACGTTTGAAAATGATGCCTGAACCTGCAGCGGCAGGCCGCAAACACATATGAATCTTTTTACCGGAATGTAATCCGATGCCCGTGCAGGAAATTTGATGGCGAAGGGTGGATTGAGATTGGGCTTTCAAAACTGGATATCCCCTTTGTACAGAACCTTTTACGAAACACGACTGCCTTTATCTCCGATCAGGAGATCATGACACTCCAGTTCCGGGCTGGCCCCTGAAACTCCTTGTCGACACAACACCCGAACCACCCCTTCAGGACCGCAAAGCCAACAAAAAATCTTGCCCTTCTTCTGAGAGCCCGCGTCTCACGATCACGTGAGGAACGGACCGAATCATATTTACCAGCGAGGCATACGCGCGCACAATAACTCTTTATTACTGATTATTACACCCTGTCCAAGTGGTTCTCTATATAGAGGAAAATGGTTAGAACAGCTTAAACAAGACCCCGCCTTGTCTAAAACATTGCCGAAAAGCGGCCTCCTCCCAAACCAAGAGAAGGCCGCACGCAGTGTTGCAATGGACTAAAACCCGGCTTTAATTGGCCTGACGGCGCAAAAATGCTGGAATTTCAAGCTGTTCTTCCTCTTCAGAGACGGAGAATAGTTGCTCCCCGGCTGCCTGTTGCGGAACCGCATCAGGACTCCGGACATCTTCTTGAACGGGCCGAGAGGGCGGCGCTGACCGCGTGGTTTGCGGCAAGGTCGGAGCTTTGCGCCTGGGCGCGGCACTCTGATTCGCCTGACGGGCCGATTTCACCCCTGCCATCATCCGGTCAAACACACTCGCTTTGCGCTTGGCCGGTGCCGCGGCGCGCGGCCGGGGCGTTTCTGACGCAAGATCTGGCGCCGGTTTTTTAACGACAGGTTTCCTGCTGACCGGTTGTGCGGCAGACACCTGTGGAGAAGGCGACTCGGCAGGCATGGGGGCTTTTTCGGGCAACGGCGCGGCCGGGGCAACGGCCTTTTGAGCCATTGCCGTGTCGTCCACCGAACTTGCGCCCAGTTCCGATTTGATGGCTTCCGTCATCGCCACCACGCTGTTGGCGCCTTGCGGCAGACCGGCGGTGCGCCATTTGGGCGGCGGGGTTTGTTCCTGAGCCCTGGCGGCATCGGGAAGCTGCACAACATTTTCCTGATGATCAATGCCGGTCGCCACCACGGAAACCCGCATTTGACCTTCCAATTTCTCATTAAAAGTGGAACCGACAATAATATTCGCATCCGGATCAACTTCGGCCCGAATGCGATTTGCCGCTTCATCCACCTCATAAAGACGCAGGTCCATGCCACCAGTGATATTGATTAAAACGCCTCTCGCACCTTTCATCGAGACATCGTCAAGAAGCGGATTCGAAATGGCCGCCTCCGCCGCATCAATGGCCCGCTTCTCGCCTTCGGCTTCGCCAGTCCCCATCATCGCTTTGCCCATCTCATTCATAACGGAACGGACATCAGCAAAATCAAGATTGATCAGTCCCGGCATCACCATCAGATCGGTAATGCCGCGCACACCGGAATCCAGCACCTTGTCCGCCATCGCAAAAGCATCGGCGAACGTTGTGTCTTCATTGGCAATACGGAACAAATTCTGGTTGAGGATGATGAGCAGGGTGTCGGCAAATTCCTGAAACTCGGCAATGCCCGCTTCAGCAACGCGCATACGCCGCGCGCCCTCGAACTGGAACGGCTTGGTTACCACGCCCACAGTCAGGATACCCTGATCTTTGGCCGCCCGCGCGATCACTGGCGCAGCGCCGGTTCCCGTCCCCCCGCCCATTCCGGCGGTGATGAACACCATGTGGCTGCCCACGAGATGATCCATGATTTCACCCAGGGATTCTTCTGCCGCCGCCCGGCCGACTTCGGGGCGCGATCCGGCCCCCAGTCCTTCAGTGACGGAAACACCCATCTGAATGCGCCGTTCGCACGCCGATCCCGCGAGCGCCTGTGCATCCGTATTGGCGATAACGAAATCCACGCCTTCGAGATTGGAACTGATCATGTTGCCGACCGCGTTGCCACCGGCGCCGCCAACGCCAAACACTGTGATACGGGGTCTTAATTCCGTCAGATCCGGTACACTTAATTTAATTGCCATTTTTGCCTCCAAAAATACTTCGCCGCTTAGATAAAACTCACCCGTACCCAGAGTTGCTGTTATTATTGTTGTACTGATTCACGCATCAAAAATCACTAGAAATTCTTCTTCAGCCATCGACTAATTTTAGACAATTGGCCAGTTCTGTGTTCCTCAAGTCCATCCCGATTCGAATCAGTAATTATTGCTTCAGCCGGAGACGACATGGCGTAGTTCAAAAGTCCTGCACACGTCGCAAAAGCCGGACCGCCAACAGCATCGGCCAATCCTTTCATGCGTTTGGGCCGCGCCAGACGCACATTCTTGCCAAGAATGCGCGCGCCCAACTCCCGCGCCCCTGTCATCTGACTCGCGCCTCCCGTCAACACCATTCTTTTTCCCGCAACATAATCCACGCCGCTGTCTCTCAGACGGTCCCGCACCAATTCAAATGTTTCTTCCAGACGTGGCTGAATAATCCCCGTTAATAATGAGCGGGGTATGTGATTCGAAGACTCTCTATCTTCCTCTCCCATAAGCTGAACATCAATCATTTCCCGATCATCGGTGGAACTGGCCAGTGCACTGCCATAAAGCGTCTTCATGCGCTCGGCATTGGCAATCGAGGTGGACAAGCCGCGCGCGATATCATTGGTGACGTGCTGGCCGCCGATCGGCACCACGTCGGCATAGACACATTGGCCGCCGGCGAACACACTCAGCGATGTTGTGCCCCCTCCCATATCGACGCAGATCGCGCCCAACTCCGCCTCATCTTCTACCAGACAGGCCAGGCCGCTGGCATAGGGCGAGACCACAAGTCCCGCCAGTTCCAGATGGCAGCGTTCCACACAGCGCGCCAGATTGCGAATCGGCGCCGTCGCCGCCGTCACCATGTGCAAGCGCACCGAAAGGCGATCGCCAAACATTCCGCGCGGATCTTGAATTCCGTGATTGTCGTCTATCGTATAGCCCGCCGGGATCGAATGAACGATCACACGCCCCTCTGGCTGATAGTTCTTGCATCCATGGAGCAGAAGGCGTTTCAGATCTTCGTCACTGACCGGCCTGCCCGTGATCGTGACGCCCACATTGATGGTGTGACTGGCGGGATGACCGGCGGACAAATTGACAACGACCTGGCGCAATGTTGTGCCTGCCATTTTCTCAGCCGTCTCAACAGCCGCGCGGATCGTGTCTTCGACCTGCTCAAGATCGCTGACCGCACCCTTTTTCACGCCATGAGAAACCTGATGCCCAATACCTGTGATGCGCAAGGCGCGATGGGGCTCGCGTCCTGCGCCTTCTGACTTGGCAATAAAACAGGAAACTTTTGTGGTGCCAACATCAAGGGCGGCCACCACGCCTTGCCGCGCTCCGCTCATAACACGATCCCTCAACCCATTTTTTGATTCCAGCGACAGTTTCAAGTTTTCACTCCCGGCGCAGTCATGCGCACAACCTGGTCCGAATTCAAACGAACGGACAATCGGCCCGGTACGCGCATATCGACGCTGACAATGTCCCGCGCCAACAGACGGTCCCGGGCATCAAGTTCGCTCAGCAATTTCAGTGCTTCATCTTCTTTTGTGTCGGGCAATTGAATATCGATGCCGTTATCAAGTCTGAGATTCCAGCGCCGCCCGCCGACGCGCACGGCTGCGCTGAGACGCGTCTTGATCAGGGGATAACGCTCCAGCAAATCCATGAGCTGGGCGGCTTCACCGTTGGCACCACGTCCCACGACATGCGGCAAAGTGCTGAAATCGGTGAGATGATCAGACGAGATGACGGCCCCAGCGCGGTCAATCAAGACGATTTTACCCTTCAATTGCCACAACGCCGCCGGCCGCCGTTCGACCAGAACAATATGCAACGTGTCGGGCCAAAAGCGCATGACATCCGCCCGTTCCACCCAGTCGAGCGATTCAATGCGGCGCTGCACGGCCCCAATATCAACATGAAAAAGGGAATCTCCGCTGGTAACGTTCAAGGCGTCATAGAGTTCCTGCCGTGTCGTAAAATGACGCCCTTCGACATCGACCCTCTTCACGGCAAAGCCCTCGGCAACCAGAAGACGTTGTGTCAGATAGGAAGCTTCTTCACGCCAATCAGACAGAATACCCCCTGCCCACAACACTGATCCAACCATCACCACCAGGGCAAAACTGAGAAATGCACCGTAAGGCGCAACCTGCTGACGCATATACCGCGCGGCCCGTCTGCGCCCGCGCCACCATTTACGCACGCGCTGGCGCCGCGCCGCCCACGTCACCCGGCGTTTTTTACCGCGCGTTCGGGACCGCCAAAAGGCCAGCCGAAAGCCTGTTTTTTTGCGTCCTTTTCGTTTTCTTCTTACCGCCGACATGACGCGTCCTCCACCATCCAGCGCACCAACCCACCAAAGGAAAGGCCGGTGTGCGCCGCCTGTTCGGGCACAAGAGATGTGGCCGTCATACCGGGCTGGGTGTTGATTTCCAATAAAATCAACCGGCCCGACGCCCCTTCTGTATCGTCATAGCGAAAATCAGCGCGGCTGACGCCCCTGCACCCCAAAACCGCATGCGCTTTTTCAGCGATGTCTTTGGCGCGGCGTTCGATTTCACCAGGAATGTCCGCCGGAATGATGTGACGCGAGCCGCCTGCGGCATATTTGGCATCGTAATCATAAAAGTCCGTGGCCGACAGAATCTCCGTCACGCCCAGCGCCTTCCCGCCCATCACCGCAACGGTCAGTTCGCGGCCGGGCACGTATTTTTCGATCATCACCGTCTCGCCAAAACGCCATTCCTCACTCCTGAGCGCTTCAGGCGGACGATTGGCGCCCTCTCCCACAATGAAAACGCCGACGCTGGAGCCGTCCGCCAAAGGCTTGACGACATAAGGCGGCGCCATTTGATGAGACGCCGCCGCCAAGTTGCGCGGCACGACCAGACTTTCTTCGCACGGCAGACCGGCCGCGCTGAACAGAGTTTTGGAGCGCGGCTTGTCCATGGCCAGCGCCGATGCCAGAACGCCTGAATGGGTGTAGGGAATCTCCAATATTTCGAGTATGCCCTGCACGCAGCCATCTTCTCCCCAGGTTCCGTGCAAGGCGTTAAACACGACATCGGGAGATAGGGCGCTCAGCACTCCGGCCAGGTTATGCCCGGCATCAATTTGCGTCACGTGATAGCCCTCACCGACCAATGCTTCCCCGCACGCTTTGCCGCTGACCAGACTGACATCCCTCTCGGACGACCAGCCCCCTTTGAGAACGGCGACATGCAGGGTAGATGGCGCTTTATCCGTCATGGCGTTCCGTTCCTTCATTCAACGCACAACCGATTCGCTGAATTTCCCACTGAAGCGTGATTCTCGACTTGTTAGCAACCTTGGAGCGCACTGTTTCACCAAGTTTTTCAAGGTCTTCTGCTGTGGCGCGCCCGCGGTTGATCAAGAAATTACAATGCTGCTCAGAGACCTGTGCATCACCGATCACCAAGCCACGGCACCCCGCACCGTCAATGAGCTGCCAAGCTTTTTTGCCGCCCGATTCCTCCGGGTCCGGATTCTTAAACGTGCTGCCACCGGTGCGGCTCCTGATCGGCTGGGTGGTTTCGCGTGCCTGGCTGATCTCCTTCATGCGCGTGGCGATCTCGCCTGCATCGCCTTTTGCGCCCTGAAACACAGCTTCAATAAATATAATATCGCCGGGAACAGAAGAATGACGATAGCCAAAGCCCATCTCTTGCACCGTCAGTTCATGGCGTTGTCCCTGACGATCAAGCGCACTGGCTGTGACCAGCACGTCTTTGATTTCGCGGCCATAAGCCCCCGCGTTCATGCGCAGCGCGCCGCCAACCGAGCCGGGAATGCCGCGCAGAAATTCCAGCCCGGCAATAGCATTGCCCCCCGCGCGTTTTGCCACCGTCACATCGAGCGCCCCCGCGCCCGCCCGCACCCGGGCGCCGGGTTCCGCCGTCACCCGGTTAAAGCCGCCCGCCAATCGGATCACCACACCCGGCACGCCGCCATCGCGCACCAGAAGATTGGAGCCCACGCCGACCACGGTCACCGGAATATCGCGGTCAAGCCGGCCCAGAAAATGCGAGAGGTCCTGCGCATCAGCGGGCAGAAAGAACACATCCGCCGGACCGCCAACGCGAAACCAGGTGAGATCGGCCATCGAAACATGCGCGCTCAGCCGTCCTTTCACCGCCGGCAGACGGGCCATCAGGTCCTGGGACTGACGAAGAGCATGTGTCATACCGTGCCGCTTCCTCTCCCATCCAATACTTTCAAACGCTCCGGCAATGCGTTAGCCCAGGCTGAAATATTCCCTGCACCAAGACAGATGACATAATCGCCGTCAGTCGCCTGATCGCGCACCAGACCGGCAAGATCCTGCTCGCCCTCCACGATCAGAACATTGCGGTGCCCGTGGTCGCGCAAGCCGGCGACCAGAGCCTGCCCACTGATGCCCTCAATGGGGGCTTCTCCTGCGGCATAGACCGGCGTCACCACCACCACATCCGCGTCATTAAAACAGGTGCAGAATTCTTCAAACAGATCGCGCAGCCGCGAATAGCGGTGAGGCTGAACGATGGCAATCACTCTGCCTGCGGCTGTGACCCGCGCGGCTTTCAAAACCGCGGCGATTTCCACAGGATGGTGGCCGTAATCATCAATGATGGTGACACCGTTCCATGACCCGGTACGGGTGAAGCGCCGTTTCACGCCGGCGAACTTTTCCAGTCCCTCACGGATCACCTGCCCGGAAAAATCCATCTCATTGGCCACCGCGATCGCGGCAAGCGCATTGAGCACATTGTGTTCGCCGGGCATGGGCAATGACAGAGCGCTCAACTCACGCGTCTCACCCCGTGCACGGCCCGAGAAACTGACCGAAAACTGCGCGCCGCCATTGTCGAAGGTCACATCAAACGCCCGCACATCCGCCTGTAAGTTCAGGCCATAGGTGACGATTTTACGGTCTGTTACCTGCCCAATCAGGGTTTGAACATCCGGATCGTCAAGACAGGCAATCCCAAAGCCATAAAAGGGAAGGGTTTCCAGAAAAGTCTGAAACGCCGTTTTCAAGGCATCGAAATTGCCGTAATGATCGAGATGCTCCGGGTCAAGATTTGTGACAACCGCAATGGTGGCGGGAAGGTTTAGAAAAGTGCCGTCGGATTCATCGGCTTCCACCACCATCCAGTCGCCGTCCCCCAGCCGGGCGTTAGAACCATACGCATTGATAATACCGCCATTGATCACCGTGGGATCAAGCCCCGCACGATCGACAAGCGCGGCAATTATCGATGTCGTCGTGGTTTTTCCGTGCGTTCCGGCAACAGCAATACACCATTTTAGGCGCATCAATTCAGCCAGCATTTCAGCCCGGCGCAATACCGGCAACAAATGCGCGCGCGCCGCAATGAGCTCCGGGTTATCGGATTTCACCGCCGAAGAGATCACCACAACTTCAGCCGTGCCCAAATGTCCCGCCTCATGACCGATAAACACGGGAACGCCCATGGCGCGCAATCGTTTGACATTGGCGCTGTCCGCCAGATCGCTGCCTTGCACTTTATAACCCAGATTATTCATCACTTCGGCAATGCCGCTCATACCGATGCCGCCAATACCGACAAAGTGTATGACACCAACTTTAAACGGCAGGGATAACATCACGCGGTCTCCGGTTGTGGGAAAGGGGATTGACCGGCCATGAGACGCTCAGCCATATCGGCCAATGCACGCACGGCATCAGGGCGCCCCTGCGCTTTGGCGGCAGAGGCGGCGCGGGCCAGCTCTGGCGGATCGGAAAAAAGTTCAGTAAGACGGTCGGCCAGAAGCTGTGGCGTCAGGTTTTTTTCATCAATCATCCAGCCGCCTCCCGCCTCGGTAAGAATACGCGCATTGGCAGCTTGATCGCCGTCCAGCGCGCCTTTAAGAGGTATGAGAATGGCAGGCCGTCCGATGACGGACAATTCACACACGGTCGATGCACCGGACCGGCAGATGACGAGATGGGCGTCAGCCATGCGCTGCGGCAAATCAGGGAAAAAAGAACCGAGTTCCGCCGTCAGTCCCGTAAGCTCGTAGGCATTGCGCAGACGCGCCAAATCCTCGTCTCTGCACTGCTGCGTGATTTGTAGACGCGCGCTGATATCTGAGGCAAGCAGAGCCAGGGCGGCGGGCACCACTTCGGACAACACCCGCGCCCCTTGCGAGCCGCCAAAGACCAGGAGATGAAGAGAGCTGCGATGTTCCGGCGGACGATAGGCTGTCCGGCCCGCCTCAATCACGCTGTCGCGCACCGGATTGCCGGTAACCCCGGCTTTGCGGCGATCTGCCGGACGCAGAAATTTCGGGCTGGCGAATGTCAATGCGATGCCCTGCACGCGCGGCGCCACCAAACGGTTGGCGCGCCCCATAACGCCGTTTTGCTCGTGAATTGCCGTCACCCGCCGCGTGAGCAGCGCCGCAAACATCGCCGGCAACATGGGATACCCGCCAAACCCGATCACCAGTGCCGGACGCTTGGCCCGCATCAGGCTCCAGGCTTTCAAGGTCCCGAAAATCAATCTGATCACAGCCCGGAAGCGGTTCAGCCACCCCGCTTGTTCCGTCGTGCCCGACGGGACGGCGCAAACGTCCGTGTCGGGAAAACTCTGCCGCCATTTCAGCCCGCGTTCATCGGTGATCAGAATAGTCCGGCGCGACCGGCGGTTCAATTCCTGCGCCAGGGCTTGAGCCGGAAACAGATGCCCGCCCGTCCCACCGGCGCTTAACATTACGGTCAATATGTCCTGCGGCTTATTCATCATGCAAACTCGTTACTGAGCGCAGTGGCGCCGCGCCGTCGCGTGAGAGCCAGCAGCATACCCACGGTGAGACTGGTCGCCATCAGCGAGGAACCGCCATAGGAAATGAAGGGTAGCGTCATTCCCTTGGCCGGTATCAGGCTCAGGGTGACCGCCATATTGATGAGCGCCTGAAAGCCGAAGAGACATGCCAGTCCAGCAATGGTGAGTTGGATAAAATGATCCTCCTCCGCTGTGGCCCGCGACAAGCACCGGATGACAAAGAACAAGAACACGCCCGCCAGAAGAAGGCAGGAGATGAGTCCGAATTCCTCACCCGCCACCGCAAACACAAAATCAGTATGTGCATCGGGAATGAAGCGTTTGACCAGACCCTCGCCCGGACCCAAACCCCACAATCCACCCGCCTGAAAGGCATCCATCGCACGGTCCACCTGATAGGTATCGCCTGATGAAGGATCAAAAAAACGGTCAATGCGGCTGGTGACATGCGGCAAGTAAAAATAAGCACCCGTCGCGCCCGTCGCCGCCAGACCGCCAAGCCCCGCCATCCATGGCCATGACAGACCCGAGAAAAAGAACATCGCGCCCCATGTAAAGGACAACAACATGATTTGCCCAAAATCCGGTTGCAGAAAAAGCAGACCGATGATGAGCGCATACAGCAAAGCCGCGAGCAGATTACCGGGAATGGAGTGATCCCGGTTTTGTTCAGAAAACAACCAGGCCGATAAAACGATGAACGCCGGTTTGACGAATTCCGACGCTTGAACAGAAACAATGCCGACGCGAATCCAACGCCGCGCGCCTTTGATCTCCGCCCCTATGAACGGCGTCACCACAAGCAGCGCCAGCGCCAGCACAAATACCAGTGCGGCCACGCGGCGCACTTGTCTGGGCGTCAACAGGGAGACAGCGAACAGAACCATCAATGACGGCACCAGAAAGAGAAAATTCCTGTAAACAAAATGAAATTGCGCATAATCATATCTCACCGCCACACCTGGAGACGCCGCATATGAAAGCACTATGCCGACAATCACCAAAAATGAGATGGCGGCCACGCCCCAGCGGTCAACCGTCCACCACCAACGCCCCAGCACCGATCGATCCGTGCGCGAAAGAACGATCATGAGACAGTCTCCCCCATTTCGGATCTGGATTCCAGTTTTGACATTTCCGCCTGCGCCATAGCCCTGAAAGTATCACCTCTCTGCTCAAAATCCTTGAACTGATCAAAGGATGCACAAGCCGGAGAAAGCAGAATAATGGCGTCGTCCCACCCGTCCGCCAGAGCATCTTTCACCGCCTGGGAAAAAGCCGCTTGCAAATTTCCGGCTTTAACAATGGTAACGGCGCCCTCAAGACAGGCGGCAAATTCATCCATCGCATCGCCGATGAGGTAGGCCTTTTGAACCCGCGGGAACAAAGCCCGCAGAGTTTCAATACCGCCCTCTTTGGCCTGCCCGCCGGCGATCCAGAAAATATTGTCATAGCAAGCCAGTGCCCGCCCCGCGGCATCGGCATTGGTGGCTTTGGAATCGTTGATAATGCGCACGCCGCCGATGCGTCCCACCTCCTCCAGCCTGTGACTGAGACCGGGAAAGGATATGATCGCATCGGCCAATTTGAGATGATCTTTCAGCAATCCGCGAATGGCGGCAAATGCAATGGCGGCGTTTTGCCAATTGTGCGCGCCAGGCAAGCTGTTTGCTGCTTTAAGATCAACCACTTCTTTGGTCGGCCGCGCGGCGCCGTCATAAAGAACGCCATCAATGACATAAACGCCATGACCCAGAACAGTCCCCACGGAGACGGGAATCACATGATTGTTTTTTCGCGATGAAATACCTGTACAGATTTCCTGGGTCTTGGGATCATCCACACCTATGATGGCGATGCCCTCAGACGTCTGACCAGCGAATATTTTCAACTTGGCCGCGACATAGCCGTCTAAACCGCCATGACGATCAAGATGATCCGGCGTAACATTCAACAGAACGGAAACATCGGGCGCCAGGGAGGGCGTGAGATCAAGTTGATAAGACGACATCTCAATCACATAAACGCAGCGATAGGCCGGTGGCGGCAGATCAAGGATGGCCTGGCCTATATTGCCGCCCGCCATGGCCCTTATCCCGCATGAATTGAGAATGTGCGTGATGAGTGCCGTGGTTGTGGACTTGCCATTCGTGCCGGTGACCGCAATTACCATTGGCTTACCGCCCGAAACATCAAGCCGCTCCAGCTCTCTGGCGAACAGCTCGACATCGCCGATAATCTCAAGGTCCTGTGCCCGCGCTTTTTCGACCACGGCGTGAGGCTGGGGATAGTTCAGCGGGATGCCCGGACTCAGAACCAGTGCTGAAAATTCCGTCCAGTCTGCTTGATAGAGATCATCCAGGGTAAGGCCTGCGTCCTCCGCCCGCTCCCGCACCGCCGCGCCATCATCCCAGGCATGCACGATGGCGCCACCCGCCATAAGCGCCCGCCCTGCCGACAGACCACTGCGTCCCAGTCCAAACAGCGCCACATGACGCCCACGAAAGGCGTGAACAGGAATCATAATTACCTCAACTTCAGCGATGACAGGCCAATCAGCGCCAGAATGACAGCGATGATCCAGAAACGGATCACGATCGTCGGCTCCGCCCAACCCAATTTTTCATAATGATGATGGATGGGCGCCATTCTGAAGACGCGCTTGCCCGTCAACTTGTACGAAACGACCTGAACAATCACCGATACCGTTTCAAGAACGAACAGACCGCCGATAATACCCAGCACAATTTCATGTTTGACCGCCACCGCGATGGCGCCCAGCGCACCGCCCAAAGACAGCGACCCCGTGTCTCCCATGAACACCATGGCCGGCGGCGCGTTGAACCATAAAAAGCCCAGCGAAGCCCCCAGCAACGAACCACAGAAAATCGCCAGTTCCCCCGTGCCCGCCACGAAAGTCAATTGCAGGTAGTCGGCAAAGACGGTGTTTCCGACCACATAGGAAATAAACCCGAAACAGGCCGCCGCGATCATCACCGGCACAATCGCCAGTCCGTCCAA
>Ga0114931_10008525_pt1 | contig 12401 bp, 10 predicted proteins | sample 2SBtaG_FD_89579 | JGI IMG/M metagenome (GOLD analysis project Ga0114931, IMG submission 89579) | Deep subsurface microbial communities from Kolumbo volcano to uncover new lineages of life (NeLLi) - 2SBTROV14_V59a metaG | ecosystem: Environmental > Aquatic > Marine > Volcanic | place: Kolumbo...
ACATTTGTGGGCATCTCATGATGTAATGATAAAGTTGTCCAAGAACCTGAACAAAATTGTCTTTTACGATTAAATTTTTGATTTAATGGATAATGTGGATTTTTCCTAGAATTTCTAGCTCTTCCACACTTATTACAAATTTCTAATTTTTTCCCTTCTCTTTGATCTATTTCGTCAGGATCAGCATAGTCAGTATAAACACCATTTACAGTAAGCAATAATCGTACATTTCCAAATTTTTTGATATTTATTGAATAATTTCCAATTGTTAATGGATCTCTAATTTCAGGCTCAACTTTAGGAAGGAAAGTGTTTACTTGAGCTTCTCTATAGCCAATACTTTCACTTAGTGATTTTGGAGTTCTTTGAATAAAGATCTTTTTTGGAGATATTGAACTAATTGAATCAGGAGTGTTCATGATTTTTTTACAAAATGGACACTCTTTTCCTGTCTGTGATTCTGTACTATAGAATTTTTCACAATGATTACAAATATAGAAAAATCCTCTATCTGGATTAGTTAGATCTACACCAACAGACTGATATTTCTTTTTTCTATAAGTGATCTCACAATTTGGAGCAAATTCTGTAATTGCAATTTGTCTTGAACGTCCTCCATGCATTTGATTTCCTTCCATGTCTTCAATTTGAACAGATAAACCTGGAAACGCAAATCTTGGTAAAATATTTTCATCAAATAAATGATTTTCCAAAGGTTTCTTCTTTAAACTTGATCTTTTTTCATGTAATTGATTTAATTTATTTGAATCAAAAACATCATTTTGATCTCCATTAATAGTATATTCATTAATTCCATTTTCACAAACTTCTAGTTCTTTGATAAAAGAATCAAGTGAACTATTGAACTCTTTTTTGAAATTATCTAATTTATCTTGTATGTAGCTTGAAACATCTACTTCTTTAGATATATCTAAACCGCTTAAGACTTGCCTAATACTACCAACTACTTTTTCCTTGTTATTTTTAATTTCTAATTCTATTTTTGCCATATTTTCTTCACGATTTGACAAGAAATTTGTTACTGATTGAGAAAGAATACTGTTTATTTCTGAAAAAACTAATTGCTCCAAAATTAATGCGTTAAGATGTCTACCAATTAATTCATTATTTTCTATTTTTATAGGTGGAGGAGTAAAATTTCCCTTTATCAAATCTTGTGGATTTCTATAATGAAATTCGTCAATTGGACTATTGAAAAAGAATGTGTTGATAAATGAAACACCACTACGTCGACCAGCTCTTCCTACTCTTTGAAGATAACTTGCAGGAGATGGAGGGGATTTATACAAACAAACTGTAGATAAATCTCCAATATCCACGCCTAATTCTAGAGTAGGTGTTGCTACAACAACATCAACTTTACGGTCTTCTTGTGCATATGGCATAAATTGAACCTGAATTTTATTTTTTTCCTCTTCTGGAATTGCTGCAGTATGCTCTCTAACACTCATCCTTGTTGGTGAAGTTTCTTTAAATTGTTTGAAGAAATGATTTTTACCTACTTTTTTACAAAACTCTTCAAATGAATTATCTATTGTTTGTCCTGAACATATTTTTTGACGTGTAAAATTTCTACATTGATTATTTGGAAGATTCATGTAATTATTTTTACACTCTGGACATTTTTGGATTTCATTTGGAATTGAAACAAGTAATTTTGATGTAGATACAACATAAGCCGTTTTTGGTTCTGCAAAACGATATTTTCTTAACCCTCTAGGAATAATATATCCCCTTTTTTCCATAAAATTCCAAATAGATTCTATGATGAAACTAACGTCATCTTCATCAGTCAACTCAAAAACTTTTTGAGTATATTTGATGAATTTATTTTTATTTTTAATGATGTTGTGAATCTTAACTCCTTTTTCTATTGGTTTTGAAGTACCTTTTACATCTCGTTCAAACCCATGAGCATATGTTTTATTTTCACCTCGTCTATTTTCTAAACCAGCAATAGCTTGCTCAGTCCTCATCATATTAAGAATAGTAATGATGAATTTGTTTAGCTCTTGAGATAGTGGGGAACTTAAATCTAAAATATTTTGGATTTTTAATGATGAATTTCTATTAGGTTTAATTTTTGATAATGATGATAACCACATTGGTTTGAATTTTTCCCAAGAATTTAGACCTCTATAATTATACTGAATTAATCCTACTCTCTCTAATGAAAGTCTAAGCTTACTAGCATTTTCAATAATTATTTTTGTTTTAAATTCTTCTCTAAATCGATCATATGCTTCAAAATTAAATGAGTACCATTCTTCTTCTATTGCATCTATTATCAAATCTTGAAATCTATCATAACCAATAGGTTCTTTTTCTAATGCTATTATCTCAGTTAATTTTTGTACCATCAATTGCTTAATTGCAGTATCTTCATGCGCAAAATCTAGCCATCCTGCCAATTCTGCAGCATCTTGTCTACTATCTGTAAAAATCAAAAGTTTACGATTTTCTATGTGATTATATATCATATTGAAAAGATTTACAGTCGCCTGTTTTTCTGCCATTTGAAATTTGGTAATTGCCCAACCACTTCCATAACTATAATGACAAAATGGACAATCTCTTGGTCTCCAACTACTTGTTACATCTGATTTTGGGGGGTATGTTTCAATTAAAATCAAATTTTCTGAGTTACATTTCTCTTCATGAATTTTATTAATACAAACTTTTGATGAATGTGAAGAAAAACTTCCACAATCAAGACATTTTTTATATCTTCGATTGGAATTATCTACTTCATCATCCTCTTCTTCATTATTTTTTACCACCGAATACCATAATTCATCAATATCACTTTCATATTCTTCATAGGAAAATCTCTTAATTGGATGTGGCTCTTCTTGTTCTTCATTTTTTGCCAATTTCAAAATCTCATTTCGTTCAGGAATATTTACAGCATCTTCTAAATCTGATTGACTTACTTTAGAAATATAAAATTCGCGTGAACAATTACGGCATACTCCTAATTCTTCAACTTTCTTTTTGCATTCATCACATTTGTCTTTGTTAATAAAGAAAATTTTACTACATTTTGGATTTGTACAATTAAAAATTGGTGGTAATACTCTAAAGAAATTATGAATACTAACTCTTAACAATGACTCATCCAAATTTTGAGATGGATTTTTTGCTATACTTCCAGCTTTTAGATAACTCCAAATCAAATCATCTGATATTATAGGATCATCAAAATTTTCAATCTTTGAAGAAATAATTTGATTTTGCTTTATTAGATCTCTAATTTCATCTACAGATCTAGGCTCATTTAGATTATTAATTAAGAATTGAAAAAATTCATTCTCTAACAAAATTTTACCTAAAAATTTCCTTTTATCATTAACTTTGTCCGGTTTAACACCTGAGATATTTTCACATATAATTGAAAAATTCCCTTCTGAAAAATTCCTCTCTATCTCATCATCAATTGTCAGTGATTCAAATTTTCCTAATGGAGTAATCTTTGGTAATTCCCATTGTTTTCTTTCTCCTTCAAAAACATCATCTAATGAAAATGGAACTCCAAATAATTTTTTTGCAAATTCAGCAATTTCTTGTTTTCTAATCTTAGGAACTTTTGATTTTGACATAGTTGCACTTGTGCCTATGCAATGCAGATCTAAATTTTCTGGAGTTACACTATCTAATCTTCGTTTTAATCTTCGAAGCAATAATGAAACATCAACACCTCTTGCACCTTCATATGTGTGCATTTCATCTAACACCAAATACTTGACTTTATTATTTTCAAAAAGTGGAGTGTCTGATGGACGTAAAAGTATTCTATCTAACATTACATAACTTGTGATCAGAATATCTGGTGGATTTTCCCTTAATTCTTCTCTTGTTAATAGTTGAAAATTAATTTCAATTTCTGATTCTTCTTTACAATAAAGAATACATTTTGTATTTGATGAGTTTTTTTTACATGCAAGAGAATCTTTTTTACAATTAGGGCATTGATATTCAAGATCTAGTTTAGAATCTAAAGTATTTCCAAAATAAGCTGTATTTGGAGTTGCACCATTATAAACACCAAATGTAATTTCTCTTAGCCCTTTAGTTTTTCGTAATTTATTTAATTCATAAAGATAATTCCTTAATCTTGTTACTTGATCTCCTGCTAATGCATTCATAGGATAAACAATGATTGCTTTTATCCCACCAGCACGAGATTTTGTACATTCATTTAAAACAGGAATAAGAAATGATTCTGTTTTACCAGAACCTGTTCCTGATGAAACTATTGTATTTTTTCCATTTTTAATAATATTTTTAATTGCACATTCTTGATGTTTGAAAAAATCTTTAACCCCTACTGCTTTCAAAACATCTTCATTAATTCCAATATCTGCTATCAATTCATAGTCTTTTTGACCATGAAGATAATTTTGGGTAATTGAAATAAAGGGTGATTTCCAAAGTCTATTATTATCTTTCAATTTTTCTAGGTTTTGTGCTAACTTTTCATTTCCAAGTGCAAAATTTGCTTTATAGAAATCTACATAGTTTTGTTGAATTTCTTTAGTTGCAGATAAAGGATTTGTAATCAATTACTTAATTCCTCCATTTATGGTATTTAATACGGATCCATTAATCCTTTTTATGAAAATCTTATCTTCATCTGGAAAACATTGATTTTGAAATTTACAAAAATAGCATAATTTTGAAATCTCTTTTTTAGGAGGTTTATGATCTTTTATGGCTTTTTCAAGCTCTAAAATTCTATCTTTTAACCACCATGTCTTATCCTCAATTCTAATTCTAAATGCAATCATATCATTTAGATCAGCATATACTAGTACCAAATTTTGAACTGGGATAACATTTGAAAATATAGTCCCATAACACTGAATTTGTAAAATATCTTCTTTTTTAGGAATAGTCCCTTCTTCAGCTTGTGAATAGACATCTTTTGTAGTCTTTAGATCAATAATTGTTTTAGTTTTCCAATCATACATGTCTAATCTTCCTGAAATTGTACCTGATTTTCCATTACCACGTGGAATTTGGAAATCCATATCCAATTCGTTCCAATTATATGCAGTAGTCATTTGGTGTAGAAGATCTCCACGTACTGTAGGCCATAAATTATCAAGTGATTTTCTTGATTTTCTTTTCTTCTTGGTTTTCTCATAGTATGATTTTCTAAGACAGCGAATAATCTCAGTAACGCCATATGATGGTGTTTTGTCATTTCTGAAAATTCCTGACTTTTTCTCTAAAAATGAAGTTATTCCATCAGGGATGTCAACCTGCATGAATTGCTTTCTTTCTTCTTGTAACATGTATTTTCTTGGAGAAACTTCCCAATCAATTACTTCTTGTATAATACAAAAATAATTTGTATTAAATTACATCCCCAATAGTTTCTGGGTATGCTGCATAAAGATGACCAGTTTCAGTCAATTCAATTATCATATTTTTGCCGTTTCTAGCAATTTTTTTCAATTCTTTTTCATCTGTAATATCATATGCTTTTTGGATAACTTCTATATCCACATCTTTTGCTTTTCTTCTGGTGATAAATTTTGGATCAAGTTTATTCAAATGATAATTCAAAATTTGAGCAGTTATCATCTTTTGAACATTTTTTGACTCTATTTCAACTGATTTACTTTTTGATTGTTTCTTGAATTTTTGTTTTTCAGTTTCAAATTTTATATCCTTTGTAATATCTTTCAATCTTTCTAGAGTAGTAGGTGAACCAAGTTTCCAAATCTCTCTAAGAATTATTGTTGTAGTATTCTCATTAGAACCTGAAAGTGTATTCATTCTTTTGATTCTAGATGGAACTGGTAATTCTATTACAAGCTCTCCCCCCTTTTTTGCTTCATGATATTGTAATACATAATACATTCTTGTTTGTGCAAGATATGCAGAACAAACTGAACCTGCAACCATAGCTTTTGTTCCTCCTGTAATATTGATTGCAAAATCTTCCCCCTGCAATTTTTTATTTTTCTTTTTCTCTTTTCTAATTATTTCTTGAATTTCACGAATTACAGCATATGTATCATATTTTCCAACTTTTTGCAATTCTACTTTAGTATCAAATTTGTTTAAAATTTCGGTCTTTAATTTTTCTGCATTTGTTTTGTATTGTTGTGTTTGAATTCTATTTTTTTCATCTTTCGATTTTGCTTTTTTTAGATCTTGATTAAATTTTGCTTCTGATCTTTCATTTTCTGTATGTAAAATGTATAACTTCTCAGAAGGAACTTTTCTTAATCCTTCCTTAACTACAACTTGAGCATCTCCAACTGTAGCTATTTGTATCATATAGTAAAAATAATATTTGTATTATACAATATAAAGTCTTCATAAATTAAGTAATATTCTATTGTATGAAACAAAAGATTTCAAAACTAATGGGTGACGGCCATATCGTCCAGCAATTTGCTGAAAATACCAGACCTCTAAACCTAGTTCAAGCATTTCTTTATGCTTACTTTGGGGGATTCTCAGTAAAAGAGATTCTAGAGGTGCAGCGAAATTGAGTACTATTACTAAAGAAAAAGCAGAATTACTCACAGAAGAGATTGATACTCCTGAAGGTATAGTCAACTTTTTGCAAAAAAGAAACGGACTATATTCTAAAGATTATACTTCAAGATATTCTGTAACTGAACTTGTAGGTTGTCAAAGAAAATCTTTGTACAAGCAACAAGGAGTGTCACAGGAGGAATTACTTGCAGATACAACTCTAGAAAGCATGTGGGCAACTGTGCGTGGTGATTTCTTGCACAACATGACATATGCTTACAAATGGCGTGAGATGGACATTGAACATTACATTCCACTAGATAGTGGTAAAATAGCAACACTTGCAGGGAGATTAGACATGTATGATTGGAAAACTAAAACAATTATTGATCTAAAGACTACAAAGTTTGTTAGATGGCAAATAAAGCAAGGATTTTTACCAAAACCCGAACACATTCTACAACTGCAATGCTATGATACAATGTTCTCAGAATATGTGCCAGTAGAGAATCTAAACATTGTATATGCAGATATGTCTGATATTGTAACATACAAGGTAGAAAAAAGAGACTTGACTGACTGGATAAAGACTAGAATCCAAGAGATTGAAACTGCTAAAACAGATAGTATAATTCCAAATGGAGAGGTATCTGGTTTATGCAAGTTTTGTAAATACCAGACAAGATGTTCAGAGGCAGGAAATGGATTAACTGATAAACCATTATCTACTCCAAAACCAAATGAGGAATCTTCATGAATTGTGAATCAGCATTTGATGATTGTTGGATTTTGTTATTTGGAGAGTGCAAAAAATGTTATTCAGATGTGTATCAATCTAAAATATTCAAATGAGAAATATTGTTCAGATAGCAAAGATTATCAGAATTTATGCCTAGAATCAAGTTCAAACCATTAATTGTAGAATTCAAAACAATTTCAAACCTAACAAAATTCAATAAAATTACAAATCCTCTAGGTCGACACACAAAATGAAATGATTCATCCATTAATTGTCGAAAGCAATTGACAAATCATCCAGCAATCACACCTAACATCTAAGGAGGATATAGAGGAGGAACTAGGTCTAGACACAATATACTACCACAAAAGTGGAAATACGGCTTAAACGTGCTAAAATAAAACAGAAAAAATAGTAGTCTGTAAATCTCCACGTCATTCAGAGAAACTAACATCCCTAACTTCTAGGTGCGTATGGAGAATTGAAGAATTTATGAGAAACACCGTACCAAAACTAGTTGTCAACGTTATCAAAGTGGTCTGATTGCATAATCATTTGACCACCTTGACCACTTGAACCACTATAAACACACATGTTAGGTTCTAACTTAATTCCATATTTGTAAACAAATGCATTAATGATCTCTTTGGTAAATGAATAAGATGTCACTTTATTCCACTTTGTACCATTTTTGATATTTCTTATCTTCTTTTTGGAATGAAATGTATGTTCTAAAATTCGTGATAGAGAATTAAGAGTCAACTTTACACTAAACTCATCTGGATAGTATGTCTTTGTAGTTTTTTCATCTAGTGTTCCAGATAATTCTAAATTGTTGTTGGTTATTTTACTCCATAATGTTAGTGCTTTAACCTCTAAGTCATTATCTAGACAAGTAAGAATAATTTTGAATAATCTAGCTTCAAAACTATTTCTTATTCCATCTTGTCTTTGAGTAACATAACTTTCTGCAACTTGTTTGGCTTTTTCAGAATATTTTGTGCCATGAGCAACACACAAGAAATCATCCCAAAGTTCTGCATCTCTATTCTTAAAATTGGAATCAATGCTGGAAAATTTAGTTTCTATATTTTGTAATTTCCAAACAAGTAGTTTATTTCGTATCTTGTTTAATTCATTAATTTCCTCTTTTGAAGGTCGTTTTATGTTACTCTTAGGCACGCCTGAAATCATATGAATTACTGCTAATCTTTCAACAAATCCCTTGTCATTAGATATTTTTTCACCTGCAAACCACTTGGGACAAAAGGTCTTGTAGAAAACTTGCTGTTTTCCTGATGTATCTGCACCCAATATTCTTGCCTTTGTAGAGCCTTTAGAGTAAGAACTTTTGTACATACGCATCTTTTCATCATGAGGATCTAATCCTTGTGCTTCATCCTCTGCAATAGTTCCACAAGCCTCTTCATCTTTTCCTAGAAAATTATAGATATCTGCCATAGGAATATCTTCTCCTAAATGACATCTATAACAAATCCAAGAAGCTAGATGTAATATTGTACTTTTACCTGATTCAGTATCTCCAACACTATAAGGAAAATGTAAAGTTGTAATCCATTCTTGACAATAACTAAGCATGATATCAATTTGGATTAGATATTTTGCAATATCATCTGCAACAATATACTTATCAACAAGTTTTTTGATTGCCTCAAGTAATTCTTCTTTTGTTATTTCTATATTTAGTAGATTATCAATCTCACTTTGGGAAAATGAGTATGGACGATATCCACATTGGAATTCTTTTAGAGGAATAATGACATTATCCTCATTCTCAATACTTTCAAGAATTGAAATTTGTTTTGTAGATTTATCAAATGTCAAAAATCTTGGTTTAGAATCTATCAAAACTGATTCAAAAAAATAATCTTTTGTATGGCCTTTTGTTTTAGTGATCTGTTTGGATGTTACAGTATTAGCCATTTTTCTTATCTCCATGTAACAGTTTAGGCCCAAACAAAACTAATTTTCCCTCTTTAATTACTACATCAAATGAAGGGATCGATCCAAACACATCAATCCATTTTGAGTCTAAGGAAAGTAGTAATTGGTTTTCCCAAAGAAATGGTTTCACTTTAATTCTGTAAGAGGATTTATTCATGATTCCACCATCTATCGCATGCATCAATATGATCCATCATTCGATTCACTAAATGATCCTGCAACTCCCCCATCTTCCCAAAATTCTTGAATCTACGTTTGGTTCCCTGCTTTACGTATATGAGAGTCCATTCTTTGTCAAAATCTCGATTTTCAGGCACAAATTTCACCTTCGTTTTGTAATTTTTTTGTACTTTTGTTTAGAGAATCGGCTAAAATTTTAGCGATATATCTACTCCTCGAAACATCTCCGCGAGTTCTGTCAATCTCTTTCCATAACTCGTTTTGTAATGATATTGTCTTTTGGGTAATCATACTAAATTTATTAGATAAATCAATAATACTTAGTTGTGAAAAATGAAATGTCCAAACCAACTCAAACAGAATCTCATAGAGCTAAAGGAGAGTTTTTGTATCTTGATTTTGCATTAAAAGCTAAACTGAATGTTGGACTTACTATAACAGATCCTCTAATGATACAACTTTTACCAAACTTTGATGATAAAACAATTAGAAGAATAAGAAAAAAATTCATGAATAATGGTTTCATTGAACAAATTGGGAAAAAACTTCCAAACAAATCGATTGAATATGATTTCACAGTATTAGGAAATGCTCTCAAAGAGCGTCAAAGATTAGAAGAATTATTTATGAATAAACAAGAACCTGATTTAGTTCATAATCCCACAGGTGTATTGTTAAAAGGATTTACTGATTTGTCAGAATATTATATTGTTAAATATGAATTAAAAAATGAATCAAAACCCATTCATCTTTATCCAAAACGATTCTATCAAAAAAAATTATGTCCTACTTGTGGACAGCATAAATTAAGAAAATTCAAACATGATGGACATGACTTAGATATGAAATGTCCAAATTGCAAACTAACTTTTTACTTTTATGATTGGCGATTAGTTGTAAAAAATTAATTTTATTTTGATTTTTTACGATAAACTCTTACCAATTCTCCAATCACATCATCCATACTGGTAAACTCACCTGATTTAGCCTGAATTTGACCTTGAATTTTGAGCAAATCACGATGTAATTCATCATCTGAAATTCTAATAGTTTTGACCATGATTCTTGATTATATATGTAATATATGAAATACACGAAATCTAGATTAATTACTCTTCTTCAACAGGAACAAGAAAATTATTATCTTCTAGATTTTGAATTGCTCTTTCAACATCTTTACTAGTAAATCCTGCATCAGGTTTTAACTCAGTTAATTTTTCGTGAATATAATCAACAGTATATTCATCTGTCAGATCTTGTTGTTTTTGTGCCCAAAAATGAACTGAAGCAAGTAATTCTAACTCTCTAGGACCTTGACCTGCAGTAAACTTTACAATTTCATCTAATGTTTTGTCTAACTCAGGAGGAAACCCTTCAAAATCCGAAGAACCTTCTACATATAGCATGTTTTTGATATAGGCATCTTTTTTCTTAGTTTCAATATCTCTAATTGTGATTTTATTTCCATATGCTAAATCTTGAACAATTTGTTGGACTTCTCCACTTAATGGTCCATAATCTGCCCATCTAAAATTAAAATGACCCTGTTTTAAATTGAAAAAGTAAATGCTTTTTTGTAATGCTTTTTTTCCTAAAACACCTTTAACATCTACATTAGAATTATCAGTTGCTTTTTGAATTAAACGTAATACTATCGATTTATTTGAAGTTAATATTACTATTCATCATCTCTCCATTTCTTTTGACTTAATTCTAATATTAACGTCAGGGTAATATCAATATCTGTCATTTTAGCTCACGTTTTGGTAAAACATATTGAAACTTTTGTTCTAGATAATCTCGAACCAAATGATATTTTTCAGGAATTACAAAACCTCTAATCATGAATGGTTGGTTTTTTGCAAGTGTAAAAACTACATGAGACCTTTTTTCTATTGGTTCTGCTAGTTGATTATTTTTATAATATATGGAAATGCTACTTCCTTCCCCATCATCTTCATCTGAAATGATATAGTCAGGCATTAACTTGTATGGTGAACGAGAAAGTTCATCTGTTAAAAATTCATGTTTTTCAATTCTCATTTTACTTAACTCACTCATTAATGCAGTTTGTATCATCTCTAATCCTTCTACAGAATTATCTGGTTCAGTTCTTATTCTAGTTGATTTTTTTCTATTTGAAATTGGAGAGTAAGTTTCCCAGTAGGGTTTTCTGTTCTTAATCATGTTTGCAATAGTTTTTACTTCATCAGGATTTGAATCTGATAAAATTAGATTCAGAAACCATCTATCATCACGTTTGATATATTCTTCAATTCCAGAACTACTTTCCAAGTCTTTTAATTTTGGATATTCAAGTAATCCTTTTTCCATTAAAATTTCTCCACATCTCCATAACATTAATTCAAAAGCTCTCTTTGTTTTGTGGAAATACACTTGTTGATACATTTGATATCTAGCAAAAATTAATTGCTCTACAGCCTCATATCCACCTTGAAGAACTACAAACTTATCATTTACAATTGCTAATTGTTCAATAATTCTTCCTAAATCATATCTTCCATAAGATACACCAGAATAGTATGAATCTCTTAGTAAGTAATCTAATCTGTCAACATCAAGTTGACCACTAACAATTTTGCTAAGATATGGTTTTTTTGGATATGCACCTTCGATTAAATTATTTACGACATCTGGATCTACATTTGCTTTTTTCAAAGTATCTTCAAAGTAGTGTTTGACAAGTTTTTGAGAATATTTTTCATGATCATCTTCAAGAATATTTTCTAAAGAATGTGAAAATGGAGCATGTCCTACATCATGTAAAAGAGCTGCCATACGTAAAGTTGCTCTATCAATTTCATCTCCGTGGAATGTTTCTCCTAATTCTTCTGTATTTTGCTTTAGAGAATCAAATGCAAGTCCAGCAATATGAGCAGCACCAATCATGTGCCCAAAACGTGAGTGTTCTGCTCCATGATAGACGTAATATCCCAAACTAAGTTGTTTGATATTATGAGTACGCTGAAAAACAGGACTA
>Ga0114931_10008526_pt1 | contig 12400 bp, 8 predicted proteins | sample 2SBtaG_FD_89579 | JGI IMG/M metagenome (GOLD analysis project Ga0114931, IMG submission 89579) | Deep subsurface microbial communities from Kolumbo volcano to uncover new lineages of life (NeLLi) - 2SBTROV14_V59a metaG | ecosystem: Environmental > Aquatic > Marine > Volcanic | place: Kolumbo...
CCCCTACATCTACACTATTTGATGAGTCATCAGTCTGATTCTCGGCAAAAGCCACAGAAGGAACTGAAAATAACATCATAGTCATTATCAATATTGGTAATATTTTTTTTAACATTTTTTAAAACTCCTATATATTTTAATATATAATTGTAAGTTAATTCTTGAGAAAAGAGTTTATAAAGTTTTATTTTATACTAAGAGTAGTTAATTTCACATTAAAATTCTTAAAGAAAAGATATATAAACCAATCAAATCAAATATTTTAATATTGGAAATTATTTTAAAAAACCTTAGACAAGTATTTAGTAAAAAAGAATATATTGCTCTTTTTTTACTGCTCATAACCATTTTAGGATCAATTGTTTTTAAATTTACAAACTATGCACTAATAACAGGGAATTTTGGGTTGGGGAGGGCTAATTTTGATGTTATAACCTCTTTTTTTATTGTTATTTTATTTGCAACATTTGTTTGTGTTCAAGTTTATAAAATTAGAATTTTTAAATCATTTGATAAAAAAGAATCTTCTTCTTCATTATTAGGAACATTTTTTGGGATTCTCGTTGCGGGATGTCCTGCTTGTTCAATTACAATAGCATCGTATCTTGGTCTTGCATCAATTCTAGTTCTACTTCCATATAACGGATTGGAATTGAAAATTTTGGGTCTTTTGCTTTTAGTATATGCTAATTACTCTCTTCTGAAAAATTTAGAAACATGCGAGTTAAAAAGAAAAAAATGATAATACATAAACTAACTAACTTTTAGGAACAAATTTAAGTGCTTTAGAATTTATACAAAACCTTTTTCCTCCTTTATCTTTTGGACCGTCATTAAAGACATGTCCAAGATGCTCTCCGCATTTAGATAAAACTTCTGTTCTTGGAAAACCTAAACTCCAATCTTTTTTTAATATAATATTTCCTTCATCTACGGCTTTAGTAAATGATGGCCAACCTGACCCAGATTCAAATTTGTCCTCAGAAGAAAAAACTGGAATTTCACATCCTGCACTCACATATGTTCCTTCTCTTTTTTCATTTAATAACTCTCCTGTAAATGGTCTTTCGGTTCCTTTGTTCCAAAGAATATCATATACTTTTTTATCTAATACTTTTTTCCACATCTCTTTTGAAATCCTTGATTTGTTATCAGTTTCACTTATGATTTTGTTTACTTCTTCTTTTGTCATTTTTTGTTTTTGTACATTGAGACTATTTGAACATCCTGAAATTGCAAATATTAAAAAAATTGACATTATCACTAGAGGATAAAGTTTCATAATGAAAATAAAAAAACTTACTTTATAAGTTTAATCTTTAAAGGTTAGAAATTTTTGTGTGAAATAATAAATTACATATGAAGCCAAAGTAAATAAAAAAATTCCCCAAAGAATATCTATACAAACAACAACTGGAGAATAATTGTTATAAAAAAAGTAATTTGAAAATTCTATTGTAGAATAAATAAATAAACCCATAAAAACTCCCAATAATAATGCTCTGTCTTTTTCTTTAATTCCTGGGTCAAAAAAAAAAAGCATACTCAAGCCAACTACAAAATATAATAAAGATGTTTTCAAAGATCTAATTTCATAAAACATATCTTTAAATCCTGAAATTGTTTTTAACTGAGAATAAAATAAATCCTTAGCGATAAAATTTAACCAAATATAATCCAAAAGTATCATAAAAAAGAGTAAAATTGAAAATAAGATGACATATTTGGTGTCTCTATCCATCTTCTTTAAAGTCTTTTTTCCACATCTCTTTTGCAAGTTTTCCTGTATACATGTATTTGTCCAAAAGCTTTTCTTTTTTTCCTTGGTGTTTTTTTCTATTATGCTCTTCTAAAAAATTATTTATCTTCTCAATTACTAAAGCTTTCATCTCACCAGATAACATCTTTCCAGATTCATAGTCCTTTCTTATTTGCACTATTTTTTTATCATCCTCTTCAAATAGATAATACAACCATTGATATGCAACATCCACTTCTGTATTTCCACCTTTTTTTCTGTGTTCTTCAAGAGTTTGTTTTCCTCCTGAAAATGCGTATTTATTAACTTTTTTTTTTACTGTATCTGCATCATCTGTTAGTAAAATTGCTTTTGCTGAATCACTCGATGACATTTTCCCCTCAGGTCCTGTCAACGCAGTTAAAAATTTTGATAAAATTGTTGAATTCTTTGCATACCCAATCTTTGGTGCTATATCTCTTTGTAATAAAAAATAAGGATTTTGATCTATTCCACATGGAATTAAACAATGTCCTTTTTCAAATAATGAGGGTACAATTTGTAAAGCAGGATAATTAATTTGTCCAACATTAGATTCGTTTTGAAATCCAAAAGTATTTCTTGCTTGTGAGAATGTTAATCTTTTTGCAACATCCAAATATAAAGGATACATTTTAGAAATGTATTCTGAATTTTTAAATATAAAAGTTTTATCTAAATTAAAACCAAATGCTGCAATTTCACCTAAATCTAATTCTAACATTTCTTTAATTTGTTTTTTATCAATTTCTTTTTTAAATAAAAATTTTTCATCATCTGGAAATTGAATATATAAATTACAGTCAAATAAGTCCTGAAGGAACTTTGTAAAAATAAATGGAATCATATGCCCAATATGCATTGATCCTCCTATTGCTCGTCCAGTATAGAGAAAAATTGGTTTTTTCTCTTTATGAGCCTTTATTATCTCATCCAAATCCATTTGTGCGTAAAACAATTCTCTTTTCAAAAATAAATGTTCATCTAATCCTTTTCTTTTTGCAAGATTTAAAAGGTAGTTTTTTTGTTCTTTAGTTATTTTCTTCACACCAAACTCTCTAATTAATCTGTCGTAATCAACATTACCTTCAACCTTCCAAGGAGTTACTTTTGGTTTCATAGAATATTTTTGAATTAAGTTATATTTAAAGTTTTGTTATGATAAATATAAAAATCTTGTGCTATGTGTGTAAGGTATAATTTCTCAACATCTAAAATAAATTAAAAATCCTAAGAGTGATTATTCTCACTCTAAAGGGTGGGGGTATTCAAAGAAATAAGTTAAAGAAAAATTATTTTTTCTTTTTAGTTGCTTTCTTTACAACCTTCTTCTTAGATACAGCTTTCTTTACAACCTTCTTCTTTGGTGCAGCTTTCTTTGCAACTCTTTTCTTAGGTGCAGCTTTCTTTACAACTCTCTTCTTAGGTGCAGCTTTCTTTACAACCTTCTTCTTAGGTGCAGCTTTCTTTACTACTCTCTTCTTAGGTGCGGCTTTCTTTACAACCTTCTTCTTAGGTGCAGCTTTCTTTTTTGGAGCTGCCTTTTTTTTTGTTGTTGCCATTTTCTTTTTTACCTGACCTCCCTCAAGGGTTTTTTCTCTTTTTATACTTTTCGTTTCTCTAATTGTTGACAAATTAGAAGATTTTATTACAAAGCCTCTTTTAAATTCTGTCTTTGTCTTATGTAATTTCTTCTCCAAATCAATTACCATTAGTTTAGTTTTAACAACTGTGTCAGGATTTAAAGACATTGATTGAATACCACATTCAACTACAAATTGTGCAAATTCAGGATAATCACTTGGAGCCTGGCCACATATACCAATGTATTTTCCTTTCTCATTACATTTATGTATTACACTTGCAACCAAATCCTTAACCGCTTGATTTCTCTCATCGTAAATAGAAGAAACTAATTCTGAATCTCTATCTAATCCTAAAGTAAGTTGAGTTAAATCATTTGTTCCTAAAGAATAACCGTCAACAAGTTCCAAAAATTGATCTGCCAAAATTACATTTGATGGTATCTCACACATTAACATTATTTCCATGCCATCATGTCCTCTCTGGATTCCTGCTTCTTTCATTACAGACAAAACTTTTTTTGCTTCATCAACAGTTCTACAAAATGGAATCATCAATTTCAAATTCTTAAGTCCAAATTTTTCTCTAACTTTTCTTACTGCTAAAAGTTCAAGCTTAAATGCATCTTTAAATTCTTTAGAGTAATATCTTGAAGCTCCCCTAAAACCAATCATTGGGTTATCTTCTGTTGGCTCAAAAAATCTTCCACCAATTAAATTTGCATATTCATTAGATTTAAAATCAGAGAGTCTCATTATAACTCTTTTCGGATAAAACGCAGCACTAATTGTTGCCATACCTTCTGCTAATTTATCTATGTAATACTTGACTTTATCATCATATCCCTTTGTAAGTTCTTCAATTTTCTCAACATCAACTTTAGCGTCTTTGTTTTTCTTTAACTCATTAAAATTTAAAAGTGCATTTGGGTGTATTTGAACGCTTGAATTTATAATAAACTCTTCTCTTGCAAGACCTACTCCTTCATGAGGTAAAAAGCTTTGACTAAATGCCATATGAGGATTGCCCACATTCATAGTAATTTTTGTTTTAGTCTCTGCTATATTATCTATTGAAACTGTTGAAACTTTATATTTTAATTGTCCTTCATAAACAAACCCTTTCTCACCTTCGGCACAAGAAACAGTTACTTTTTGATTTTGTTTTAAAGCTCTAGTTGCATCTCCACAACCCACAACTGCAGGAACTCCCATCTCTCTTGAGATAATCGCTGCATGGCAAGTTCTTCCTCCCCTATTTGTAATAATTGCAGATGCTTTTTTCATAATTGGTTCCCAATCAGGATCTGTCATATCAGTTGCCAAAATATCTCCTTCTTTGAAATTATTTGCCTCATGAATGTTCATAATAACTTTCACCTGACCATGGGCAATCTTTGATCCAACACTCACACCTTGTGTCAATATTTTTCCTTTCTCTTGCATTGTATATGTTTCAATTTTAGATTTATCTCTTCTTGAAATTACTGTCTCTGGTCGTGCTTGAACAATAAATAATTCTCCTGTTTTTCCATCTTTTGCCCACTCCATATCCATTGGTTGGTATTGTTTCTTTTTTGCAGAATAATGATCTTCTATAATAATTGCCCACTTCGCAAGAAGTAAAACCTCTTTTTCATCTAAAACAAATTTTTCTTGCATCTCTTTTGGAACTGGAATATTCTTTGTTAATTTAGAACCGTGATGATCATAAATCATTCTCATATGTTTTTCCCCAACAGTTTTAGAAATAATAGGTGAATATCCTTCTTCTAAAGTGGGTTTGAAAACTATATACTCGTCGGGGTTTACTGCCCCTTGAACTATATTCTCTCCAAGGCCATAAGACCCTGTAATGAATGCTACTTTGTCAAATCCACTTTCAGTATCAATTGAGAACATAACTCCTGAGCATGCTAAATCTGAACGCACCATTTTTTGAACTCCAATTGAGAGTGCTACATCAAAATGTGAGAATTTTTTGTCCTCTCTATATGAAATAGCTCTGTCTGTAAATAAAGATGCAAAACATTTTTTACATGAGTGAAGAAGTTGTTCGTTTGAATGTACATTTAAATATGATTCTTGCTGTCCAGCAAAAGATGCATCTGGAAGGTCTTCTGCTGTTGCTGATGATCTCACCGCAACATCAACATATTTACCGTATTTTTTTTCTAATTTCTGGTATGCTCCTATAATCTGAACTTTCAATAACTCAGGAAACTCGGCATCCATAATTGCCATTCTAACTTTTTTTCCTCTTGCTTGTAAATTAGTTAGCGACTGAGTATTTAAATCATGAAGAATTTCTCTTATTTTAGATTTTAATCCAGTTTCTTCAAGAAATGTTCTATATGCATATGCTGTTACAGCAAATCCAAATGGCACTTTAACTCCCAATTTTGTTAATGATGAGTACATTTCTCCAAGTGATGCGTTTTTTCCTCCAACAAATGGAACGTCTTCAATATATAATTCATCAAACCAAAGAATGTTTTTTGTTTCTTTGAAGTCTGCTGCGTGGTGTCCTTTTTCAAGATTTTCAGCGATTTTATGTAAATCCATTTTTATTTGTTAAAATGGTATTAAAAATCAATTAAGATTTTTATTTTCCATACCTGAAATCTGAGAAAATAGTATATAGAGTTTTATTGTAATTTTTGAGGAGGGAAAGGAGAACTTGATGATTTTAAACCTTAACTGTAATTCTTCTACTATATAAAAAATATTTGAATAAATTGTAACTGTTATGTTAGTTTTATTTCTTCGAATACCCCATCTTAAAAGGTGGGGATAGTCATTCTTAGGATTTTTAATTTATTTCTGAAAAGTTACTTTTTCAAATCCTTCTGAAACTATATTGTTTTAGGGAGTACAACTTGTGAAATTTGGTTTTTTGTGATTTCAATGAATTAAAAACATTAAGTTAAAAATCAAGGACATGTTCCCCATTGAGGTTGAATGGCTGTTTGCCCTTGAAATCCTGCACCTGTATCAAAATCAGTATGTGAACTACCTACGTTTGTAACACACCACATACTTATATTTTGATTAAATGAAGTTGCATTATAAAACATACTCCCCATATCTATGACTTGGCTGGTATCCCAATTACTTATATCGCCATTAAACAAAAGTGCAAGATGAAACATGTGCGTAAGATTTGTTGTTCCGGTTAAGTTCAAAGTATCTGTTCCATTAAATTTCAAATTAATAGCACCGTAAAAATATCCGCCATTATTCCCAACTCTTAGAGGGCCCCAACTCTCAATATTTAATATCTTCCGTGCATCACCACCATTGTTAAACCTAAAACCAACAATTGTTCCATTAATCTTTAATGTATATTCCCCTTGGGTAGAATAAGTATGTGTAACTTCTGATTGATTCCAAGAAGTTATTGTACTATTATTACCATCTCCCCACGTAATATTAAAATTATATGTTCCTGAGCTCTCAAGAGGAAGCTTTATTTGATTGTTCAATGAACTTCCAGGATATGTTTCTGATGTGTTCCAAACAGAAACAAATAAAGGGGCTGGAATTGCTGGAACTATTTGAGTAGGTAAATAGCCATCCGCCGTTAAAGTTTTTGAATATATACCGTTATTTGAATATACAACGACGTTATAATTATTTCCAACTACAACAGAACAATTCAAATAAACAAAATCAAGGTCTTGAACCACGTTCGTAGAGAGAAGAGAACATTCGTTTGAATTTACTTTAACTTTTGAAATAATATGATATGACGTTCCAACATTTCTTATTCCTATTTTTGATTTGGTAGTGTTATATGTTTGAATACCTAAAATATCCAATTTAGATTTTCCTGATTGAATCTCTTTTTTTGCCTCATAACCACTCTGAAATTCACTAAACCATACTATAACTCCACTACCCACCACCACAGTTACAAATAAAAGAAGTATCGTTGCTAAAATAGGCCCTATTGCTTTTTTATTTCTTCGAATAGCTCCCTTTAAAAGGTGTGGATGAAATGAATCTTCTAAGAGATGACTAAAACTTTGTATTAGTGTAACTTTACAAAGGCTTAGAAATCTTTTGATTTCTTGAATTTGACTTGAAAAATGGTGTAATACCACATTTTTTAGAGTGGGGATAATCATTCTTAGGATTTTTAATTTATTCATTTTGCCTCCTCCAAAAAAATATTATTGTAAAGAAAAATGTAATAAAACTAAAAAATCCGTATGCTGGAACTTCACTAATCTCGTCTAAAGTTGGATATAATGTAAATGTTCTTGTTGACATATAATTAACGGAGCCTGTTGAATATGAAACATTAAAAGTGTATTTTGCAATTGATGTTAAATTTGAAAGTGTTCGTGTACAAAAATCACCCGATTTTGACATACTATAAACAATTGAATTTATTGTTAAATTACATCCACTAACTGCTTCAAAGAATTGAACTTTAAATGTAATATTACTTGAAGAAATTCTTGAATTATCTTCAGGGGTTGGATAAATATAAGTTGCTGAATATGACATCTGAAACATAAGAAAAAATAAACCTACAACTAAAAAAATCTTGAGTATGAACTCTCTCATAAACAAAATAAAAATTATCTCACTTAAATAATTTGTTATTTTAAATTAGGAATAATAAAATTTTACTCTAACTAAAACCTGTTTTTGTATTTAAGATTCCACTTTTTGAAAATAGCGCTACATCATTTAAACTATTTTGACTAAATGAGCACGAAGTAAATTCAATTTTTGAAACGCTTGAGGATAGAATCACATTGCTTTGTGGAAGGTTACAATCCACACCATTTATGCTGAGCCTATCAATTACCACGTATCCTTCCTTAAAATTTCTAACATATAAATAATATAAAGAATTCTCTTCTTTTATTGTCATAATTTCTGAAGATTTAGAAAATGCTTGTTGTTGCATTCCTAGTTTGCTCTCATACGATTTTTCATAACTAGTATACCAACTAAAAAGGGCTGTTCCTGCAACTACAGTTACAAATAACAATAAAAGAGTTGAAACCATAAATGAAATAGCTTTTTTATTTTTCATTTTCATAGATAAAAATGGCATAAACATAAAAAAAAGAACACCAATTAATCCAATAAGTTTTGAGATTTGAGATTCAAAAGGCACAACACTATCACTAAATGTGGGATAAAAAGTTATTGTTCTTTGTTCTAAATTTCCCGGGATACCACCTGTTGAATTAAAGAATGCTTGAAAAGTAATTGAAGTTATGTTTGTAGGCAAGCTAGATAGAACATATTGCCATGTTCCATCACCATTATCTGTTAAATTATAATATACTCCATTTATAGAAACATTTGCATAATTAATTTGTATTGCATCTGTTGTATCTATTTTTATAGTTAAATTTGAACCTCCGTAGTTTGAATCGTTCTTTGGAGTTGGATAAATATAATACGGGTTAGGAAGTGTGAGTGGAGCATAGTCATAAAACCCTGATGAAATTGTGTAATTTGCAGGATTCAAACAAACCGTATAAATCCCTCTTGATTCTTTCGAATAACAAGCATTCACCAAATCGTCCCAGAAATTTCCTAAATTATATCCTAAATCTGAGGAATTGTACTGTGTATTTGTCCCTGTCCCTGAGATGTCCGAACTTGTTCCAAGATAAGATGTTGTAAAAATATTGTTCGTACTAGAAGATGAGGAAAAATATAAATTTTTATTCGTATTATATCGAATATCAGAATTTGAAATAATATTATTTTCACTATATCCAGAAATAGTTATTCCATTATCGTCATTATTTTTTATTGTTGAATTTAATATTGAATTATTATTACTCTCATCAATTATAATTCCTTCTTCGTTTCCTGAAGAATTAATATTATATATTTTAGAATTGTTTGTATATCCTATATAAAGTTCTGTTTGAGTAATTGAAATATTATCTAATATGGAGTTACTCGCATTACACAGAATTAATTGTGAAAATTTTCTATCATTTAAATTGACACTATAATTATAAAATCCTATTTCATCTCCATTAGGCCATGTGAAATTATTAAAATAATTATTACATAAAGTAGGGTCTGTTAAAGAAGAAGTTACAATCTCATCTGAATATGATATAGACATATCTTCAAATCTGTTTCCACTTGATGAAAGTTTAATCCCTGATTGATATTGTATTGGATTAGTAGTTTTTGACAAATTAACTAATGATATATTATTATTTCTTGAAATTGAACTAAGATAAATAGCATTATTTGAATGAAGGTCGTGAACGGATAAATTATAAAACACACTATTAGTTGTTCCAATAAGTATACTATCACTAGAGGTTGAGTCTCCTGCATCTATATGTTTAAAAAATCCATGATCACCAATTAAATCTAAATTTTCCAAACGATTATTTAAAACTGTAATTCTAGATAAATTAGCTAAATCCACCCCATACAATCTAATACCCTGACCCTGATTAGAATTTGCAGTCACATTAATCATAGTTAGATTCTCTGAGTTCACAATATTAACTCCTGAACTTATAGTGATACTGTTAGAAACACTATTAGTTAAAATGAGATTATTTGAACTATCAGAATAAAAACCGTAATTGTTATCTGATGAATTTATATTTGTAAAATTTGAATTGTCAGTAAAATATACATTAATCCCTGAACTTGAAGTTGTTACATTTTTTAAATTAGAATTATCAGCATTACATAAAGCTAGCCATTGAAAAGATTTATTTTCCAAATTGACACTATAATTATAAAATCCAAATTTTTCTCCACCTGTTAGAGTTAAATTGTCAAAAACATAACCATTACAATCAGATTCTGAAGACACTACTGGAGAAAAAATAAAATCAGAATTGAGATTGTTTTCAAAAGAAGAGTTATAAATTTTTAATTTTTTACCTACAAAATAAAATCCTGTTTTATAAACCCCATTTCCTTTACTTCCTGAAACACTTGTATTTATGAATGTTAAATAATTTGCTGAAGCATAAATCCCTACACTTCCAATATTTATAACTGTCAGGTTTATAAATTTTATTCCGTTTGAAGAAATGCTCCCTCCAATATAAAAACCATAATTTGTGGAACTATTAACAAAAAAATTCGAAAATATGTTGTCCCCTCCATCTTCACCAAAGGTAACTCCATAAGAACCTCCCTCAATCCTAATATTATCAAATAAATTATTATATGGATAAAAATCATACTTTATACCTGCCCAAGTATTTGAAGAAAAATTTATATTTAGAAAATTACTATTATAAGTTTTTCTAAGAAACAAACCATAATAAAAATCATTTATATTGCAGTTTTTAACTGTCTCATTATCTCTACCTGAAGAAATATAAGTGATATAAACACCATAAGAGCCTCCTGCATCCGTACCATTTATGTCATAACCCTTACAATCAAGAGTCACATTGTCACTTGATATAGTTAAACACGTTGAAGACGAAGAAAGACTCTGATTCAACTCGTACAACCCTGGTGAAGAAATTGTCTGACAGCTTGATACGATAGTTGCAGAATATGATACTTCAAACATAAGAAAAAATAAACCTACAACTAAAAAAATCTTGAGTATGAACTCTCTCATAAGTAAAATAAAAATTATCTCACTTAAATAATTTGTTATTTAAACTCAATAATGAAAAACTACTTTTTCTTTAAACCCAAATTTTTTATCTCATCTTCAAATGCTTTTTGTGTAATCTTTAGTTTATCAGATTTGTTCTTCCTATTTCTTATTGCCACCAAACCAACCCTCTGAGAGAGACCTTGAATATCCGCACCACTCATTTTATCAGTTAGTTTTGCTAACTTCTTAAAATCAATACTCTTATCAAACGGCATGTTCTTTGTGTGAATTTTAAAAATCTCAAATCGTGTCTTTTCATCAGGCATTTTTATCTCAACGACACTATCTAATCTTCCTGGCCTCTTTAGAGCCTCATCAATTAAATCAACTCTATTTGTTGCTGCAATTATACTCACACCGCTAAGCTCTTCTACTCCATCGAGTTCTGTTAAAAGTTGATTTACAATCTTATCATTTGCGCCATTTGTAGATGAGCCCCTAGTTGATGCAATGCTGTCAAACTCATCAAAAAAAATTATTGCTGGTGATACTTGCTTTGCTTTTTTAAAAATCTCTCGAATTGCCTTCTCGCTCTCTCCAACCCATTTTGAAACCAATTCTGGTCCTTTAACTGATATAAAATTAGCATCAGACTCTGTTGCAACTGCCTTTGCAAGTAATGTTTTTCCTGTTCCAGGAGGACCTGTTAGAAGAATTCCTTTTGGTGCTTTAATTCCTGCTTCTAAAAAAACACCAGAATCTTTAAGAGGCAATTCAACCATCTCATTTAAATCACGCTTAGCATCATCAAGCCCACCAATATCATCCCATTTAACATTAGGTTTTCTAATTAAAACTTCTCTCATTGCTGAGGGTTCTACTTTATGAAGTGCATCATCAAAATGTTCTTTTTTAATTTTTATTGTCTCTAAAACATTAGTTGGGACCTTCTCCTCAAATTTAACCAAATCAGGAATATATTTTTTTAGTGCCTTCATTGCAGCTTCTTTTGTTAAAACTTCCAAATCTGCTCCAGTAAAACCATATGTTACTTCTGCAATTCTATTCAAATCAACATAATCCGAATCACTCATTTTAGAATCTTTAGAGTCAGACTTAGAATGCTTAGTGACTAATGGCATCCCTCTTGTGTGCACATCTAAAATTTCCCGTCTTCCTTCTTTTGTTGGGGGGTTAATTGCAATTTCCCTATCAAAACGGCCGGGTCGTCTTAGTGCAGGGTCAATTGAATTTGGTCTGTTAGTTGCAGCAATAACAACAACATTCCCTCGACCTTTAAGCCCGTCCATCAAAGTCAAAAGCTGAGATACTATTCTTCTTTCTGCCTCTCCTGACACATTATCTCTATTTGGTGCAATGCTATCAATCTCATCAATAAATACTATTGCAGGTGAGTTTTTTTGGGCTTCTTCAAATATTTCTCTAAGATGTTTTTCACTCTCC
>Ga0114931_10008527_pt1 | contig 12399 bp, 10 predicted proteins | sample 2SBtaG_FD_89579 | JGI IMG/M metagenome (GOLD analysis project Ga0114931, IMG submission 89579) | Deep subsurface microbial communities from Kolumbo volcano to uncover new lineages of life (NeLLi) - 2SBTROV14_V59a metaG | ecosystem: Environmental > Aquatic > Marine > Volcanic | place: Kolumbo...
CTAAGGCTATCAAACATCATGAGGATGCTTTCCAGGTTACGCATAACAACTATACAACACGCGCAGCTGTTCAACCCTGGCATCTCTGGATTATTTCATCAAAAGGCGGCAAGGCCAAACGCTTGACTCAGGGTTCCTGGAGCATCAATACCGATCAGGGTTCAATGACACCACTAACATGGACACCAGATGGGAAATCTGTCGTATTTGAAAAATTTCCGGATGTCTGGTTTGGTAATGCCTGGCACTCGACAATTGCAGAAGTTGATACAAGCGGCGGTGATGTACGGACAGTCATAAAAGACGAAGGAGCAGGTCATCCTGTCTATACGGCAGCAGGAAATACACTTGCATTCATGAGACCGCGAAATGGTGACCAGAATAACGGTAATGCCGTTTACATCAATAAGGACGGCAAAACAACCGACGTAACGCAGGAATTAGCTCGTAATATCAATTCTTTCTCCTGGTTGCCGGATGGCAAATCGATGCTCCTGACCGGTGATAAAGGAACCAACTCGGTAATGTGGGATCAGCCCGTCGATGGCAGTGCCAAACAACTGGATTTAGGAGATGTTAATATTGGCTGGGGTGTAACGGTGTCGGATAATGGCGTCATCGCATTCACAGGAAGTACGTCTGATCATCCTGTTGAATTATATGTTATGAATTCGATTACCGGGAAACCGAAACGGCTCACTAATCTGAACGGTTTTGTCGACAGCCTGGCACTTGGTAAAATTGAAAACATCGAATGGAAAGGACCGGATGGATTTCATGAAGATGGCGTACTTACCTATCCCGTGGGTTATGAAGCAGGGAAGAAATATCCGCTTGTCCTGGTTATTCACGGCGGACCAGAAGGAGCTTCATCTGTTGCTTTTTCTTCACTTCCACAGCTTCTCGCTGCGCAGGGATTTTTCGTCTTTCAGCCAAACTACCGGGGAAGTGTCAATCTTGGCGACGCTTACCAACATGCTATTTACCGGGATACCGGAAAAGGTCCGGGGAAAGACGTGATGGCCGGACTTAAGAAAGTGGAACAGACAGGAATGATTGATACGGACCGTATCGGTGTTTCCGGCTGGTCGTATGGTGGTTACATGACCTCCTGGCTGAATGGGAATTATCCTGATAAGTGGAAAGTTGCCCTCGAAGGAGCTGCACTCAACGATTGGGTGATGGATTACACCATAGCCTTTTACCAGACCGATGATCTCTACTTCTTCGGCGGATCACCATGGCTTAAAAAATACTCGAAGATCTGGCGCGAACAATCTCCCATTGCTTACGCTCATAATGTTAAAGCTCCAACCTTAATCATGGGTGATGTCGGTGATCCCAACGTACCGATTGTAAATAGTTATGAAATGTATCATGCATTACGGGATAACGGCGTTCACGTCGAGTTTTATGCCTATCCGGTCAATACGCACTTCCCGCATGACATAGTGCGTACGACGGATGTTTATAAACGCTGGGTAGATTGGATGGTTAAATACCTGAAAGAAGATTAAGTGAATAACGGATTCCACAGATTATCTGGCCATTAATCACTTAATAACTAAATAACCCAATAACTCAAAACTTACTCCCCAATCCAGGCTTTTTGCAGGAGTCGCAGCCAGTTGCCATGCATGATGGCTGCGATGTCTGATTCCTTATAACCACGCTTTTTCAAAAGCCCCGGTAATTTCTGAAGGTCTGCAATAGTGTCAAGATCAGACGGAGATTGTTCTCTGCCGAACCCGCCATCCAGATCGGTGCCTATGGCTACATGATGGCTGTTCCCCGCCAGTTGGCAGATATGATCAATATGATCGACGATATTATCCATGATAACCGGCTTGTTATCGGTCGATCCCTTTACCCATCCAGGCTGAATCATCCAGTTATCGAAAGCGGCTCCGATAACCCCATCGCAGCTGATAATGGCTTGTAGTTGTTCATCACTAAATTGCCTCTGATCAGGAACCAGGGCTCTGCAGTTATTATGACTTGCAAGCAGCGGTCCGTTATATAAATCCATCACCTCCCAGAAAGCCCGATCAGACAGGTGAGTCATGTCCATCACGATATTCAGCCGCTTCATTTCTTTCACGAGTCTTCTGCCAATCTTAGTCAATCCATCCTCGCATCCGGTACCACCTGCATATCGTCCGGGTCCGTAATGTGCCGGCCCGATAATGCGAACACCGGCAGCCCACCAATCTGGTAAATGAGTGGGATCAAGGATGGGATCAGCACTTTCCATGCTTATAATGATTCCAATTGGCGGCGTACTCTTACGGGATTTCTTCTTTTCCCACTTAATCCACTCACTTATGTGATCTTCCAACAAAGCTGGGTGGGTAATTAGCCTGATATGCCCCTCTCGCCCCAGAGCATGATAATATGCCAATTGTCCTTGCGCTACGGCGTAAGCCTGGGCTGGAGATAAGTAATCGAGACCGGGTACCATTGCACCGGTCGACCGCGCCAATAGAGTACCGAAGCATAGGGCAATATTGGCCTGTTTCAATTCAGGTAAAGCCACTGTTCCCATCATCCTTCCGGGTTCCGTCATCCCTTTTTCAAGCTTTCGAATCTCTCTGGCTGGTAACTCCAGGTTACGGTTCCACTGCAAGGCATTCCATGCAAGATCGAGGTGGGCGTCTATAATAATCACAGATTTATTGGATTAACGGATTTACAGGACTACATCAACGATTGATATTTCGATTCCTCATAGTAGAAAATTTCAGGGGGATATTACAGGAACGAACTAATCTTTTGCAAGATAATCATTTATTAGCCCCATATAGGCTCGCCCTCCTTTAGGGCAAGAATATTTAATCAATCTTTCAACAAATCTCTTGCGATGATAATGCGTTGAACCTCAGATGTTCCCTCTCCGATTTCAAGTAGTTTGGCATCGCGCAGAAAGCGTTCAACATGGTATTCTTTTGTATAACCGTATCCACCGTGAATTTGTATGGCGTCGAGTGATGACTGAGTTGCTGCTTCCGAAGCATATAACTTGGCAAGTGCCGCTTCTTCCGTATATGATTTCCCCTGATCACGAAGCCAGGCAGCGCGCAGGACCAGCAAACGAGCGGCTTCGTACTTGCTTTTCATATCCACAAGCTTCCACTGAATCGCCTGGTTCTTACCGATGGGTTTTCCGAACTGCTGACGTTCTTTTGAGTATTTAATCGATTCCTCTAATGCTCCGCGAGTGATGCCAACACCCAGAGCACCGATTCCCACGCGACCACCATCCAGGACTTTCATAGTATCGATAAAACCATGATTGAGTTCGCCGAGCAGATTCTCTTCCGGCACTTCCACATTATCGAGATACAAGGCAACGGTGTCAGAGGAGTTCATGCCAAGCTTCTTGATTTTCGGACCATGTGAAAAACCCTTCCAGCCCGACTCAACAATAAACGCGCTAATTCCCTTGGCTCCCAGTTTTGGCTCAGTCAGTGCTAAAATCACAAATATCTTACCAACCGATCCCTGAGTGATGAACATCTTGGAACCGTTGAGAATCCACTTTCCATTCTTGAACTCAGCGGTTGTTTTCATACCTGATGCGTCACTGCCAGAACCAGGTTCAGTGAGCCCCCATCCACCCAAAACTTCACCGCTCGCCAATGGCGTTAGGTATTTTTTCTTCTGTTCATCCGTGCCGGCTATTGCGATGTGCCCCGAACACAATGAGGTATGAGATCCTACAGTCAGTGCTAATGAGGCATCCCATCGCGCAATTTCCTCAAGTGCCAAAACAAAGCTGACGACATCAGTACCGCCACCACCATATTTTTCCTCGTGATACATGCCGAGCAGATTCATCTCGCGCATGGCTTCGATCAGATCATGAGGAAACTTCTTTTGCTCGTCGCGTTCAAGCACACCCGGAGCTACATATCGCTCGACAAAATCTTTAACACTGTCACGTATTAGCTGTTGATCTTCGGTCAGATCAAATGATAAACCATGTGTTTGCACGTTCTCTGATGTCATATTTTTAGTGTTGAGTCCTGGGTAGTGAGTAGTGAGATAAAAGAACCTGTACAAGTCTCAATACTCATTACTCAGGACTATTTCCATTTATCCAAAATTCCAGTTTACACCCCGGCCGGTTTCCGGTTGGGGATAGTGCCATGAAACAGCCCCCTGATCACAGGCATACATACAGGTTCCACACTCAATACAATCTTCGAATTGAAAATGAACTTTGCCCTCTTCGTCAACGGTATAACAGTTTGCAGGACATACATAGGTTGTACAAAGATGCGGACAATTTGAGTTGCAGATATCAGTGTCTACTTCGATATGGGCTGTGGCATCCGTTTTTCCCTGGTTCCGATAATTAACCATTCCCAGTCGTTCTGCAATGCTCAGTTTCTTCATAGTGATAGTCGTGAGTAATGAGTAGTGAGTAGTGAGATATTTTCTTCAGATTTAGATTTATAGGGATTTTGAACCTTTATAACCGATTTTCAATAATTCCCAGAATGAACTGTGTCGGTTGACGGCGCTTTTCAGCATGTCTTTTGTCTTTGGCGTTGGTTTGTTGTCTATCGTAAAGAACTGTCGTCCGAAGTCACAGGCGATGTTGGGAACTTTACTGAACATCGCCGGCTGGTGCAAAAAATGCACGGCATTCTGAAAGCCGCGTAAATCTTGCATCACGTAGCTTTCTTCCAAAGCATCCCGATATCCTTTTAACGCTCCTTTACTAAAATCGTTCTTATTCCTGGCATTCACCGCGGTTTTAGCAGCCATAACTCCTGATGCCATCGCATAATCCATTCCCTGGATTGCCTTTCCCGAATTCATCAATAAGTTGGCGGCTTCACCGGCTACCATCACGCCATCATCGTATATCTCTTTCGGCATAACTCGCATATCGCCTGTCGAGACAACATGACCAGAGTATTCAACCACTTCTCCACCTTTTATCATGTCTTTGACTACAGGATGTGATTTAAAGGCGGATAGAATATCATAGATCTTTAAAGGCTGGGCTTTGTCCGCGTCTGGTGTCGTGCTTTCTGTTTCTTTTCTGCGATCAACCGCCTTACGGATATCCGGGTTTCCGCCCTTGTCGCGCAGATCTTTCATACCAAGAACCAAACCCAGTGATATGGAACCTTTATTAGTGTACAAAAAGCCTCCCCCTTCGACTCCGCACGTAGCCCCAAGGCCGATAAACTCGTTGGACATACCGCTCAAACCATCAAGTTGGAACCGGTCTTCCAGCATTTTCTGGTCAAATTTGATGATTTCCTTGATGCCCGTGGCAACATAGTCTGCCGGAACGTACTCATCCTGCAAGCCTATCTGTCGAGTTAACAGGTTATTGACTCCTTCAGCCAGGATCACACAGTTTGCATAGAACTTTTCTTCACCGCTTCGGATACCAACAACACGTCCGTTTTCCTTCAGGACTTCTTCGACAAGGATATCATTAGCAACAAACGATTCTTCTGCATAATCGCTTTGCATGACTGCTTCCTGAACCTTATCGGCGAGCCACTGGTCAAACCGGGAACGCAAGACGATGACGCCTTTATATGGTTTCTCCTCGAAGTGTTCAGACTTAAAATCTACTGAGAATGCAGATTGTTCGTCGAGGAAACTCAGACGCCTGTGCTTGATGTATCGCTCGATTCCGGCATCTGAATCTTCCCAGTATTCGGGAACCAGCTCGCTCAATTGCGTACCCCAGAGCACACCTCCGGACACATTTTTCGCGCCACTGTATTCGCCCCGTTCAATCAGGAGAAATTTCATGTTATTCCGGGCGAGCGTCATTGCCGCACTTAACCCGGCAATGCCGCCACCCACTACAATACAATCAAATTTTTCGTCTTCCACCGAGCAATAATTATGAATTTTGAATTATTAGTTTTGAATTAATCCATCATTCCGGACTATCCTTTAGCTTTTTTTACTTCTTCGATTAACGGTGGCAAAACCTTGTAGAGATCTCCAACCAGCCCGTATGTTGCTATGTCAAAAATAGGTGCCTCGGGATCTTTGTTGATAGCCACGATAACTTTGCTGTTCGACATACCGGCGACATGCTGGATCGCACCGGAGATACCGACCGCAAAATAGATTTGTGGAGAGACCACTTTTCCTGTCTGACCAATCTGTGCCGTTGCCGGGAACAGTCCCGATTCCGTGACGGCACGTGATGCCCCGACGGCACCACCCATTAACTCGGCAAGATCATGCACCAGCTTCTTACCGTCTTCGTCCTTGATGCCGCGGCCGCCGGAGACAACAACCGGTGCCTCGGACAGATCCACGCCACCACCGGAACTGGTTACAAGATCGCGAAGTTCCATTTTCAGAGAACTTTCATCGAAGGAGAATTCCAGCTTCTTCACTTCAGGTTGTGAATCGACTTCCGCAAGATCATACGAACCCGAACGGACAGACACGAGCATCCGGTCACCTTTCACACGTGTACGGGCCATCAACTTGGCAGCCATCACCGGTCGGAGTGCCTCAACGACTCCATCTTTTAATTCGAAAGACGCCACATCAGGCAGGGCCTTTGCATTAAGCCGCATGGCCAGGGCGCCAAGGATATCTTTAATCGCTTCAGTTGACGCGAATGCTGTTAATACCGGATTGGCCTCATTTACGACTGTTTCGAGGGCATCCAATAACGGTTTGTTTAGATGATTTTTGAAAATCGCGTGTTCAATTACATATATAGTTTCCGGACCGTACGTGCCAACCTGATCTGTGTATTTGGATGCATCCGGATCAATGATTACCGCTTCGACTTTGAGACCATTTTCTTTTGCCACTTCACGACATCGTGATAAAACCTCAAGCGACGAACGCTTTACTTTTCCATCGCTGATTGCAACATATGTTAGAATCGTACTCATAATAGTTATCCTAAAGAATGTTAAAAATTTCGCTGTTCGTTGGCTTACAATACCTTTGCTTCATTTTGTAACAGATCAACGAGCTGTTTTGCCAACTCTTCCGGCTCACCCTCCAGTTTCTTACCTGGTTGCCTTTCGGGCATCGGTTCATAACCGGTAATCTCTGTAAATGCCATTTGATTCAACTCATCTGATGAAATTTCAAGATCATCGGGCGATATCTCCTCAACCGGCTTTTTCTTTGACTGCATAATACCCCTAAGATTCGGAATGCGGGGATCATTCATATCATTCGAACAAGTAACGATGCATGGTATCGGCAAAGCAATGATCTCCTGCCCTGAATCTCCCTGGCGGGTAACAATCATTTTTCCGGCCGACTCATCAAATTCAAGTCCAACGGCATTGGTTGCGTACGGAAGCCCCAGCTTTTCAGCAAGCATCGAACCTGTGAGTCCGGCATCAGTATCCTGGGCCTGCTTACCCAGAAGGATGACTTCGAATCCGGGGTTTTTCTCAAAATACGCTGCTAATAAACGAGCGTATACCGATGAATCGAAGGCTGAGGTATCACCTGTTTTGATATGGACTGCATTCTCTGCACCCATCGCAAGTGCTTTGCGAATAGTTTCTTTTACCTTGTCAGATCCTATGGACACAACACTAACTTCCCCGCCGTGTTTTTCAGACAGAACAAGAGATTCTTCAACCGCCGACGCACTGTAGGCATCAAGCACCACACGATCTGTTTCAAATACCAGTTCCCCATTTCTGATGCTGGATGGGGCGGTAATATCCGGGACCTGTTTAATACAAATATGTAATTTCATAATCTAATACTGTTACATGACAATTATAATGATTCTGTAACCGCTTTTTTGAACGGTATGATACGATAATTTTTAAATACTCTCATTTTTCCCTTCCGCATAGGATACGAAAAAAGGTACCAATGATGCCATCATGCCAGCCTGTTATCCTGACAACAAAAATAAAAGAAGTATACAACTAAACGTTCCCCACGTTCGTCATAAAATTAGATTACAGACAAAATAGTCTTAAAAATTTAATTTCAAACGATTCCTATAGATGGAGTGACTTATGAAAACTGCAAATATATTCCACAGACTGGCCTTGGCCACACTGGCGGCTACATTGATAATGAGCCTGTCGTTAGTATTAAACTCTGCGGCTAATGCCCAGGGACGTGGGGGTAAACGGGGACCAGTAAATAGTGAAGTTCGACTGAATGGCGCAATGACATACTGGACACAACAACTTAATCTGACCAGTGAGCAGCAAACACAGTTTAGATCTGTTCTTCAGGTTCATTTTGCCAAACGAGATTCCTTGCGTGGAACTCTACGGGGTAACCGTCAGGCCATGCAGAGTCAAATGGCAAGCGTCAGAAATACAACCCATGCAAGTCTTGCGCAAATATTGACACCTGATCAGCAAAAGAATTTTGTCCCGCTTTGGAATAAACGTGGAGGACAGATGAATGGGAGAAACTGGAATAATTAGACACACACTCCAGTTTGAAGCCGCCGGTTGTGAAATTGACAGCCGGCGGTTTTTTTTGTCATAAAAACACTCAGTTAATATTTATTTCGATAACAGATAAGATAAAAATGTGTAACCCAATAATGCGCTGTTAGTTAAATACATATGTTTAAGAAATTTTATTGAATCACACTAAGAATACATGGACATATGCATCAAGCAAATGCATCTAACAACACTTTTTGGGATGTTTAATCCGTAACCTTATATCCCACATGTAGAAATGACGGATTGTCTTACTAATTTTATCTCATCATAAGGAATTTAGAGCGTTGTGTATCCTTATGTGGATACATATTTTCGCTATCATCCTCCCTTGAGCTTGTCATACTCTGTAATATGACCGGTATCCATCTGCGTTAAGAGTCGATAAACCTGAAGGCGCAAATCCAGTTTCGCTTCCTGAAAGACTGAAACATATTCCTTGTATTTGGTATTGAAGATCAGATCGAACGGATAATTATCAGTTGTGGTTCTCTGTGCCTCATTTAGAATTGTCAGTGCTTGTAAGATGTTCTGACGTGCTTCATCGGCATTGATCGTAAACATATCCAGACCTTTTCGGTGATAGATATAGTTGTACTTTCTCAACCTTGAGTAATTGGGGTTGAGCAAATCGGTTATCAGGGTATATCGGCTGCGTGGTCCGGATGAAGAACTCCATCCTCCTCCTGCTCCAACACCCTGGGCAAGATCAACAACTTTCTGCGCCTTTGTGAAGTAAGGTGTTCCTCCCATCTGGGAAAACGTGTCATAATCGAATCCAAGGACCAGATAACTGTAGAAGTCGAGCATAGACGCGATGTTATCATATTGGAATTCATCGTGAACGATGCTCTTATTTGGCGGATAATTAAAACTCCAGTCGTCGGAAATTACAAAATCGGGGTCTGTGACACCGTGTTATAAATCGGACGCTGAGACTGAAGAACCAACGTGGCCTTCACGTTATAGTTGTTGTCAACCGAGTTGATGATGATCTGGATATTGAACTTGATACGCTCGTCTTCCTGGAACTTATCTGTGGTCCAGTGATAATCATTGATGTACGACTCAATATCAGATTTCAGGTTTTTCAGGTAGTCCACGTTGGAGTTACTGACCTGGCTCATATCCAGTTTTACCTGGCAATCCAGTTCCTGTGCCCTGGCACTCCAACCGGCAACAAACAAAATCAATACACAGACCGAAACAACTTTTTTCCAGTTTTTTTGTAATGACCGGGCAATTTTCGTGTCATATAAGGTAGTAGCCTTCATCAATTGGCAGGATAACTGAATAATATTTATTGAGAGAGAGTTATGATACGAAGAAAGAGAGGGATTTTCAGCGTATTTAACGTACGTATAACCTGTGTGTTGTCACTTCTAATTATTTCCTCCGGATTTTGCTATGCGCAGTCATTAATGGGAGCCAGGCTTTCAGGACTCGCCGGCGCCGTAACGGGAATCCCGGATGATCCGTGGCAGGTTTTTGGGAATCCGGCGATGATTCCTGGTAATCATTCAACATTTTCACTGTACACCCGCCGAAATTATAATATTGTTGAATTAACAGATTACGCCGGTTCTGTCTCGTGGAATATTAACAAGTTAACTCTTGGTGCAGGTGCCAATACATTCGGCAACGACTTATATCGAAAGACGCGCTTCCTTGCCGTTGGAATGAGACAGTTTCATGCATTCAGGGTTGGCGTGAGGATAACGTATACCCGAGTTTCATTAGCCCCACCTTATGGAGCTGCCGGTCAGTTCGGGTTAGATGCCGGAGTCGGGATACAGGCGATACCGAACTTATGGATTGGTGCTTTTGCCACCAACCTAAATCAACCAAAGTTAGGAAAAGCCCGCGAGGAGCTTCCACAGACACTCAGCCTTGGATTTTCGTGGATACCGGTTGATCATGTCCTGATTACAACCGGTGTTCAGAAAGACATTGAATTTCCGGCATCGGTGAGATCTGGTGTCGAATGGGAAATCGTTCAGGCCTTCTCTATACGCGTTGGCATTACAACGGAACCAACCACTTACAGTCTTGGATCCGGCATAAACCTGGGACGATTATCTATTAACATTGTGGCACAACATCACCAATTGCTTGGCTGGAGTCCCGGCGTTGATGTTGAATTAGATATCTAAACGCCATGAAGAGTCTCATTTATCTAATCATCATCGGCGTTTTCCTGCTACCCGGGTCCGTCTGCTGCCAGGTTAAAGACTCCACACTTCAGGCAATAGAAAACAAATCTGAACTCAATGCTGAACGTTTCAAGTCTGAAAACGCCGGTTCTACGGCCGAACAAGAACTGGAATTTGTTGAGCAGCTTATCCAGCATCCTTTGGATCCTAACACAGCCTCTTTCAATGAACTCCAGCAGATCCCCAACCTTAGCGACGAATTAGCTCAACATATAATGAATTACAGGAAATCACGCCTGTTTGAAAATATCGATGAACTCAAACAGGTAAAAGGGATTGGAAAAGTGACACTGGATCATATCAGACCTTTTCTGCAAATCGATCAAACCGACCTGCATAAAAATCTTCATTTCTGGACAAATGATTTCTCCGGGCAGTATCTCGCACGATTTCAACGCTCTTTAACTCCAGGAATAGGCTATCAACCCGATTCCGGTAAAACCGGTTACCTTGGGAGTCCGGCCCGTTTATATCAGCGTTTAACACTATTCAGCAGACATTTTTCTCTGAATCTCACCCAAGAGAAAGATCCGGGAGAGCAGTGGGATGGTTCACTTGGATTTGATTACACTTCCGGTCATTTTGCACTTTATGATGTCGGCGTTTTACAGCATCTGGTCATCGGTGATTACAGCTTAGCCTTCGGTCAGGGACTTGCCATCCGGACGAACGGCTCAATGGGCATGGGAAGCGATGTGATTTCCGGTGGAATTCAGAACAGCCGGAGGCTGCGTCCTTACACCTCAACCGATGAAAACCATTTTTTGCGTGGGATAGCCGTCACGATTGGAAACCGCTTATCGACGACCCTGTTTTATTCGAAACGCCAATATAGTGCTACTGTTATCAGCGGTGATACAATCGCCTTTCCAAACTACACCGGCTACTACCGAACACCCACCGAATTTGCCCGGCGCTACAACAACGGTGCAATGTTATTTGGTGCACATATACAGTGGACGTTTCATTTTGGGACGATTGGCTTTACAGGAATCCACAACAAGTTTGACCACTATATAGCCGCTGACGATCGATACTACAGACTTTATTATTTCTCAGGATCAACTGAAGACGTTCAGAGTTTTGACTATCGGTTTCATATCGCAAACCAGGTTCTATTCGGGGAAGCAGCCAGAAGTGGGAATAATGCTTATGCTTTTATCTCAGGAATTCGATCACGTCTAACCGATCATGCAGAACTACTTGCCGCCTGGAGAGACTACGACTATCGATTCCAGTCTATCTTTGGAAATGCTCTGTCTCAGAAATCAGGATATCCGCAAAACGAACAGGGCTTCTATATCGGCCTAAGGCTGCACTTCACCAAACATATCACATTCCGCACCTATTTCGATCAGTTTTACTACCCAAAACCCATCTATCGGGTACACAGCAACTCACAAGGTAACGAGTGGCTTGGAATAATTGACTACAAAAACAGAAACGGATTTTCAGCTACACTCCTTGGCAGCTATCAAGATCATGGAATAGATACAAAAGTTATCGATTCACTTGGGCGAGATAATCGGTTTACCGGCAATAAGAAACGATTGCGCCTGCGAGGTCAGATAGAAATCGAGCCAAACCCACACATACGATTTCGATCAAGAGTAGAATGGATACGATATGCAGCATCACTCGACACAAAATCAACCGGTACCCTTCTCTACCAGGATGTGCGCTGGCAACCATTCCATCACGTACGATTGGATTTCAGGTACTGCTTGTTTGATACCGAC
>Ga0114931_10008528_pt1 | contig 12398 bp, 8 predicted proteins | sample 2SBtaG_FD_89579 | JGI IMG/M metagenome (GOLD analysis project Ga0114931, IMG submission 89579) | Deep subsurface microbial communities from Kolumbo volcano to uncover new lineages of life (NeLLi) - 2SBTROV14_V59a metaG | ecosystem: Environmental > Aquatic > Marine > Volcanic | place: Kolumbo...
CCGCCGCCGCCGCCGCCCAGACCGCCGCCGCCACTGCCGCCAATAATTCCCAGGTTTTGAACCGGCAACACCAGATCCGCCACCGGATAGACCTTCACCTTCAGGGTCTCGTTGGCTTTATCCTCGGTGGTGATCAGTAAAACTTCTTCGTCAACGATGTAGGTGAGATCTTCCAAACCGGGTTGTTTGAGCATCAAATTCAGCGCCGAACGCAGCGAGATGTTGCGTAGATTGATCGTCACCTCGGTCTCAGTGCTGACCGTCACTTCGTCCAGCGCCGCGTTGTCGAAAACAATCGGAATGTCGTAATCCGACTGCAGCTGATTGAGAAGTTCGTTGAGCGGCGTTTCGACCGCTTCGATGGGGGTCTTCAACGGTTCGCGCAGCGCCGACTGGATTCGCTCCTCGGCTTTGCTGCGAGCGCTCAGGTCCACCGACTTATATTTCTGGCGTCGGTTGGTCAACTCCTCCCAAACAGCAGCGTCCGGATACACAATCGGAGGATTGTCGGGGAAAGGGATGTGCGACAGTTCGATCTGGTACATGGTATCGAAAGTCGCTTTATGGCGAGCCTCGCGCGCTACCTGTTGCAGATAATGATGCCCCATAAGTTGGGCCTCGCGCGTTGCCGCCCGCGGCGTGACCCGATTGGGCTCAAGCTCCTCGACGATCTGCGCGACGTCGGCAGCTTGCTTGTAGTGGTTCTCGTCCATGAGAGCGGAGAAGCGATCCATCAACTGTTTTTCCCGCTCTAATCGTTTCGTAAGACGATCGTTCAGCAATTTGCGTTCGCGGATCGAGGCCAATTCCTCTTCGCGCTGCCGATCGAGTTCCGCCTTGAGCGATGCCTGGCGACGCGCCTCCTTCAAGGCGGTGCGTAGTTTGTCGAGCAGTTCCGCCCGCTTCGCGGCTTCCAAGTCTGGAGCCCGCTGCACGCTTTCCAGCGCCAATTTCAGGTCTTGCATCGCCAGCTTCGGATCGGACGTCATCCGCGAGCGGGCGTCGACGATCGTGTTCTGGATTTCCTTGCTCAACATCTCGGCATAGACGCGCCGCTCCTGCTCGACTTGATCCAGGAATTTGCCGTCGCCGGCCACCTGGTCCAACAGCGCTTGGTCCGCTTGGACCGAAGGGGCGACCGACCGCGGCTGCGCCAAGACGGTTTCCTTTGCGGCCGTCGACTCCTTGGAGACCACCTGCTGGACCGTTTTCGCCTGCACGTTGCCAGGATCGGCTCGCATCACGGCCTGGGCGATACGCCCCGCCGCTTGACGGTCTCCCGTGGCCACGGCCTGCTCGGCCAACTGGGTCAACTGATCGAGTTGAACTCCCATCTGGCGGGCCGCTTCGGCTAGTCCCGCGGACCCTACCGTGGGCAACGACAAGCCCTCGTCGCGTTTGGCAGCGTCGACCATCTCGGCTAAAAAGGCGTGATCCTCGCTGGACGGCTCCGCTTCGACCTTCCAACTTAGCTCCACGGGGCCGGTTGGTCCCTGAGCCACCACTTTCACGTCCATCGCTTGCGATAAGCGATCGGCGGTCTGCCCCAAAAGAATCGTATCGCGGTCGGATCGCAAGGGAGGCGTTACCGTGGGAAAGGTTTGTCCCAACTCCGTGGCCAGATCGACCTGTTGTGGCCAAAGCACCAGGGCTCGCGTCCATTGGGCCAACAGTTTGCCAGCCACTTCCGCACGACGCACATTTTCCTGCTGAGCCCGTTGGTCGCTAATTCCCGCGGCCTCGTCGCGCCACACCAGGGGTTGGGGAACACGGAGATTGCCGCCGGTATGATTGGCCAAAACGGCCAACAACCGGGCGTCGATCTTGGGTCCAATCGCATAGCTGGTCACGCTCACGCGAGCATCGCGCAACTCGCTGACCAAGGGAGCCAGCGTCGCGGCGTCCAGCAGATTCGCAAGGCTGATGCCGTCGCCAATGTACACGACTGTGCGCTGCTCGGCGCCGGCCTGCACCAGACGCGCCGTCGCGGCTCGCAGCGCGCCGGCCAGATCCGTCGAACCAAGCGGAACCTGTTGTCGCAGTTGAGCAGTCGCGGCACGCAACGCGGCACTACCGGGCGCGACGAACTGAGTTGTCAGTGGTTTGACATCCAAATCGACGGCCAACAGTTCCACGCGATCGTTAGGTCGCAGGTTGGCCAGCAGCGCGTCCAAGGCGGCCAGCGCCGAATCGCGATAGGCCCCTTGTTGACTCGCCGAGGTGTCGAACAGCACGACCACCGCACTGGCGTCGGTTTCTTGGTCCGGCAGGTCCGGCATGAGGCTCAGCGCGTAGAAAGTTTCGCCTCCGCGTTGATAGGTCGCCAAACGCGAGAACTCGCCCTCCTGCGCACCCTGGGTGCCAAAACACAATGTCAAGATCGCGGTTGCAGACAAACTGGCTGCAACAATTCGTAAGTTACGCATTGGAGCGCTCCCATGCTGTATCGTCTGCGCCGCACGGCCCATCTGTTCCGGTAAGATAGCCGCACCAGCGCAGGGAATGCCCTATCGCTGTCCGAAAAATTCCTGTAAATCAGCAGATGCTCCTATTTTATGCTGGCAAACCCCAATCTGCCACAAGAAAGTAGGCAGAATGGGGCCAGAGCCTTGGAAGACGGCCTGCATTGAGAGCAGCCCGCCTTCCCAGAGCCCCTTGGATCCCTAATCTCGGCATAACCGTATGTTCCGAGCCCCGAGGCAGCGTGTCGGCAGCACCGATCATGCAGCCGAAAAGGAGGCCCTGGCCGCCGGCGGAAGCCGGTGGTTGACTCTGCCCAAACCGCCGGCTTCCGCCGGCGGCTAGTATTTTCCTGTGGCAGTATTTCCTGATATCCTCAACCTTTTTTCTTTTTTGACGAACCCCCCGGTTCGGTTAGCCTGTCTACCTTGATTGTGGACCCCGCCAACGACGCGAGAAATGCCCGTGGATGTCGCATTCCAACTGCCTGCCCTGTTGGCCCAGCAAGCGGTTCTCACGCGCGACGGCTTCATCGCGATTGGGGTCACGGTCGCTGTTTTTCTCGCCATGCAACGTCGGCGAGCCGTTCCGATCGATTTGCTCTTTCTGGGTGGATTGGTGCTGGTAACGCTCACCGGCGTACTCACTTCCGAACAAGCGTTGGCCGGTTTTTCCAGCAAGGCGTTGGTCATGATTGGGGCGCTGTTTGCCGTCTCGGCCGGCCTGCGTGTGACAGGGGTTCTCGATTGGGTTGGCAATCGTCTGTTGGGCAACGCCTCGACGGAGCGCGGCGCCCTGGTCCGTCTGGCCGCGGCGGTTGTGCCGGCCTCGGCCTTTATTCTCAACACGCCGCTGGTGGCGATGATGGCGCCGGTGGTCGTCGACTGGTGCCGACGGCACAGCATTTCTCCTTCGCGACTGCTGATTCCACTGAGTTACCTGACGATCGTCGGCGGAGTCTGCACGCTCATCGGTACCAGCACCACGCTGGTCATCAACGGCAAACTGGCGGCCATGATTGCCGAAAGCCACGATCCTGCCGTCATCCAGCGCATCGGCGAACTCCAATTTTTTGAGATCACCGCCGTAGGGGTGCCGCTGGCGTTGGTGGGCATCGCCTACATGCTCCTGGCGATCCCACGTCGGCTGCCGGACCGGACCGAGTTGATCGAGCAGTTTGGCGAACGACGACGCGAGTATCTGGTCGAAATGCAGGTGCAGTCCAACTGCCCGCTGATCGGCAAGTCGGTGCAGGACGCTGGTTTGCGCAACCTGCCAGGATTGTTTCTCATCGAGATCGATCGCCAGGGAGACATCGTCACGCCGGTAAGTCCCGAGGACGTGATCCAATCGGACGATCGCCTGGTGTTTACCGGCGTGGTGACAACGATCGCCGATTTGGAGCGGATCCCGGGCCTCGTGCCGGCCACGGATAGCACCTTCGAGACGCAACCAGCGCAGCGCATCCGACGTCAACTGACCGAGGCGGTCTTGTCACGCACTTCGCCGCTGATCGGTTTGACCGTTCGGGAAGCCGATTTTCGCAAACAGTACAATGCCGCGGTCGTCGCGGTGCATCGCAACGGCGAACGACTGACCAACAAAGTGGGCAGCATCCGGCTGGAACCGGGCGACACGTTGCTCTTGCAGACGCGTAACGAATTCGTCGATGCGCACCGGAACAACCGCGACTTCTACCTTGTGAGCCGTGTGGGAAACACAACAGCCCGGCGGCACGATCGCACGCTGTTGGCGGGTCTGCTGTTCCTGGGGCTCATTGTTTGGCTGACCGTTTGCAGTTTGTGGCCCGATTTGGCGCCATGGGGCAATTTAACCTCGAAGGACAATCATGCCATGGCGGCTATTGCCGTGGTGTTGGCGATGATCGTCACCCGCTGCATGACGACCTCCGAAGCCCGCTCGGCGATTGATCTACAGGTGCTGCTGACGATCGGCGCCGCTCTGGGCTTGGGCGAAGCGCTCGACCGCAGCGGGGCGGCGCGTTGGTTGGCGCAAACGTTGGTCAACGGCACGACGGCTCTCGGCGTGGGCCCCGGCTGGCAACCCTATTTGCTGCTGGCCGTGGTGTACGTGGTCTCGCAAATGTTCACCGAAACGATCACCAACGTGGCGGTGGCGAGCATCATGATTCCGGTCTCGGTGAGCGTGGCTCTGGTCGCGGGCTACGACCCACGACCCTTCATTATCGCGGTCACGATGGCGGCCAGTTTGAGCTTCGTCACGCCGATCGGCTACCAGACGAATCTGATGGTCATGGGCCCCGGCGGTTATCAACCACGCGACTATTGGCGAGCCGGCTGGCCGTTGGCCGTGCTGATGACCCTCTCAGCCCTGGTGCTCATCCCCTGGCTGTGGCCGTTCGTCGTGTTGGGCTGATCTTGCCCACCAGCGTCTCTTTTGCCACGATCGTAGATCGTAGGAATCTGGCGATGATTGATTCAATTCTTCGGCAGGACCGGCGTTCTGGCTGGCACGCCTGCCACCAGGGGAACCTATCCAAATGAAACGTGTGACATTGCTTTGCGTTGTAAGTGCTATGGTTGGGCTGATCGTCGGTCAGGCGATCCTCCGCAACGATCGAACCTGGAACGTGGGCGCCGGCGATGCCGTAGCTGCTCAGCCGTCGGACGTCAGGGCTGAGAATCAGCGGATGACGTCCGAGGAGCAGACCAACGTTCTGGTCTATCAGCGGACCAACGCCAGCGTCGTCAACATCAACACAAAAAGCATCCAGATGGATCGCTTCTTCATGCTGCAGCGCGAAGCCGAGGGCAGCGGCTCGGGGTCCGTACTCGATAAACAGGGGCACATCCTCACCAACTACCATGTCGTCGAAGGGGCCCAGAACATCGACGTCACGCTGGCCTCGAACAAAACGTATCCCGCGGAACTTGTCGGCCGGGACAAGGAGAGCGACATCGCGGTGCTGAAGATTGCAGCGCCGCCGGAAGAGCTGTCCCCGATTGCGCTGGGCAGCTCCGATCATCTGCGCGTGGGACAGCGCGTGTATGTCCTGGGCAACCCGTTTGGTTGGGATGGCACGCTTACGACCGGAATCATCTCCAGCTTGAATCGCAATTTACCTAGCCGGATTCCAGGTCGCGTGATGCAGTCGCTCATTCAGACCGATGCGGCGATGAACCCGGGCAACTCGGGCGGTCCGATGCTGGACACGCGTGCTCGGATGATTGGCATGTGTGTGGCCATCGCCACGCGAACAGGACAAAACTCGGGCGTTGGTTTTGCCATTCCCATCGATCGCATCCAACGCATTGTTCCGGAACTTATTAAAAATGGTCGCGTGGTGCGGGCCGACATCGGCATCACGCATGTGATGGAAACCGACGACGGATTGGTCATCGCCCGGCTGGATCCCAACGGCCCCGCCGCCCGAGCCGGCCTGCAGGGTTTTCGCAAAATCGTTCAGCGGCGTCGCCAAGGCCCCGTGGTTTACGAAACCGAAACCATCGACCGGTCGCACGCCGACAAGATTCTTGCCGTCGATGGCGAGCCGATGCGCAGCGGAGTGCAATTCCGCGACAAGATCTGGGAATATCGGCCCGGCAATGTAATCCATCTCACCGTGGTGCGAAATGGTCGGCAAATGGATGTTCCCGTAACACTGGGTTCGAACTAACGCATTTTGGGAACGATTGATTTCCGCAACCCGTGTTCTAGCAATGGGTTGAGCGGTGATCCATGCGTCGTCGCGGTCCTCTGGCTGTGGTTTTCCGCGTCTGTCCGAAGATGTTTCCCGCCCAATTGGGCCCTTGAAAGCTGACGCGAAACAACTACGATGCGCCGAAAGTTTGTCGATTAGGCAACCCTGTGTGTTTGTCTGACCCCTACCCGGAACAACGACTTCAGGCATCCCACCTAGTATTTTCCTACCCCGTTGCAGACCCCGTCAGGATAGCGGTCCATCTCGCTGAAAAGTTTTGCGGGAACGCTTTCTTGTGGAAGGATTCTGCCAGATTAACCAGATTCAAGCGCGATACGTCGCGGGCAAGTACATTTCGGTTTGGTTGCCGATCGACGCTTTCTCAGAACACCGCCCGCCAGGAATCTCGCGAAGAAAGGAGTTTGAGATGATTCGTTATCTTACAGCCGTCGTGATCGCCGTCAGTTTGCTGGCCGCCGGTTCACAGGCAGCCACCCCGAGTGCTTCCCAGTGGCAGGCCGACTATGGCAAAGCACTGAGCGCCACGCGCAAAGACGATCGTCCGTTGTTGATTGTGCTCGACGTGCCTAACGATCCCCAGTCGGCTGTCGAGGCCAAGCGGCTTCAAGCCGACGGCCAGCAGGCAAAGCTGCTGGGCGCGTATCAGCTCTGCCACGTCGACGTGAGCACGGAGTACGGCAAGCGGGTAGCCCAGGCGTTTCGGGCGAAAAAGTTTCCCTTCACCGCCATTATCGACAAGACCGGTTCGACGGTCCTGTACAAGAAATTGGGACAGCTTTCCAACGAAGAGTGGCAAGCAACGCTCGCCAAGTACCAAAAGGGTTTGCCCACTTACCACACCTCGTTTTACCGTGGCGATGCGAACACCTCGGTGAACAGCCCCGGCTATTGCCCGTCCTGCCAACGGAAGGCCCAACTCAGGGCCCAGCAGGCTCACTAATTTTCAACGGAGCCCTTCTCGCGGGGCGCGTTCACTGAAAGCAGAACATGCGGTCCGGGTTCATCCCGGGCCGCATTTTTTGATCTTGCTCGGGGAGACACGCCCTGTGTCCGCACCGGGCGTGGTCCACTGCCACCGCAGTTTTACACCCAGGAGCGAAGCTTCGTTTGACGCTGCAACGTACGCCCGCGCTTGTCTTTCTTCACGCGGCACGGTTGTTGATCGCCGCCTGGCGCTGTCGCGCTGGGCTCCCTAAGTTCTCGGGGGCGAGAAATCCGTGCCTAGTAGTGGTCGGATACTGTCCGCCTGTTCAGAGTTGACCTGGCTCGCGCAAAGTGCTTCAATCGTCGCGGCTATAGGGACTTTGGCTAGTACAAGGGGCTTGCGGACTATACGGGAAATATCGCCCACTTGGTCCCCCTTGTCTTTTCAAGGGAAGGAATTGGAGACAATGAAACTCGCAGCCGTGGTGATTGGAATCCTATCAGCGAGCATGGTCATGGACGCCCGTGCCCAACCAGGCATCCCCAGCCAAGCGACGATCGCCGACATGGGGCTTTCCGGCATGCAGATCCTGTCGGACCGTGAGGCGTCCACGATTCGGGTTTGCGCCGTCCCGCCTTCGCGTTGGGGAGACCTCTACTATTACGTTCGCGGGGTAAGCAGGCTTGAAAAGGAGGTGCGTCAATCTTCTCCAAGGCCCGTGATCCGCACGCTAGGGGTTCGAGTGATGGTGAGACATTGAAAGAAAGCCTGACGCTCTCTGCGACGGTCTTGCCCGGTCACCTTCCCATCAGCAATCCCACGACGATGAGTGCGGCGATGACAAGCACTCCAATGAGCATGCGGCCCCAACTGGGGCCTTGGTCTTGCGACGCGTCTTCCAAGGGAGGCAAGTTTTGCGTGAGCTGCGCCAGGTTGGATCCGAATTCGTCTTCTAGATAATCTTTCAAGTAGCCCTGCACGGCGCGGGCGTTGAACGGTCTTTTTTCGGGATTCTTTTCCAGCAACTGCATGACGAGGTCTTCCAACCACTGGGGGCAATCGACGCCCTGCTCGCGCAGGCTCTTGGGTTTTGCGTGGAGATGCTGATCCCAAATCTGGGCGAAATTCACACCGGTAAACGGCGGTTTGCCCAAAAGCATCTCGTACAGCACGCAGCCCAGCGAATAGAGATCGGCTTTGCCAGTGATGCTCTTGTCCGCACAGATTTGCTCCGGCGACATGTAGGCATAGGTGCCCACCGTGATGCCGTCGGCCGTGACATCGGCTTCGTGCGTATCGCGGGCAATGCCGAAGTCGCCCAGGATCAAGCGGCCGTCGGCGCCGAAAAAGAGATTGCTTGGTTTGAGATCGCGATGGATGATGTTGTGGTTGTGCGCGTGCTGCAACGCGGAAGCAATCTGCACGGCATAAGCGGCCGCCTGCGGCCAAGGCAGCGGGCCATGTTGGCGGAGCCGATCTTTCAACGAGCCATGGTCCAAGAGTTGCATCGCGTAGAAATACTGTCCATCCATGATGCCGCCGCCATAGTTGCGGACGATATGCGGATGATCCAATCGTTCCATGATCGTGATCTCCCGCTGAAAGCGGTCCACAATTTTGGGATCATGGGCGATCGTGGGATGCAGCAACTTGACGGCCACCGGCCCGTCAATGTCGGGGCTCTCCGCCCGAAAGACGGTACCCACCGTTCCGACCCCTAGCGGCTCTAACAGCCGAAAGGTAGCGGCGGTGGGCATGAATTTCAGCTTGTGCGGCTGCGCGGTCGATGGCGTGGAGTCGTTCATGTCGGAATCGTCGTCGCTGACGTTCTAGGCTTTCGTGTTTCGCCTGACGGCCAAGGGGGCTGCGGGAAGCCTGGCTGTGGGGGCTTGGCCGTGGGCGGGGACGCCGCGGCTCGCGGGCTTAACTTTACCATTTCAGCTTGGTCGGGCCCTAGTACCCACAACCATACACGATGGGCAATGTCGGTGCGTAGTGCCTATCCAAGCGGCAGTGGTTGCATGGTCGCTGAGCAATTTTTAAGAAATCGTCCGCTGGGCGTCCGTCTAGTCCGTTTCGGTAACTGGCCGTCTGAAAACCACTTAGGGCAATTCTTGTCCGCAGCTGTGGCCCGTTGGCACCCGTGTTGCTTCGCATGGACGTCTAGTTTTCTTCCTCAAAGCAGTCAAAGCCCTCGATGCGACAGGCGGAGCATCCTTCTTTGGCCAGCGCCGCTGCGACGTGGCGCTGCGTGGGATTTCGCCCCATTTTCTTGTCGTTTCAGGGCATTCGTTACATGTTGTTAGAGAGTTCGGTGGTAGCGAGTTGATGGCAAGAGAAAAGAAATAAGGGTTTTCATCAAGTCGAACACCCACAACGCCTAGCAAGCGAAGTTGCCTCGCCGTACGATGTGAGTTTGCCTGTTGTCCAAGGACGACTAGCTATTAGGAGCGTCGTTAGCGGATGGCCTCGGAGAACACTGATTAGCACAACCTTTCCGTATTTCCAACCCCTACGCAGCAATCGTCGTCCGTGCTGGCCAGAGAGCTTTTCACGAAGGATCGACGGCGTTTTTTCTTTCCTGCCAAGGATGCCAATCCCAGGTATTTTTTAGTCAAAGCGAGGAGCAATTCACAAGATGAGTTACAAATTAGAGTACATCTGGTTGGACGGTTATACCCCGGAACCTAGTTTGCGCAGTAAGACCAAAATCGTGGATAGTCAACCGGCCAAGGTTGGCGACTGCCCCGACTGGGCATTCGACGGCAGCAGCACGGAACAGGCCGAAGGCAGTTCGTCGGACTGCCTGTTGAAGCCCGTCAAGATGATTACGGACCCGCAACGCCAAAACGCCTCGCTGGTTCTCTGCGAAGTGCTCAACGCCGACGGATCGGTCCATCCCTCCAACGGCCGCGGCAGCTTTGAAGACGACCCTGATTTGTGGCTCGGTTTCGAGCAAGAATACACGATCATGCAAAACGGCAAGCCGTTGGGCTTTCCCGTCGATGGTTATCCCGGTCCGCAGGGGCCGTACTACTGCTCGGTCGGCATTGAGAACTGCGTCGGGCGCGACATTGTGGAGGACCACCTGGACACCTGTCTCGAGGCCGGTTTGTCGGTCACCAGCGTCAACGCCGAGGTGATGAAGGGGCAGTGGGAGTACCAGTTGTTCGGCAAAGGGGCCAAGAACGCGTGCGACGATCTGTGGCTGTCGCGTTATCTGTTGCTCCGCAACGGCGAGCGCTACGATGTTTCGATCGAGTTGCATCCCAAGCCGATCAAGGGCGACTGGAACGGCAGCGGCATGCACACGAACTTTTCCACGACCGACATCCGTGAAAAAGGCGGGGAAGAGTTCATCAAAAGCATCTGCAAAAAGTTTGAGTCCCGACATGCCGACCACATTGCCGCCTACGGTTCGGACAACGATCAGCGTCTGACCGGCTTGCACGAGACGCAGTCGATCGACACTTTTAGCTATGCCGTGAGCGATCGGGGGGCGTCGATCCGCATTCCCGTTGGTACCGTGCAGGGTGGTTGGAAGGGCTACCTGGAAGATCGTCGCCCCGCCTCCAATGCCGATCCCTACAAGGTGGTCAGTGAAATTCTGACCACGCTGCGTTCCTAATTCGAACTTGTGCCTCGGAACAAGGATGGCCGCGTTCCGCTTGAATTTTTCTTCGCCCCTCTGCGCCCCTGCTGGCGGAGAGGGGTTTTGTTTTGTATTGTTGGAAGATGCCTGTTGCTGGGGAGCAACGCCGGAGGGCGGCTCCTTAATAGTTCCTCGGGATTCTCAACCACAAAAGGGGGAATGCGATGAAGCCGCAAGATGTGTTGGCGCTATGCCGCGAACGGGGTGTGAAGGCCGTCGATCTACGTTTCATGGACTTTCCGGGGCTCTGGCAGCATTTTACGATTCCCGTCGACAAGCTGGAGGAAGACGTATTTGAGGACGGGCTTGGTTTTGACGGATCGAGCATCCGCGGCTGGCAAGCGATCAACGAGAGCGACATGTTGCTCGTGCCGCAGCCGGAAACGGCTTTCATCGACCCCTTCACCGAGTTATGCACGTTGTGCATGATCTGCAACATTCAGGATCCGATCACGCGCGAGGATTACTCCCGCGATCCCCGCAACGTGGCGCGCAAGGCCGTCAATTATCTGAAAAGCACGGGCGTGGCCGACGCCTGCTACATCGGACCCGAGGCCGAGTTCTTCATTTTTGACGACATTCGATTCGATCAAACGCCCAACAGCGGGTTCTACTTCATCGATAGCATCGAGGGGCAGTGGAACCGCGGCACGAACACCCGAGCGCGGGGCGAGGGCCCGAACTTGGGTTATAAGCTGCGGCACAAGGAGGGCTACTTCCCCGTGCCGCCGTCGGACCAGATGATGGACATCCGCAATGAGATGATGCAGTCGATGATCGATTGCGGGCTGAACGTGGAATGCCAACACCACGAAGTGGGTACCGCCGGTCAGTCCGAAATCGATCTGAAGTTCGCCGATCTGGTGTCGATGGCCGATGATATCTGTCTTTACAAGTACATCATTAAGAATGTGGCCACGAAACACGGCAAGTCGGTCACGTTCATGCCCAAACCGATTTTCAGCGACAACGGTTCGGGAATGCACACCCACATTTCGCTTTGGAAGGGCGAACAACCGCTGTTTGCCGGCGGCGGCTACGCGGGGCTCAGCGACGAGGCGATTCACGCGATCGGCGGCATCCTGGCGCACGCCTCCGCGCTGTTGGCCTTCACCAACCCGACCACCAACAGCTACAAGCGGCTGGTTCCAGGCTACGAGGCGCCGGTGAACCTGGCTTACTCCCAGCGGAATCGGTCGGCTGCTTGCCGCATTCCGATGTACAGCGCCAGCCCCAAAACCAAGCGGATTGAGTTCCGCTGTCCCGACCCGAGTGCGAATCCCTATCTGGCGTTCTCGGCTCTGATGATGGCCGCGGTGGACGGCATTCAGAACAAGATCCATCCGGGCGAACCGCTGGACAAGGACATCTACGATCTCGAGCCGGAAGAACTGGCCAAGGTGCCCACCACACCGGGCTCGTTGACCGAAGCGCTGGAAGCGCTGGCCCGCGATCACGAGTTCCTGCTCCGCGGCGACGTGTTCACGCAAGACGTGATCAACACGTGGATCACGTACAAGAAAGAAAACGAGGTGGATGCCCTGGCGCTGCGTCCGCATCCGTACGAGTTCTGTCTGTACTACGACATTTAGGGCGATAAGCCGGAAGCGATGGGCTAAAGACTCATTCCCCTCGGCGAGCCGTGGCGTCCCCGCCCA
>Ga0114931_10008529_pt1 | contig 12398 bp, 9 predicted proteins | sample 2SBtaG_FD_89579 | JGI IMG/M metagenome (GOLD analysis project Ga0114931, IMG submission 89579) | Deep subsurface microbial communities from Kolumbo volcano to uncover new lineages of life (NeLLi) - 2SBTROV14_V59a metaG | ecosystem: Environmental > Aquatic > Marine > Volcanic | place: Kolumbo...
CTCGGCTTCAAACGTTCGACCGAGACGACGAACGGCAGTGCCCGCACTTGCTCGAGCTGGGGCTCGGTCATGCGAAACACGCGGCTGTGACCACCAACGCTGTTGTCCACATCAGCGCGCACACCGAGCAGCGACAGCCGGCGAATCTGCTTTGCGCTCGCCGTGGCGTTGAGCTCGACGACAAAAGCGGCGTAACCCGCCTTGCTCTCCCTGGTTTTTTGCGCGCCACCACAGGCGAACCCGACGCAGCAGGCGACAGCGACGAGACTGCAAGCTGTTAGGCGGTTTGAGGAGCGCGACAGCCGATCCATGACGACGCCCATGCTACTACCCGAGGCCATGACACGACTACCGCTTTGGGCTCTTGCCATCGCTCTCGTTGTTGGTTGTGGAGGCGCCGAAAACCATGCGCAGCAGCCAACGCCGCCCGAGCAGGCAAAACGGGCAGTCCCGGCGGTCAGCGGCATCGCCACCATCACCACCGCCGAGCTGCGCCACCATGTCGAGACCCTGGCATCGGATGACTATTTGGGCCGCGGCACCAACGAAGCGGGCGCGCGCAAAGCCGCCGTGTACCTGGCGCGCGAGTTTCGCAAATACGGCCTGTCTCCTCTGCCCGCGCACCATCTCGCGGTCGCCTATCAGCTCGAGGCCGGCGGTTTCGACCCGGCGCACACGGCACTGGCCGTCAAGAGCGGCAGCTTTGCCAGCGAGCTGAAGGCCGGCGTCGACTTCGCGCCGTTTGCATTCAGCGGCACCGGCCGTGCCGAAGCGCCGATGGTGTTTGCGGGCTACGGCATCACCGCGCCGGAGCTGAAGTACGACGACTACAAGGGGCTGGACGTCAAAGGCAAGATCGTGCTGGTCCTGCGCCACTACCCCAACGAGCAGAACAAGAGCAGCGCCTTCCGCCGCTCGCGCCACAGCTACTTCGCCAACAAGGCGATGAACGCCGCCAAGCACGGTGCCGTGGGCATGTTGTTGGTGACCGACCCGCGCAACCACAAGGGCGCAGACGACCTGCGTATGGGCGGACACTTGCGCCTGCCGATCAAACGCCGCGTCCGGCGCGGGCCCCGGCGTGCGCGCCGGCGGCGAGGCCTACCGCGGATTCCCGCCATTCATCTGTCTCAGTCCGCGGCGGAGAAGCTGATCGCCGCCAGGGGCAAACGGCTCCTCGACCTGCAGCGTTCGGTGGACGAAGGCAAGCCCGCGTCCGGGCTGGGCCTGGGCGCGATCGACGTTGTCGTCAGCGTCGGCGCGCGCAAAAAGCCAAAGCTCGTCAGCGCGGACAACATCGTCGGCGTCGTCGAAGGCAGCGACCCTACGCTCAAACACGAGTACGTCGTCGTCGGCGGACACTACGATCACCTGGGCGCGTTCAAGGGCCCCGGCGACACCATCTACAACGGCGCCGACGACAACGCTTCCGGAACGTCAGGTGTGCTGGCGCTCGGCCGCGCCTTTGCCAGCCTGCCCCGCGCCCAGCGGCCCAAGCGCAGCGTCGTGTTCATGCTGTTCTCCGGCGAAGAGCACGGCCTGCTCGGCTCGCGGGCGCTGGTCCGACAAGACCTGATCCCGCGCGACAAGATCGTGTTCATGCTCAATCTGGATATGATCGGCCGCAACCCGAAAAAGCCCATCGAGGTGGTAGGCGACGGCTACGCCAGCGGCTTGCGCAAGATCGTCGAGACCGCCAACAAGACCGACAAGCTGCGCCTCGCTTTCGGCGGCACCAGCTACGCCGCCAACAGCGACCACGACTCGTTCTTCCAAAAGACCATCCCCGTGATGTTCTTCTTCACCGGGCTGCACAAAGACTACCACCAGCTCACCGACCACGCCGACAAGCTCGCCTACCCGCGCATGACCCGCATCGTGCGCGTGGCCTACAACGTGGTCGACGACATCGCCAACGCGGCCGTGCCGCCCCAATTCATCCACCACATCCCGTGGCTCGGCGTCGCCATGCGGGCCAAACAGATGGCCGGCAAACGGCACATCGTGATCACGCACGTGGACCCGGACTCGCGTGCCGCCAAAGCCGGTCTAAAGGTGAACGACCGGGTGCAAACCATCGCGGGCATCCGCGTGGACTCGTCCGCGTCGGTGTCCCAGGCGTTCCGCATGGTGCGGCCGGGCGTCAAGACCAGCATCGTGGTGCAGCGCAACGGCAACACGGTCACGGCGAACGTCGAGCGCGCCCGGCGCGGCTATCTGGGCGTCATGCTCGGTCGCGTGCGTGCCGAGCGGCGCAAGAAACTCGGCCTGCCGTCCACCGAAGGCGTGCTGATCCGCGGCCTGGCGGGCAACGGTCCGGCGGGCAAAGCCGGCATCAAGGCCGGGGACATCCTGCTGCGCATCGCGGGCCGGCCGGTCAACACGCGCAGCCTCGGCCGCGTGCTCGCGCGCATCGGCGCCGGCGAACCGGTGGAGATCGTCGTGCTGCGCAACGACAAGCGACTGAAGCGAAAACTGGTGCTGGGCCAGCGGCCACAACGGCGCCGCCGGCCATAGCGTTTGGCCGGCGTTGCCAGACAGCAACCCGGTTGTGTTTCGCAACGCCGAAATGGCAACCACGGTTGCCTCTGGTGCAGTAACCATCTGATATAACGGGGCGATGGTAGTGGCATAGCGCTTGCGTTGCGTGGGGCGCAACATGAACGACCTTGCCCCACGTTTACTTACATTCGCTTTGCTGGGCGCGCTGCTGTCCGCCTGCGCTGTTCAGCCTGACGCCACCGAGTCGGCGAGCGCCAGCGTCGAGCACATCGACGGCTGGACCGACGAAGCGCTCGACATCTACTTCGTGCCCGGCGGTGCCGCCGCCGAAGATCGCATCGCCGCCGAGATTGCCGGGGCGACCCAGTCCATTCGCGTCGCCATGTACAACCTGCGCAGCGAACGGCTCGGCTGGGCGCTTTTGGATCGCCAGCGCGCGGGCGTGCAGGTCGAGGTGCTGTGGGACGCCAAGCAGATGGCCAAGGACTACAACACGCTGGACGACGAGCTGATCGCCGCCGGCCTCAACGTGGTGCCGGTGCACAACACGCGAACCAACTACTCCACCCTGCACGACAAGCTCGCCGTGTTCGACGGCTCGACGGTAATGCTGGGCTCGGCCAACTGGGGCGCCAGCGCGCTGCACCAAAACAACGAATCGCTGCTCGTGTTTCACTCGACCGGTTTGGCCGCAAGTGTCGACGCGGAGCTGAACGAGATCGCCAGCGGCACCAAGCTGGCGCGCACCGGCGACGACGACAGTCGCGTGCAGCTGTACTTCTCGCCCGAAGATCGCCTCGACCTGGTCACCGAGGCCGCCATCGACGCCGCTACCGATCGCATCGACGTGTCCGTGTTCTCGTTGCACTGGCATGCGCTGTCGCAGGCGCTGGTCCGGGAGCACAACCGCGGCGTGTCGGTACACGTGCTCACGGATCAGAAACAAGCAGACACCACCAACGAGGACGAATTTCTCAGCGCCGCTGGCATCGAGGTGGTCGCGGCGCTCAACGCCGCGTCGCCCTATACCGCGATGCACCACAAGTTTCTGGTCATCGACGGCGACATCACGCTGGTCGGCTCGTACAACTGGTCGTACACCGCCACGTTCGGCAGCTACGAGGACCTTGCGGTGATTGCCGGCGACACCGAGGTGGCCGCGGCGTTCGAGCGCGAGATGGCGCGGCTGTGGCGGCAATACGCCGACACGCCGGGACCGACCGTGCCCAACATCGGCGTGGAGGTCCGCGCGTTCTGCGACCGCACCCAGTGGGGTGACCGGCTCGTGCTCGTCGGCGACATCGACGAGCTGGGCGCGTGGGATCCTCACGCCGGCATAGAGCTGAGCGGCGACACCTGGCCGCTGTGGTTCGCGCGGCCGCTGCTGCCCGCCGGCGCCCGGGTGCAGTACAAGCTGGTCATCATCCGCAGCGACGGCAGCGTGTGGTGGGAGTCCGGCGCCAATCGCGAAGTCGTGCTGCCCACCGACCCCAACGAAACCGCGCTGGTCATCGACGATGAATTCCGCGGCTAAATTCGCCCTCGTTGCGCTGCTGGTCGCCGGCTGTGTGGGTGACGACGCCCACGTCGACAGCCGTCACACCCCGCTGGCCGAATCGTGGCTGCTGACCATCGATGCGACGGGCACCTGGACCAACGACGACTCTCCCGACGCAGTGTTCGCCTGGGTCGATGCACGTGTCGCCAACACCCGCTACGACAAGCGGGTCCTCATCGACGTGATCGCGCCGTACGAAGACGGCGTGTTCATGCGCACCCTGTCGCCGGCGCGCTACAAGGGCAACCTGGACAGCGGCTACGAGCGCTGGGGCACCGACGCCATCGAGCTGTATCCAACCGGCGGCCCGGACGGCCGCGTGTTGGCCGGGCCGGTCGCCGTGCGCGCCCGCATCCAGTACGACGCCAACGGCGACGGCAACGACGAGATGCTGGCCACCCCGTGGCGCCGGCTGTACGGCAACAGCCCACTGGTGCTGCCGCGCAACGATGTGTGGGCCGGACTGCGCTCGCCGGTGCACGCAACCGCGGCGGCGCCGCGACCGGTCGTCATGTTCTCACCGTTCGACGACCCGGGGCGAACCGTGCTGGCACGAATCGACGAGCTCATCGCCCGCCAACGCGCCGAGCCAACCGCGCGCCACACCCTTCACGCTGCCGTGTTCAACATCAACGATCCGGAGATCGTGGCCAAGCTGATCGAGGCCCACGACGCCGGCGTCGAGGTTCGCCTGGTCATCGACGGGCGCAAGCTGCGGCCGTGGTACGACTGGCACACGGGTGACGATCGCCTGCTCGCCGCCGGCGTTCCCGTGATCGGCGTGAAGTACCCCGGCAGCGGCGCCATGCACACCAAGATCGCCCTGTTCGACGGCCAGCAGGTCGCCACCGGGTCGTTCAACTGGGAGTGGGGCGCGCGGTTCGAGAACCACGAGAACATGGTGCTCAGCAGTGACGCCGACCTGGTCAGCGCGTACGCGCGTCACTTCGAGGTGCTGGCGGGCGGCGTGCGGCGGCCGCGGGCGCGCGCACTGGACCGGCTCAGCTTTGCGCCTTGCGAGACGCCCTACCGCAACGTCGGCCGGGTCATCGACGCGGCCACCGATCAGCTGCTCATCGCCATGTTCACCGCCAAGGATGTGCAGTTCGACGAAAACGGCCAGCCCACGTCCCTGTTCGACAAGCTCGTGGCCGCGGTCGAGCGCGGTGTCGACGTCCGGCTGATCACCGACTACGGTATCGCCGAGGCGGCCGAGTATCACGGCATCGTGACCCCCGACGATCAATCCGACGAGTGGCTCGAGCAGCGCGGCGTGCACGTGGTGCGCGCCGATAACCCCATGGGCCAGTACGCCTCGATGCACCACAAGTTCGTGGTCGCCGATCGCCACACAGTGGTCACCGGCGCATTCAACTGGTACTACGACGCCGCGTACAAAAACGACGAGGACCAGCTGATCATCCGCGACGACGCGACCGCCGCGCGGTTCGCCGGCGAGTTTGCCGACCTGAGCCGGCGCTACGACTCTGACTACGACCCGGACGACTGGCCGGCAGTGCGCGTGGACTTTGCGGTGGACCACCCCGGCACGCTGTGGGGTGACGGCGTCAGCATCGTGGGTGAATCAGACGACCTCGGCAACTGGTCGCCCGACCGAGGCCTGGCGCTCGACGCGAGCCACTGGCCCATCTGGCACGGCTCGCTCACCCTGCCGGCGGGGATTCGCCTGCGCTACAAGCTGGTCACCCGAGGTCGCGACGGCCACGACTACTGGCAGCCGGGCCCCGACCGGCTGCTGACCGTGCCGACCACCGACGCGACCATCCATTTGCACTGGGACCGGTGACCGGGTGATCAGTCCACCCCGGTCATGATGAACACCGGCGAGCCACCGAACGACTTGTACTTGGGTCGCAACCGCTCGGTGCTGTAGTGCTGGTCGACGTCGATGCTCTTGGAGCCCCGGCCGATGATGCTGATGGGAACGTCGTCGTAGATGCCCTTGCGCACGGCGACCAGGCGGCCCGAGGTTCCGCCCACGATCAGATCCAGCGCTTGGTTGCCGAACGCCATGGGCACGATGGAGTCCAGGGCATCCGGCGCGCCGCAGCGCACCAGATAGCCCAGCCGCTGATTGACCACGTTGACGCTGAAGCCCTGGTTGAACTGGGCGGAGCGCTTCTTGATCATCGCCGCCACCCGATCGCCGATGCCGCCGAGCTTGCGGTGACCGAACATGTCGGTCTCATGGCTCTCGAACGCCATGTCGTCCTGGCCGATCATCTTGGCGCCCTCGGAGACCAAAACCACCGAGTAGTTGCTCGGCGCGCGATCCCGGTCGTAGACCAGCAGCTCGGCCAGCCGGTCGATGTCGAACGGATGCTCGGGGATGACGCAGCGGTTGGCCGCGCCCGCCATGGTCGGCAACAGCGCGGTGTAGCCCGCATAGCGGCCGAACACCTCGATGACCAGGAACCGCTCGTGGGAGCCGGCGGTGGTGCGCAGCTTGTGGGTCAGCTCGATGGTCCGGGTCACGCAGGTAGAGAAACCGATGCAGTAGTCGGTGCCCGGACCGTCGTTATCCATGGTCTTGGGGATCGCAACCACCTTGACGCCCTGGCGGTGCAGGTGCTCGCCGTAACTCAGCGTGTCATCGCCGCCGATCGGAATCAGGTAGTCGATGCCCAGAAAGTCCAGGTTGTGCAGCACCGCCGGGGTCACGTCGTTGATCTCGTCGATGTACTGGTCGCGCAAGTGCTCGGGTACCAGCCGGCGCGGCAAGTGGCTGGGTCGCGTGCGCGAGGTGTGCAAGAATGTGCCGCCCGTGCGGCCGGCGCGGTTGACCACATCGTCGGTGAGCTCCATGACGTTGCTGCTGTTGTCGGCTTCCTTGTCGGCCACGATGTCGACGAGGCCCGCCCAGCCGCGGCGAATGCCGATGACACGATGTCCTTCGCGCAGCGCGCGCACCGTGATAGCGCGAATCGCCGGGTTCAATCCCGGCACGTCACCACCACCCGTGAGAATTCCGATCGTGCTCTTCATGCCCCGAGTGTGCCACGACTCGCGCGCGGCGTCAGCGCCGTCACGACTTGAGGGACTTGGACACCGAGCGGAACGTAATACCTTCGAAACGAGCCAGCAATATGCCGAACGCGGTGAACATGCTGACGACCACGGCGACGACCCGAACCACCCGCGGCACCGGCTGCAACAGCCACGACACCACACCGGTGACGCCGGAGGCCACGGCCGCCTCGAGGGCGATGCGCGATACCTTGCGCACGAACTCGCCCAGCGGCATGTCCAGCACCACGAACGCCAGCCAGTACAGCACGACGAACGCGACCGGGTAGCCGATCATCCAGCCGTAGGCGACCGAGATGTAGCCGTGCTCGGGGCCCAGCACCTCGGCGCTGGCGATGAACAACCCGGGCACCACGACCGACGCGACGATGGTGTAGATCAGCGTCTTTCCCGGATGGCCGGTGCCGTCCAGCAACGGCGGCACGACGAAGCTCATGGCGCGCAAGATACCGACCGCGCACAGCACCCGCGCCACTGGCGCTGCGACCGCCCACTCGGGACGGATCAGATACAGCACGTCGGGCGCGGCCACGAACACCGCACCCAGAAACCCCATGACCACCACCATGTTCATGCGCGTGAGCATGACGAACTGCTTGAACACCAGCTTGGGCTGGTACTTGACCCGCGCGAACACGGGAAACGCAGTGTTGCGCACGACCTCGGAGATGAACCGGCACGGCTCCAGGACCACGAAGTACGCGTTGGTGTACAAACCCGCAGCGCGCTCGCCAAAGAAGAAGCCGACGATGTGGTAGTCCACGTTCGAATACAGGTGGAACAACATCTCGTGGGACGACGCCTTGAAGCCGAACACCAGCCAGTCCCACGCCTCGCGAATGCGCAGGGTAAGCTTGGGCCGCCAGGGGTGGACGATCTGGATGCCGATACCCGTCACCGCGACGCGACACAGCGGCCCGGCGACGAAGCACCACACGCCGAAGCCGGCCCAGGCAAAGCCGACCTTGCCGCAGAACTCGGCGAGGTTGGCCAGCATGCGCAGCAGCGACAGCTCCTTGAAGCGCAGCTCGCGCTTCATCAGCGCATACGGAATGTAATAGATGTTCTGCCAGATCAGCTTGATGGCGTAGACCGCCAGCAGGCTGGCGACGACGGGCCGATCGTAAATCCACGCGAGCAGCGGCCCCACGCCGAACACCAGCACGAGCGCCAGCACCGCTGACATCGCCAGATTCAGCCAGAACAAGGTCGACAGCTTCTCCGGAGTGTGGTCATCGCGCTGCACCACCGCGGCGGTCAGGCCGAGATCGGTGGCGACGTCGAGCACCGGGAACAACGCGACCGCATAGATCGCCGTCCCGAGCTGCTCGGGAGAGATCCACTTGGCCATGATGATGAAGTGGGCGACCAGATCCAGCGCGGCCACCGCCGAGCTCGCCGCGCCGACCCAGGCCAGGCCGCGGCTTACTTTGCCGTGCATCTCGGCGTGGTCGCTCACTCTTGCTCAGTAGCGCACAACCGCTCCCGGGCGCTACATCCCTGCGCAAAACTAGTAGTTTTTGTCGCTTGTGCTCTGCCTTGTAACAATTTGCCGGCGCGATAGCGGACGACGGGCGTCCCGCGCCTTGATCGCGACGTCAGCTGCTCGTATGGTAGCGCGCCCATGCCCCTTTGGCTGTCAGAGCTCATGCCGATCCTGTTGTTGTTGGCCGCGGTTGGCATCGTCTACTGGCGGCTGCCGCGGATCGATCTGGGCCACAGCGACGCGTTCCTCAAGCGGCGCGTGACCAACTGGCTGCCCCTGGGGATGACCTACGCCTTCCTTTATTTCGGGCGCTACAACCTCACCGCGGTGATGAACGCCAAGATCATCACCGGGGAACAATTCGGCTTGATCTTCGGCGCGGGCGCTGCGGTCTACGGCGTCTCGTTCGTGGTCAACGGTCCGTTGTGTGATCGCCTCGGCGGCCGCAAGACGATCCTCATCGCCGCGTTCGGCGCCGGCATATGCAACGCCCTGATGGGCCTCGGCTTCATTCTCGGCTGGACGTCGAGCGATCACGTCGTGCTGATCTATTCGCTACTCTACGGCGGCAACATGTACTTCCAGAGCTTCGGCGCCGTGTCCATCGTCAAGGTCAACTCCGCCTGGTTTCACATCAACGAGCGCGGCGTGTTCGCCGGCATCTTCGGCATTCTGATCTCGCTGGGCATCTACTTCGCGTTCGACTGGGGCCACCAGATCCTGGCCTAGTTCAGCCACGCCTACTACCCGTTGACCGTGAAGGGCCCGGTGACGGTGATTGACGGCGGCCAGTGGGTGTGGTTCATCCCGGCGGCGCTGCTGCTCACGTTCTTCATCATCGACCTGTTTGTCGTGCGCGACAAGCCGTCGGACGCCGGCCAGCAAGACTTCGAAACCGACGACGCCACCAGCGGCGACGACAGCCCGCGCCTGCCCGCGCGGGTCGTGTTCAAAAAGATGCTGACGAACCCGGTCATCGTGACCATCGCGTTGATCGAGTTTTGCAGCGGCTTTTTGCGCAACGCGATCATGCACTGGTACCGCGACTTCGCCAAAGGCGTGTCGCTCACCGACCAGTTCATCTACGAAAATTGGGGCATGCTGCTTTGCGTGGCCGGCATCATGGGCGGCGTGTTCGCCGGCGTGGTCTCCGATCGGCTGTTCAACTCGCGCCGCGGCCCGGTGGCGGCGCTGCTGTACGGCTTGATGCTCATCGGCGCGGTGGTGATGATTCCCCTGATGTCCATGGGCCACACGGGCCTGGTGGCGATCGGCTTGTGTGTCGTGTTCATGTCCATGGCCATCATCGGCGTGCACGGCATGCTGAGCGGAACGGCCAGCCAGGACTTCGGCGGCACCAAGAACGCCGGCATCGCGGTCGGCCTGATCGACGGCTTCGTCTACATCGGCACCATGTTCCAGTCGGTGCTGCTGGGCTTTTTGCTGCCGGAAAAGGGCAAGCCCGAAGCGGCCGACATCGCCAACTGGAAGGTGTGGCCGTACTTGATGGTGCCCGTCGCCGTCGTCGGGCTGCTCCTGGCCCTCCGGGTGTGGAACGCCAAGCCAAAACCCAAGAAACGCGCGGCCGAAGCGGCCTCCGAGTAAAACGGTGGCCAACCGGGCGGGCCCTGGTATAGGTTCAGCCGCCTATGAACGTAGCAGCAACCGTCAAGAGCCTCGTACCTTCCGGCGATGCCCCGGGTAACTTTCTGCGCAACGCGTGGCAGCGGCTGTCGAGCCTGCCCGGGGGCAAGCGTGTGTTTTCCCGCATGGTGGGCATGGCGGCGCCGTACACCGGCAGCATCGGGGCCACGGTGGTCGAGGTCGCGGAAGGACACTCCAGGGTCGTGCTCGCTGACCGGCGCGCAGTGCGCAATCACCTCAACAGCATCCACGCCGTGGCGCTGGTCAATCTGGCCGAGCTCACCGGCAACGTCGCCCTGGCCTACTCGATGCCCAGCGACGCCCGGTTCATCGTCACCGGAATCTCCATCGAATACAAAAAGAAGGCCCGCGGCACCATCACCGGCACCTGCGAGTGCCCGGTGCCCGAGACGAACGACCGCACCGAGTACCAGGTGCCCGTAACCATGTAGGATGCGGCCGGCGATGTCGTGGCGGTGGCCACCCTGCGCACGCTGGTCGGACCGCAAAAATCGAAGAGCGAATAGAACCAGCCGCAAAAGCGTCTGCACAGCGAGGAGACAAACGCCCATGCTGCGCCCAATCATCGGTATCTCTAGCGTATTGGCGACGTTGGCCGTCGTCACGCCGGCCGCACAGGCCAACTCGGGCAAAAACTACGTGGACGACGCCCGCCTATTTCAACGCATGGTGACCTGTGGCGGCAGCGCCACCGTCCCGGACTACGCGACCAAGATCGTGGCGCGCCACTGCCGCAGCGTAAAGCCGCTGGCCAAACGCTTCCGCAAGGGCTGGGTGCGCCGGGCCATGCGCTTCCTGGCGAAAAAACGCATCGCCAACCTGCCGCCGCGGGTGGTCTACCCGTTCGGTGGCGGCGATCTGGTCACCGCCATGGTGACCTACCCGGACGCGACCGAAATCACCACCATTTCGCTCGAGAACGCGGGTGACCCGCGCCGCCTCGGCATGGTGCGCGGCAAACAGCTGAAAGAGGCGTTGGCCAAGTTCGAGACCATCGCCCGGCGCTACGTGCTGGTCCACGACCACAAGAGCATGAACCTGCGCAAGCTCGAGAAAGGGCCGATTCCCGGGCAACTCGCGTTCTTTTTGTTCGCGCTGACCGTCTACGACTACGAGCCGGTGAGCCTGCGCTTCTTCAAAATCAACGACGACGGCTCGCTGTACTACTACACGGCGGCCGACATCGCCCGGCTCAAGGACTCGCGCGCAAACAAACTGGAGAAACGCTGGATCAACACCGACTATTCCGTCGCGTTCCGCAACTCGGAGCTCGAGTTCCGCAACAAAGCCGGGAAACTGGTCGTACACCGGCATATCGCGGCGAATCTGCACAACGATCACTTCGCCAACTCACCGTTGCTCAAGCACCTGCGCAAAAAGGGCAAGGTGTCGACGATGACGAAAGCGGCCAGCTACCTATTGTGGAGTCCAAAGTTCAGCGCCATCCGTAAATATCTGACGCGTCACATGGCGTTCATGGTCTCGGACAGCACGGGAGTGCCGCCGCGTTACGCCTGGCGCGCCGGGTTCCGCATGGTGAGTTACGGCAAGTTCGACGGCGTGTTCCATCCCCAGTGGAACTATCTGAACAAACGCCTGCTCAAAATCTTCGAAAAGCGGCGCACGCGTTGGCTGCCAATCCGCTACGGCTACCCGGATATCAACAAGAACCGGCACATGTGGATCTACTACCCGCGCAAGAAGCGACGGTCAAAAACTGGCAAACGCTAGCAACGACGCTGCAGACTTGATAGAAACGGCCCAGTCGCCAGACCCGTTTCACGTATCATGACCAAAGCTACCCGTTGCCTGCTGTTCGCCCTCGCGTTTTTCGTCGCCAGCCCCGTGTTTGCCCGCACTAGCGGCGCAAAACGGCACTCAGACCAGAAAACCAAGAAAAAGAAGCGCAAGCGGTACGACCGGCGCACGCGGTTCGAAAAGACCGAGCACAAGACCCGCGGGGGCAAGTACTGGCGCATCAAGACTGACCGCGGCCCCATGTACGTGTGGATCCCGCGCGGCTACAACCGCAAGACCGCCGGCATGGTCATCTACATCCACGGCCATCACAACAACGTGGACGAGGTCTGGAAGTACCACAAGATGGCCGAGCAGTTCCGCAGGAGCCGGCAAAACGCC